>Ga0307378_10001946_pt1 | contig 32594 bp, 35 predicted proteins | sample UN1MG_FD_202238 | JGI IMG/M metagenome (GOLD analysis project Ga0307378, IMG submission 202238) | Soil microbial communities from Risofladan, Vaasa, Finland - UN-1 | ecosystem: Environmental > Terrestrial > Soil > Coastal area > Acid sulfate soil | place: Finland: Risofladan, Vaasa | collected... | reverse complement strand
CACGAATAGCAGGATGGGCCGCCAACCAGCCGAACTTCTCGGAAACCGATGCCTATGACATAAAAGCCAGAAGCCCACAAAAAAATTGATTATAACCGTTGACGGATGACCTCATAGCAGCCCCGCCGGGCGGCTTGTCCGCCGAAAGCGGATTTGTGTGGGTTTGCTCGGGTTCGTTTTTCTGCGGGAGAATTTGCGATTTTTGTCGTAAACCTTTGTGGGAACTGAGGTTGGGTTGATTTTCGGTTTTTTGGGGAATTGGGTTTGTTTTGGGTTCGTTTGGGTTCGTTTTGGCTTCGGGGGCCCCTGGCGAGCGAAAAATTGGGTTCGTTTTGGGTTCGTTTGGGTTCGTTTGGGTTCGTTTTTGGGTCCTGCCGAAGGGGCATAATTTCTGTAATCCTTTGCCAGATAAAGGGTTTTGAATCCGCCGGAGGCGGACAAGATTGGGTTCGTTTGTACAAAAAAGGGTGAATTTGTAGAGGATTCTCGACACTTGTCGAGTGCCTTGCAGGCCATAAACAACCCGATTTTCGATGCTTGAGGCTCGATTCTTGCGTGTATGGTGCCGGGTTGGCAAGATGGGCGGTCCCGGTGAGATAGCTACCGATGAGATAGCTAACGCATCTCATGGGGTAAAGAGTCATCTCACGGGATAAATTTTGGGGTTCAATGGGCATTTTGAGGGGGTCCGCATTTGGTATTTAGTATTCAGTATTTAGTATTCAGTATCAGGTTGTAACATTCTGGTGGGTATTATAGTCGATTTTGGGTTGGAAGTAAAGGGAAAAGTCGGTTCGTGACCCGCCGAGAGGATGGCGGACAAGCCCGTGACTCGTCGCTCGTGACCCGCCAAGAGGACGGCGCACAAGCCCGCCAAATCCGCCTACGGCGGACAAGCGGCGAGGCGGGCAGGCACAGAGGACTCAGAGCGGGGGCGGCGTTTGCACAGTCGGCAAGGTCAAATCAGTGTCGTAGTCCTTTTGATTAATCAAAAGGACTACGAGCATGACAGGCAGCGACGTGTAAATGGTTGAGGGTGAAAGATTTGGGGACGACGGAGGTCAGGTGTAAGGCAGGGGGTTTTCAGTGAGCGTAGCGTTCGGCCACCGAGAGAATCGGCGGACAAGTCGCGGCGAACTCTGCTGCAAAAGCCAGCTTTTTCCACAGAGGCTCGCGTTGTCCACCGGGTCATTTGCAAATGCCCCCTTTTTGAAGACGACCAACAGTAAATAGGGGATGCTGTTAGTGAATTTTGGCCTTTGGCCGCGGGGGGTTTGCCCCATTGGTGAAGCTGACTGATATTCATAGGACAAGCGAAGGAGGTTTTTGGGGGAAAAGGCTTGACGGTTTGGCCCCGGTTAGAAATCCTCCTTTAGAGAGGCAGCCGTACCCTGAGCGGCCAAAGGGCGGCTTATTTCTAACGGGGTAAACGGGGAATTTTATTGACAGGCGGGGGGGGAGGGGGATAATTGGGGGCAGCGAACAGGGATATTGGCCACCGAGAGCACAGAGGACACAGAGAAAGGGCCGCGTTAGCATTCTCGACAAAGCCGTCTTTCCAAGCAAGCTTGTGCGACGGCTGTTGGCTCGACTGCTTTTGCACCTTGTGCGAATCTGTCAGAGATAGACGCTGCCTTGGGCTGGTAGTAATGAGCCGTTTGAAAGAAGTTTGTGAAAAAATTGCGGAAATTGGGGTTTTTTTAGTCAACATTCGGGCGGGCGGAAATGGAGCAGCGGTGTGATAGTTCCTTGCTTATTCGGGAAGCAGTCGTGGCTCGTGGGTCTCGTGGCCCGTGACCCGAAAAGGAGAAATTTGCAGAATAATTGCGGGAATCCTGTTTTTTTAATCAACATTCTGGCGGCGAGAAACGCCATTGTTGTAGTTGGGTAGATGGGTGAATGACTGGATTGATGTTGGGCTCCGGATAGTGGATGCGAGAGACTACTATAGGGAATTATAAGGGAGACTAGGGGACATGGGAAAGAAAAAGGCGAAGAAGGAAGCAATGGGTGTTCGGAGGAAGACGGCTGCAGGGATCAGCGTCGACGTAAAGGTGGGGATACTCCACACTATAGCGGATGCAATCTATTCGACCCCGGCAGGCAAGGTAAGAGAGGCCGTTGCGAACTCAAGGGACAATGACGCGGAGTGGGTCATTATTGTGGTGGATCAGACGACACGGTCGATCTTCATTTGCGATAATGGGAGTGGAATAACTTGGAAGCGATTTCATGAGATTTTTGAAGCGATAGGGTACGGGTGGGGACGCGATGTCGTGGAGCAGAAGCTTTCTTACTTTGGACTGGGACTTATGTCTATTTTTCAGCTGGGGAAGAAGGTGGAGATGTTCACGCGGGCAAGGGGAACGAATCAGACGCTGAAGCTCGAGGTGGACGCCGAGGGGATTTTTGGTGAAGAGAATAAAAAGAAGAGCATATCAGTACTTAAGAGGTTGATTTCACTTAAGAAGTCGAATGAGGCAAGTAGAAAGGAGGCATCAGTTAGTCTGGTAAATGAGACTCTGGCAGGAGAGGAGTTTAGGGACACATGGGAGAGCTTTACTGAGATTATCATCAGGGATATGCGCGAAGAGGACTTTGAGACCATCTGTGGGGATGATTTCGTTGCTGAGCTGCGCAAGTGGTTGCCGTTGAAGGCCGAACGGGGAGAGCCCTTCCTGAAACGGCTGACGGGAAAGAAGGGTAGAGAAGTTAGGGACCTGCTCGAGAATGTGGAGTTCTGTAGGACAGTGGATGTATATTTCGGGATGCAAGAAGATGCGAGGATTGATCAACTGTGGAAGTACTTCCCGAAGTTCAGGAGTGATGTGACATTCCCGGATGACAATGTATATGTTGGGAAACGTGGGGGATTCGCGTACTACATTGTCCACAGCGTTGCCGTTGATTTGCATCGGGATCAGAGACGCGGGGGGGACCGGGAGTCAGAGCGCGAGCAGGACTTAGATCGAAAGCGCGAGGCGGATCGGGAGACGGGTTTTTGGGTTCGGAATCAGAACTTTCTGGTAAAGAGCGCGGACTTCCTGGAGAGATCGGGGCCGGGCAGGCCGCGCAAGTTCATAGACCAGCCGCTCAGGCCGTGGGTTTATGGAGAGATCTTCCACAAGGACATGAATCGCTTCCTGAGTGTGTCGCGGACGGACTTTCTGTTTGATAAGAAAGAGTTCAAGGAGTTCCGAGAGCAGGTGACCCAGATAGTGAGCCCGCTGAATCAAGAGCTGCGCGATATCTATGAGAAGAGGAAGAAGATAGATGAAGAGTTGGTGGAACCGTTTCGCAAGCTGCGCGGGCCTAAGGGGGGAATTGTGGCAACGGAGAAGAGGCTGCGCGAAATTATTCAGCATGATGGTACTGAGGAGCAGTTTAGGAAGGATGCGTTGGCTTGGCTCAGGAAAGGGAGGAATAAAGCCATAGAGCGAGAAGAGTCCCGTGTAGATGTTCTGCTGCGACGGAGCAAAAGACCTTTGACGCTGGGACAAGATGAGGATGCGGTAGTAAAAATTGACCCAGCCTTGAAGGACACTGTCGACGAAAGAGAAGCATGCGAGTTTGCCTGGGATGCAACAAACAAGCGGATTGTGGCCTCCCTCTCGCCGAGTCTCTTCGAGGCAAAAGAAGTGGTGTTCCTTGGGAAAACGTTCGAAATGGTCTTTGTTGCACTAAAGGAGGCGGATGCAGGTGTTAGCATAGATGTTGATGGGGGGAAGGTCTACGTGAACCCGTTTAATGCGCAGCTTGCGCAATATACAGTCTCTATCTTCGACGTCTACGTGGCGCTCCATATAGCGAAAGCAATCTCGAAGACTTCTGACGAACTCGTGAAAAACGCGCTAGCATTGCTTGGGACGAAGTCCGAGGTGAGCAAGAAATATATCACTCCGCTCGGGGACGACCTTAGAAGAGCAGAGCAGCTCGCGCGGAGAAGGGCTTGAAGATGGAGCACTCAGACCTGCATGTGCAAGAGAGCCCGATTTCTGCACTGTTGTTGTTCGCCGATATTATTGACTCATCTAAGTACAGCGCGGTGCTCGGGTACAGAGAGTATGCTGAGCGGCTCTTGAAATTTCAGGAGCTGTTTTGGCGGATAGGGAGAAAGTACTTCCCCGAGCCGGAGGACCGTCGTAATGAATTATGCGAAGTTGAAGCACGGGGGGACGAAGGAACGGTGTTTCTTGCCACGAGCGTGGGGGACTTCAGGAAGGCGCTAGTTAGGGCTATAGAATTCCTGTATCATCTGAAAGGGCTTTTGAAGTTCGCGGGAGGGGAGGAGGAAGGGGAAGACCAAGCGCCTACGAGGATAGGGCTGGGCGCAGGGATTCACGTGGGAAAGGTCGCCTTTGCGACGGAGTTTGAGAATAACCGCTCGGTTATCAAGCGCCTCGAAGGGTTCGCCATAAACTATGCGAAGCGCGTGGAATCGTGTTCTCGAGTGGGCCAGTATTCGCGCATCTTTCTTTCGAAAGAGGCGGCGAAGCTTGTTGAGGACGAACCTGTGGTCTTGGCGAGTGCAACTGTGGCTATGAAAGGAATACAAGAAAATGCCGAGTTATATGAGGTGCAATCCGGCTTCTTCGGGGACATGAAGGTTGACCCATCTAAGGAGAGAGAAGATGGGCGGTTGGTTGACCACGTGAGGGCGCTGGCGGAACGACCGCGGGACATAGAAGAGCCTTGGGAAAAGGCACTGTGTGTCTCAGTGCTGGATTGCCTCATAAAAGGGAGTCCAGTGCGGGAACGCAAGGCGGAATACCGTGATGGGCAGTTGCGACTTGCATGGCATAGTTCCGTGGAAGATGATCCCATCTTACTTTACGTTCGGGCAAAAGATTTTGAGGATAAGAGGGAATACTCGCAACAGCTTCGTTACCTGAAGGAGATAGTAGAAGCTCACCCGGATTTTGTACATGCTCGGAAGAGGTTAATCCGGGCTTGTTGGGCGATTGCGCGGAAAAAGCGAGAACGAAGTGAGGTTATCTTTGCAGGTGACTTGGCTCAAGAGTTTTTGGAAAGGTTCCCGGGTTTGCTAAGTGCTGAAGAGAGGGAGGAATGCCAGAAGATAATAAAGGCGATAGCAGGGAAAAGGAAGGCTCGTAAACGACGGTAGACTGACTATGGTTGCGGGGTTATCGTTTCAGCGACTTGTCGTACTCATAGATTTCGTAGAGTCGGGAGACGAACTGCTTGGCGGTTCTGCCGTAGATGGACCTAAACGAATGGCGGCTTGCGGTAATCATACCTCGGCGGTAGTAAAAGATGAGCGAGAGCTTCAGGCCTCGGAGCAGGGCCATGTTCCAATGCGGGCCGGGAATCTTTGTTTTCTGGGCGCTTGGCTTACGGTATTCCATTGGAAAGGCCAAGACCCCGAGTTTGTTTAGTAAGGAAATTCTGTGAAAAAAGTCCTCTGGGGTGTCGAGGTAGTTGTAGAGCACATAGACGCGGATCTCGCTATTGGAGTACTTCTTCGCGAGGGCAATTGCTCCAGCGATGCGTGATTCCAAGGTAACGTCGTCAAATGCAAACCTAATTGGGTCCACACGGATCGTGCTCATTTCCTTTGCAGCCGATGCATCATAAAGACGCCCGTCCAAACCTTGGTTGAAATCGACTGTCTTGTCGAGTCTTCTTATCTTCTCGCAATCGGAGGAGAAATTTGGTGAGGCGAGCCAGTTGTTGTCCCAAAAGACGATCTTCCCAAAATGATTAGAGACATCTTTCTCCCAGCTTTTCCTGACGAAGAACTCGGGCTCCAGAACCCCCACATTGCAGAATCGGCACTTGCGCGGGCACCCGCGGCTAGTGAACGTGATTGAGGCGGTTAGGTTGCGCCCAAAGGCTAGAGAGTAATCAGGTGGGTACTTCTCGGCCTTATCAAACAAGCCGATGTGGGGGGCAAAGCCGGTTGCCCTTTCGATGTGTTGCGGCAGCAGGGAGGCCGCAATACCGCCTATGTGGATTTTAGCACGAGCGAAGCGGTCGGCGTAGAAGTTTATGCAGCCGATGACTTTATCGAGGTCCCAAGTGAAAAGGCTGGTAATGTAGATATCACGAGGGTGTATCAAGCCCCGGGGTATTGTGTCCCCAACGGTTGCAAAAACGGCGCAAGGTTTTCGGCGCTTCTTGAGATAACTAGAGATTTTCATCAGCGCCAAGGGTGGGTACGGCGTTTTCTTAAGTGGCTCTACCAAGAGGAATTGCTTCAATGCTTTCACGGTTACCAGCCCAGCGGATCGTAAGTTTCATGTCACAAGACCATTACCTTACAGTATCCAAGAACAAATTGGTAGGGGAAATATTGCAGGACGTTCTGAAAAATGGGGTGGCAAGCGAAGTGGCGGCTTATTTCTAACGGGGTAAGGGTGTTATTTTATCAGGCCGTAGTCTTTGAGGGTTTGGTGGAGGGCGGTCTTTTTGGTTTCGTTCATGGGGGTCATGGGCAGGCGCATTTCTTCGGGGGCCATATCGAGCATGGCCATAGCGGCTTTGATGGGTATGGGGTTTGTGGCCAGGGCGGGCAGGTTTCGGCAGCGCGGGCCCCCGCTGGTTGCTTTTGCAACCAAGATGCGGGGACAGGTGTTGGGGGTGACAAGCCCGTGTCCAGAAGGGAATTTCGAAGGTGAGATCCTTCGCTGGGCTCAGGATGACCAAACGCGGGGCGGGTCAGGTCCTGGCGTGCTTTTTGGCTTTGGGGGCCTTTTGAAGGGACTGGGGCTCAGCGACCTTGCGGTAGCCGAGGGCCTTTATTACCTCGAGGACCTCTGTCCAAGTGGGAAAGGGTTTTGCGTTTTTCCTTTTGTATTCCTCGATGGCCATGAGGAACTCGAACTGCTCGTCGGACATGTGTCCTTCTTCGGCGGCTTTTCGGTCGTCGCTTCTGCGCCTGCCGGGGCCTCGCCGGCGGTCCAGTCCGAGGCGTCTGTCGACGACACTGTGCCGACGGTCGTCTTCTGCCCTGCGCTCTTTGAAGTCTGCTTCGTCCATTGGTTATTACGTTCCTTTCTCAGCCGGCAAGATTCAAGGGGGCCGAAGAGCACCCGCCACGAATCAAGCAATCAATATCGAAGTGTGTTGGTGCCGCAAAAAAGAAGAGACGGCCTGACTCAGGGCCGGCTAAAACTCGTCCTCGAAGAACTCGCTGTCGAATCCGCCTTCATCTTCATCTTCATCTTCCAACGCGAAGTCGTAGAAATCGTCGTAGGCATCCTGGGATTCGATCACCACGTGTGCCTCATCGAGAAACTCTTCGGGAACCATTACGGCAAAGCCGGGGGTGTCGGCTTCATCTCCATTGTGCGGCTTGACGATGGCCGGGATATCATTGTTCTTCAAGAGCAATTCTCGCTCTTTGGCCTGTTCCAGATCCTCGATAACGGTAACAACGACAAAGTCCTGTAATTGCGCCTGTGACCTTTGAGTTTTTTTGGGACGCTTCGGCATTTTCTTTCTCCATAACAAAACCACAAACCTTTGCCATCAGGTTCAGAGAAGCCCAATCGTCTAATATTTTCGTCAAAACAGGGGGCCCTGATTATTAAAAAATTGGACCCCTGAGAAAAAATACGAAGGACTTTTTGAGGATGTTATCAAGGGAATTTTTGAGTTATTTGCGGCATCAGGGCAAAATTTTGCGGTCTTGGTGGATTTTTTTGTTGCAAACACGCGCGCGGGCATGTAATAAGAGTGGCACGTAAGGTGCCGGCCCGAAAGGACGGTACAACATTGATTGGAGTTTAATTTTTTGATATGGAGGATTTGGAATGGCAAAACAAAGAGATTCTTTGATTGTAGCCAGCAAAGTGAAGGCCTATGTAAAGAGCAAGAAGATGATGACGTCATCTGAGGCTCTGGGCACGATCAGTGATTGTGTGTATTCGATGCTCGATGCCGCGACCGCTCGTGCCAAGGCCAACCGCCGCAGCACTGTTAAGGCACAGGACTTATAGGGGACAAGCCGTCCTGCAGGAAGATCGCAGGACAGGGGTCCTAAAAGCAGCTGCACCGAGATTTCCTGGGTGCAGCCGCTGACGTATGCGGCAAGAAGGTTAGTGTAGGCCGTTTCGCTTCTCTCGGGAGCGGAAGGGCCTTTTTTGGGCGTCGGCTGCCCGTTTCAACCGGCTGCTGTAATTTGTCCTTATCTGGCTGTAATAGCAGCAAAGAGGCTATCGCCACGACGGTCGATCGCTGAGAACGGCCTTATCCTGTTTCGAACTCATCGCTTGTAGGCCTATAATATGCGCAGCATTGGTGTTGAGAGGTGGTTTTTCATAAAATTTGTTGAACTTTCGGCTGCGAAAAACCCGATTATTACAAGAGGAATCCAAGTAAATGGTCGACTATTTTTTGCTGTTGCGTAATGAAGATTGTGCAATTTCTTGCCGATAAGGTGTTTAACCACGAGGTGCCGGAAAGATGAAAGGCGCCCGATAGAGGCCACCGTGCAGGTCTGGTCCGGACGACCCGTTTAGAAGGGAACCGAATGTAACTTCTTTTTGGACTGGCTGTTATGAGAACAAACGAGCGGGGGATCATATGAGAGTCTTCATGTTAGGCTGGGAGTTTCCTCCGTTTGTCAGCGGTGGCCTGGGGACGGCGTGTTACGGACTTACCAAGGGGCTGGACCGGCGGGGCATAGAGGTGATATTTGTCCTGCCCAGGATGGTTGAGAGCGCGTATACGACTCACGTCAAGCTGCTTACGCCCACGTCGCGGATTCCGGCAGGGAAGGGCGGATACCGAGAATTCAAGAACGTGGCATTTCGCACAGTGAATTCGCCTCTACAGCCCTATACCGAGCCTGAGAGTTACCAACTGCAAATGGAGGAAGCGCTGCGGCAAAAGGTTGGAGGCGGGAAGGCAAGCTCGGCGAGCCAGCTTGTCGGCAACATGGACTACAGCGGGGATATGTACAGCGAGGTTCATCGCTATGCGGCTGTTGCGGTTGATCTGGCACGAGGCGAGCAGTTCGATGTTGTTCACGCGCATGACTGGATGACTTATCCGGCGGGCATTGCGGTTTCGGCAATGAGCGGCAAGCCGTTGATTGTGCATGTTCACTCGACGGAATTCGATCGCAGCGGCGAGCACGTGAATCAGGTGATATACGACATCGAACGAATGGGGATGCACTCGGCGCACAAGGTGGTTGCGGTCAGCTATTATACGCGCAGCATCATAATCGGGCGTTACGGTGTGGCCGGTGAAAAGGTCGAAGTGGTTCACAACGGGGTGGAGCGCAACGGCAACGGCGCATGGGCCTTGACGGAGACGGGGATTAAGAAAGATGAAAAGATTGTACTGTTTTTGGGGCGAATCACGATGCAGAAAGGCCCGGAGTACTTCCTTGGGGCGGCCAAGAAGGTGCTGGAGGTGATGGAGAACGTAAAGTTTGTTATGGCGGGCTCGGGCGATATGATGCACCGGGCGGTTGAGCTGGCTGCGGAGCTCGGAATCGGGCATAAGGTGCTGTTCACGGGCTTCCTGCGTGGTGATGATGTGCAGAAAATATACCGGATGGCCGATCTTTTCGTGATGCCTTCGGTTTCGGAGCCGTTCGGCATAGTGCCTTTGGAGGCGCTGGAGCACGACGTGCCGGTGATAATAAGCAAACAAAGCGGCGTATCGGAAGTTCTGAGGCACGCATTGAAAGTTGATTTCTGGGACGTGAATGAGATAGCGAACAAGATTGTGGCGGTTCTGAAGTATCCTCCGCTGGGCATGACTCTTCGGGATTACGGCAATTTTGAGGTTAGGAAGCTATCCTGGAGCGACAGCGCGGCCAAATGCGCCATGATTTACGAAGAGGCAGTGGCGGGGGCTTGCGTGAAGACTTTTTGAGAGGGGAGAACACACAATGGCATCAATCTGTTTTTACTTTCAGGTACATCAGCCACTGCGTCTAAGACACTATACGGTTTTCGACCAGGACGATCGCTATTTTGACGACTACAAGAACGCGTTTATCTGCAGGAAAGTGGCGAACAAGTGTTATCTGCCCACGAATCGACTGCTATTGGATTTGATACGCCGACATCAGGGCAGATTCAAAGTGGCTTACAGCCTGACGGGGACATTGCTGGAGCAACTGCAGCTCTATGCGCCGGAGGTGATCAGCACCTTTGACGCGCTGGCGCAGACGGGCTGCGTGGAGTTTTTGGCCGAAACCTATTATCACAGCCTGAGCTTCCTGTATTCGCGCAATGAATTTCTGGAGCAGGTCCGCAAACACACGGAAACGATTCGGTCTCTGTTCGGCCAGGAGCCGCGGGTTTTCAGGAACACCGAGCTGATCTACAACAACGACCTCGCTGCCATGGTGGAGTCGCTGGGAACTTTCGATGCGATACTGAGCGAGGGGGCGGACCACATACTGGGTTACAGAAGTCCCAACTTCGTATATCGTCCGAAGGGCTGCGAGAAGCTGAGGCTGCTGCTGAAGAACTATGCGTTGAGCGACGACATCGCCTTCAGGTTCTCGAACCGTGCGTGGTCGGAATGGCCTTTGACGGCGGAGAAGTTCGCCCGATGGGTAAGCAACGTCAACGGCAACGGGCAGGTGGTGAATCTGTTCATGGACTACGAGACATTCGGTGAGCACCAGTGGCAAGATACGGGGATATTCGATTTTATGCGTCATCTGCCGGAGGAGATTCTCAGGCATCCGGACAACGACTTCAAGACTCCGAGCGAGGTTGCAGCCAGATACGAGGCGGTTGACACGGTTGACGTTCCACATCTGATAAGCTGGGCGGACACGGAACGAGACCTGTCGGCGTGGTTAGGCAACGCCATGCAGTCGAACGCCATTCACGAGCTTTATCAACTGGAGAAGACGATAAGGAAGACCAGTGATGAGAAGATTCTAACCGACTGGCGAAGGCTGCAGACGTCGGACCATTTTTACTACATGTGCACCAAGTACTTTGCCGATGGTGACGTACACAAGTACTTCAATCCTTACGGCTCACCGTACGATTCTTATATCAACTTTATGAACGTACTGGACAATCTGCACAGCCGGTGCTCCGAGCATCTGACGGCGCGCGAATTGTGCGAGCCGTCGGCGAACAGGAAGGCCCCCGATTTACAGGCGGTGAGTTAGGCATGCATAAGTCTGCCGGCTGCGGGTCCAAGCAATTCCGAATCGCACGGTTCACGTTGAGACTATTTTCGGGAGCAGCGTGGTGTTGACACTACAAAAAGAGGGCGTTTCCGAGGTTATTTCCATGCCTGTTTCCGACAGGTCGATCGAGGATTTACTGACCAAAGAATGGTTATTGACCAACTCTCGCGGAGGTTACTGCTCGTCCACAGTCATCGGGTGCAACACGAGAAGGTACCACGGCCTGCTGATTGGTTCGGTTAATCCCCCGGCCAACAGGATAATGGGTCTGTCGAACTGTCTGGAAATGGTGATACTCAACGGCAAGGTCTTCAACCTTTCGACGTTCGAATTCAGCGGCAAGTTCGCGCCGCAGGGCTTCGAGCATATAGAGCGATTCAGCCGGGACACGGGCGTGCACTTCCACTACAGGCTGAACGAACCGGAGGCTCCATTGTCGGGCAGCTCGACAGAGGTGAACTCTGTTGCACTGACCAAATCAATATATCTGCTTCGCGATACGGATACCGTTGCTCTGGTATACGATTTCACCAATCTTGCCCGTTTGCTTGGGCAAAAGGACGGGGGAAAAGAAGCTGTCGAAGATTCGGTTGAATTCGTTGTGAGACCATTTATCGGTCTAAGGGACTTCCACGGACTGCAAAGATCTTATGCTCGGTTGTGTTCGGCGGAGGTCGGCAGCAATTTGCTGGTTCGTTATGACCTTCGGGACGGCTGTGAGTTGTTGCTGAGCTGCCCGTCGATGTCATTCAGCAAAGACGAGCAATGGTGGTTTAATTTTGTTTATCGGAAGGACAAGGAAAGAGGCCAGGATTTCACCGAAGACCTGTGGTCTCCCGGTTTTTATAAATGCCGGCTGGATTCGGCCGGCCGGTTCGTTCTGTGGGCCAGCTTGCGTGGTCCTTCTGTGAACAGGAAAGACAGGCCGGCAAGGGCTCTTAGGCGAGGAGAAACCAAGAAGCCGTCCAGTAATTGGGATATTGAAAGGGTGTGCGGGGAACTTCGCGAATATCAGGACACGCTCAGAAACAAAGCAGGAAGCATCAACAGGGACGCTCAGCAGGCGATGCGAGATATGAGGTACGGTATACTCTGTTTGGCGGCGGACCAATTCGTTGGGCGGCGGCAAAGGGACCACGAACACCGGACGACCATTTTGGCCGGTTTCCCCTGGTTTGGCGACTGGGGTCGAGACGCCTTTATATCGCTGCCCGGGCTTTTGCTCGCAACGGGACGGTTCGAGCAGGCCAAGTCGGTCCTTACCACATTTGCGCGGGCGGCGGACGAAGGCATGATTCCGAACCGTTTCGACGACTACGGGGACACGGCTTACTTCAACAGCATCGATGCCTCTGTCTGGTTCATTCACGCAGCGTTTCAATATCTGTCCGCCACCGGTGATTCAAAGACCTTCACTCAAGAGCTTCTTCCAATCATTCGCTGGATTGCAGACTCTTTCCACAAGGGCACGCGCTTCGGGATTCATGCGGACAGCGATGGGCTTATTAGCGGCGGCAGCGAGGAAACTCAGCTTACGTGGATGGATGCCAAATGCGACGGCATCGCCTTTACCGCGCGGCACGGAAAGGCGGTGGAGATTAACGCCCTGTGGTACAACAGTCTTTGCTGTCTTGCCCGGTTCTACGAGGGACGGGATGTGGAAGCGGGGCAGCTCTTCAAATCCATGTCGGACAAAGTTGCAGAGAGCTTCTGTGATTTGTTCTGGAATGAGGCCGTTGGTTATTTGAATGATTGTATTTTGCCGGATGGTTCGGTCGACACGAGTCTTCGGCCGAACCAGATATTTGCCGTTTCACTTCCGTTTTCCCCCTTGCCCGACCGGCAGCAAAAATGCGTGGTGGAAGTGGTGGAAAAGAATCTGCTCACCCCCTACGGTCTTCGAACCCTGAACGTCGAGGACAGTCGTTACCACGGCGAATACACGGGGCCCCAGGCGCAGAGAGATGAGGCCTATCATCAGGGCACGGTCTGGCCTTTCCTTATCGGGCCGTTCGTGGAAGCATATTTGAAGGTGAATGACTTCAGCCGGAAGAGTAAACGAAAGGCGGCCGAATTCATCCAGCCGTTACTGCTGCACCTTACCGAGGACGGGTGTCTGGGGCAGGTGGGCGAAATCTTCGACGGCGACGCCCCTCACAGGCCGAGAGGCTGTATCGCGCAGGCTTGGAGCATCGCCGAGCTGATAAGAGCATATCGGTTGATACACAGTTGATGCTTTTTGCTCGGTCTGACCCTCCCCCGCGCAGCCGAAGGCGAACCAATCTCCGCTTGCCGGCCGGACAAATCCTAAACAGTACCAACCCCGAACACATAAAAAAATCCTGTAAATTGAAAATTTTTTTTGCAGCCTTAAGTTCAAGTGGCGCGCCAGCCAAATATTCGAATTTGATTACGATCCCCCGGGCCGAAGCAAAAGTCGTGACTTCTGCAACCTGTGGGATGTGACCTATTACGTTAAGGAATAAGGCTTGCTAGGAGGCCCTGGGTAACTGACGCGGATTTCGCCACGACTACCGATGCCGTTGCGAAGGTCCCGTAAGAGCTAACGGGTCAAACTCCGGCATGGCGCACGGTTGGTGTCTGCTAACCGGGCTCAGGTACCGGACGCTCAGCGACCTTTGACTTTTGCGCCCAGTAACCATAGAATACGGGCAGGCAGACGTGCGGCCCAATGATATGTTGCTCTCGAGACCAGAACCATACTGTCCCGGCCGAAAGGGTCCTGTCCAGCAAGAGACCCCTGAGCTATCAATCGCCAAAGGAGACTTTTAACACAGGAGTTCAAGATGAAAGATATTGGCAAACAAAGTCGCTCGATCAGTCCAATATTCAGACGTTATTGGTGGGTCTTTGCAGTTATCGTCGGCCTAATAGTCCTGGCCTTATTCAGAGTGGCAACCGTGCACCAGGAAGGCGAATCTAAACTCCCAGCGCCTACTCTTGCCCCATTGGCTGACGTGCCGGAGAGCCAAGCCAAGCTCGAAGTGAATGCTCCCGCACGAACCCGGATTGATATTGCGACAGACCATTTGGAGCTTCCCTACCCCCAGGACGTTGAAGCATTGGCCCGTTATCATGGGACCAAGGGGCGAAAGAACATAAGAGATGCGCAAGCCTTCTGGCAAAAGGGCGCAGATAACTACATTGACTTTTTAAGAGACGAAACATTCGAGCAGAGTAGTTACCATACGCATATTCCGTCGGAATTTTGGTGGGTGGCCACTGGTTCTAATTCCCCTAGAGCGCCGCACCCCGACGTAATAAGGTCTTTGGTGCGGACGCGGCGTTTCAGCAAGGTTATCGCGCAGGTGATCGAAGCCAGGCAGCAGGGAAACGTAGTTGATCTCGTTGAGACAATCAGCAGGAATGTATCGCGTCTCATACAGGAACGGCGTGCCGTCGAACAAACGCTTATGCGCATGATGGAAAGTGAGCCGGAGGTTTTCTCCAAAAGACGGACTCGGCAAGACGAGACCCGCATAGCGACGCTCACTTCAGGGGAAGGCTCAACAGGATTTGAGGATGTTGACATCCCAATGAGCCTGCACGGCGCCCAGCTTGGCATAGCCGCCAATACATTTCTGCTGGGCCTGACTGGCCTTCCGGATGCTGTGCGCCCAATAATGGACATATTGGCCTATCAGGACAGGCCAATGATCGATGCACTGTGTGCTTGTGAGTGCTTCACGGACCAGCCAAATGAGAAAGAGGCTATGGCTGCTGCTCACGTGTTTGCCAACCGCGCTGTTGTTGCCGATGCCCTCGACAGGATACTTGTAGCCTGTGCCGACAACCAGGCTCTCAACGAGGACGCCCTGAGTGTGGCAAGGCAGTACAAAACATGGCGGGATAGTCAGGACCTGCCGGATCGAGAAGTCATCCAGGCTTTCACATTCGATTCACCAACCACGCCATACCATCTGCCGGGTATGATCTCCGGCGGCAAGGAAGACGCCCAGGCTTACGAGCTGGAGTTGCCCCTCCCGCTTTGGCAAGAGTACTTGAACGAAGCACCCAACTACCGGCTCAACGAGGAGACCATCGGAACGATAATCGAATGGGGCGAGCGTTTCAATGCAACCCTGAAAGGACAATAGTCTCTCCAGAACAAGAGCTGCTCAATCTTGCAGGCCCCAAACCGGCCAAGTTCTGACGGACGCTAAGGCTGGAATATGACTGGCGTATTTTTGCCAGCCTGGCAGAATAATACTGGACTGCTTTGATAATGGGCTTTGTGCGGGAGATACAACCATCCATGATGGCATCGGGGTAAATGCGCCCATGCGCTGTGCTCATTGGCTTTGAGCTGTCCCCGGTATGCAGGAGGGCAGGTCTTTACTGCATCAGGTTTTGGACTCATACGCCTAAGCGACAAACAGCAATCGCTGATTTGGCGCCGAAATAACTTTCTTCTACCCCGTAACTTCGTGACTTGGGTTAGAACTCGTCGGCCATTTGCTTTGCCTTTTCGACGGCCTCAGCGCGTTTGCGTTTGGCGACGTCCGGTCCGGCGGCAAGCGTGGGTTCGACCACCACCGAGCGGATATCGGCAAGCCCGATGAAATTGAGTATCAACTCAAGATACTTTTTCTGCAGGTCGAAGGACTCGGCGCCGCTGCCCTGCGGGTAATCACCACCACGGGCATAGACGATAAAGACGGATTTATCCTTTACCAGGCCTTCGTAGCCGCCGCCGTCAGTGACCGTGAAAGTCAGACCGGGCTGGACTATAATGTCTATGTACTGCTTGAGCCTGTAGGGGATTGAGAAATTCCACATTGGTACGGCCATAACGTACTTGTCAGCGGCTTTGAACTCGTCGATTACGGCAACGACCTCGGCCCATATCCGGCAGTCCTGCTCCGAATGCTCCTGGCCTTGCATGATCTTGTATTTGGCTGTAGTCGCAGCCAGGTCAAAGGCGGGAAGGGGCTTTTCGAAAAGGTCAATCGTCTTAATCTGGTCGGCAGGATGCGTCTTGCGATAAGATTCCACAAAGGCGTCGGCGACGGCAATGGAGTGAGAACAGCCGATACGAGGTGAAGCTTTGAGGTAAAGAACAGTATTCATAATTCCCCCTTTTCTAACAGGTTTCAGCAAAGAAACTTGTTTTTGAAGCGAACCACTGTATTGAATTCTACTCTGGCCGACAGGCCGGTCAAGGCTTTTGTTTTTCAATGGCAGCTTTTACGCTTTTCAGGAAGGCTGCGATTTCGGCGAGCATCTTGTTGCTGTTGTCCAGGTTTTGCTCAATCAGTGTTACAATTGTTGACCCAATGATGACGCCGTCAGCGCCGGCGGAGGCCACGGCGGCGGCGTGTTCGGGCGTGCTTATTCCAAAGCCCACGCACACGGGGACTTGGGTGAGATTTTTCAGTTCATTGACAAGCTCCTCGACAACGCCTGAGAGCGATTCTCTGCTGCCGGTGACGCCCAGGAGTGAGACGGTATAAATGAAGCCGGTTGTTTTCGAGGCGATGAGTTTCATTCTGTCGGTCGTGGTATTGGGCGTTACCATAAAGACAGTATCGAGTCCTGCAGCGAGGGCGGGCGAGGTAATCTCTTCCGCGTCGTCAATGCTCAGGTCGGCGACCAGCACGCTGTTGACGCCGGCCTGGTGAAAATCCTCGAAGAACTTTTCGGTTCCGTATTGATAAATCAGGTTGTAATACATCAAGAGTCCTATCGGGATGTCTTTGTAATCCTTGACCTTTCGGATGAATTGGCGGGCTTTTTGGACGGTCATTCCGGCGTTTCGTGCGCGGATGTCGGCCTTTTGGATTGTCGGTCCGTCGGCGATGGGGTCGGAGAAGGGTACGCCCAGCTCGAGTATATCCGCGCCGGAATCAATAGCGGTTTTGACGACGGCCAAACTCGTGTCAAAGTCGGGGTCGCCAATCACAAAGAACGGTATTAGCGCCGCCCTGTTCAGTTCAGAAAAAACTTGCTTGTATGTTTTCATCAGTCGCATCCTTATTGCAGGGGTCGGTGTTCTTCGACGATTGAAACGTCTTTGTCGCCCCGGCCCGAAAGATTCACCACCGCGATAGTGTCGGGGCCTGATTTTCCCTTTTGTGCCACAAGATACGCCAGGGCGTGCGCGCTTTCCAGCGCCGGCAGTATGCCCTCACTCCTGGTCAGAAGCTCAAAGGCATCGAGGACATCTTCGTCTTCTGCGGCGACATAGTCGGCGCGCCCGGCATCTTTTAAGAAGCAATGTTCGGGTCCGACTGCGGGATAATCAAGCCCGGCACTGACGGATTCGGTTTCGTGGACCTGCCCCTCTTCGTCCTGGAGCAGATAGGCCTTTGCGCCGTGGAGGATGCCCACCCTGCCGGCAACCAGGGTGGCCGCGTGCAGACCACTGCTGAGGCTCCTGCCGCCGGCTTCGACGCCGATTAGCCTGACGTCTTTGTCATCGAAGAAACCTGAAAAGATACCTATCGCATTGCTGCCTCCGCCGACGCAGGCAACAACCATATCGGGCAGCCTGCCTATTTGGTCGATGCATTGCTGCCTCGTCTCTTTTCCTATACAGCTTTGGAAGTGTTTGACTATCGTGGGGTATGGGTGCGGGCCGCACGCCGAGCCGAACAAGTAGAATGTGTCTGTGACGTGGGCAGTCCAGTACCGAAGGGCGTCGTTGATGGCGTCCTTGAGTGTGCCTGTTCCGCCTTCGACGCCGATTACTTCTGCGCCGCACAATCTCATCTTATGGACGTTTACGCTTTGGCGCTCGATGTCGGTGACACCCATGAAGATTTTGGTTTCCATACCGAAGAGGGCGCCGATCATGGCGGTAGCGAGTCCGTGCTGTCCTGCGCCGGTTTCGGCAATGAGCCTGGTCTTGCCCATGTACCTGGCCAAGAGGCCCTGTCCGAGCGTATTGTTGACCTTGTGGGCGCCGCCGTGGAGCAGGTCCTCTCGTTTGAGATAGACCTTGAAGCCGACGTAATCGCTGAATCGTTTTGCGTGGTAAAGGGGGGAGGGTCGGCCCGCGTAATCTCTCGAAAGCTGCGCAAGCTCGGCAATAAACCGTTCGTCCTGGTAATAGCGGTAGAACGCCTCTTCCAGCCCTTCCAGCGCCGGTATAAGGACCTCGGGGACATAAAAGCCGCCGTAATCTCCGAATCTGCCTTCATACTTCATGTCTCTTGCCTCACAGTTCCAAATATCGTTAGTGGTCCTTGACTTGTCAGCTGAGCACTGCGGGATTTTGGATGGGTTGAGACTGCTTGCCCTTCGGCAGGGCTCAGGGCCAAAGGCTCCCTTCGCCCGCAATGACAGCAACCGACCCGGCTGTAACAGCGCAGCACATTAACCTCGCAAGTGCCGTATGTTCTCAAAGAGTTTCTTCATTTTTTCATGGTCTTTTTTACCGGGTGCGGCCTCGACGCCGCTGCAGACATCGATTCCGTAGACTCCCAGCTCGACGGCCTGTGCCGCATTATCCGGGTTTATGCCGCCGGCCAAAAAGATCCGTTTTCCGATGTGTCCGACAACGTTCCAGTCGAAGGTCAGACCGGTGCCCCCATATTTGTCCGGGTCAAACGCGTCCAGCAAAATCGCATCGGTGAAATAGTCCTCCGCTTTTTTGATGTCGCTTTGGTCTTTGACCCGGATGGCCTTCATTGTTCTTACGTTAAAGGAGAGAAAAGACTGGCAGAATTTCGGGGTCTCGTCACCGTGCAGCTGAATCCAGTTCAACTGGCAATGGTCTATCGTTCCGCGGATTTGCTCAAAGGAAGCATTGACGAATACGCCCGCGATATCAACAAAGCCCGGCAGCCTGTTCACTATCCTGGCGGCGGCGTCCGGAGTTACAAACCTGGGGCTTTTGGGGTAGAAATTCAGTCCCAAGAGGTCCGCACCCATATCAATCGCGGCCTGGGCGTCCTCGTAGTTCGTAATACCGCAGATTTTGACTTTCACTATCAGCATATAGGCAGCGGTGCGAGCACTAACTGTTTGAGACCTCGATTAACTTTTCGAGGCAGGCGAGCGCCTTTGCTTCTCCAATCGATTTATTGGCAATATCAATGGCCGAGTCAAAGTCGTCGACGAGGTTTCCGACAATTATTGCGGCGGCGGCATTCAGAAGGACTACATCTTTTCTCGCGCCGGTTTCGCGGCCCTCAAGTATGGCGCGAATGGTTTTGGCGTTCGCTATAGAATCGCCGGTTTGGAGGTCATCAATGGAGGCGCCGGAAAGACCAAAATCGGCGGGGTCAAGCTCCATCAAGGTGACTTCGCCGTTGACCAGCCGGCAGATTTTGCTGAGGCCGAGGGTGCTTATCTCATCCATTCCCTGGCCGTGCACGACCATGGCGCGTTTGGCGCCCAAGATTTTGAGGGCCTCGGTGATTCTGTCCATCAATGCCTCGCTGGCCACCCCCATGACCTGTGCGGTGACGCCGGCGGGATTGGCGAGCGGCCCAAGGATGTTGAAGGCGGTTCTGAAATCCAGGCTCTTTCGGATGGGCTGTACGAACTTCATGGCGGGGTGGTACCTTGGCGCAAACATGAACCCGATGTGGGCCTGCCGGATGCATTCGGCGACTATTTCGGGGCCGGCGTCGATTTTGACGCCGAGCTCAGCCAGGACGTCCGCTGAGCCGCACTGACTGGTGATGCCGCGGTTGCCGTGCTTGGCGACGTAGACGCCGGCGCCCGCGGCGACGAGCGCCGCGGCGGTCGAGATATTGAACGTCTTTATGACCGCGCCGCCGGTGCCACAGGTATCAATCAGGTTATCGACGCCGGCTTCCACGCGCACGGCATGGTCGCGCAGCGACTGGGCAAGACCGGCAATCTCTCCGGGGGTGGCACGCTTCATTCTCATGGCGGCCAGAAAAGCGGCAATCTGAACATCGGAGACGTCCCCTTCGAACACGGTATCCAGAAGCGCCTTTGCCTGGTCGAAGGTGAGGTCGTTGCCCTCGAGAATGATTTCGAGATATTCGGTTATCTTTTTCATATCTAATCCCTCACTTTTTGCCTTCTATCAAGTGCGATTGACAGTACGTTCTCAATGATTTTCCCCCCGGCCGGCGTCAAGATGCTCTCGGGGTGAAATTGCACGCCGTATATGGGAAGGTCCGTGTGCTCGAAGCCCATGACAACGCCTTCGAATTCGGCGGTCTGCCGGAGGCAATCAGGCAGCTTGACTACGCAAAGACTGTGGTAGCGTCCGGCCTGCAGCGGGTTCTCAACGCCGGCGAATATACCTTTCTGGTTATGTGTCACGCGTGAAGGCTTGCCGTGCATGGGTGCCGGGGCATGGCCGATTTTGCCGCCGAAATATTGCGCTATGACCTGATGACCCAGGCACACTCCGAGCACAGGCAGCCTGTCTTTGAAATAACCCACGGCGTCGAGCGAGACGCCCGCCGTATCCGGCGTGCCCGGTCCCGGCGAAATCACGAGCAGGTCGGGCGAGAATTCCTCAGCTACTGCTTTCAGCTCTTCAAGGGCCGTGTCCGCACGATACACCCTGGCCCGGCATTTGCGCTTGCAAAAATCGTCCACGAGGTTGTACGTGAACGAATCGAAGTTATCGATAAACAGGACTTTTGGACTATCGGCTTCCATCGGATTTGCTTTCCATTATGAGTCTCCGCGAATGGCCCGCAGGCACGAATTTGCCTTGTGCTCGGTTTCCTCGAATTCGGTCTTGGGGACGCTGTCGTGGACGATGCCGGCGCCGACACGGATGTAGGCGGTATGGTCTTTGACCTGCAGGCTCCTGATGGTGATGCAACTGTCGAACTGGCCGTCCACGGTCAGGTACATGACCGCGCCGCCGTAGTAGCCGCGTTTGGTTTTCTCCAATTGCCGGATTATCTTCATCGCCTCAATCTTGGGCGCCCCGGTGAGGGTACCCATGTTCATCGTGGCAAGATAAGCGCTCAGGGCGTCGAGACCGGTCCCCAGCGCCCCTTTTACATTGCTTACGAGGTGCTGGACCGACTCATATTTTTCGACGGTGAGTAATTCCGTGACGACCCTGCTGCCGGGCTGTGCGACGCGGGCTATATCGTTGCGGGCCAGGTCAACAAGCATCATGTGCTCGGCCAATTCCTTGTGATCGATTTTCAGCTCCGCCTCGTATCTGAAATCGGTATCGGGGTCAATTTTACCGCCGACCCGGCCCCTCGGCTTGGTGCCGGCTATGGGCCTGATCTCAACACTGCGGGTGCCGGCGCCGCTGACACGAAGGTTAAGCTCCGGACTCGACCCCATCAGTATCGTGCTCGGCGTATTCAAATAGAACATATAAGGCGAGGGATTCAATTCCCGCAGCCTCTTGTAAACATCCAGCGGCTCATCCGGGCAGGGCTCGGTCTTGGTTCTGCTCAGTACAACCTGAAATATATCCCCGTCGAGGATGTGCTTCTTGGCCGTCTTGACCATAGCTTCGTACTCGTCCTGATTAGTGTCGGTTGAGGCGGGGGCAAGCGGCCCGGTGTGTTTTTGTCCTTCCGGGACGTCAAATCGAGCCAGGTTCCTGTAGTAATCGAAACACTCCTGCGCTTCCGTTATCGCCGCCTCGCGGTCGCCGTTGGTTATCATTACGTTTACAAGGACGTAGCCCTGGTTCTGCACGTGGTCCATCAGGAAGATATTGTCGGCGAAGTAAAGCTCGTAGTCGGGATTGCCGAGCAGGTCGGCTTCGTTGGGTGGCAGCTTTTCGAACTGGTCTATGAAGTCGTAACTAAGAGCGCCGAGCAGTCCGCAGGTGACGCGGAAGGGCTTGCTCGCCAATTTGAAGGCAAATGCCACGGCCCGCAGGACATCCGCTTGATTTGTCGTTTTGAGCCGGCTTTGCTCATCGACCAGCTCCGCCGTCCGCCTTATCTTTCCTGTAATCGCTTCGGCGCCGAACTCGACGGATTCGCAAAAACCGAAGCGGGCCTTGTCGGCAGACAGGAAATCTATCATTCGCCGGCCCGTCCGGCTCAACGCCTTGATGGCAAAGTCGCTTCCGGTGCCGGTAAGATACAGCGCCGGTCTTGCCGTGCCGAAGCTCAGGGCGTTTTCCTCCAGGTGCTCTTTGGACTCGAGCAGGCAGCAGTTCCTGGCCCGGCCGTAGTCGCTGAGCCTGGCGAAGAAATCGACCGGCTCGTCCATGTCCATCTGCTTGACGATCGGCACAATCTGGCCCGGCTTGGCATTCAGTATTATCTGCCTGTAATCTTCCATAGTGTGAACCCTAAACTGCAATTTTTAGCCGGATTCGCCCGTAATTACAAATAAAAAAAGCGGCCTGCTTTTCCGGCAGGCCGCCTTTTACTTAATAATGTTGTTAATATTGTTTAAAGCAAATTACCGCTTGCCCGCCGGGTTTTATCCCGCAGGCCACCAACAACCGGTATTTTTGCGGTTAATCTGCTCCACGATTATACCATTATACCACAACCATCGGTTCTTGTCAAGGGCCATTGCGAAAATAAATTCAACAAAGACGGCCCTATAATACCGCCTTATTCACCCACCCCAACCCGATATATCGTCACCTTGTTCTGGAAAACCTCCGGCGGCAGCATCTCCATAGAGGGGTTGGCCAGTCTATATTCCGTTTGGCGAAGGTTTTGTTCGCAGTTGCCTAATCTGCTCCTTAACTCGCTTAGCGGCTGTGCGAATTGAGAAAGTTCATTCACCAGCCGGAAGAATGTCTCTGCTTGGTCACGAATCTTCGTAGCGGTATCCTTCTTGGCCTCGGTGGCTTTCAATTTTATCATTTGCTCTATGCGTATTTCTTCAAGTTTATCCCTGAAAGGTCCGCGGGCAGGCCCACCTATTGCCTCGCTGGTTGCCTCAAGTTCTGCACGCAGTCCGGCTATCTCTATATTCAAATCATCAAGCTTTTTATTCAATTCCACAACGGTGTCCTTCGCTTCGCTGATGGAAAGGTAGTGAACGGTCTTCTTTAGCTGCTCTAACTTGGTCTGCGTTGCTTTAAGTTTTGTTTCCTCTTCGGGAATTTCTTTTTTCAATTGCCCCACTTTCTCCTGGAGCTTCTGCTGTTCGTCCCGATACTGCTGCAACCTTTCATCGGCTATCTCGGTCACAAACTCAAGCAGGGCCTGAGCCACTTGCTTGGCATCGTCCTGGCTTACCGCGTACAAGCGGAAATGCCAATGATTGCCCACCGTGTCACTGAAGTTGCCAACGGTGATTAACGCATCGCCTGTTGTCAAAAAGTCCCTTTGCTGGGGGGACATACGTTGTCCTGCAGGTGTCTCATTGAGCTTTCTTATCAACTCAGCACTTCTCAAGTCCATGCTTAGCAAATACGGGTCACTATCCCTGGAGCGGACCCTCGAAGGTAGATTCCATAGGAAAAGTTCAGCCACGTGGGTCGGCTTAATGGGACCGGCGCCTGTGACAGGGGGTTCTGCGGCGGGCATTTTGATGAACCAGCTTTGCGGTTGACCGCTGATTTCAAATTCCAGCTCAGTTTTGCCTTCGTTCGCTTCTTGAGACACCGCGAGCGTGCACGTGCCGACCAAAAGCACGGCCATTACCAATCTGTGTTTTCTTGATCGAATCATTTTGGGTTTCTCCTTTCCATAATCTGTCGCTCATTGAATTCGCAATTTTGCCTGGGCCGCTGAGGGCGTTTGGGGATATGTTTTGACTATATAGCGGTATTGCTGTTTGACGATTGACTGAGCGTCGGGGTACTCGGTTAACAACTCGGTCGCGGCCAACAAGCGGGCGGCACGACCTGAGTCCTCAATTTCTTTTTCAATCTCAGCAAGAGTCGGCTCCGCTTGTTTAGGTCCGGTCGGTGTAAGCCGGAATATCCAAATGCCCGCCACAACCAAAATACTCGCTGCTATTGCCGCATATCGACGCCACCTCCATCGGCGGACGCCTCTTTCTTTCGCCATGCCGACGCCCCCTATTTCTTCCAGCCCGTCAGCCCATACGATGCCGGCAAGCTCCAGCGACCGCTGGAGAGCCGCAGATGTTGTTCTGCAGCGCTCGCATTTGGATAAATGCTCAGCGACCCGGCTCGATTCGCTCGGCGATAGTTCGCCGTCGGCATAATCAACCAGCAGCTTCTCAATCTGTTCACATGACTTATCCATTACGGTTCGATTCCTCGTTCCATCAGTCTTTTGGCGAGAATCATTCTGCCTTCTCGCAGCCGGCTCCGGACCGCCGAGGCGCTCAGCCCCAGGGCCTGCCCAATCTCCGTTGAATTCAGCCCACAGAAATAACGCAGCGCCATAGTCGTCAACAGCGACCCGTCAAGCTCGCTCAAAGTCTGCCGCACAATCTCAAGCTCCTCGGCCGCAATCGCCTTTGCATCCGTCCCTGCCGGCTCAACAGCGTTCTCTGTCCGCCGCTTAATAATCTCAGCGGCGCTGCGGCTGAATCGTTTTCTGCGGCGATGGTGCATCAGGCAGCGGTTGACCGTCACCTTGGTAAGCCAGCGGACCGCTTCGTCCCGGCTCTTGCACTTTCGCCGCTGCCTTAGCGCCTTGACCGACACATCCTGCAGGGCATCCTCGGCATCGGCGGCGCCCAGGCCCATACCGGCGGCAATTCGCCTGAGCCGGTCAAGCTCGGCTATGTACGTTTCAAAAAGCACCGATTGCGATGACCGGCCGCCGGCTCTGCCGCCTTCCCCCGCGACTTCTCGGTTTTTCTCACTCACCGTTCGCGTCCACTTCGAGTCAGCCTCCGTTCATCTAACAATATAATGCACAACAGGCCCCAAGTGTTGGCAAAAAAAGCCGCTTTTCTTGTGGAAGCCCGCAGCCCCCAAAATCCGGCACATTCATCCGTCCGCCCGCGTCCCTTCGAATACTGGGTGAGCCTTGGGGTCCGCTGTCTCCAGCGGGCTGCAAACCCCATGCCCCTGATTATCCCCTGCCACCGTGTCATCCACAGCGACGGCAAAATAGGCGGTTTCAGTGCCGCAGGCGGCATTTCACTCAAGAAAAGAATGCTCCTGATGGAGCACCACACCGTCACGAGCTGAATTTGCAAGTCTGTTCCATCACTCTTGTCTGGTCCACCTGAACAGCGAACAGAAAAAAATTTCTCAACAAAATGAATAATTATGATTGACAATTTAACGATAAGCATTGAAAATTACACGAAACACAGCCCAGAACAGGAACAAGAAAGGAGAAAGTATCATGAACGAATTCGTTAAGCAGAACCAGCGCTTGCTGCATTTCTATTCTGTGGCGGCCCAATCGACGGCGGTCGTCCTGCTCATCCTTGCGCCGATCTTCATTATTGCCAGGATGTTCTCAGGGGGCCGCTTCAGCAGCATGGGAGATTGGCCGTCCCTGCTGAATTTGTTGACACACGTCTTGCTCAGTTACATAGTACCCGCCGGACTGGCGCTGCTTGTCGCACAGTTCATAAGGTACTTACGTGAACCTGAGTATAGGGCCGGCTGGGTTCTGCGACACGGATCTGCCATTCTGTACGTCGGTGGCGTTGTTGTGGCGACGAACTCCGTTTGGAGATGGTTCTTCTTCGTGGTCATTATTAATCACTCAACTTTGGATGCTTTTTCGACGTGGGCGGGCAAGCTGCTTGCGATCTTAGTTTCATTAGTTTTGACAGCAGTGGGAGTTCTGATTCTCGTCGGATTGGGACAGATTTTGAAACGAACGATGCCCCTTATTGAAGAGTCCAAAACGCTGGTCTAAGAAATTGGGGAAGGAAGGTCTTATTATGAATGAGTTCATTAAGCAGCACCAGCGGTTATTGCATTTCTATTGTGAGGCGGCCCAAGCCCTTGGGTGGACGCTTCTTCTTTTTGTGCCGAGCATTGGAGTGGTCGGAAGACTCTTGTCTGGAAGCATGATGTCTAATTGGCTATCAGGTAAAATCTTGTATTCGGTGCTGGTGATATTCCTGAACTCGATGAGCCTTGGGCTGGTGCTATTGGGTGTGGGCCAGTTCATAAGGTACTTGTTTGACACTGAGTGTCAACCGAGTTGGATGCTGCGCAACGGAACGAGGGTTCTATACGCGTGTGCGGTCATTGTAATTGTGAGCTGTGTGTTGCAGCAGCTTTGGTACACTTCGCTAATGAAGAACGTCAGCAACTCATTGCTTCTTTGGCGGCTACTATTAACGGCGATACCCGCCCTGGCCAAAGCTTTGATTCTGGTGGGACTTGGTCGGATACTCCAGAAGGTAATGCCGGTGATTGAAGAATCGAAGACGCTGGTCTAAAGGGGGTGCACAGATGATTAACATTCGACTGGATTACGTTCTCCTGGATCGGCGGATGAAGCTGAAGGACTTGGCCGAGGCGACAGGTTTGGCGGTCAACAACTTATCAATTCTCAAAACTAACAAAGCGCGCGCGATTAGGTTCTCTACTCTGAATAGCCTGTGCAAGGCCCTCAATTGCACACCCGGCGATTTGCTGGAGTATGTACCCGACCAGGATACGGATTCTTGAATTTCATTCGAGGTGGACGACGCCGCTTCGGCGGTCGGCTTCGAGGCTGGCCTTCTTGATGACGTCGTAGAGGGTGCGGGAATCGCGCATCTTCTCGAAGGTGAACTGTGGGTCGGTCTTGTCGGTGGCTATCAGCTCGACGGTGCCGATGCCTAATGCGCAGTCGAGCAGACTCCTTCGCAGCTTCAGGTCGATGACCCGGAACATATCGAGATTGTCAACTTTCCTGTCGAGAACGCCTCTGCTCCACTCTATGCGGTCGGCGGTGACCTCGTAGCGCGTCATTTTGAGCTTGAGCATCTTGACCAGAAGCAGCAGCGCCGCAATAAGAATGAGCCCAAGGCCGGCGAGGATTCTGTACTCGCCGAATGTCACAAGTTGCTGCTCGGTAAGCTCCAAAGCGAACAGCTCGTTGGCTACTGTCTCGATGGGCCACTTCGATATGAGAATCCCCAGCGCGACAAAGAAGGCGGCCTTTATAGCGGCGCCGACCATGCCGAACACGGAAGGCCGGCCTGCAAAGAGGATATGATCCTGCGGCGGCAGCGGCTCGCCCGCCATCTCGGCTTCGAGGGCCTTGGCCTCGTCGGTGTTGAGGAACTCGGCACAGAATCGGCACTTGATGGCCTCGACCCGAATCATCTCACTGCAAAACGGGCACTGTTTCATTCCCGGCTGTTTGAATGTTACGGTCGCCATTTCTTTAAGTATCGGCAAACCACAGAGGATTACTCTAACCTTCAAATCATCGATACGATCGATCCCGGCTCCGTCCTGGATACGAGCCTCGACGGAGGCGGCAAATCGTACCCCATGAATTCAGGAAATCAAAAATGCAAGACGCCAAAGGGTGCGAAGTCCGACGACAAACCAGGCACTTTCACCGCAATCTGCTGCACAAGGGCGTCAATTTGCCCATTCTGCTGATGCATTGCCCAAAATGAAGCCGCGGAAACAACAAGAACGAAAAAAACTTTTACCCCCTTCATTCTCCTAAGCCCTTGCGCAGAATAGACTTAAAGAGCCAAGTTCGGCTGGAAGCACCCAGGCGAAAAAGAAAAATTGCGGAAAAATGTAAAAAAGACTTGACATATAGTATAGTTGAGCTTACATTATGTACGATACAGCTTACATTGGAAAGATAAGTATGCAAGTACAGAAGAGGAGAACAGCTATGAACCGAGCACAGAAAATGGCGTGGTTGTTTGTGGTAACAACTTCATCGGCCTTAGCCCTTAGCGCCGCGGCGGTCTTGATCCTGTATTTTATTGTCGGTATGCCCAAAGCGCTCGCGGGGATTGGTTTCATTGGCATCGCCGGCCTTGGAGGCTTAGCGCCTGCCATCTTCAAAAAAGACAGGGGCAAGGTGGACTTCGACGAACGGGACAGAGCAATTCAGCAAAAGGCTGCGCTGACCGGGTTTCTCACGGCTTTCTTGTTCGTCGGCGTCACGTGTATGCTTCCGTTTTTCATTCTCGGCCCGCACGGCGCAATTCAAGTCAAGTGGCTGCCTATGATATTCATGGGCGCCGGCATTAGTCACTATCTTGTGCACTCTCTGGTGACGCTGGAACAATATGGCTGGAGGGACAAAGAAAATGAATAGGACACAGAAAGAGGCGTGGTTCGGTCTTGGAGGCATATCGTTGTCTCTTTGCATTTTCGTCTGGGCAGGGGTCAAACTCTTCATTTTGAAAACCATACCGGAAGGGATCACTCGTTTCTGGCCCGTGTTGGTCATTTGTGTCTTTATGGCGACATCGATTGTTCTGGTGCGACGCAAACAAAGTCCGGCCGAGGTTGAATCAGATGAGCGTGACAAGCTGATCAAGTACAGGGCGGTTGTGGCCTGCTTTGTTTCGGTTTGGGTGTTGCTGGCGGCGGCAACCGGAATCCCGCAGTTAGTGGTAGGAGTAAAGGGTTCGATTCCCGTGTGGCTGCTTGCCTTTATCAATGTGGGCGTACTGCTTATCGCTCTGTTAGTTTACTCGGCGGCGGTTCTCATTCAGTACGCCTGGGGACAGAAAGATTGCGGAAGATGAGCTCAAAAACCAGAGTCATCGGTTTGAATGTGGAGAAGCGTTATGAATAGAGTGAAGAAAGCGGCATGGCTGGGCCTAACCATATCCACGTTGCTTTTAGCTGTATTGGCTGTTATGTCCACCTATGTGGGCAGGCAGTTGCGGGTCCTGCAATTGTTCGGAGTCTTGGCTGTTTTGGGCCTTACCGGCTTGTCATTCATTATCCTTCGAAGAAAACAGAGCCAGACCGAGGTTGACTCAGACGAGCGCGACAAACTGATTATCAGAAAGGCTTTTGTGGCAACTTACTTTTCCCTTTGGTGTCTTCTCGTCGTCGTCTGCCTAATTCCACAATTTGTTATTGGACAGGAACATCAAATGCCGGTTGGACTGCTGCCTCTTATGCTTTTGGGAATAATGTTCATCTGCAACGTTGTGTACTGCTTCGCGGTTCTGGTTCAGTACGGCTGGGGAGGTAAAGGCGGCGAAGAGACAGATTGAGAAAGGAAGTGTTATGAACAGGCTGCAGAAAAGTGCGTGGTTTAACCTGGTTGTGGTAACGGGAGTTTTTCCAATTGCCGCGCTGGGGTTGTTCCTGATGGCAAGAACGAACGCGAAAGGCATTGACTATCTGATTATTTTCCTGGTGTTCGGCAGCCTTGCCGGGCTCGGGGGATATTTACTGCTGCGCAAGAAAGGCTTTGAAGCCGGCTTCGACGAGCGCGAAAAGACGATTTATAAACGGGCATTTGAGTGGGCAACAATTGCTCTTATGCTATTTCTGTGCTGTGCGTGTATCATTCCATTTTTTGTTCTCGGCGGTGGTAATTCCGTACGTGTTTTGTACCTGCCGGTGATATTCTTGAGCACTTTGTGGGTTGGGCAGTTTGTTCACTCGGCGGCTGTCCTTATACAATGCGCGCTGGAGGCCGAAGATGAGCAATAATCGGATTAGCAACCAGATTCGCCGGCTGCGTTTTGAGAACGGCGAAATGACACAGCAGCAGTTGGCAGACAAAGCGGGCGTCACCCGCCAGACGATTATCGCCATCGAAGCCGGCAAGTACGCACCGTCACTGACCCTTGCCTTTCGGATAGCACGTACCTTCGGCGTGAAGGTGGAGGACGTCTTCCGGTATGAAAACGAGGATGCTTAGCTTTCAGCAAAGAGTGCCTTTGGCGGCTACTTCTTTTTTTCCTCCTTTTTCTTTGGCTCTTTGGGCTTCTTCAATGGTTTCGGCGGTTTCGGCGCCTTTGGCTTTTTGACCTTTTCCTTTTTGGGCGCTTTGGCGCCCGGGGCGCCAACGGCAAAACTCAAGCCCACCACCGCAAGCGAAAATACAGCGGCGCCGCCGGCTATGTACCAGATGATGTGTATGCCGTAAGGCCCGCTCATAGCCTGTATCTTGCCAAGAACGGCGGGCATAACGTTGTTGAAGCCGCCGATGGCCACGATGGCCGTATAGAGGATCGCCAACAAAGGCAGCCACAACAAATAGCCCAACCAACTGCTGAGCTTGTCCGGAGCCGGCTCTGCATACGCTTGAGCCATAGCCATCGCCGGCATCTCTTCGATAATCGGCTCCGGGGTGGGCACCTCGTCGTCGGGGATTACCGCCGCCGGTCCCGACTCCGCCGCCAGCTCCAGTGCGCCAGTCTCGCTGGTCTCCTGGCCGCTTTCGGCGGTGTATATCTCGTCCAGAATGCCGCCGAGCGAAGTATCGTCGGCCTGAAGGGAAAGGTCCAGCAGACCTGAACCGCTGCCAAAGGTATCCAGATTGACGTCTTCCTCAATCTCCTCGAGCGAGGGCTCGCCTCCCGACCCCTTGGTTTCGGCCAACATTTCGCCGGTGTCCAGAGCCTCACCGCCTGTCTCGCCAAGGAGATTTATTCCTTCACCGGCAACAAGGGTATCCGCATCGAGCAGCTCGTCTCCGGTGTCTGAGCCTCCAAGGGCATCGGCAGCCAGAGATATCTCCCCGGTATCCGCCGCCGGCGGTCCTGCTACAGGTTCCAAAAAGGGTTCTGCTGCCGGTTTTGGAGTGGGCCCTGCCGCCGGTTTCGGCGCGGGTGCTGCTGCCGGTCGCGGAGCGGGTCCTGCTGGGGGTTGTGGCGCGGGTGCTGCCGGGGGTTGTGGCGCCGGCGCCGCCGTACCTTCAAGAGTTACTTCAGCAGCCGGTTCCGGCTCCGCCGAAGCTCTCCCGGCTGCCATGATGCTCGGATCAGCCGCCAAGGCTTCGACTTCACTGGCCTTGAAAGATACGTTCTCACCAACGCGGAACTCGCGCAACCTGCCTTCCTTAACCAGGCTCGCCACTTGTTGCTCCGTCATCTTGAGCTTCTCAGATGCCTCTTGAATCGAATAGAACATGCCAGGCATAATCAATTTCCCTTACATGGTTACCTGCATCCTGCCGGGCTCGCTGCTTTCGGCAGAATATTCAGAATTCCTATTTGCCCCGGCGACCGACATCGAATACTCGCTCGTCGGGCGCAGCCATTTCCAGAATACCTGTGTTGGCATCGGGCCACTGTGGAGCCTGGCCCACATTTTGCAGCAGGCTCTTAACCTGCTCAGGAGTGGGGTCAGCCGTATTGTACCGTTCGAGCAGCCTGTCATATCGCCAGCTTCTGGCGGCCAACAAGGTCAAACGCTTGTGAGCAGGTCCCCGACTGTTTATCTCATATATCCACAGCGTCCGGGCGTCTGTATCGACCATGGCCAGCCCGTAGCTGTCACGTGCGATCTGCACCGGAATCACCATAATCGCGCCGTCGCCGACGGGGGGCGGCTCGGCCTGAGCACTCAATGGGGCCCCCAGCCTGCCGGCAAAAAAGAACGCACACAGTGCGCTACAGACAATCAAGGCCGCTGCCACCGAGCGTTTTGCGGTTCTGCAACCCATAATCTTCCCAAACAGCCGCACTCAGCCCAAACTCAGATTCTCAACCATATTATATCTCAGATGGCCCCGGTATGCAAGCGATTTTTTGGCTGTGGCAGGACGGGGGCCAATTTCTGTCAGCTTCGAAACACAACGAATTGAGCGGCCGGCGCGGCTGCACAGCTCGGCCGGCTGCCAGTGAAGCCCGATTTAATTGCAATCGGCGGGCGTCCGGGGTAGAATAGGGCGTGGTAAGCCCGGGGTGTAGCTCAGTTTGGCTAGAGCGCCTGCTTTGGGAGCAGGAGGCCGAAGGTTCGAATCCTTTCACCCCGACTAAAGAACCCTCATTATTGGCTCACCAATGAGGATTTTTCTTTGCTTTGTAGTCAGTACCGACTCAGAAATATCTCTGTGCGGCACAGGAGCGTACCTGACCAACAGGTTCTGAGTAGTCTGTGAGTGGGCCGTGAGTGGACTATTGGGTTTATGTTTCGGGGTGAAGAGTGAGGAGTACGTGTTGATTTCTAATATCGCCTGTCCCTATTATACCTCCACACCAAAAAATTCCATTACAAAAAAATGAGCATAGTTGGGATAAGTTAGGACGGAGTAATGAGGATTATTCCTGTTTGCCTTTCCTGCCGAAAACTGCATGACCAAAAAGAACGGATACAAAACAAAGGTATAAAGCAGTTAAACGTGTTGTCCACATTGTATTATCTGACATTCCAATAATCATCCCCTCACTTGTTGTTTCATGTTCATAATTTGAACTGAAAGCCCACAGAAGCAATAGGAACACTACAGTGCCAACTATTAAAAGCTTAAAATGCATTGACATAATTAGTCCTTTCTCCCCCGCCCTAGGGTTTCCTTGGACACACATTTAGGGGATACTATCGCCCGAAAGGAGTCAAGGTATGTCCAAGGATACAAGACTATCGAATGAAGCTCCGCCGGCAGCGGAGCGAGCGCAAGCGAGCGGAGCGGCCGGCGGTCGGCCCACTGACCCGCTCGCCCCCCTTCGCCCAACCGGGCGTTTCTCAGCCCAACGCAAAGCGCAAGCCGTCATCCGCCTGCTTAGC
>Ga0307378_10001942_pt1 | contig 32674 bp, 25 predicted proteins | sample UN1MG_FD_202238 | JGI IMG/M metagenome (GOLD analysis project Ga0307378, IMG submission 202238) | Soil microbial communities from Risofladan, Vaasa, Finland - UN-1 | ecosystem: Environmental > Terrestrial > Soil > Coastal area > Acid sulfate soil | place: Finland: Risofladan, Vaasa | collected... | reverse complement strand
CGAAGCAGACTGCGGGCCCGCACGATCGGATTCGTCTTTCAGCAGTTCCACCTGATACCCTACCTGACGGTTCGGCAGAACATCATGACGGCGTCACTTGCGGTGCCGCTCAAAGAGGCATCGGAAAGGGCGCAGCAGCTCATAAGCCGTTTCGGGCTGGACGACCGGGCCGATCATGTGCCGGCCCGGCTCAGTACCGGCGAGAGGCAGCGAACGGCGCTGGCCCGTGCCCTTTTGAATGAGCCGAAAGTAATCATGGCGGACGAACCGACGGGAAATCTCGACGAAGATAACGCTCAGACGGTTTTCGGATACCTGGGCCAATATGTAAGCGATGGCGGCTGCGTTCTGCTCGTGACTCACGATGACAGGGCGGCCGCACACGCCACGCGCAGCTTGCAGATGAACCGGGGACAGTTGGTTGATTAGACCGGCGCCCCCGGCGAATATTTTGAAAGGGAGAAAAATGAGAAAGATAAGTATAAGTCTGCTCATCGCAGCAGCCGGAATTCTTCTCAGTCAGCCCGAAGTAGGTTCGGCAAACCAGAACCAGCCACTCCTGGATCGAATCGGTGTCACGCGCGGAATCTGCGTGGTACTCGGCGATGCTGGGTGTGAACGTGCTCTGCAACTCGCCCGGCAGAGCGAACTACTGATCTATCTCCAACTGCCGCGCGCCGAGGACGTACAAGCCGCGTGCAGAGCCGCCGATGAAGCCGGGCTCTACGGCAACCGCATCTTCATCGAGAAAGGCTCCTTAGCAAAATTGCATCTGGCGGATAACCTGGCCGATGCACTGATCGCCGTGGGACAGGCAGCGAATGTTTCCGAAGTCGAAGCGCTCAGGGTCCTGCGCCCGGGCGGCAAAGCGCTGCTGGGACGCAAGGTTTTGATAAAGCCGTCTCTTGAAGGAGTGGATGATTGGAGTCACCCTTATCATGGCCCGGACAACAATCCGCAATCTCAGGATAAGGTTATCGTCGCGCCGTATATGACCCAGTTCATGGCCGAGCCGAGATACGCGCCGCTGCCGCAGGTGACGGTGGCTTCGGACGGTCGTGTGTTCAAGGCGTTCGGGCATGTGGCATTTAAGGAGCGTGAAGAACCATTCCTCAACAAGCTCGTGGCCTTCAACGGTTACAACGGAACGATATTGTGGCAGCGCGACCTTACCGAAGGTGTGATGATTCATCGCAATACGATGATCGCAACGCCGGCGACGCTTTACCTCGGCGACGACAAGTCCTGCAAGATGATAGACACTGTGACAGGCCGGCTCAAAGACGAAATTGTCCCTCCCGTCGAACGCGCGGAAGGAACGTTCTGGAAATGGATGGCGATGGAGAACGGCATGCTCTATGCGCTGATGGGCGAGCAGGAGCAGCGGGACGAGACCAAGCGATGGCGGCGGGAAGCACACGGCTGGCCATGGGATCCGATATCGGAAGGCTTTAATCAGCCCGATCAACCGTGGGGATTCGGTCGAAACGTCCTGGCCATCGATCCCGAGAGCAAGAAGATTCTCTGGAGCCATCGTGAAACCGAGCCGGTCGACGGGCGGGCCATTTGCATGAAAAACGGGCGAATCTACATCTTTCGATTTGGAGCGTATCTTGCCTGCCTGGATGCGAAAACCGGCAAAGCGATCTGGCGAAAGACGCCGGACAATGCCCCGGAACTCTTTAAGTCACTGGGGACATATCTCGACCGGCAGGACTGGCGAACGAACTGGCGCACGACATGTTATCTGAAATGCTCCGACAAGGCCCTGTATTTTGCCGGTCCGCCGATCGGCAAGCTGCTTGCCGTCTCCGCCGTGGACGGCAGCATCCTCTGGGAAAATCCTTACAGCAATTTTCAATTGGTGCTGAGAGATGATGCGCTATATGGTCTCAGCGGGCAGATCGACAAACACCCATGCGTGAAGTTCGATCCCATGACGGGGAAAGTTCTGGCCGAGATAGATATAAGCCGCCGGGCGTGCACCAGGCCGACGGGTTCGACCGACGCGGTATTTTTCCGCGCCAGCGGCGGCTCGGTCCGGCTGGATACGGCCACAAACCGTCCGCAGTGGATTTCACCGATGCGGCCGGTATGCCAGGATGGGGTGACGGTTGCAAACGGGCTTCTCTATTGGTGGCCGTCCGTGTGTGACTGTCAGCTAACGCTCTATGGTGTCACATCCCTCGGACCGGCGGGAGATTTCGACTTTAGCCCGACTGCTACCGAAGAGCAGCGGCTGGAAAAGGGCGCCGGCGATTTGACAAAAGTCGCGAGCTTCACCGAATCTCCGGCCGACTGGCCCGCGTTTCGCGCCGACAATACCGGCGGCGCAACCTCTGCGGCGACCGTTCCAGACAAGGTCAAATTGCTCTGGCGGTTCGAGCCGAAGGCGAAATTTTCTCCGGCGACCCCTCTGCCGACGGCCCCGGTTACCGCGGGCGGACTTGTGTTTACCGGCGGGCCCGACGGCATCGTCCGGGCCTTCGATGCGTCGAGCGGCGATTTGCGATGGAAAGCTTATACGGGCGGGGCTATCCGAATTGCCCCGACAATCTGGAAAGGTCGTGCTTTTGTCGGCTCCGGCGATGGATGGGTATACGCATTCGAGGCGCAGACGGGCCGGCTGCTCTGGCGGTTCCGTGCAGCTCCGGCAGAGCGAGCGATTCCCGTTTACGGTTCGCTCATGTCCACCTGGCCCGCCGCCGGCGGAGTGCTGGTTGCCGATGGGATAGCTTACGCCGCGGCTGGTATCGCCAATTACGACGGCACCTATGTCTATGCACTCGATGCCGCGACCGGTAGGATAAAATGGCAGAACAACACGTCGGGACATCTCGACCAACAGGCCCACACGGGCGTCAGCGTCCAGGGCCACATGCTGCTCGCCGGCGACAAGCTCTACATGGCAAGCGGCACCTCCGTTTCTCCGGCCGTATATAACATCGCAGACGGCAAGTGCCTCAACGACCCCGGCCCGCTGGCAAGCTGCCAGTCGCAAAGCCCCCGAGGCTGGGAACTAACGCTGCTCGGCGACCAGGTGGTGGCATGCGGCAAGCCTTTCTACGGGCACCCGAAATACGATGTCTTCGACAATACCGTATTCGGCAGGATTTTCCTCTCATCGGCCGGCGACCAGGACATTGTCTGGACCAGCAACCAACAGAATAAAAAGATTATGTGCTTCGATAAGATCGACAGAAACATGCTGAGGAAACGGATGGCCGAGCCGAGTAATCGTTTCAACCTTGACTTCAACAGGCTCGGTATTAAGGACAAGCCATTGTGGGAATACGACTGCAAGGACAGCGTCGCTCTGGCGGTTTGTAAGAACGCCGTCGTGGTGGCCTGCAAATCGGAGATTGTCGCCCTGGACCTTCAGAACGGTAAAGTACTCTGGTCGCATGCGGTGCCGGCGGCTCCGGTTCCCTGGGGCCTGGCCGTAGACCGTGACGGCCGTGCCGTAGTCACTCTCGAAGACGGACAGGTCCTGTGCCTGGGCAGCAGCGGCTAAGAGCGGCAAGAAAATGATGGAGCGAAATATGCAGACCGGACAAACTATTGCCGATTGCCGATTGCCGATTGCCGATTTAAAATCGGAATTCGTAAAACGAAAATCGGAAATGACCTACCGCCGATTCGGCAATGGTGGGGCAAGCCCCACCCTACTTCTTTTGTCGCTGTGCTTACTTATTTTCGTGCCGGCAATTGGCTGCAGCAGGAAAGAGGCACCTCAGAAATTAAGGGAGCTGGTTGTTTTGTGCGGCAGTTCGTTTGTTCCGCCGACCGAGCAGTTATGTTCGGAATTCACGGCCCAAACAGGTATTGAAACCGTCTACACCGTCGGGGGCAGTGAGGACCTTTTGCCCCACGTCAAGGCCGGCATAAAGGGCGACATTTTCATTACTCACGATCCGTTCCATGATTACACCCGCGATGCCAACGCTCTGGCGGACGATGTCCAGGTCGGCTTCGTAGCTCCCGTCCTGGCGGTGCAGAAAGGCAATCCCAAAGCTATTAAAAGCGTGGAGGACCTTACCCGTCCAGACTTGAAAGTGGCCCTGAGCAATCCGGAATATTCCACATGTGGAGAGATGGTCTTTGCGCTTCTGGAAAAGAAGGGCATAAAAGACGCCGTGATGAAAAACGTTGGAAACCGCCTGACGAAGGGACACAGCAATATCGGGACATTTCTAAAGACCCAGGCCGTCGATGCGGGAATTATGTGGAACGGCGTAGCCCATACGTTCGCCGACAGCCTGGAGATTGTTCAGACGCCTTACGAATACGAGCAGGAAATCCGCGTGCATATCATGGGCCTTAGCTATACTAAGCAGCCCGAAGCGCTCAGGCAATTCATGGAATTTGCCCGAAAACGAGGCCCTGAGATTTTCGCCGAACACGGCTATATTAAGTGAAAGAGGCACAGAACACTTTGAAAAAACTTACGTTGGCCACTATTGCTGTTACATGCCTTCTGCTGTTCGGCTGTAAGGCTGAGAAGCCGGAAGAATCAGGTTCCGCGGCGAAGGAATTGCTGCTCTATTGCGGTGCCGGCATTCGTCCGCCTGTGCAGGAGATAGCCGAAGCGTTCGAACGCGAGCATGGTGTGAAAGTCATTACGGACTATGCCGGCAGCGAGATGCTTCTGTCGAAAATAAAGCTGGCCCGGCGGGGCGATCTTTATATGCCCGGTGACAAATATTACGTCGAACAGGCCACCACCGAAGGAATGATTCTCTCGCAGCAGTCCGTCTGCTACTTCTGCGGAAGGGCAATCCCAAAAATATCCACGGCTTGCGGGACCTGCTCGCAGATGGTCTGAAGCTCGGTATCGGGGACGCCAGGGCCTGTGCCATCGGCAGAAAAACCAAACAAATCTTCGCCAAGAACAATATCGCCTGGGAGGACGTCGAGAAGAACGTGGCCTTCCAGTCGCTGACCGTCAACGAACTGGGGATGCAGATTCAGGCCGGCTCGCTCGATGCCGTCATAGTCTGGGATGCAATCGCCCGGTACTACAGCGAGCACGGAACGGAGGTTCCGATACCCGTCGAAGAAAACGTCATTTCCACGGTTAATATCGGGATTCTCACGTTTACGAAGGACCGCTCTCTGGCCGGGCAGTTCGTGGAATTCGCCGCTTCCCCGCGAGGACAAGGCATTTTCAAGCAGCATAACTACTGCATCGACCCTCCATAAGCAGTATCGAATTGGCCGAAAATTGTGCCGGAAGCCGGCGGCGGCTGCGCGGCAGGCAGACATTTTCCTTGTGAATGGATCGAGAATCCTTATAATGCGTGCGTCAGAGAATATTCGGGTCATTGAAAACGATTGGGTTCTGGAAACGCTGCCTTGGAAAGCATTACGTCGAAACGTGGGTTTAATTGAGGATTGCTTGATATGTACCACGAATTCGAAAAGTGGGGCGTTTTTGGATTGATGGGTCTGGAATGAGAATCTCCGCTAATACTCCCGTCCGAGGCTGGCGCGACCGCATCTTCTCTGCTGCGGCGTTTTTCTTCGTGTCCGTTTTTATCGTTTTTATTTTGGGGCTGATTCTAACAGACGTTTTTTACGTCGATAAGAAAGCCGTCGTAACGGTCCTGACCTCAAGGTTTATCCTTCACGCCCTCTGGATGAGCATCTGGACCAGCTTTGTGACCACCTTTATCGCCCTGCTCTTCGCGGTGCCCATGGGATACGCCCTGAGCCGGTTCCGCTTTCCCGGCCGGATTCTGGCCGAGGCGGTAGTGGATTTACCTATTGTGTTTCCTCCCCTGGTGGTGGGCCTTACGCTGCTGGTGTTCTTCTCGCTAACGGCGGTCGGCCGATGGATACAGGACGACCTGGGCCTGGAATTTGTTTTCCAGCCGAAGGGCATTGTGCTATGCCAGTTTGTGTGTGCGGCCAGTTTTGCTATCCGTTCGGCAAAGACCGCCTTCGACGACGTTGACAAACGTTACGAAAACGTCGCCCTGACACTGGGCTGCACGCAATGGGGCAGTTTCCGCCGGGTTTCGCTGCCGCTGGCCCGCAACGGCATCATCGCCGGCGGCATTTTAACATGGGCCCGCGCGTTCGGACTTTTCGGACCTTTGATGATCTTTGTCGGCTCGTTCCGCGGGCGAACCGAAGTTTTGAGCACGACGATATTTCTCGAACAATCGGTTGGCAATCTTGAAGTTGCCCTGGCAATAGCATTGCTGCTTATCCTCGTGGCCCTTATTGCAGTGACGGGCATTCGCCTTGTCGGCGGTTCTGCCCTGGTGAAATTATGATTCACGCCGAAGAAATTACTTTTAGTATCGGAACGTTCGAGCTGCGGCGTTTTAGCATCGACATAGCAGAGGGAGAATATTTCATCCTGCTGGGGCCGCCGGGCTCGGGCAAGACGATTTTTCTGGAGTGCCTTTGCGGCCTGAAAAAAAACCAATCGGGGCGAATCCGCATAGACGGGCGTGACGTCACCAACCTCGAACCGCGCAGGCGCGGCATCGGGTACGTGCCTCAGGATTACGCTCTTTTTCCACATCTTTCCGTCGAGCGAAATATCACTTTCGGTCTGCGCGCCCACGGTTACGAGGAAACGAACATTACCGAAACCGCGGACCTGCTGGGCATCAGGCATCTGCTGTCACGAAGCATCGACGGTCTCAGCGGCGGCGAAAAACAACGCGTCGCCCTGGCGAGGGCTTTGGTTCTGAAGCCAAAGATTCTGCTTCTGGATGAGCCGGTCTGTGCTTTGGACGAGGTCACCCGGCAGCAGGTTTGTGCGCAACTGTCGGGTATTCAGCGCCGGCTCGGCCTGACGACCGTCCATGTAAGCCATAATCTCGAAGAGGCATTTTCCGTAGCGGACCGCGCCGCCATATTGCACAAGGGTCTTTTGCAGCAGGTCGGCGCTCTGGATGAACTGCTGCGCAAGCCGAAAAGCGAGTTTGTCGCCCGCTTCATGCGGTGTGAGAACATCTTCCGTGCGGAGGTCATTGGCCGGGGCGCCCGCGATTCGCAGACGAGTGTCAAGCTTGGCGATGTCGAGCTGCAAATAGCGGGCCGGCACAGCGGTAAATTAATGCTGATGATTCGGCCTGAAGACTTGCTTGTCCGGCCCAGCTCCCGATATAATGGCAAAGGCGAAAACGTAATTCAAGCTGCGCTCGTTCGCTCGCGTGATTGCGGCGGCTACGTCAGAGTCGAACTCGATGGGCCAGTCAGTCTTGTGGCGCATATGACACACGCAGCATTCGCGGAACTGCAGGAGATGCATCAATCCGACGTCGTGGCGGAATTAAACTTGAAAAATATCCACATATTGCCACAATAGACGTCGAAGAATCGGCCCGTCTATGGGGAAAAGGCCGCCGCCGGATAAAGTAGTTGATGGAGATTAGTCTTATGTTGGTACTTTTACGTCGTTTTTATTTACTTGCCCTGATATTGCTTTTATGCGGTGCCGGCTGTGTCACTGTTAAACACGTACCCTCGTCTCCGGATGAGAAATATACCGAGGCCAATGCGCTTGGCATGATAAGGAGCAGCCGGGGGACACTCGCGCCCGTCTACGCTCCCCTGGCCGAGCAGATTGCGATGGATTTCAACCTGCGAGAGAAAGAAGGTATCGGCATAGATATCGGAAGCGGCCCGGGGACGCTCATTCTCGAACTGTGCAGACATACCCGGCTGCATTGGATCAATGCCGATATCAATCCGCATTTTTTTCCGCATTTTTATAAGCAGGCGCAGCAGCGAGGTTTTGGTCACCGGGTCAGCGCCGTATTCGCCGATGCCGGCGCCCTTCCTTTTCGCGATAACTATGCGGACATCATCGTCAGCAGGGGTTCTTTTCCTTTCTGGCAGGACAAGAGACGGGCGTTCAGCGAGATATATCGCGTTCTGAAACCCGGAGCGGTCGCTTACATCGGTCGCGGATTTTCGAGAAACATGCCCGTTGCAACGGCGAAAAAGATTCGCGGCAAGCAACACGGAAAAATGAAATATGACGTGGACAAGGCGGCAGACGAACTGCGGCAAATTATGAAAGTACAACAAATCAAAGATTGGAAAATTCACAGGCCGGCTCCTCCGGGTAGCGATAACGTCAATTACGGCATCTGGATCGAATTTCATAAGCCCTTGAAATGAAAAAGGAGTAAGACATGCGACATCATGCAGATAGAACCGGAAGAAACAAGCGGCCCCGATCCGGATTTACGCTTATCGAATTATTAGTGGTAATCGCTATTGTCGCCCTGCTGATGGCCATACTTTTGCCGGCCCTCGGCGGGGCCCGGAAGCTCGCCCGCAGGACCGTGTGTATGGCCAACGTGCGGCGTCTGGCGATCTCTATGAGACTTTATATCGATAACAACGACGACAAATTCCCGCCGGACCGGCTTAGAAAAGCGACCGATTACATCGAGGTCGGTCCGTACAAACGCTACATGCCGAGATGGATATGGTTTCTCAACGAGGGGATGGGATATGTCATAAATCCCTACGAGTACGAGACAGAGGAAGATTTCAACGCGGCCCTGGAAATGGACAATGATTATTACATGTGCCCGTCACTGAAACATTATGCATATGCGCGCAACATACGTAACGGTGCTTATGGTTACAATTATCAGTACCTCGGTAACACGCGCCCGAATCCATCCGGTACGGGCTGTGCCAACTATCCGGCCTGGTTTTCACGGATCAAATCTCCCGCCCAGACTGTTGTCTTCTGCGATAGCCGGGGCTGCAATATCCCGCACGGTGAGCACGCCTATCTGGTAGATCCGCCGAAAATGGCTGTCAGCAAGGGAGCCCTGGATTTCGCACCGAAAAGCGCGGCGCTCGGTCCGCTGAAATATTCGCCGGCGGATGCAAGGCATTTCGGCGTGGCGAACGTTGCGTTTCTGGACGGCCACGCCGAGGCGAAAAAGTACGAGGATTTGGGATACGAGGTCGACCCGGTCACAAAGCGTCCCGTGGAAAAGGGACTCAATGACGTTGGAGGTCCCGGCAACAATCGGCTTTGGACCGGGACAGGCAGGGATGAACCGCCTATTTAATTAACTTGAAAACATGCTTGTTCGTTCCGGCTTTCTATATGAAAGCGACGGCGGAAATGTACTTTGTGCCGACCTCCACGGATAATATATTCTATTCTTTTTAGCACAATAGCACAGTTTTTTTCGTATCCTGACTTGCTGGATTAAGTTCCTGTTGTTAGCAAAACTCAACCCTGAATCGGTCAATTCCAATAATAACGAAGCAAATTGATTAATAAGCAGTGTCAAAGCGTTGATTGCATATCGCCGAAGGAGTCTTAAGAAACAGCACAAAAAGACTTTTTCGGACCATACCGATCCATCCTCTCCCGCCCGTGACTTACAGGTGACATCATGATAAAATTGTCTTGACATTCGGTAACTAATATGATATATTGTAGTTTGTTAAATGTACCTGGGGCGGTTGATATGGGGGGAGAAGCGGAATTTTAAGTTATCCCTTCGAGCACGTAAATCAAGCTGTTTGGTAAGTTGGTTCGATTGCAGAACTTGCTTGATAACCATCCGGTTTTCAGGGGGTGTGATAACGTCAGGCTCAGTTAGTTTTATACTGTCTATCATTTTTGCTGCGACGACGATCATATCTATATGAACGAACAAGTAGTATAGCAAAGATTACAATGCTGACGCGGAGAGGTGGTTGACAATGAAAAAACACAGTTTTAAACCGATTTTCAAAATAGTTCTGCTTTCAGTGGTTTCCCTGTCTGTATTCGGTTGTTCAGGAAGCTTGGAACAACAAGCTCAAACAGTGAAGGTTTCTCCTGTCTCCGAAGAATACAGGTTGACCGAAAGAATCGAGGGGAGGATTTATATCCTTTTAGCAGAAACAAGCACAGGCCAGGAGCAACACAGATCTGAAGTCTCCGATTCTTTAGCAAGAGCGTTGGAAAAAGGGTATGAGAAGGGCTACGAAAATTCGAAGAGCTCACTCACTATTAAATTCCTGGGCCTTGGGAATAAACAAGATTCGGAAAACATACCCAACAAAAGACTTGAGGTCTTATCCTTCACGGATCTCGTAAACAAATTGAATGAAAAGGGTATATGCCAAAGACATGCGGAAATGAGAAAATTCTACCAGGAAAACGGTATGTTCAGAAAATCAGACCTCGAATTCTTAGCGAAGGAAATCGGGGCTGATTATCTTGTCCTGCCTTGTTTATTAGATATCAAGCGGTGGAGCCAGGGCAGGCTTTCAGTGGTTGGGATGAAATTCCTCCAAACTCAAATAGTCAGCGGAATACTGGCTATGGAGATCTGGGATACAAGGACAGGACACAAAGTTTTCAGCGCAACTTCCGATGTGACTTTGGCGAACGAGAGAATCAAAGAAGAGCCAATCGCTATGGAAGAAGCCTTTGAGAGCGCATGGTTAGGGATAATGAAAGAACTGCCTGGATACCCTGCTTTGGCAGAAGAGCAGAACCCAGGCGAAGAACGCGACCCGGCGGCAAGCTCATCGAGCTATGTCAAAAAGGGAGAAGGTAGTGAATACGAAATTAAAAGACTTAAAGAAAGCCAGGGTATTTGAGTTAATTCTTGTCTCCGGTACAGTCTTATTGTGTTCCTGTGCTCATTACAAATGCGATCCGGATTATGCAGGTCCCGGCAAAAGGAGCGCTGAATTGCTGGAATACTACAGCTATCCCAGGCAACAAATCGAAGCCGAAGTTGAAAAGATCGGCGAAAAAAAACTCTATGTCGTCGAGAGGATAGAGTTTCCTTCGGCCCTGAATGTCTTCGGCACCGAGAATATAAAGATCGAATTCTACGTACAGAAAAAGGCGGGGAAATTCCCAACGGTCCTTGTTTTGCCGATATCGGGCGGAATCGATTTCTCCGTTAGGGGTTTTGCCAAACTTTTTGCTTCAAATGGATTCAATTGTGCCGTTGTACATAATCGCCATGTCGATCTGGACGATACCAAGACCGCTGAAGAAGTTGAGAATTACTTCAGACAAACCGTTTTAGATAACAGACAGATACTGGACTACCTTCTCGAAAGAGAACAAGTCGACGGCGACAGACTTGGTTGTTTAGGTTTGAGTCTCGGCGGTATAAGGGCAAGCATGATCGCCGGCGTGGATGAAAGATTGAAGTGTACTGTAATTGGCCTTGCCGGCGGCAGCATTGCAGACATAAATCTTCTTTCCGACAAAAAAGAAATCAGGCAATACAAGGAAGAGCTGATCGAAATGGGCATCAGTTCAGAAATAATATATGCCGAATTATCCGATAAAGTTATAACGGATCCTCTCAGGTTGGCGCAGTATGCGGATGCCAGAAATGTCTTGATGTTTACTGCAATGTTCGATCGAGTTGTTCCCAGAAAATGCTGCGACCAGCTACGGAAGGCCATGGGTAAGCCGGAGGTGGTTTATCTTTTGTCGGGCCATTATGGCTCATTCCTGTATTTACCGTATGCCGAATGGAAATCTCTGAGTTTCTTCAAAGAGAAATTTGAAATCAGATAGTCCTCCATCGGCACACCGATAGAATTCAAATGCGATGCTTAATATTAATCTTACTTCTTGTTTTACTTTTTGCCGGTTGCAGAGCGGGCACCGTAGGAGGTATTAGTCTGTCCGTAGGCTCCTTCGAACGCGGCTTGTGGTTCGACCATGATGAGAAAGGATATCAGGCCGGGGGAGTTGGAATCAAGTTCGACATTGTCGCCGGGCACATGATTCGTCCTGTCCCGAAATTCTGGAAGCCCAAACAAAATCCATGGAAAGGGGACGAACCCTGGTTCGTTATCAGGAGCCCCATAATCGGCCCATTTATATCTTTGGCGCTTGGCAAAACGGGAGTGTACTTCGGTTTTAAAACTTTCGAGGTGAAAGATATGCACCGCTCCCTTGAAAGATACGGCAAGTGGATGCATGAGAACGAATTTCCGCAGTCTGAAACTCCGAATGTTTTTATGCAGCCGAGCGCGACTATAAGAAGAACGAGATGGAACTAATAATCGCCGGCAAAATCCATACACCAATAGATTTCAATGGAGTCATGGTTTTGTGTTGTTGAGGTATTCTTCCAGGTTCGTGTAACCGTCGGCATCCGCGTCTGCATTTCCGTCGGCGGGATCATCGGGATCTAAATCGTTTTGCTTTTCCCACGCATTGGGCATGCCGTCTTTGTCGGAATCTTCAGGCGGTTCGGCGGATTTCATCTCGGGCCAACCGCCGACCTGCTGCTCATCATCAATGATTTTCCCGGTGCCGTTTCTTACCTCGCCGACAATTCGTATATCCACGACATCCCGTTTCGCAAGCACGGCGCCGGCATCCGCCAGAACACGCTTGTATGCAGTCATCGCATCATCCGTCTTTACTGCCGGGACCGGTATCGGGCTTGAGAGTTTATAAGCTTTTATGTCTTCGTCTGAAAACTTGCTGAAGCTCACAAGCGACCACGGGTCGTCGGGATAGCTGCCGTTCATGCTGTTGCCGCTGAACCAGGCTCTGGCGGAGGTAGTGCTTTCCGAAAATGCAAGGCTGCCCGTTGAATTGACGCCGGCTTTATAATAGTTGCCGGCGAAGTTCATTTTCGTGATGCTGTTCGTGCCGTTTGAGCCATCGGCGTTATAACCCGCGGCACGACCCGCCCAGTTGTAAATCACGTTGTTTCTGAAATCGAGTACGAATCCTTCCGGGTCCCGGCCGCGGTCGTTGTAATTGCCGGGGCGGGGAAGCCGGGCATGATGATGGGCGTAGAGATTATGATGGTAGGTGTACCCGTTGCCGAAACTTCCGCGTATGAGAGAGCCGTAGCCGTGCGGGCCCTTGTGATGAATCGAATCGTGCAGGCTTTCGGAAATGATACACCACTGGACGGTGACATTGCCGAGCTGCCCCCTTGATGAGGCCGAAAGCGTTTCGTCCACGGACCAGCTCGCCGAGCAATGGTCAACGATAATGTCATGACCTGACGAGACCGACAGAGAATCGCTCTCTGCGCCGGCATTGTCTCCGGGCCGGCACCGAATATGCCGGACAATGACATGGTCAGCTGCGATAACCAGGGAGTGGTTCTTCAAACAGATGCCGTCGCCGGGGGCGATCTGGCCCGCTATGGTGATATAGGGTTTTTTAATATCTATTGCCGATTTCAAAGCCACAATTCCGGATACGTGGAAAATCACCGTTCTGGGACCGTCGGTTTCCGCCGCATCTCGCAAACTGCCGGGCCCGCTGTCTTCGAGATTCGTCACGAAGAGGACCTTTCCGCCCCGGCCCCCGATCGACCGGGCGCCAAAGCCTTCGGCCCCGGGAAAAGCAGGCACAGATACCGCAGTTTCAGGAATCAACAGAGTTGCACATACAGCAAGAAATATAACCAAAGAGCGATACATCATATATTTTCTCAGCCAATATAAATTTGGAATTTTGAATAACCGAAACACATTGCTCCATTTTACGCCGGACTAAGATAACGAATTTAGAAGTGAAATGCAAATAATACCGGCCGGCAAAAATGCCGGCCCCGCACCAATCGAGCTTATGCTTATGCCAAATCGATGCGGGGCCGAACAAATAAAATTATTCTGTTCGCAGCGTTTTCTTTCAGGTCACTCCACGCTGTTTGTCTCCGAAGGCGGCGAGGAAGATTCGTTATCACCTTTTTCCATCGAGTTGTTACGCTCCACTTCCTCTCTTAATTGCTCGATGGCTGCGGGCAGCTCATTGCTCATAATCTCGGCACTATTTTTCACATCTTCAATCTGGCTTTGCAATTTTTCCTGGCTTAGCTTGACGGCACTCATGGAATTATCAAATGCCAGGAGGTCTTTTTGAATCTTCTCCTGGAATTTAAGCTGTTCCTGGTCGCTCAGATTCATCACACTGACCAATTCCCGGATGTTGCTTTGAAGAACTTCCTGCAGCTTCAACAGATCGTCTGCAATGGTACTTATTCTGGTTGTTACCACCTGGAAATTTTGCTGGAGCTCTTCTACCTTACCTTGCGATTGCTGCTGGTTCTGCTCAATCACAGCCACGTTGCTCGTAAATTCACTGTTATTGCTTTGCACCGTCTCATAAAGCCTTGTCTGCTCATCTTTGACAACAGTTATATCAGCGGCCATATCCGCAGCTACATTCTTAGAGTTGTCGCGTACCTCTTCAATTCCGGTCTGCAGCTCGGTCTGGTTCAGCTCAAGCAGGGCTATTTTGTCAGTCGTCTGCCTGTCACTATTTTGCACGGTCTCTTTCAGCTTGGCCTGCTCTTCGCTGACTACAGCGGTATTGGCAGCTACGTTCAGGATATCGTTCTGCGCCTGTTCAATTCCGGCCTGCAGCTCGTGCTGGTTCTGTTGGATACGCGATCCTAAAGCGGCTATTTGTTGAGCATTAGTCTCTGCCATTGCCTGCAAATTGAGCTGCTTGTTTTCAATTTTGGCCATTTCCTCATTACATCCGGCTAAACTAAAGCCGATTGCGATTATTACCAAAACCAAAATGGTTCTTACGACAGGGCCTTTCACATTAAATCCTTTTTCCATTTTCATACTCGATTCCTTTCTTTTGTAATCTCATCCCGTATCAGTTAAATAGACCTACCACTCATTAAGCCTATCGACATAATCAGCCTGAAATCATTAGTTTTTATGGGACGGACCGAAATATCCGCCGATGGCAAAAAAAGTCGGGCAACCGGCCGGCAACGCGACTATTCATTCATCATCTCTTCAAGTATTTCAGCGGCGTCCCCCACCAGTTTGGGGCAAACGGAAGCAAATAAGCCGTTTTCTTTTGCGGCTGCGGCCCCTTCCGGATTACTAATGTCGCAGCCAAGCAATTCTCTGCAAACAATAGAACCATTGCGATTTTCGAACCGGCGGGCAAATTCTCTAACTAATCCGTAAATCCTCTCTCTTGCCTCTTTGTCATGTATATCGGCGTTTCCATATTTCAGGCCAAGAACCATAAACGCGCCGGTTACCGCCCCGCAAGTCTGAGCCATTCGCCCCATTCCACCGCCGAAACCGCGGGATATCTTCAGGGCGTTTTTCCCGAGAAAGACCAAAATCCTCGGCGTAAACCGATATTACCGCCTGCGAGCAGTTGGAACCTTCCTTGAAAACATTCACCGCCTGTCCAGGTTTCGCACTCATAATTTCTGACTACCGATATTTTCGATTTACATTCAGAGTTTTCTCTTTGAGATTATGCAGGACATGCTTTCCAAAATCAAATACGATTGTAAAAGATATGCAAATATATTTTCTGTTCGGCAGAACACCCCCATAGTCTTCTGACAACTCTTCCGGCTTGACAGCCCCGGATTAGGTTGCGGCAGCAATTATTTACAAGCGGTTATATTACTTGGGTCGGCACTTTAGTTGCGCCCGCTAAGGCCCACAATCGAGAAAGAGTACGTCGGAAATCCGGACTACTAACGACCCCCCCGGCCACCACCCGCTCCCTCCATCATCATCTGTTGCTCATACATCATATCATCATACATCCCCATGTCGTCATACTCGCCTTGCCCGGGAAGCCCACCTCTACGTCTGCCTGAGCCAAAGTCCTTGAAAGGCTCCTGCGGCTCTCTCGCCAATCTCGCAATGTAGCTAAACGTGCTCTGCATATCTTTGGACCAGTACGTCGTACCGACAGGCATGTGATCGATATTGATCCCGTCAAAACTGTAAAGCATATCATAATAATGCCTGGTCTTAAGAACCTTATCACCCCACCAATCATTCATCGGCGTAGCATCCACCATAACGGCCCCGGTACCATAATCAATTTTCTCAGGCACATTCGTCTTCTCTTCAGGCTTGGTAACAGTGGCAAACCGTCCCCCTAAGATATCTTGAGTGCGACCGCGCTGGGTCTTTTCCTTTTCAGGCTCGATTTCAACGACATCCCCTATGACTTCCCCCCGCCTCACCTTGAAGTCCTCGCTGTACCAATGGCCCAATACATACTGGCAGACCGTAACGGTAATGGCCCTGGCGGCCTCCTGTATATCCCGTGCAAAGAAGTACGACCTTCCCGGAATCTCAACCGGCTCGGTGACATCGGAAAAATCGCTCCATAAAATGACCTTGTTCTTTTGCGATATGCTCTGCTCACTTAGTTGATTCGTCCCGGCTACGGGATTAAAAACACCTAACCGGATCCTGTATCTGTAGGTCTTTTTCGGCTCAAGAGTGTCGTCATGAGCCCAGAATAATATGGGTTCTCGTATCTTCGAAAAATCCGTAAGTCTTGTAAACGCGACATCATCGAACTCATAATAAACGTCATTTGTCGAAGGGGCTCTCCTTAGAGTCCCTGTCCCTCTACCGTCCCCCGGGCGCTCGTTTCCGTAGACGCCGAGTACGTCCGCCATCGGGTCAGTTGTCGCCGTTCGGTTTCTCGAAGAACGCCTTCTATCATTCGCACCCCCGGTCTCGGTCAAACGCCCAGTGGTGGATTGGCTACTCCGGCTCCGGTCTCTGCTCCGCGTGTTAGTACCTCCACCTCCATACATATCCCCTATACCGCCTCCGCCTGACAATGCCGAGCCCGAACCGGTTCGAGATGTTCGTCCCGTGGTGCCTGTCCTTGAGTCGGTGCGCCTGCTGCGCTTATCCTCAAGCTCCTTCTCACGTTCCCCTCGTTCTGTTTCTTTGGCCTGACGTTTCTCTTCCTGCGTCTCTTTCCTCTGCAAATCCGTATACTTGCGGTGCAGAACAGGAGGGAACCACTCTTCTCTGGCGGAGGCCATCTGATAAGCCTGAGGCTGCAGCAAATCTATCTGTGTCTGTTTATAATCGAAATTGGCCATCTGCACTTTTAATCCGCCCGGCGGTAATTCCTCAATATTTTCCGTAATTGCAAACAGTTTCCTGTGCGAGTCGATCTTCGTTCGGGGTAAAATCTGCCAATCGCTCCAGGTGCCGTCGCTGTTCAATTCCTGTCTTTGTAACTGTACGGACGCAAAAATCGGCCTGGCAAGGCATGGGTCAGCCAATTCTTCCTCGATGTCCTCGTACAAACTTTCATTGAACTTGTCGTATAATTGCTCGATATCAAACTTCGCTTCCACCGTTACAAGATCTATATCATTCGGCTCGTTTCCGGCTTTATCATAAGGATTCTGCTCCGTAATCGGTTCGATAGGAACATAAGCCACCGCCCTGATGTGCTCGACTGCCACATCGTTTACTTCACCGATACGAGGAAGGGTATATATACCAACAAGACCTGCGTCGACTCCAGGTTCATAAGGAACCACAGGCCACAGCGTCGTGTCTACATTATTGATCGTCGAGTCAAGCAGGGCGAGGAATTCACCGGCTTTCGGTTTATATGGATCCAGTTGATCGGGCGGATCGTTCAGCCTTTGCCTCAAAAGCTGGGCCTGCTCGTACACGTAATTATCGATCGAGCTGGGGCTGAAGTTCCGGTCATCCCAGGTTACCATATTGGGGCTCAAAATCACACGCGTGATCAAAAGCAAGGCACAGATAAGGCCCACAATCACCAGAATGATCTTCTCAATATGTTCTTCGAAAAAACTGCCTATACTGCTTATCTTAATCATGTCTAATATCCCACTTTGCCTTTGTTCATGGCCAGCTCACTATTTTTTTTCTTCATCTTTTCCGTCAAGAGTATTCAAGACCGGTTTCGGTATAATGTTTTTGTAGCCTTCTATATCGAAGATATATTCGCAGATCAAATCCAACGACACCACACTTTCGTCCCCATAGCGGTAATATCTGTGCGTCTGATCGTTCGAATTAATCGACCCGATTTTACTTTCCAGAATCGTTATCTGATTATGCTTAAAAGTCTGGACCGGCTGAAAAGTCTGGACCGGCTGGTTTGGGTCCGGATATCCACGGAATTGATGCTCCTTGACACTGCATAGCTCCTTCATAAACGGCAAGACCGACTTCGTGGCGACTATAACACTGAAATTAAAGTGTGTGACATCAATGCCTTTTTCTTCGCTACTGTATCTTCCCGTACATGATTCCGACAATCCGGGAGCCCCAGTGCGGACATAGGCGGGCCTGTCGGCGTCCTCCTTCTGCTGCTTGTTCTGTGCACCCCTCCTGCTGCCACCCCTGAAAGAGCCGCCGCCGCCGCTTCTCGGTCTCTTGAGGCCCATTGTGAAAGTAATACCCATAAACCGCTTGGCCGGCGCCGTCAGAACATTGTCATGCCCTGAGTTCATCGTATCTATCGTCTGGAAAATATCATCGATAATCCAGTATCCCAACTGGTGATAGAAGCAATCCTGGATGGCGTCTTCCTGCTTGACATCGTACTTGTAATCCGCCCAGTATTCGTAGCCGCTGATATCAATCGGATTGACATAGACGGAAATAGACTTTGCTCTATCCTTGCACATTTCATCAAGGATCATCCGCTGAATGTTGCCGAACATCATCGAGCCTCCTCCATAGAGACTCATTCCAGAGCCTCTCGGAGACGACATCATTGAAGCCCCTCCACCTCTCGTACGGCCGGGCGATGATGAATTCTCCAGACCTCTTTCGATTTCGGCATCTGTCGGACAGTCTCGGCCGTTGACACTCGATATCATCTTGTCGATTCCAGCGCGATATCTCTCGCCGTATTGCTGGAAGATCAAACCGGAGAAGCCGTTCGGATCAGGCGCAGGAAAAATATCATAGCTGAGCAGTTCTCGCTGAGTGGTTTGCATGGCCAATTTTGCTATCTCGTTGGCGTCCGCTGCATGAGCCTTCTGACGCTCGGCCTCCATTTCGTATTGCTGACGTGAAACAGCGCTTTTTTCCAGATTCTTAATTTTCCTGCCACCATTATTGATGCTTTCCTGTTCCATGTCCTTCTTGAGCTTACTGCTCATCAACTGCGTGGGTATGAACAAAAGCACACTCACCAGGGCGATAATTACCGGCACTAACAGCGATAAGTTATTCTTGAAAACGCTTAATTTCTGCAGGATATCTTTAAAGTTCGGCATATTCATTTTTTGCTCACATATCTAAGTCAGGTAATTTGCTTTTGCCGGAAGAACCGGAACTCGGAGAAGGCGCGCTCGTACCTGGCCGTTGTGTTGACATCATTCCTCCGTACTGAGAAGTCGTTGGCTTTGCGGGCGGCTCCGGCGCATCTCGCCAGAGAAACTTGGCATTTAGTACAAACCAATGATCATTGACCTGGGAAACCGGCTGACCACGGTAGAGTTTCGGTTTTCCGTTCTCGTCCAGCACGCTTACCTTGTTGATAGTCTCCCTGGTCATCGGGTCAATCAAAATCCAATTACGTGCTAAAGCACCCGCACGGGACCCAGTCTGGGTTGTTTCGTCTATTATTTCTTCCCATATGCCTATCCCCTCAGGCATCTCGCCATCCAGGGCGACTTCCTTTATCTCCAAATTGAACTGCTCGGGATCTTCCTTTTTATACAGCTCGAAGGGGCTGTTGGCATCTTCAACCATATCATCAAGATGCGCCAACCGGGTGATAAATCCCCATTTATTCTGCTGGTTTTCGACGCTGTGAGGGTCGATCAATGCACCCAATTCAGTCACGGACCGGCCATAGGGACTGTAGCATAGGACCTGGACCACAAATCCGGAATTCTTTTCCTCTGCAGCCCCGGCACCCGCCATGGGACCCATAGGATTAAATTCATACATTCCTCCCCTGCTCATCCCCATCTCAGCCTCCATCATCATGGCGTACTCATATTCATCCATTCCTCCGTCTTCCATTCCCCCGGATTCGTTTCCCCGCTGCTTTCGGAAGATATCGGCTCCGCCAAATTTCGCCCCGGCCAGTTCATTTGTAAAGTAAATAGTCATCCCCGTGATAAATACCTGCTTGCGTTCCTTTCTGGGAATCTCCTTAATCGTTTTCACATCGCCGCTGGAAAAAGCCTTGTACAGCTCGGCTTGTTCCGGATTGTTCTTTTCATTTGGCAGGGCTGAGATAATGGTCTCGTGTAAAAGCGGAATGATTTCACGATATTCGAAAGGTTTAAACTCCTTATCTATCGTCGCGTCGAACTCGGTGCCTTGATCTTTTTCCTTTTCGTACTTCACCTTGGCATCATCGACATTCTTGAGAGACATCGCAATTTTTTGCCGGACCTGAGCGTTCTTCGTGTAATTCATTTTATCCAGGCCCGTTCGGGCAAAGCACAGAAGTGAGACGGCAAAAAGTATACACGCCGCGGCGATAAAGTACTTGTCCTTGCTCGCCCAGGCCATTGAGCGGGCAATATTGCGGGGTAGAAGATTACTCTCTATCCTGGCCAGGCCCAGGCCCTGCAGGGCAAGGCCGTAAACAATGCCGAAGTCGCTGACATTTTCGTGGAACTTCGCCGGCGAAACTCCCGGACCCATCCCAAGTCTTTTGAACGAATCCGGCCTCTCAACAGGTATCTGAAGTGTCTGCTGTAGATATTTGAGAATACCTCGCAGTTTGGTTCCGCCTCCCATGGCCACAATCCTGACGATTTTTGTATTGGGATTGGAACTGTTATAAAAGCCCAATGACCTTTGAACTTCGGATGCAAGATCCGTAAAAACGGGCCTCATCGCCTGAAGTATCTGCCGCGAATACTTGCTCACCGGGGCCGTACGTTTGAGTTTTTCAGCCTTTTCAAAGTCAAGCCTGAATGTATCCGCTATCGCCTTGGTAAATGCGTTGCCCCCTATGAGAATACATCTTTGCCAGACGGCCGATTTCGTGCAGACAACCAGATCGGTATTTTCCGCCCCGATGTTGAGAATGACGGTCGCCTGGCTGTCGGAAGTCACCATGTCGGGACGGTCGTTCAGCAGGTAGTTGTAAAGAGCCATCGGCGCCATTTGCACGTAGCTGACCTGGATATCTTCCCTGCTAAAATGCTCCAGTGCCGAATTGACGACTTCATTTTTAATCGCAAAAATACCAACCTTGATTTCCGGGCTGCCCGGCTCCGTCATCAACTGCCAGTCCCACTGGACATCGTTGATGCCGAAAGGAATTTGCTGAACCGCTTCGAACTTCACCATCTCGGGAATGCGCTTCTCCTCGACGGGTGGCAGGTTCACGAACCGGGCAAAACTGTTCTGGCTCGGCACCGAAACCGCTATTTCGTCCATGCTCAAGTCGTATTTATTGACGAACTTGCGCAGAGTCAATGCGATCAGCTCTTCTTTCTCCGCTTCAGTCACATTGCTTCCGCTAAGGATTTTGCCGTGACGGATATTATCGAAGCCGATTACTTCTACAACCCCGCGCTCTGTGCTCAGGTACAATGCTTTAAGGGAACTATTACCTATGTCAATTGCCCAGACTGTACCGGTTTCCGCAGCCATAACACTCCTCTCGCATAGTTTTCAATTAGCCTTGTAAATCCATTCAAATAAATATACATTATATCATACTATGAAGACTTTTTCCATAAATTCTCTTGGCTGCAAAGTCAATCAATATGAAAGCCAGCAAATTCGAGAGTTACTCGAAAATTTCGGGCTCCATAAAGTCGAACTTTCTAAAAAGCCCGACTTGGCCGTCATTAATTCCTGCTGCGTAACACACACAGCATCGGCCAAGAGCCGGCAATGCATTCGAAAAATCCGAAAACAAAGTCCAAACGCCGTTATCGTTGTCTCCGGATGTTTGCCGACCGTACAAATCGGCGAATTGAGCGCTATGGCTGAAGATGTTCATCTGATCAGAAATCGAAGCAATCTTGTTGATAAGCTAATCTGCATAATCGACAACAAATCTGCCACCCTGACTTCCCAAAGAACTCAATCCTGTCCGGATACTACCATTAAAGCAAAAAACCGCTACAAAATCAAGTATAAAAAAGAGTTAAACAATCACTTGAATCTGCCGCCCCTGACTTCGTTCGAGGGCCAAACCAGAGCCTTTCTAAAGATTCAAGATGGCTGCGATGGATACTGCACATACTGTATTATACCGAAAACCCGGCCATTTGTTCACAGCAAACCGGTCGATGAGGTTCTGAATGAGGCGCAAGCGCTTGTAAAATCGGGACATATGGAAATCGTTGTAACCGGAATATTTCTCGGTGCTTACGGCCGGAAAAGCGTCAGGCGAAAAAGTTGGCCCAATCAGCAAAACAATCACCTGGCCGACCTGCTCGACAAGATGGCGAAAATTCCCAATCTTGCAAGGATAAGATTAAGCTCGCTGGAGCCAGCCGATCTTACGCCGCGACTGCTCGATACGCTCTGCAAACACCCTAACATTATGCCACATCTGCACTTGTCGCTGCAATCAGGCTCAGACAATATCCTGAGAAAAATGTGCCGGCAATACAGGATCGAAGAATTCATAGAAAAAGTCGAGTCCGCCAAATCCCGGCTCGACAGGCCCGCCATAACGACCGATATCATCGTTGGTTTTCCCGGCGAAACGGATGCCGACTTCGAGCAGACTGTTAATATGGCTAAGATTATCGGTTTTGCAAAGATGCACGTTTTCAGCTTCTCGCCGCGCAGGGGCACAGCCGCCGCCAATATGCAAGACACTGTCGATAAAGTAGTTATAAAAGAAAGATCACAAATATTACGCGATCTCAACATCGAGCTCGGGCTGAAATACCGCCGGCAATTTCTCGGCGAAACTGCCGAAATTCTGATCGAGAAAGATAACGGACAACGCTCAGGACGAAGCGAAAGATATTTTACGGTCTTTCTCAACAAAACAGAAAAAAAGCAAAAAAGAAATAGCATTGTAAAAGTAAATCTTGTTAAAAATAGCAAAGATGGGGTATTTGGCGAATTGTCAAACCAAAGGCATCAGTTAATCCGCCCAGCACTCTAAGGCCTCATAAATTGACTACTAATCCGTAACATTAATATTACCGGGCAGGGTCTATCTATTTTACACGAGTTTCCGCAGTAGTAAATTGCCCATCCACCGCGGCATCAGCTTGATTACGTTTCTGCCCAGGGCGGTGTTGCAGAACATGCCGGGCCGCGCACCAGCTTATCAAGTTCTAACCAAATTGTGCCGATGTACATCTGAGATTTATAGAATCTTTGTGGTTTGCAGGAGCCAATTTTACTTATAGGAGAACAAAAGTGAGCGATACTGCTAAGAAAAAAATGTATTGGTTTTTGAGAGCTGAGGCAGTGGTCCTCGTCTGTTTGATTTGCATCTGGATTGTCAAAATAGCGACCGTTGACATTCACAGCACCAAAGCGGCGACTCCCAGCCAGGTTGTTGCAAGCCAGGATAGTGCTAATGCAGGCTTGCTCATAGGCCAGGCGTATCGCAGTTCAGATAATATTGAAGAGACGATACAGAGTTACAAAGAAGCCATCAGGACAAACCCGAACGATTTCGATGCTTATTTCGGCCTTGGTGATTGTTACTCGGCGCTGGGCCAAAATGAAGAATCCATGGAGGCCAATAAACAAGCTGTAAGGATAAGGCCGGACTACGCCTTTGCACATATTGCGCTGGGTCTTGATTACTACAATTTAGGCCGTTATCAGGAAGCTGTTGAGACCTACAATCAAGCTGTAAAAATCGACCCATCTGTGGCCAATGCTGCGCAGTTGCTTATTGCCAATGCCTACACCGCATCAGGCTGGCAGCAGTAAGCCGCAGAAGCCTATAATATATCTAATGAGTGAATTCAAATAAGTGGTATCGTTCTAACGCCGGATTTAACAGGGATGCTTACCTGTTGATGTTTCCTTATTCACTTCTGCTGCTTATATCTTTTCGCAGTTTTCTGCCCGTGTCACGAGATCCGCTGCGCAGCCTCCGATTTATTCTTCGCACGGCTGACTGCTCATACAGTTTTCCCAATGCAGAAACGCCCGTCCTCATTTCCGCATCGCCGCAGCGTATGAAGTGACATAACACCACATTGTCATTCCGACCGAAGTCCCGATGAAATCGGGACGCAGTGGAGGAATCCGGCTTCGACTCCGGCGCCGATTGCGGCTGGGTGGACTATGTCCAGTGGTCGGGGCCTTCGCCGGAGCAGGATCCTTCTAATTGGCAGGAGATTAACTATAAACATGATCTATATGGCCGGCGCGGTGAAAAGAAGCCTGTGGTAAGCCTGTCGAATCCAACGGCCCGCACGTTATCGCCGAATACGATGGCAATAACAACCTGCTGCGCAAATACATCTACGGCCCGGGAATCGACCAGCCGGTCTGCATGATCGAGGTGGCCGACAATAACGAGCCCTATTACTATCACTACGACGGCCTCGGCTCGGTCGTGGCCCTAAGCGACTCGTCCGGCGACACCGTCCAGACCTACGAATACTCCGTCTACGGCCAGGTCGCCGTAGAAGACATCAACCACCCCAACCCCTACATGTTCGCCGGCCGAAGATTCGAAATAGAAATAGGCCTTTACTACAATCGCGCAAGATACTACAATCCATTCACGGGCAGATTCCTCCAAACGGATCCAATTGGATATGGAGATGGAATGAACATGTATGCGTACTGTGGCAACAACTCGCTGAACTTCGTGGATCCGAGCGGAAATTGGAGATATACTACATTAATTCCGTTGGATACCGTGTGGGACACAGCTTCTGTTGGGGCAGCGGACGATGATGCTCATGAGGCGCATGTTCGTGATTTTCTTTCAGATGCAGGTTTCTTTAACTTGTATCCAGATGTTTTGCTGATTGACGTCTCATATTCTGATGAAGAATATTCAGTTACTTTTGGTGATGAAAAAGATGAAGATATTGATGTTCCTATTGCAGTTAGATATCAAGATATTGGCAGTTACAAAGCATTTGTAGTTAATGAAATTGCACTTATTGATGAACGAGCGATGGACAAAATATTGGCTGAAACAATACAGGAAATTGATAGTTGGATATGGTGGGATCCAAGAAACATTTTCAGACTAACGACTCTTGACAGTCCGTTTAACAAATTTAATGGCTACGAGCTAGGGTTTTTGTATCGCAACACGATTTGGCAAGCTAGTGAAATTAACTACATAACAGAGGGATATGCACATAAGCATATGAGGCTTAGTAAAGAACAATCTGAGAGATTGGTTCTGGCCCATAACAGGATATTTTTGCCGGGGGTGGAATGGTGGTTACCAGGACGACAGACACCTACTCCACTAGAGTTACTAATGGAACTGCGAGCCACGCTTATAGGATACTATTGTTATAATAATGACGATAGTGACTGGTAGCCCTTTTAACCAGTATAGTCCCTTAACCTTTTGTAAAAGAGAATATTCTTATGAAGAGACGTACAAAAATAATATCAATTGTCATTTTGCCTCTTGTGGCTATTATAATACTGTACCCTATCCTTTCAGTATTTTTGGGCGCTGACTTAGGCAGGGCAATAACGCTTAAGTCACGTATCTATAAACTTGCTGATCATACTGACCATCAGGCTCTTCTGACTGCGTGCAGAAATCTTATAAGAGAGGGCTATAGAGGACAATACGTCTTCGGATTTTATGGATGGGGAAGGCTTTATCGGCATCCTGATGTAGATAAGTTTCCTAAAGAAATTCAAGACCTTGAACCCTTTACTGTGGATGTGTCTGATAATGAGGTGGTTATAGAACTGCTCGGTGGCTTAAGTAGCTGCTTTCTTATTGCTTTTTCCGAGGATTACGAGAAACAGTATGGTGAAAAAAAACTTATTGATGGACTCTGGATTTCCTCTAACATTATGGATTTTGAATGGATAGGGAAGAACGGGGGAGGGAATTAAAGGATATCGGGGGCAGGATTAGGGAAGTAACGGGAAAGGCATAGGGGCCAGCCCTTAAAATATAAATAAAGAGGCTAGAATTCTGGGGACACCATACCTATTAATTTTCGTTTATTCCTGGAAATTCAACGACGCGAATTCGCCGTGGTACTTTTTTGCGGCTTTGTCGTATGCCTTTGCGGCCTGGATTTCGTCTTTGAAATATCCGATGAATTTGTTCTTGCAGTTATAGCTTATAATGACAGCCCATTTCTTTTTTTGTTTCCTCCAACTCACTCCTGTATATTTTGAGGATTCACTCTTTCTAAAGTGTATCCTGTTGTAGCTATTCTGCGCGCATGTTGCTTGTCGGAGATTGGCTTTTCGATTGTCCAGGCCGTTATGATTAATGTGGTCGACGAAGAGATTGTCGGGCGGGTGGATTACTTCACGATGCATCCCGATAGAAATATACTTTTTGCCGACGCGTTTGTTTCGGTTGGCATAGAAGGTATTTGTGCTCTTGCAGGCATGCCATTTGTGCTTATTTAATCGCTCGAAATCATCCTGATCGACGATGGCGTATTTTCCCTGAGTAAGCGGTATCCGTCGGAAGGCGTAGCCGTAGCGGGTCCGGCGGTACAACAATAACAGGACCACGAAAAGCCGTGCCAGCCGGTCCGAAATCGTGATGGAAAAATTGAGCTTAATGCCACCGCCCCCCAAGGCTTGAGAGAATTAGTTAATTGTTTCTGTTGCGGAAAGCAAGGACCCACAATGTCACCCCTGCGAAAGCAGGGGTCCAGAGCGATAAAAACTGGATTCCCGCCTTCGCGGGAATGACAAACACTGTTTCCGTAGTTTTGCCTTTTACCTTTTTACTTGCTGCTTTTCGACGGAGGCAAAAATACGCGCCTCTATAATTGGAGCTACCTGCGCGTTTGATGCGAAAATCTACAAAAATGTAGACGGTGTTTTTGATGTAAGTGTCTGTGTGGAAGGGAATAAAAAAAAATTCAAACTTTTTTATTTTTGTTTCCAACTACCTGCGCTTTTGGTCGAAAATCAAGCCGTATCTTTCTCATTTTAACAGGTTGATTTCCTGTTTCACCTCTTGATCTGGGCATATCTGGGGACACCATACATATTTATTATTGCATTTTCGGGGATATCTGGGGACATCTATGAGCAAGCTTTTGTCAAGCCTTTCCTGATCTTGTCGAAGGAACGTTCGCGGGATTTGGCATCCGAAAAGGAAGTTGGCGGCCTGGAAGGTTATTGAAGTCAAGTTGGATCAAACTTCAGTACGGCCTCGGCAATCGGTGGTTGAAGTGAGAATCTGCATACGGGCAGTATTGACAGCATAAGCAAGGCCGTTGCGGCAGAAACAAAACTAAGGTAACAGACGATTAAAGCAGTGACGAAAGCCCGGTACACCTGAATCAAACGCCTGAACCTTTTCTTCCTCTGCTGAAATACCGGTGGGTAGCGAGCCCATATACAGTATCTCAGCCGCATGACCAGGCCCATGACAACTGCAATGCCAGTAGTAGAATTACCACCGTTTAGCCGAAGTTAAAAGACTCGCTCTTACCAATCTCACTAGCGCGCAATCGGCTCGCGATAAGGTTTGCCCGCCCTGTAAAGCTTAAGACGGGACTCAAGTGACGCCGTAGAGGCGTTGGGATTCTTTTGGACAATCTCTATCGCCCGCAGAGTCGTGCTTATTGCTTGCTCGAATTGACCTGCCTCCGCATAGGCGGCCGCAAGCGTGTCCAGCAGCGGAGGCGACTTGTACGCCGTAGCCTTACATGCCCACTCGGCCAAACGCACTGCTTTGCCCCCATCGCGGTCTGTCCCTCGCGGAGATGTCGCCAACACCCAGGCTAAATTGCTGGTAATAGTCACATCCCCCGGATTTGCAGCATAGGCGGCCTCGAGATGCACCAGGGCCTTGCCGTACTGACCCGTATTGCTTAACAATCCTCCGAGCAAGCCGTTGACGGCAGAGCTACCCGGCACCGCAAGGGCAGCTTTGGTCGCATAGGATATGGCTTGCTCCTCCTGGCCCGTTCGTGCCAAACATGATGCAAGCAAATACAGAGACTCCGGGTGATCTGCCTTCTCAGCTAATGCCTTGCGGAATTCCTCGATGGCCCGGCCGTACTCGTGGCGTTGCTCAAAGAGAACACCAGCTCGATAGTGAGTATAGTAATCCGCAAATTCCTGCTGAATTTCAGCAAACTCCTCAGGCTGAACATTCACGAATTCAGGGATATTCGCCGCACGATCCGCCGCCGTAAAATTCTCTAAAAGCACCGCAGGCGTATCGTTGCCTTCGCCGTCGATGTGAGTCAGCCAAAGCCGGGTAAACGGCCCGCCCACCTTGGATGCAAACACCAGCCACTTGCCGTTGGGCGACCAACTGTGCCACGAGTTCATCTTCCCCTCAAAATTGCATCGCATCTCTCTCGGCGTACCTCCCGCCGCAGGCAGAATATACAGCTTGCTGTCGGGCCTCAGCAACATAAACGAATCGCTCTGGCAGAACACAATCCACTTGCCGTCAGGAGAGTACCGCGGGAAGTGGTTGCTCTTGTCATTCCCCGATGCCCCGGGTACGGGCGCAGCCTCCCCACCGTTACCATCGTTGAATGGAACCTGGTAAATATCATAGCGGAACTTCCTGCCGCCTTCGAAAAAATCGATCGCTTCAGCTCTGGTTATCAACGCCGAGGAAGGGTCCTTGAGACTGGGCAGTTTATAACACTTGCTCCGAGCAAATAAAATCGTCTTGCCATCCGGGCTCCACACAGGATTGCTCTGCACATACGTTCGATCGTCCGCCCCTTTTAGAGAAAAGAACTTCTTCGTCTGTCGATCGTAAACCACCAGAATACCTGTGATAGGGAAGAACCGCTGCGAGTAATGCAAATCATCCACCGGTAAGAAGACGGATCTATCCTTGACAGTGCTGATCACGTAACGCCCGTCCGGTGATACCTGCGACAGAAGCCCGAAAGTCGGCTCCCCGTCTTCACGACGGTAGTCACTCCAGGAAATCACATTGTCTTTTGCCAGAACGGTCTTGCGCCCGATATCGGCAATAACGTACGAGCCCTTGTCGCTTCCATAATCCACGTCCATAGCCAGCGTCCCGCCGTCTGCCGTGAAAGAGTGACAGTTGCCGCAGACCTTCATGTCAGTTAAGAGCGTAGGCGGCGGCTCATTCGAAGAGACATCCCCCAACCGCCAGCGTATTGTTTTCAAGTGCGTCAGAACATGCCCGAATGGCAACGGCACGTCGCGATAGAAGATCGGTGCTACTACCGGATCGTTCGACACCCTGAACCTGAGAGACCCGCGGGACAGGATTCGCCCGGGCTTTGCACTATCGAATCCGGCGATTGTAACTTCCACTTCATGACCACGCGGCAGGCCCTTGATCCGTCCCCACGTCTCCTTGCCCGGCCTCCACCGCCTGAACCCCATCTCCCTTAACGGCGGCTTGTAAGCTGCCGACGCTTCAGATGCGGTCATGGCATCGCTGTCATGAGCCACACGAGGTGTCGCCCCCTGTGTCAGGATGCGGAATTCTCCGCTCCCATCGCCCGAAACTATGTCAACCAGCCAGGTATCCGCCTTACCGGCCGCATCGCTCCATACAAATGTCGCCGACGCCATATCAGCAGGAAACACTGCCTCATCCAGAGGGTATTCAACGGTTAACGGCGACAGACTCTCGCCGCTGGAAGCGGCATTCACTACTTGATCGATTACCTTCTGAATCCTCTCGCTCACTACAGAGCCTGCCGCCCCGGAAGGTGTGGATACCACCTCATTATTCTCGCCAAGAAGCGGATGGTCCGCCGGCTGAGCCGAGCTCGCAAACGCCCCAAATCCTATCAACAAGAACTGAATGGCACATCGCATAAGAAGCTTCCTGACCATTTTGCCGCCTGTGCGGCCGTTGCACTTTTCGCCACTGGTCCCGTCACACTTGAGTGACTTTGGGAGCCGGCTCAGGATATGATACAGCCTCATGTGGATACTGACCATACCAAAAAAAACAGGGCTGAAAGCATCCGCCTACAGCCCCGATAACATCTTCATTTCCCAATCTTGTTTACATTGCCCTGCGCCTGCGAAAATACGCAACAAGCCCCACTCCGAGACCACCCAGAGCAAGAGCCCCCGGCACAGGCACTACCGGCAGCCCCGTGTCGCCGGCCTTTATCTCCATACCATCCACATTATCATACGCCCACCCGTCAAATATGACGCTATGCGTCCCAAGACCGATGTCCGACTGGCTTGACATGTGCAGCCAGCCATAATGAGTAGATGAGCCGAACATTCTAAGCCCGATATAGCCACCATCGGCTGCGAACTCCCCGTCAAGAACATTCCCAGCATCGCCGTGCGTAAGCAGGAAGGGGGTGCCAGCCCCCATAGCGGCAGGAAAAGAACCTGGATCAATTAAAGTCCCAAATCCCAGGTTTGACACATTGCTGCCCATACCAACCAACATAGGCATACCAGTGCCCATGCCCATTGGCGATCCCGGATCGATATACAATCCCGTACTCATGGTAAATGTAAGGAAGACAGTGAAGTCGTCCCAACTATCACCCGAGCCGGCAATGCTAATTGTTTCATAGCTAGGTGTACCTCCCAAATCAACCGTCACATTCTGGGAGCCCGAGTAGACAATCGCCCCAAAGGTAGTACCTGATATGGCTGAAATGAGCAACAGAACCGCGAGAAACTTTTTCATCATACTCTCCTCAAAAGATATACAGACGTCATTTAACCATGTCTATTCGCAAAAAACGCTCTGAAATCATTTCTATTGTAGGATAAATCCTCGATTTGTCAAGGAAAAAAATCTCAAAATCAGGGATTTTTTCAAGTTACCGGAAATTCACGATTAACATTAGCCATAACTCCATATGTTTTAACAACTTATTAGATTTATAGGTCTTACTTTTAACACTCAATGTTGGCCTACAATAAATAGAAACGCGCCTTATTTTTGTAGACATTGAATTCATAGCCGAATATTATGGGATCATGCCGAGAAGTTCACGAGTTGTTATCGAAGGTTGTGCTCATCATGTTACTCAGCGGGGTAATAACCGTCAGGACGTTTTCTTCGTAGATGATGATCGGCGGGTGTTTCTGGCCCTTTTGGCTGAGGCGGCGGAACATTTCGATCTGGCCGTAGAGCAGTGCTGCGGGACACTGTGGCCGGGACGATACGTCGGAGCTTCTCGACTTGTCCGGCTGGCAGAAGCAGATGGATGCGGCTCGCTGGCGTGACCTGCCGACTCGGGCCGATGATCAGCAGCAACTCGCCCGGCTTCGTCTGTGCACCAGTCGCGGGCGGCCGTTAGGCAGTGACAAGTTCGTAGCGGAGATGGAAACGTTTCTGGGCCGACGACTTAGGCCTCTGCCTCGTGGCCGACCAGTGATAAAAAGGGTGCGTCCCTATTAAAATACCACAGAAAGGAACACTTATGCACAACGGGAGCGGTTCGCAGCAACAAACTTTCACACGAAGCCCCAAATTGCGTTTTTTCCGGCTCGTTATTCTTTATATATTGTTTACGCCCGTTTTGGCTTTGCCGGGAAGTGCGGCTAAACTCTGGGAGCCGGTGACGTGGACATTCCAAAATCCAAGCTACTCAGGCAATCCATTCGACCTTGTGACAAAAGCCGCTTTTACTCATACACCTACCGGCCGGAAAATCCAGACAGAGCTTTTCTACGATAGCAGTGATAACTGGAAATTGCGTTTTACAGGGACACAGACAGGCCGGTGGAGCTTCATCACCGAAAGCGCCGATCCTGAGCTGAACGGCTTGAAAGGACAGATCGAGGTCCATCCCAATCCCGGCATTGCCGGTTTCATGACTAACTACGGCGGCAAATGGGGAAGGCTCGGCATTGATCAGGCTTTTGTGCCGCAATATGTGATGTACTGCGACCTGCCAATGTTCTACCGGAATCCCGACCGCATCGATGCCGATATCAGCAACTTCTTCGTCGAGCATGGATTCAACGGTTTTCACATCGGAGTTCTCTGCCGCTGGTTAGACTTTGACAAACTTAGTTCCGATGAAATCTCTTCCGACTCTCCGAATCCCGATCCACGAACATTCGAGGCGATTGAATTATTGATACGCAAGGTCCATGCTGCCGGCGGTGTCGTGCACATCTGGGCATGGGGAGATGAACAACGGAGAATGACGCCGAAGAAATGGGGCATCAACGGTGAAGTAGACCAGCGGCTGCAGCGTTATATCTGCGCCCGGCTCGGGCCGCTGCCCGGCTGGTCGATGTGCTACGGTTTCGACCTGCAGGAATGGGTGAATCAAAGCGACCTGAGCACGTGGCATGAATATATGCACAGCCACCTTGGCTGGTTTCATTTCCTTGGCGGGCGAGCACCCGACCTGACCCAGATATATAACGGCTTGGATTATTCTTCTTATCAGCAGCATCGTCCCGACTACGATAGGTATGTCAAGGCAATAGACCAATACCCTGATAAGCCGGCATTTCTGGAGGATCGCTTCCGGGTCCGTACGAATGTTTATCCGGAGAAGGATTATGATTTCGATATGACCCGCCGTGGGCTGTGGAATTCGACAATGGCCGGCGGAGCGGCAAATATCTGGGGTAACCTTTTGAATGCTCGCCCGGATGGAATGTCGCATCCATATCCCAATAAAAACCAGATCCTTACCTGGTCACGATTTTGGAAGAACCGATTCCAAAAAGAATTGGTACGTGACAATAGCCTGACGGAAGGCGTATGCCTCAAGGTCCCCGGCAAGCTGCTTGTTTTCTATAAGGAAAATACCATATCAATTAAAATGGACCTCAGCGAACTGCGAGGGGCAATTAAGGGAATAGCTGTGGATACCTGCCGCGATTATAAAGA
>Ga0307378_10001941_pt1 | contig 32706 bp, 26 predicted proteins | sample UN1MG_FD_202238 | JGI IMG/M metagenome (GOLD analysis project Ga0307378, IMG submission 202238) | Soil microbial communities from Risofladan, Vaasa, Finland - UN-1 | ecosystem: Environmental > Terrestrial > Soil > Coastal area > Acid sulfate soil | place: Finland: Risofladan, Vaasa | collected... | reverse complement strand
GAAAACAATGTTAAGGAAAAAGTGATTGGGGTGGCTTATGATGGTACAGGTTATGGAGATGATGGTAATGTGTGGGGAGGAGAATTTTTACTGTGTGATCTTAAAAAATATTCTCGAGCAGGTCATTTAAAATATTATCCCTTACCCGGAGGAGACAAGGCCATTATGGAGCCCTGGAGGATGGCTTATAGTTATTTATATTCTATCTATGGTCCGAAAGCGAAGACACTCGATATAGATTTTAGCTATAGAATGGATGGTAATAGTTTATCGATTATAGAGAAAATGATAGATAAAAATATAAATTCTCCCCTTACTTCCAGTTGCGGACGTCTATTTGATGCAGTGTCTTCGTTAATTGGAATAAGAGATGAGATAAGTTACGAGGGACAGGCAGCGATGGAATTAGAATCGTTTTGTGCATCTGGAATAACAGAGAGATATAAATTTAGTATATACAAAGAAGAAGAGAAATTTATTATTGATCCTCAAGAAATTTTTATTGATATAATTAAAGACCTTAAAAAAGGGTTAGATAAAAAGGTAATGGCTGCTAAATTTCACAATACCGTAGCTGAGTTTACGGTAGAATTATGTGGTAAAATAAGAGAAAATACCGGAATTAATGAAATTGCTTTAAGCGGGGGGGTATTTCAAAATAAATATTTAACCGAGAAAGTGATCTTGTCATTAGAAGAAAAAGGGTTTAAAGTATATATCCAGAGAAAAGTTCCCTCCAATGATGGGGGTATATCTTTGGGACAGGCAGTTGTAGCAGGAAGCAAATAGCGTAGAGCGGGTAGCGTTTAGCGGATAGGATATTAGTTATCCAGTTAACCAGTTAATAGGTTTTAGGTTACAGGTTTCAAGTTTCAAGTATAAAAAAAAATACCCTAATAATCTGGGTAGGATAAATCCGACCCCTACGACAAATTCAGAGTTCGCAATGATAGAAAACCTAATAGATTAATAACTGATGATCCAAAATCTAAAAACTAAAAACTAAAAACTAAAAACTTGTATTTAATCTAACGACTAACTAACGACTATCTTACTGGCAAATTGGAGAGTTGGTCAATTGGTAGATCGGTAAATTGGTAAATTAATTTATAGGAGGAAAAAAGATGTGTCTAGCAATACCTGGAAAAGTTAGAAAAATATTTGATGATCATACCGCTGAAATAGAAATTGGGGGAATTATTAAGAATGCAAGTTTAGATCTAATTCCTCAAGTTGCAGTGGGTGATTATGTGCTCTTGCATGCTGGTTTTGCCATTGAGGTTATTGACCAAGAAAAAGCTTTGGAAATATTTAAGGCTTGGGAGGGGAAGGTAGATTGAGATATGTTGATGAGTATAGAAGTAAAAAAATAGCCCAGAAAATTCTCCGGCAAATTAAAAGTATTTCTAAAAAAAAGATTAATTTAATGGAAGTTTGCGGAACCCACACCGTAGCTATATTTAGAAATGGAATCAGGAAAATCTTGCCCTCAAATATTAATCTTATCTCCGGACCGGGTTGTCCGGTATGTGTTACCCCCATTTCATATATCGATGAAATAATTGCTCTATCCAAGAAAGATAATTTTATTATCACTACTTTTGGGGACATGATGAGAGTTCCGGGTTCTACCTCTACTTTAGAAAAAGAAAAGACTGATGGAGCAGATATCAGGATTGTTTACTCTACTTTAGATGCCTTAAAGATCGCTCAGAATAATTCTTCTAAAGAAGTTGTGTTTATGGGAGTAGGATTTGAGACAACTTCTCCTACTATTGCCAGTGCTGTGTTAAAATCCCAGGAAGAAAAAATTAATAATTTTTCCGTTTTGAGTGTTGCAAAGATTATACCTCCCGCAATGAAAGCCTTATTAGAAGGCAAAGAAGTAAACATTAATGGCTTTATCTGCCCGGGGCATGTAAGTGCGGTTATCGGGAGTCAACCTTATAACTTCATTGCTACCCAGTATAAAATACCCTGTGTTATCTGCGGATTTGAGCCTCTGGATATCCTGCAGAGTATTTATATGCTGGTTAAACAGGTTGAAGCTGGCAGGGCAGAGGTAGAAATACAATATGAACGGGCAGTTAAACCTGAAGGGAATAAGATTGCCTTGGATAAAATTAATGAGATATTTAAGGTGATTGATTCCAATTGGAGAGGAATAGGTAATATCCCCCTCAGTGGCTTGGAGATAAAAGATAAATATAGGAAATTTAATGCTAGAAAATTCGAAGTAGAAATAGAAGAAACTAAAGAACCAAGAGGGTGTCGTTGTGGAGAAGTGTTAAAAGGAGTAGTAACTCCGCCTGAATGTCCTCTTTTTAGAGTGGTTTGCACTCCCGAAAATCCTCAAGGAGCATGTATGGTTTCTACTGAAGGCACTTGCGCTGCGTACTACAAGTATAATTAGTATCGCGTATTGCGTAGAACAGAAATACGAAAATTGCAATACAATACATAAATATATTTTGAATTATGGTTTATCGCTTACCCGCTTTTGCGGGCACAAGTTTAGTTTTAAATTTTTAGTTGCATACTGAGAACTGTCAGCTGCTTTTCTTTAATTAAAAATTACAAACTAAGAACTTGTATTTAACACTAACGACTAGTCAGGAGTTCTGAATTATGATTTTCTTAACTCGATACTCGATACTCGATACTCGATACGAAATACTATTCACTAACGACTAAAAGAGAAAAGGAAAAACAATGAAAGAAGATAGAATATTGTTGAGTCATGGTAGTGGAGGAAAATTATCTTTTAATTTAATAAAAAAAATGTTTTTATCTAATTTTAATAATCCTTATTTGGAAAGACTTGATGATGGTGCGGTATTAAATATCGAAGGATTAAAATTAGCTTACACTACTGATTCTTATACGGTAGATCCTTTGTTTTTTAAAGGAGGGGATATTGGGGAGTTAGCAGTTTACGGTACGGTCAATGATTTAGCTATGTGTGGAGCAACTCCTCTATATCTAAGCTGTTCTTTTATTATTGAAGAAGGATTTTCTTTAAGCTTATTAGAGAAAATTGTTTTAAGCATGAAGAAGGCTTCAGCAATTGCCAAGGTAGATATTGTTACCGGGGATACTAAAGTGGTAAATAAAGGAGCGGCAGATAAAATATTTATTAATACCTCGGGTGTGGGAATAGTAGGAGAAGAAGTAAATATTTCCGGAAATAATGCTAAAGTCGGGGATGTAATTATGATAAATGGTCCCATAGGTAGCCATGAGATTGCGGTTTTATCGGAAAGAGAAGGCTTGAAATTCGAAACAGAGATAAAAAGTGATACTGCTCCTCTTTCGTCTTTAGTAGCAGATATGCTAATAGTGAGCAAAGATATCCATGTCCTGAGAGATCCTACGCGAGGAGGTTTGTCTACCACCCTAAATGAAATAGCCTTATCTTCAAAGGTAGATATAGAGATAAACGAAGGCGATATCTCTATTCAGGAAGGGGTAAGGGCGGCTTGTGAAATATTAGGTTATGACCCTTTATATCTGGCCAATGAAGGGAAGGTAGTGGTATTTGTCCCTTCCGATATTGCACCAGAAATATTTAAAAAAATGAGAAAGAATAAATATGGAAAAAAATCAAAAATTATCGGCAAAGTAGTAAGAAAATCGGAGGGAAAAGTATTTCTTAATACTATTATTGGCGGAAAACGAATAGTCGATATGCTAACCGGGGAACAGTTGCCCAGGATATGTTAAAATAATGTAAAGCGAAAAACGAAAAGCGCAAAACTAAAATTGTATCTCGTATCTCGTAAATAAAATAGAAGTCAGGAGCCAGAAGTCAGGAGCCTTGCTCGCATGGAGTATCGAGTATTGAGCAAAGAAAATAGTAATATATAACGTGTAGGGGCAGACCTTGTGTCTGCCCGTAATGAGTAATACGTAGGGGCTTGATTTATCAAGCCCACAAAACTCGGGTCGGATAAATCCGACCCCTACAAAAGATAATTGTCAAAGAAAGAAAGGTAGGGGTGTTTATATACGCCCACAGAAGGCAAAAGGCAAACAGTGTTAGTAGGGGCACAATTCATTGTGCCCCTACGCCTGAATCTTATTTCTTTAACGCGATACTCGATACGCAATACGATATACTAACTAATTTGTACAAAGGCGGTAACAAATTATGAAAGTGGAAGAAGAAAGTGCTTATGTTAGATTAGCGCGAGAGACGATTGAAAATTATATAAAACATGGAAAAATAATTACTCCACCCCTGGGTCTTCTCGAAGAGATGATTAATCAAAAAGCAGGGGCGTTTGTTTCTCTTAAAAAATATGGTGATTTGAGGGGGTGTATAGGAACTTTTATGCCTACTCAGAAAAATATAGCCAAAGAGATTATAAAGAATGCTATTAGTGCTGCCGTTGATGACCCTCGCTTTTCTCCTGTAAATGTTTCTGAATTAGAAGATTTGTCTATTTCAGTGGATGTTCTGTCTGTTCCGGAAGAAATTAAGGATATTTCTCAACTTGACCCCAAGAAATATGGAGTAATTGTTAGCAGCGGTTATAAAAAGGGTTTGTTGTTACCTGATTTAGAAGGTGTAGATACGGCAAAGGAACAGGTGGATATTACCAAGCGTAAAGCAGGAATTTATCCCGATGAAAAAGTAAAATTATATCGCTTTGAAGTGAAAAGATATTATTAATTAGTCGTTAGTGGATAGTATTTGGTTAGCGTATAGCGGATAGGATATTAGTTATCCAGTTACCCAGTTAAAATTAATTGACCAATTTGCCAATTGACCGATTGACCAATTAAATTGCAAGACTGGTTTATAGTTTATAGTTTATAGTTTTTAAATAAGAAAATTAGCTATTAGTATAATATAAAAAGCTTAAGGCGAAAAGATAAAAAACATAATTCGAAACTTATTACTTGTTACTCATTACTTATCACTGTATTTTAACTGGCAAACTAATGTAATTGGAGAATTGATCTCAATCTGAATCTTAATTGGTGAATTGGTAAATTGGAGAATTGGCAGATCGGGTCATCGGTCAATTAATCCTTATCTTAATTTTTATCTTAATTGGTCAATTGGCAAATTGGAGAATTGGTAAATTGATTAATCGGTTAATTGGCAAATTGGCTAATTGGTGAATTAACGGAAGAGGTGCTTTTTAAATGAAAGAAGCAATGTTTTATGAATTAATCGATAAAAATAAAGGGATTATAAAATGTCTGCTTTGCCCCAAAGAATGCCTGATAAATAAAGGTCAGGTTGGTTTTTGCCGAGTCCGGAAAAATATAGATAACCAGCTTTACTCTTTAATCTATTCCAAGGTTTCTTCTTACGGAATGGATCCTATCGAAAAAAAACCGCTTTATCATTTTTATCCTGGGACAATGGTTTTTTCACTGGGTACAATAGGCTGCAACTTTGCCTGTGTCTTTTGCCAGAATTGGACTATTTCTCAAGCAAATATAAAAGATGTTCAAGTAGAAGAATTTTCTCCCGAAAAAGTAATACAGTTAGCACTTAAGAATAATTCTCCGGCAATATGTTTTACTTATTCTGAACCTTTAATCTGGTATGAATATGTTTTGGATACAGCTAAGTTAGCTAAAAAAAATAACTTAAAGAATATCTTAGTTACTAACGGGTTTATCAATCAAGAACCTCTTATTAAACTTTTGCCTTTTATTGATGCCATGAATATTGACCTTAAATCTTTCCGAAACTCCTTTTATCAAAAATATTCTAAAGGAAACCTCTCTCCCGTGTTTAACGCTATAAAGCTTTCAAAAGAATATTGCCATATAGAAATAACCAATCTAGTTATACCCGGGTTAAATGATGGTGAAGAAGAAATTAAAGAAATGGTGAATTGGATTTCTTCTTTAAGCAAAGATATACCTTTGCATTTTTCTCGCTATTTCCCCTGTTATAAGATGAACATTGAGGCAACACCCATTTCCACCTTGTATAAAGCTCGGGATATTGCCCAAAAAAAATTGAACTATGTATATGCGGGAAATATCTGGGATGAGGAAGCTAACACCACTTATTGTGGTAACTGCAAGGAAATATTAATTAAACGAACAGGTTATAATATTATCGACTTGGGATTGAGTAAAGATGGAAAATGCAAATTTTGTGGTGAAAAGGTAGTTCGTCTTTAATTGTATTAACCAGCCAGTAGTTACCCGGTTTACCAGTAAGCTGTATAATGCTAATATGTGACAAGTAACTCGTTTTTATAGACCTAAAAATATAAACTTATTACCCATTACTAATTTTTCCTGTATTTTGACGCGATACGATATACTAACAACTAATCAAATTGAATAATTGGTGAATTGGCAAATCGGTCAATCGGTTAATTAATTTCAATCTTAATCTCTATCTTAATTGGTGAATTAATTAATTGGTCAATTAAGAAAGATATCTCAAATAAAAATAAATGGAAGCGATGACAAGATTAAATATAACCAAGGGGAGAGCTATTTTAACAAAATACCAGAAGGGGATGGGTTGTTTATTTTTTTCAGCAATATCGGCAACTATCAAATTAGAAGCTGTGCCTATCAGAGTACCGTTAGCTCCAATGTTTGCTCCCAAGGCAAGTGCCCACCATAATATAGTTACAGAAGAACCAATATGACGAGAAATATTTTCAATTACGGGAATTGCTAAGGCAATAATGGGAATATTATCAAAAAAGGAAGATGTAAAAGTGGATATCCCCAATATGGTGAAACTTAAAAAATTTATGTTCCCTTTGGCAAGATTTAGGAGTTTAGAAGATACAATTTCAATAAGACCATTTTCCTCCAGCGTACCGGCTAAGATATTTAATCCAATTAGAAAGAAAATTATCCTCCAATCAATTTGAGCATAAATTTCGTCTGGTTTGTCGTGGCTAACAAAGAGCAATATTATTGCTCCCAGTAAATAGACAATAGAAAGATCTAAATTAATCAAATGTGAAAAAAATGAAGATATAGTGGTAATACCTAAAATTAATAGAGAATTTTTAAATAAAGGAAGGTTGGTGATAGCTTTTCTTTCATCAATTTTATTAAGGTGAAGAATAATATCATTTTGTGCGTCATTCTTTTTAAAACTATTTTTAAAAAGAATGACAAAATAAAAAACATTAAATAAAATAAGGATTATAGAAATGGGGGTTGTGTGATAAATAAAATCGTGGAAATTAAGTTTTGCAGCAGAACCTATCATTATATTGGCCGGCGTACCAATATAAGTAGCTAACCCACCGATATTAGCAAATATAATTTCAGAAATTAAAAAAGGCAAAGGGGATATTTCTAAGATATGTGTAATAGCCAAAGTAATATTTGCTAAAAAGAGTAAGGTGGTGATTTCATCTAATATAGAGGAAAGAAAGCCGGCTAATAAAGAAAGAGAAATTAAAAGAATTAAAGGATTCCCCTTGCTATATTTAATAACTTTTAGAGCTAAATATTGAAATATACCACTCTCTTTTGCTATTATAGTAAAGATCATCATTCCAATGATGATTCCCAATTTATTAAAATCTATATAAGAGATAGCTTTATCAAAGGTTATCAAACCTAAAACGATGGTTAAAATTGCTCCAAAAAAGGCAGAGGTTGTTCTGATTCGGCGGTTGGTAAATATTAAAAAATAAGTTATAATTAAAACAATTAAGCTAAGAGTTAATTTAATCATTTTTATAGTTCCTTTAAGCACTTATTACCGGATTGAAAACATAGCAAAAGACAAAATAAGCTATAGAATATACTAATAAGAATTATAGCATATAATTTTTATTTTTAAACTAATAAAGTTAAGAACATTTTGATATGCTAAAATATATTTATGAAAAAGGAGAAGTAGAAAATGCGGTTAGATTTTCTTTTAAGATCATTTTCCAAAAATATAGGAATTGATTTAGGCACTTCTACCACTCTTGTACATATTAAAGGGAAGGGAATTGTCTTGTATGAACCGTCAGTTGTTGCTTTTAAAGATGGGGTGAATAAGATATTAGCAGTAGGGGAAGAAGCGAAAAAGATGATGGGAAGAACTCCTCAAGGTATCTTTACCGTTAGACCTTTAAAAGAAGGGGTGATAGCTGATTTTGAAGTTACTGCTGAAATGTTAAAGTATTTTATTAAAAAAGTACATATAACTAATCGTTTTACTAGACCTACAGTTATAATTTGTGTTCCTTCCGGAGTTACAGCGGTAGAAAAAAGAGCAGTATCAGAAGTTGCTTATAAGTTTGGAGCAGGGAGAGTATTTTTAATAGACGAGCCTATAGCAGCAGCTATTGGCGTGGGGATTCCTATATTTGAACCAATGGGAAATTTGGTAATAGATATAGGTGGAGGAACTTCTGAGGTAGCGATAATATCTTTAGGGGGTATAGTAATAAGCGAATTGAGTCAAGTCGCTGGGGATTACATTAATGAGGTCATTAGTAAATATGTTAAACAAGAGTACAATTTATATATTGGCGAATTAACCGCAGAAGAAATTAAGTTTAATTTATCTGCAGATAGAGCAGGTGAAGAAAATAGTAATTATGAGATTCGGGGGAGGGATAAAATTACCGGTCTTCCTAAAATAATTAAAATTTCTAAAGATGAATTAAGGGAAGCCCTTTCTGAACCGCTGAGAATAATTGCGAATACCGTGAGAATGGCTTTGGAAAAAACACCCCCTGAATTAATTTCTGATATTGTGGATAAAGGAGCGATTATGACTGGCGGGGGAGCACTTTTAACGGGATTACCGGAACTTTTACAAGAAGAGATAGGTATCCCGGTCTTCATATCTCCAGAACCGGTATACTGTGTGATTAAAGGAATAGGAAAAGCTTTGGATGATTTTAATTATTATCAAAGAGTATTAATTAGAGCACCCAAAAGAGTTTAAAATAGCGTAGAGCGTATAGCGTTTAGCGGATAGGATATTAGTTATCCAGTTACCCGGTTAGCCAGTTTACCAGTTATAAGATATAAGGTAAAATGTAGGACAGGTGTCTCGCCTGTTTGTGAATTACAAAAGAAGGGCACAATTCATTGTGCCCCTACGCCTGAATCTTATTTCTTTAACGAGATACGATTCACGAGATACGATATACGAATTTAATTGGGGAATTGTGAAATTGAAAAAATTTTTATCTCAAAACAATACTTTAGTAATTTTTATTATATTAATTATTATAACTATTTTTATAATGACCATAGACTACCATGGTAAAATGTATCTCAAGTGGGTAGAGAGTATCGGATTAAAACTCTTTTCTCCAATTAACCGGGGGATAAGTTTAGTTGCTGACAATACAAAAAACTACTTAAAAGCAATGGCTGAATTTAAGGATGTAAAAGAAGAGAATAAAGAGCTAAAAGAAAAAATTGAGATAGCTTATCGGGAAAATGCTATATTAAAAGAAAAATTAATAACTTACGATAGGTTAACAAAGCTATTAGAACTTAAAGAATCTTTTTCTTATGAAATGATCTCCTCTTTGGTGATAAGCCGAGAACCAGGAAATTGGTTTAACAGTATAATTATTGATAAAGGAACAGTTGACGGAGTAAAGAAGAATATGGCAGTGGCAACTTACCGTGGATTAGTTGGTAAGGTAGTTAGCGTTGATTCCAACACAGCAAAAGTATTGTTAATATTGGATCAAAGAAGTGCTGTTGGAGGTATGATTCAGAGGTCAAGAGATATAGGAGTAGTGAAAGGAAGCGAAAGTAATTATTGTTATATGGAATACCTTTCTCACGATGCTGATATAAAAATAAATGATATTGTAATAACTTCAGGATTAGGAAGTGTTTTTCCTAAAGGAATTGTTATTGGTAAAATCGCAGGTATAAAAAAAGAAAGCCATGATTTATTTCAAATAGTAATAATAAGACCAGAGGTGGATTTTACTAAATTAGAAGAAGTATTTGTAGTGAAAAAATCCGAATAGAATTCGATTGGATTGAGTTAATAAAAATATAAATTTGCTATCGTGAAAAAATAGGAACCAGAAGCCAGGAGCCAGAAGGCAGAGAGAAACAGTGATTAGTAATATGTGACAAGTAATAAGTTTCGGGTTACAGGTTGCAAGTTACAGGTTGCAAGTTACAAGATGCAAGGTGCAAGATAAAAAGCTTGTTTTTAGTTATTAGTTTTTCGTTTTTTAGCTTTAAGCTTTTAGTCTATACGCTAAACGCTGTACGCTCCACGCTATATTATATATTAACGGCTAATTTAATCGGTCAATTGGTCAATGAAGTTAAGGAGGAATCATCATTTACAAAGTAATAAAATTAGAAAATGGTTTAAGAATTGTAGTAGAAGAAATGCCCTACATGAAATCAGTAGCTATTGTTTTTGGAATAGGAGCTGGGTCAAGGTATGAAGCGCAGAAACACCAAGGAATTTCTCACCTAATCGAACATATGCTATTTAAAGGAACTAAAAAACGGAAGGATACCTTAGAAATATCCCAGGTTATAGAAGGTATTGGTGGAGCAATAAATGCTTCTACATCCAAAGAGACAACCCATCTATATGTTAAAGTTCCTCATGAGCATTTTAAAACTGCTTTTGATGTGTTAGCCGATTTAATAACAGATTCCCTAATGAAAGAAGAAGATCTTTATAATGAAAAAAATATAATTATCGAGGAGATTAAAAAGTATCAAGATATACCAGAAGAATTAGTAGAAATCTTGCTTGATAAAATAATGTGGAAAAATCATCCCCTGGGCAGGTCTATTCTCGGAAATGAAAAAAGTGTGATCAATATGCAAAGAGACGATCTCTTATCATATATAAATAGGTTTTATCGTCCTAATAATTTGGTAATAAGTGTTGCGGGTAATATTAAGATAGCAGAAGCAGTTCTGCAAATCGAGAAATATTTTAAAAAAACTGAAAACAGTGAAATTGAAAGATATTTACCCGTGAAGTGCAATCAGAAGACTGCTCAAGTAGGAATAAAATTTAAAAAGAGCAGCCAGACTCATCTTTCTTTTGGGTTTCCGGGAATATCTCGGTTGGATCCCGATAAGTACTCCCAGGATTTATTGGATATAATATTAGGTTCAGGATTAAGCTCTCGACTTTTTCAAAAAATAAGAGTTAAAAAAAGTTTAGCCTACGATATCCATTCGTTTATTCAGTATTTTAACGATACCAGCGCTTTTAATATTTATGCCGGTATCGATTCGAATAAACTAAAGGAAACTATTCAGACAATTTTAGAAGAACTTGATAAAATAAAAGATAATAGTTTAAAAGAAGATGAATTAAGAAAAGCAAAAGAAATGTATAAAGGTGCACTATCTTTAAGTTTGGAAAGTACTTTGAGCAGGGCATTTTGGTTAGGAGACATGATTCTTTTATATGGTAAACCTTCAACTTTTGATGAAATAAAAAGAAAAATTGAAGAAGTAAAACTGCAAAATATTCAAAGAATAGCTCAAAATATTTTTACTAAAGATAAAATAAATTTATCTATTGTTGGTCCCTTCAAAGAAAAGGATAAGGAAGAATACAATTCTCTTCTGCAGAAATTAGGTTAGTCAATAATGAATAGTAATTCGTATCGTGTATTGCGTCAAAATACAGGAAAAATTAGTAGGGGCAGACCTTGTGTCTGCCCGTAATGAGTAATGAGCTTATGCTCTTAAGTTTACAAAAACAGATTACTTATCACATATTACACATTACATAACTTAGTGATCAACTGGTCAACTAATGTAATAAAATAATTGGTGAATTGGCAAATCGGTCAATCGGTCAATAAGGATAGAATAACATGCCTTTAAAATTAGGAATGGGAGATATTATTAGATTAAAGAAAAAACATCCTTGCGGCGGTTTCCATTGGGAAATTACCAGAACTGGTATCGATATTGGCTTAAAATGTCTTTGTTGCGGCAGAAAAGTCTTGGTTCCCCGGGTAAAATTAGAGAATAAAATTAGAGAAATTATCCCCCGGGACTAATAGAAAAATGATATTTTTTAATTTTGTACCCTAAGCCTTTTCTTTCTCTTTACCTCTTTAACGTAATAGGAAATATGATATACAAATTCACAGTTTTCAGTTAATAGTTGCAAGATGTAAATTCACCTAGTTAGTTATGGTTACCGGGCTAATTGGTTTGATTTGAATTTATGAATTATAAAAGAAGGGCACAATTCATTGTGCCCCTACACCTGAATCCTAATTTTTTTAACTCGATACTCGATACTATATTAAAAAACTTGATATAGAAAATATCTGTGGTATAATATAAATCGTTTAATATTTTTCAATTTCCTTGCTCCTGAAGAATCTTTTAGGGGCTGATTAGACCGAAAGGAGGTGTGAACAGATGAGAAGTTATGAAGTAATGCTTGCTATAAATCCCCAATTAGAAGGAGAAGAGTTAGATTCCTTATTAGATAAATTAAAAAAGCTTATTACCCAGGAAAAAGGGAAAATAATCAAGGCAAATAAATGGGGCAAAAGAAAGTTAGCTTACGAAATCAAGGATTTCACAGAAGCTATTTATGTAGTCTTAAATTTTGATGTGGACGCAAAAATTATTCCTGAATTTGAAAGAGTTGTAAAATTAGAAGAGAGAGTTATTAGATATTTACTAACCTTACAACCTGAAGAAAAAAAACCAAAAAAGATAGTTAATTAATTATTTAAAAAATACCAAATTGAGAAGGTAGAATAAAGGAGGAAGAATATAAATTAATGACAAGATATAGTTCTTTTAGAAGACCACAAAGGAAAGTTTGTCTTTTTTGCAAAGAAAAAATATTAGCTGATTATAAAAATATAGATTTAATAAGGAAATTTATTACTGAACAAGGTAAAATGTTACCTCGTAGGGCAACGGGAAGCTGCGCAAGGCACCAACGTACGTTGGCGATAGCTATTAAAAGAGCAAGAGAGATAGGACTTCTCCCTTATGTGGCGAAATAAATAAATTAGTATATAGTATGTAGTATATCGTATATCGTGAAGAAGGGAATAGTAAAGAGTGATGAGTTTCGGGTTACAGGTTACAGGTAAAAAAACTATGTAATTGGATAACCAAGAAAATGGTAAACTAGCTAACTAGCTAATTGATTTAGACTAGTAAATTGGACGACGGGTAGACTGGTAGATTTTAAAGATTTTAAGTTTTTAGCTCGATAATTGCGCGATACGATATAATATATACTATTTTATTCTGTATCCTATTTTCTTTACGACATACGACATACGATATACGAAATACTATATACGAAAATAATTTTTAGTTTAAGAGGTTTTTATTGACTGAACAAGTTCCAACTAAATCAATAGTTGAAGGTGCATTTTTGGCAGCAATTACTGCTGTTTTATTTATTATCAGTATATACATTCCCTTATTAGGTACACTGGTAAGTTTTTTGTGCCCTCTTCCGATAATAATTTTATGTTTACGCCACAGTTTAAAGTTTGCTATTATCTCAACTTTTATATCGGGGATTTTAGTAACTATTTTAGCTGGTCCGTTGCAAGGGCTTATGGTTTTACTGGGTTTCGGAATATTAGGATTGACTTTAGGGTTTGGTATAAAAAAAGAATTATCCTTAACCGATATTATTATTATTGGAAGCATAGCTTCTCTCATTTCTAAAGGTTTAATCCTTTTAATCGGCTTTTGGCTTTTAGACCTTAACACTCTATTATTTGATATTGAAGAGATAGACAGAATTATAACTCAATCTTTGAATTTTTATAACAGTATGGGATTATCTCCGGAACAATTAGCTTCCCTGAAAGATTCCTTAACTCAAACTATAAATATAGTAAGAATAGCATTTCCAGGAATGATTATTCTTGCTTCGATTTTTGATACTATTTTAAATTACTGGGTAGCTCGTTTAATTTTAAAGAGATTTGGATATAAGTTGGCCAACTTTTCGCTCTTTTTTAGTTGGAGAGCTCATAAATCTTTTTTTTGGAGTTATCTTTTAGGGATGGTATTTATAATTTTGGGAACAACTTATAAAATACCTCTTTTAAATAAAATTGGAGTGAATATACAAGTTTTTTTTACAGTGGTATTTTTGATTTATGGACTTTCTTTAACCGCTTTTATGCTAGAGCACTTTAAAATAAAAAATTTTTTAAAGTGGGTTATATATATTCTGGTGTGCTTTCAACCCATTTTATCCCAAATTGTTACCTGGGCAGCCATATTGGATATATGGATAGATTTTAGAAAAATAATTGCTACCAAAAAAGAATAAAATAATTGTTAGTGAATAGTAAATAATATTTAGTGAAAACTTTAGTGGGGTAGTAAGAAAAAAAGAAGAATGTTGCTTTTTTCTATCTTTTCTTTCTCTTTCTTAACTCGATACTCGATACTACGGTATTATTAACAATTAAGGATTGCTAAAATTAATAGAAGAATCTATAATAGAAAAAAGAACAGGGAGGCTTAGAATATGAAAATAATTTTAAAACAAAATATTGGAAAAATTGGGCAAGTAGGAGATGTAGTTGAAGTAAGCGACGGCTTTGCCCGTAATTTTCTGATTCCGCAAGGTAAAGCAATTTCCTTTACTATAGGAAATTTTACGCAAATAGAATATTTAAAGAAACAAGAAATTGAAAAAAAAGAAGGAGAGTTAAAGGGAGCTAATGAATTAGCAGATAAAATAAATAATATTTCCCTGGAAATTCAAGTCAAAGCCGGGGAAGAAGGAAAACTTTTTGGTTCTGTAACCAGCAAAGATATTGTTGAAACTTTATTTAAGGAATACGGAATTGAATTAGACAAAAAGAAGCTTAATTTAAAAGAATCCTTAAAAAAACTGGGCGTTCATACTGTACCAGTTAACTTATGTAAAGATGTAACCCCTCAAATTAAAGTTAATTTGATTTCTGATTCACCATCTGAGCAGAAAGCAGAGGAGACAAAAAAAAGAATAAGTTAGTATATGGTATATAGCAAATAGTATATAGTAAAGAAAAGAAAAACCAGGAGAAAGAAGAAAGAAAATAGAGTAAAATACAGTGATAAGTGATGAATAATATGTCTCAAGTTGTAAGTTTCGAGTTTCTAGAGAGAGGTAGGGGCTTGATTTATCAAGCCCGCAAAACTCGGGTCGAATTAATTCGACCCCTACATTAAGAGCTATAATTTATACGCTAATAGTCGCACTATACAATGGGACATTCTGAAGTATTTTGAATTTTGAATTCTGATTTTCTTAACGCGATATTCGATACGCAATACGCAATACTATCGACTATTTAAAACGGAGAAAAGCAAATGGAATTAGGCAGGAATCCTCCTCAAAATATTAGCGCAGAACAGGCGGCTTTAGGTTCAATGTTGCTTCAGGAAGAAGCCATCTTGCACGGCGTAGATATTTTAAGACCCGAAGATTTTTATAAAAAATCTCACCAGACTATTTTCAAGTGCGTTCTTGAGCTATTTGAAAGGAGTAGAGCTGTTGATTTAGTTACTTTAACCGAAGAATTAAATAGGATAAATTTATTAGAAGAAATCGGGGGAGTTACCTACCTAACCAATTTAATTAGCAGCGTTCCTACTGCAGCAAACATAGAGCACTACGTCAAAATTATTGAAGAAAAAGCTATTTTACGTAATTTAATTAATAACGCTACTAGAATTATTTCTATGGGTTATGAAGAAAAAGAAGATGCTAAAATTTTGCTGGACAAAGCGGAGCATTTGATTTTTGAGGTTTCAGAGAGAAATTTAGGACAGTCTTTCGTTCCCATCAAAGAGATACTTCAAGATAGTTTTGAGAAGATTGAAAATCTATATCATAGAGATGAATTTATTACCGGGATTCCCAGTGGATTTGACGAATTTGATGATATTACTACCGGGTTTCAACCCTCCGAGCTTATTGTTGTTGCTGGTAGACCCGGAATGGGTAAAACAGCTTTTTGTATGAGTATTGCCCAGAATATAGCAATTTCAAAAAATATACCCGTAGCCCTCTTTAGCTTAGAAATGTCAAAGTCTCAATTAGTTCAAAGGATGCTTTGTTCAGAGGCTCGAGTCGATGCCCATAACTTGAGAAAAGGACGATTAGCAGAATCAGATTGGCCTACACTTTCTATGGCAGCAGGTCGATTAGCTTCTGCTCCTATTTTTATTGATGATACAGCCGGGATTACTTGTTTAGAAATTAAGGCTAAAACCAGGAGATTAAAAGCTCAAGCCAATCTTGGTTTAATAATAATAGATTATTTACAGCTTATTGCAAGTTCCGGCAGAGTGGAAAATAGGCAGCAGGAGATTTCAGAAATTTCTCGTTCTCTTAAAGGTTTAGCTAGAGAAATAAATGTTCCGATAATAGCAGTTTCCCAATTATCCAGAGCGGTGGAACAAAGAACTGAAAGAAAACCACGTCTTTCCGACTTAAGAGAGAGTGGAGCAATTGAGCAGGATGCTGATTTGGTTGTTTTTATATACCGAGAGGAATATTATAAACCAAAAACAGAAAGGAAAGGTATTGCTGAGGTAATTATTAGCAAACAGAGAAATGGTCCTACCGGTCAAATAGATTTGGCTTTTGTAAAAGAATATGCGAAATTTGAAAATTTAGCCCGAATTCCTGAAGAAGATAGTGAGTATTAAGTAGTAATAGACTAATAATATACTACAAAACAACTGTTAGTGTATACTTTAGTGAGGTAGTTAGATAAAAAGGAGGATGCTACTTTTTTTATCTTTTCTTTCTCTTTTTTAACTCGATACTCGATACTGTTTTGTTAGTGTAAACTTTAGTGGAGTAGTTAGATAAAAAGGTTATGTTTGCATCTTTTCTCCACTTTCCCTTAATTTATTTTTTCTCTTTCTTGGCGCGATACGCGATACGAATTTATTTTAGCTTTTGTATTTCATCTTTGTCTTCTTTTTCTTAACTATACGCTCTACGCTAAACGCTGTACGCTAACGTACGAGATACGATTCACGAGATACGAGATACGAATTAAGTTATTGACAGGCAATAAAAAATATAGTAACATTTAGAAGCAATTTTTTTTATTCTAAATATTTTTAGGGCCGTTAGCTCAGTTGGTAGAGCATCTGACTCTTAATCAGGGGGTCGCAGGTTCGAAACCTGCACGGCCCATCTGAAAATGCCCCCATCGTCTAGGGGACAGGACACCGCCCTTTCACGGCGGCGACAGGGGTTCAAATCCCCTTGGGGGTACCAATTTATTTATTATAAAAAATGGGCGGATAGCTCAGTTGGCAGAGCACCTGCTTCACATGTAGGGGGTCACAGGTTCAAGTCCTGTTCCGCCTACCATTTTTTTAAGAGGATATGATGCCGGCGTAGCTCAATTGGCAGAGCAACGGAATCGTAATCCGTAGGTTGTCTGTTCAACTCAGATCGCCGGCTCCAAACTAGTATTGCGTATTGCGTATCAAGTATCGCATCAAAATACAGGAAAAATTAATAGGGGCAGAACCTTGTGTCTGCCCGTAATGAGTAATGAGTTTACGCTCTTAAATTTATAAAAACAGGTTACTTGTCACATGTTATACATTACGCAACTTACCAGTAAACCATCTAACTCATACTGTGATTGGTAGACCAAAACAACTGCTTAACCGGGTAATTGGATAACTAATATCCTATACGCTATACGCTTTACGTTCTACGCTAAAAAAACTAAATGCTACCAGCTGTTCGCTATATTATTCACAATCCACTGAAACCTCGGAACCTTTGACTAACTAAGCGAGGTAAAAGATGAATAACCCAAAATTAACTTCTCCTGTAGAAGTTACCAGACTTCTCACTAAATACGATTTTAAATGCAAAAAAAGGTTAGGTCAGAATTTTTTAGTAGATCAAAATACCTTACAAATAATTATTAATTCACTAAAATTAAATCAAAAAGATTGCATTTTAGAAATTGGCACAGGCATTGGTACTTTAACTTCTGCATTATCCCCCTTGGCCAGACAGGTTATTTCTGTTGAGAAAGATAAAAAATTAGCTCCCCTTTTAAGTGAAAGCCTTTCCTCTCATAATAATATTGAGATTATTTTCGAAGATATTATGAATTTTGATCTGGTTAATTTCTTTGACCAGAAAAAAATAAAAGGTGATAAAATTGAAAAAGTAGTGGGCAATCTTCCTTACTACATATCTCTATCTTTAATAAGGCAAATTCTTGAGCTTAATCGATCTTTAAAGTTAGCTATATTTCTGGTGCAAAAAGAAGTAGGGGAAAGATTGATGGCCCAAGCAGGGAGTAAAAATTATGGCATATTATCCCTTGTTGCCCAATATTATTCTAAACCTCAAAAAGTGCATATTGTCCCACCCACGGTATTTTATCCCCAACCCAAAGTAAGTTCAATGATAATAAAATTAGATATCTATGGAAAACCGCAAGTACAAGTGGGGAACGAAAAACTATTTTTTGATATAATAAGAGCTTCTTTTCAACAAAGGAGAAAAAGATTAATTAATTCTTTATCAAATTATTTTAAAGGAGTAATTGCTAAAATAGAAATAGAAAATATTTTATCTGAAACAAACATCGATAAGAACCGTCGGGGAGAAACCCTGACTTTAGAAGAATTCGCCAGACTAAGCATGGCGATGGGGAAAAAATTAGCGTATAGCGTATAGCGTATAGGATAAATCAATAAACTAACAACGCAAAACCAAAACTTAAAATTGACGAAAAAGTTTTGAATTTTGAATTATGGTTTTTCGCTTTAAGTTTTACGCTCTGATACTATTCACTAACTACTAATTTAGACTGGCGGACCGGTCGACTGGTAGACTAATCGGTCAATCGGTCAATCGGTAAATTGGACAATTGGAGAATTGGCAAATTGGTAGATTGGAATATTACTTTTTTTGACAATAAAATTTTATCATGCTATAATTTCTTCAACTAAAACCTTACAGAAAAGAACAAGGAATTCACAGTGCCGACTAATAACATTGCAGAAAATAAAGACAGATATAATTTATCAAGAAGAGAAAAATATAAATATTAAATAGTTTATTCCAGAAACACAGCGGTTATTATTGCTGTGTTTATTTTTTAATAAAACGTTTAAATATTTGCTGAAATAGGGAGGTAATAGCAACTATGTGAATAATCTGGAGTAAATTAGTTAAAACAAATGATTAGGAGGTTATGGTTAGGAACAGAAGTTTTATTTAACAAAAAGCTTTAGTGGCAAATCAACAGGAACAGATTGCATTTGTAAGGAACAATTATAAACAGAGAATATAATTAATCTTGATAATTTCAAAAAATAAAAATTAAAAAAGGTGGTGCAATAAGTGGAAATTACAGATGTTAGACTTAGAAAAATAGAAACAGAAGGAAAATTAAGAGCGTATGTATCAATTACTTTTGACGATTCTTTTGTAGTACACGACTTACGGGTTATTGATGGCAATAAGGGTATGTTTGTAGCAATGCCCAGTAAAAGACTCCCTAATGGGGATCATAAAGATATCGCTCATCCCATAAATACCGAAATTAGAGAAAGAATACAAAATGCAGTTTTAGATGTCTATAGCAGGGAACTAGAAGAAGGTCCTTATGTTAAAGCTGTAGAAATAAAAGAAGAAGAAAAAGTAGAAGAAATAAAAGAAGAAGAAAAAGTAGAAGAAACAGAAGAAACAGAAGAAGAAGAGGCTGAGAAGAAAGAAGAAGATCTATTTTAAGTAAGTCACAAAAATAAAAAATATCGGTTTGGGGCGTAGCCAAGCGGCAAGGCACGGGAATTTGGATCCCGCATTCGAAGGTTCGAATCCTTCCGCCCCAGCCATATAAATTAATTTAGATTAGTTACTTAGTTATTTAGTTAACTGGTTACCTAGTTAATATATTATTAGTATTAAACTAACCAACTAACCAGCAACGAAATGTATACGCTAAACGCTGTACGCTCTACGCTATATTCTGACTAATTATTGGAGGTATGACTATGGGAGATACTGCTGTAATTATTATGGCAGCAGGTAAGGGCAAGAGAATGAAATCTGATTTACCCAAAGTCCTTCATAATCTTGCAGGAAAACCAATTTTAAATTACGTGATAAACACGGTTAATCAGCTCAAAGTAAAAAGAAAAATATTAGTAGTTGGTTATAAAAACGATAAGATAAGAGAACTAATTGGTGATAGAATAGAATATGCAGAACAGAAAGAGCAATTAGGAACTGCCCACGCAGTTTTACAAGCTAAAAAATTATTGTCTGGTTTTAAAGGTGATGTGCTGATATTGTCTGGCGATGTTCCCTTTTTATCGGTTAAAACTCTAAAAAAACTTTTAAAGTATCATAAAGATAACAATTATTGCTGCACCTTGCTCTCTGCTGTTTTTGAAAATTCCAAAGGTTATGGTAGAATTATCAGAGACAAAAAGGGGGAAATAAAAGGGATAATCGAAGAGGTAGATTTATCTCCAGAAAAAAAGAAAATAACCGAAATAAATAGCGGAATTTACTGTTTTAATAAAGAGAAACTGTTCCAAGCCTTAGAAAGGATTGCCACAGATAATAAACAAGGGGAGTATTACCTAACTGATACGGTAAAGATATTATTAAGTGAAGGATTAACTGTAGGGAATATAATAGTAAAAGATTATTCGGAAATATTAGGAATAAATAATCAATTAGATCTTGCTGATGGTTCTAAAAAAGTGTATCAAAAAACTCTCCAAAACTTAATGCTGCAAGGAGTAACTATAGTTGATCCAAACAGTACTTTTATAGAACAGGGAGTCAAAATCGGTCAGGACAGCATAATTTATCCCTTCACTATTATTGAAAAAGATACTAAAATCGGAAGCAATTGTTTTGTTGGACCTTACTCCCACCTAATTGATGCTGATATAGGAAAAGGAGTTAGAGCTTGGGCTTCAATAATAGAAAGTAGTGTTGTTAAAGAAGGAGTGAATATTGGCCCGTACGCCCATTTACGACCCGGGACTGTTATTGAAAAGGGTGCAAAGATAGGAAATTTCGTAGAATTAAAAAAAACTATTATGGGCGAAGGCAGCAAGGCATCTCATTTAACCTATTTAGGAGATGCAATAGTTGGTAAAAGGGTAAATATTGGAGCAGGTACTATAACCTGTAACTATGACGGAGAAAAAAAGAATAAAACCGTCATAGAAGATGGAGTTTTTATCGGGAGTAATAATTCTTTAGTAGCACCGGTAAGATTAGGGAGAGATTCTTATACCGGAGCCGGCTCGACTATTACTGAAGATGTGCCTGCAGGCAATTTAGCCATTGCCCGTTCCAGGCAAAAAAATATTTCAGGATGGCGAAAGAAGAAGAAAGAAAAAAAAGGAAGATAAAAATTAAGATTTTATAAAATGAAATTTAAAAAAAATGGGGATGGTAAAATTTTGATAGCTAATGGGAAAAGAACGTTAAAAATTTTTGCTGGTAATTCCAATAAAGATTTAGCAGAAGAGATATGCAGACATTTAAATATTCCTTTAGGAAAGGTAGATGTTTCCAGATTTCCTGATGGAGAAATTAAGGTTAAGATTGAGGAAAGCGTAAGAGGTGAAGATGTTTTTATAATTCAATCTACCTGTCCGCCCACCAATGAATATCTTATGGAATTACTAATTATGATAGATGCTCTAAAGAGGGCTTCAGCGGGAAGGATTACCGCGGTAATCCCCTATTATGGTTATGCCCGACAGGAGAGGAAGACCCAGCCTCGTGAGCCTATTACCGCAAAGTTAGTGGCAAATTTATTGGTCTCTGCGGGAGCCAATCGAATGCTTACTATGGATTTACATGCTGGGCAGATCCAGGGGTTTTTTGATATTCCTGTAGATCAGTTGGAAGCCGTGAACATATTATCAAATTACTTTAAAGAGAAGAACTTAGATAAGGTAGTAGTCATTTCCCCCGATGTAGGAGGAACTGCTCGAGCCAGGGAATTTTCCGGGCGCATTAAAAAACCAATTGCTATTATCGATAAATATAGATCGGCTTTTGATGATGTAGAAATAATGCATATAGTGGGAAAAGTAAAAGGTAAGACTGCTATTATAGTCGATGATATTATTGATACTGCTGGTTCAATAATAAAAGGAAGCCAGGCCTTATTAAATGCCGGGGTAGAAGAGGTTTATATTTGTGCTACTCATCCTGTATTTGCCGGTCCGGCAAAAGAAAGATTAGAAAAATCTTTGCATGATGATCTATTTAAGGAAATAGTGGTAACTAATACCATTCCCGTTGATAATGATAAAATTTTACCTGGCATTAAGGTTTTGTCAGTAGCAGAGATATTTGCCGAAGCTATTAACAGAATTCATAATAATTTATCAATAAGTACATTATTCAAACAGAATAAAATTTAATTAACCAATTAATTAAGTCGTTAGTGAATAGTGAATAGTCGTTAGTATTAAATTCAGGTTTTCAGTTATCAGTTGTCGGTTTACAGTTAAAAAGATTCAAGATATAAAACTGGTTTTCAGTTTTCGATTTATAGTTTTTAGTTCACTGTAAAGTCGTTTTTAAAACTTGTAACTCGCAACCTGCAACTTGTAACCTGTATTTTAACTAGTGACGAGTTAACCGGGAAACTATATATAAGATACGAGATGTTAATTTTAACGCGATACGCAATACGAAATACGCAATACGAAATTGGAGGTTAATAGGGTGAAAAAACCAAAATTAAAAGTAGAATTAAGAGATAAGGTAGGGAAGGAAATTAATAAGAAATTTAGAAGAGAAGGGGTTGTCCCTGGAGTGTTATATTCTCCTCACGATAAAGAAAATTTATTATTCAAGGTTAAGAAAATCGATTTATCAAAAATATTATCCGCCAAGGCGCATGGGCTCATAGATTTAGAGATAAATGATGGAGAGACAAAAGTTAGCCGATTGGCGATAATTAAAGATGTTCAGTACAATTGGCTAAAAAAGCAGGTAGTTCACGTTGATTTTTACGGAGTAACTTTAAAAGAAAAATTAACTTTAGAAGTCGATATTGAATTACTTGGCGAGCCTATTGGTATAAAAGATGGGGGTATTCTGCAGGTTGAATTACGGAAAGTAGAAATAGAGTGTTTACCTTCCCACATGCCGGATAGTTTTAAAGTTGATGTTAGCAGCCTTGAAGTAGGCGATCATATTTCTGTCGGAGACATAGAAGTTTCAGAGGGTGTTAAAATGTTAACTGAATTAGATAGAATTGTTGCTGCAGTTGTTCATCCTACCAAGATAGAAGAAGTAGAAGAGGAAGAAGAAGTAGTAGAAGAAGAAGTAGAAGAGGAAGAAGAAAAAGCGAGAATAAAGGAAGAACCCCCTACTTCTACTCCCAAAAAAGAATAGGACAATAAAAGGATAGTGAGATTTATTGAAGATTGTGGTTGGCTTAGGTAATCCTGGTCTAAAATATGAATTTACCAGGCACAATATAGGATTTAGAATAGTTGATAATCTAGCTCGGAACATAGAAGCAGAATTCAAAAAAGTAAAATCTTATTATTCTTTAATTTCCCGGGGGATGATAGACAATCACAAGATAATACTGGTAAAGCCGCAAACTTTTATGAATTTAAGCGGAAGAGCAGTAAGTAAGGTAGTTTCTTATTATAAATTACCCCTGCGAGATTTATTAATAGTTTATGATGACCTAAACTTAGAATTGGGTCAGATAAGGATTCGCAAAAATGGGAGTGCCGGTGGCCACAAAGGGATGGAGTCTATTATGCAATATTTGCACAGCGAGGACATTCCACGTTTAAGAATAGGAATTGGCAATCCCTTAGCGAACTATAATTTCGATTGCATATCTCATGTGCTTTCTAGCTTTAACCATAATGAAGAGGATAGAATAAAGGAAACAACAATGCTATCCACTGAGGCAATAAGGACAGTAATAGAAGATGGCTTTGAAAAAGCTATGCGAAAGTACAATAGAAAATTGGTCGAACTATAATTAATAGAATTTGAATAGTTGTAAAAAAAAATGTAAAATAATAATATGATTATAACCTAAAAAAGAGACATGTATCAGCATGTCTCTTTTTTATAGACAAACAAGTTGTAATTAGATAAAATATCAGTATAAATTAGTCGTTAGTGAGTATAACCTAGCGTGGAGCGTATAGCGTTTAGCGTATAGGCTAAATCAATAAACTAAAAGCTTAAAGCTAAAAACGAAAAACCATAATTCAAAACTTAAAACCTTTCTCTCAATGCTAAATTTTAAGTTTTATTTTATTACTACTTTATCTTTTTGTTTTGCTAAATAGTATGTGAGATAAGAAATATGACGCTCAATAGATAAAACAATATATTTAAATTTTTAATTTTAAGCTATAGTTTTACGTTTTGCGCTTTTCATTTTTCGTTTTATTACTATATACTAGTTAGAACTTACGGAAAAAGGAAATTTCTGTATAATGAACTTAAAAGAATAACAAATCTTATTTTTCGGCTTGGGAGAACATAGATGACTGAATTGAGGAAAGACCCTATAATCGATAATTGGGCAATAGTTTCTACTGAGAGAGGCAGAAGACCCTTAGATTATAAAATAAAAACAGAGGGAAAGAAAAAAGATAGCTGCGTATTTTGTGAAGGGAATGAAGGTGAAACACCCCCGGAAGTATTTGCTTTTCGGGAAAAAGGCACTACGGAAAACAAGCCGGGGTGGAAAGTAAGGGTAGTTCCTAATAAATATCCTGCTTTACAGATGGAAGAGAAGGGAATAATCGTGGAAGAGGCAGGAATGTTTAAAAAGATGGATGGTTTGGGAGTTCACGAAGTAATAATTGAAACTCCTCATCATCTAAAAGATTTTGATGATTTAAGTGTTGATAATATTGTTTTAATCCTAAAAACTTATCGGGAAAGATATTTATATTTATCTAAGGATAAAAGGATAAAATATATTCTAATATTTAAAAATTACGGTATCGATGGAGGAGCATCTTTAGAACATCCTCATTCTCAGCTTATCGCTACTCCTATTATCCCCCAAAGAATAAAAGAAGAGTTAAATGGTGGAAAAGAATATTATAACCATAACGGAAGATGCATTTTCTGCGATTATATAAAACAGGAGATTGAATCTAAGGATAGATTGATTAAGGAAACAGAAAAATTTGTGGCTATTTCACCTTTTGCTGCCAGATTCCCCTTTGAAACCTGGATACTTCCAAAATATCACAATGCCTATTATGAGAAAACCAACGATGATGATATTTTAAGTTTGGCCAGAATAATGAAAGAAACTCTATTTAAAATAAAGAAAAAATTAAATAACCCTTCTTACAATTTTGTAATTCACACGGCGCCTTCTAAAGAGTTTTCTGCCAGAGAACAGCCGGATTTAAATAAAAAATATCACTGGCATATAGAAATAATCCCTCGATTGACCAAAATAGCCGGATTTGAATGGGGAACAGGATTTTATATTAACACTACTTCTCCGGAAGAAGCAGCCAGAATCCTCCGGTAGAAAAATTCGTATCGAGTATCGAGTATCGAGTATCGCGTGAAGAAAATAGAAGTCAGAATTCAGAAGCCAGAATTTAGGATAAATTTATATCTCGTATCTTGTGAATCGTATCTCGTAAATAAACTAGAAGGCAGGGGCTAGTGTACATAGAGAAACAGTAATGAGTAATAGTTGACAAGTAACCCGTTTTTGTAAACTTAAAAATATAAACTCATTACTCATTACGGGCAGACACAAGGTCTGCCCCTACTAATTTTTTCTGTATTTTGACGCGATACTCGATACTCGATACGATACAGTAACGACTAATTATTGGAGGAAAAATTATTATGAAAATGAAAAAAATTGCTGTTCTTACCAGCGGGGGGGACTCCCCCGGAATGAATGCCGCGATTCGAGCGGTTGTGCGTACCGGAATATTCCATAATTTAGAGGTATTTGCTGTGAGTAAAGGATTTGCCGGTTTGATAGAAGGACAAATTTCCCCTATGAATCAGGTATCAACAGGCGGAATCATGCAAAGAGGAGGAACTGTTCTTAAAACTTCCCGTAGTGAAAAATTTAAGACTAAGGAAGGCCTTGATATTGCTCTACAAAAACTCCGAAAATTCGATATTGATGGGTTAATAACTATCGGGGGCGACGGTACCTTACGAGGAGCTCGAGACTTAAGCGTTTTAGGGTTAAAAACTATCGGAATTCCTGCTACCATCGATAATGACCTGTCTAAAACAGATATGGCAATAGGTGTAGATACCGCTTTAAATACAGTTATTGATGCCATTGATAAAATTAAAGATACAGCTTCTTCCCATCAGAGAGCATTTGTGGTGGAAGTTATGGGAAGAAGTTCAGGTTATTTAGCCTTGATGAGCGGAATTGCCGGAGGAGTTGAAATAATTCTTATTCCGGAAATTTCCTATAATTTACCGGAAATTAGTTTAAAATTAAAAGAGGGTTATCAAAGAGGAAAGACCCATTGTATTGTTGTTATTGCCGAAGGAGTGGGAAAAACCGATGAAGTAAGCAAATATTTAGAAGATAAAATTGGTTATGAAACACGGATTACTATTTTAGGTTATTTGCAAAGAGGTGGTTCACCTTCTGCCTTTGATAGGATATTAGCCAGCCGTTTAGGGGCAGCAGCTGTAGAGCATCTATTAAAAGGTGAAACATCTAAAATGGTTGGATTAATTGGCAATAAGATTGAGGCAACTGATTTAGAAGAAGTCTTGAGCCAGCAAAAAACCGTTAAACAAGATCTTTATGATTTAGCTTTGGTATTAGCGAAATAAAGGACATATATCATATATCGTATATCGTATTGTACAGATAGGATATTCGGTTAATTAATTGATGGATCGATAGGTTTTATAAATTGATAAACGGATAATATAAAACATGAACGATAATAAAAATGTAGGGGTTCGATTCATCGAACCCGCAGTAAGCCTACCAAAGAGAAAAGGTATAAGGTTAAAAAGTTATGATTACAAATCAAATGGCTATTATTTTATTACCATTTGTACTTGCAAAGGAAAATCTTATGTTAAGAAATATAAGGAAATAATAGAGAAAATTTTATTATCTTTGCCAGAACGATTTTCTGGTTTAAGAATTGATTGGTATATCCTTATGCCTGACCATCTTCATATGATTTTTATATTTAACGAAACAAAAAAAGATCTATCGGAAATTATAAGGATCTTTAAGGCTTTAGTTTCCAGAAATACTAGAATGAAATTTTGGCAGAGAAATTATTATGAGCATGTTATAAGAAATGAAGATGCTCTATTAAAAATAAGGGAATATATTCAAAATAATCCTTTAGTAGAAAATATAAAATTTAAAGAGTTTTATAAGGACGGGTCGGATGAATCCAACCCCTACAGGAAATAAGAAAATTTGTCAAAGCCGTTTCTTGACGGAAGAGAAGGAATTTTAATGAGCTTACCGGGAATATTCTCCCCATGGAATCAATCCAAAGAATTTGAAGAAATAGTAAAAATAATAAACGGAAAGTTGATCAATAAAATATTACTTTCCGGTTTGAAGAATAGCACCCGTTCCTTCTTTATTTCTGCCTTAGCCTTAAAAGAAGAGATAAAAAAATCTTTCCTTATTATTACCGATTCTCAGGAAAATGCCCTAAAGATATACCAGGATTTAAGTGCTTTTTTAAATAAGCGCCAAAGTGGGGAAGAAAATATTTTTCTTTTTCCCTCTTTCGATGTCTTGCCCTATGAAGATATCAGTTTCGATCCCCAGATAATCCAGCAAAGAATAAATATTCTAGAACATCTTTCCGTGAACAACCAGAATAAAAAGAGGATTATTTTAATCGCTGATATTAAAGCTCTCCTTCCTAAATTGGCTTCTCCTCAAAAATTTAAAAAAACGAGTTGGAAATTAAAAGTAGGAGATGTCTTGGAAAAGAAAGATTTTTTAAAAATTCTCTTAGACCAGAATTATCGTTCGGTAGAGATAGTCGAAGAAAAAGGCGAATTTACTAGCAGAGGAGGGATTATCGATTTTTTCCCGGTAACTAGTGAAAATCCTCTCCGATTAGAATTATTCGGAGATCAGATAGAATCGATCAGGTATTTTAATCTGAGTACTCAAAGGTCGGTGCTTAAATTGAATGATTATACTCTCCTTCCTTCCCGGGAATTAATTGCTGACAGCTCATCTCATTACAATTACAGCACTATATTTGATTATCTTCCCGAAGATCTGATAGTAATGCAAAATGACCCAGGATTAATCAAGGAAAAAGAAGAGGAGTTTCAAGAGGAAGTCGAAGACATTTACCAAAAAATAGAGCAAGATAAAAGGGAATTAATCTTCTCACCCTCTTCTTACTTTATCACCAATTCCGAGATATGCGATAAACTAAAATCTAAAAAAATAATTAATTTTGCCTATCTTCCGGAGGAAAACAAAGAAGATATTTCCAGTAATCAGGAAGAGGGAAGAGAAGAAATCAGAGAATTTACTTTGGAGGGACAGGAAATTAGTTCTTATTTTGGGAATTTAGACCTGTTCGTTAAAGATTTAGAAAAATGGCAGAAAGAGAAACAGTACATTATTATTCTGGTCAGAAACGAAGGCCGGGCACAGCGCTTAGGGGAGATATTAGAGGAAAGAGGGGTAAAAAGATTTATTACCGGAAAAATCGAGGAGTATGCTCATTTAAAATCAACCATCTTTATTTCTTATGGTTACTTAAATTATGGATTCAGACTTCCTGATCTTAATACAATTTTTATAACCGACCAGGAAATATTTGGAAAGGAAAGGAATAAAAGATATAAATTAACCAGGCGCAAGAGTGAACCCTTTCCCGCTATAATGGATATCTCTTCGGGAGATTACGTAGTACACATTGATCATGGCATAGGCGTATATAGAGGGATTATAAATTTAACCGTTAAAGGAGTAAAGCAGGATTATCTTTTAATCGAATATGCGCAAGAGGATAAACTGTATGTCCCGGTAGACCAATTTGACTTAGTTCATAAATATATAGGCATCAAAGATAAAATTCCCAAGATTTACCGTTTAGGGGGAGTATCCTGGGGAAAAGCTAAAGGGAAAGCAAAAAAGTCAATTCAAAAATTAGCTCAGGAGCTTTATAGTTTATATGTTGCCCGGAAAGAAATCAGGGGTTTTGCCTTTTCCAAAGATAATAATTGGCAGCAAGAACTGGAGATGTCTTTCCCCTATGAAGAGACTTATGATCAATTGCAGGCTCTATCCGAGGTTAAGGCTGATATGGAAGTCGTCAAACCTATGGAGAGATTAGTTTGCGGAGATGTAGGGTATGGCAAAACAGAGATAGCTATAAGGGCTGCCTTTAAGGCGGTATTAGACGGAAAGCAAGTGGCAATTTTAGCACCTACCACCATCCTGGTTCAACAGCATTATGATAATTTTCGGGAAAGGATGAGTTCCTTTCCTATAAATGTAGACATGCTATCCCGTTTTAGAACCAAACAGGAACAGAAAAAAGTAATCGATGATCTGGGAGAAGGGAAGGTAGATATTATTATAGGAACTCACCGGTTAATTCAAAATGATATCCGGTTTAAGGATTTAGGCTTGTTAATCGTTGATGAAGAGCAGCGTTTCGGAGTCCTTCATAAAGAAAGAATAAAAACATTAAAAGAAAGCATTGATTCTCTTACCTTGACTGCAACTCCTATCCCTCGCACCCTGCACATGTCACTTATTGGAGTTAGAGATTTAAGTGTAATAAACACTCCCCCGGAAGATCGATTTCCTATCGCTACTTATATCTGCCAAAGAGACGATAAAGTGATAGTAGATGCTATAAGAAGAGAATTGGACAGGGAGGGACAGTTATTCTTTGTTCATAATCGAGTAAGGAGTATCCAGAAAATAGCACGGGATCTGAATAATCTCTTTCCTCAGGCCAGAATCGGAATTGCTCATGGACAGATGGCAGAAGAGCAGTTAGAAGATATAATGATTGATTTTTTAGAAAAGAAATATGATATTTTAGTCTGTACTACCATCATAGAGATTGGTTTGGATATTCCCAATGTAAATACTATTATTATCGATGATGCCCATAAATTTGGCTTATCCCAGCTTTACCAATTAAGAGGCAGAGTAGGGAGGACTGACCGGCGTGCCTATGCTTATTTTTTTTATCCTTCCTATCGGTCCATTTCTGATACCGCCAGAAAGAGATTGCAGGCCATTAAAGAGTTTAGCGAGTTAGGCTCCGGTTTTAAATTAGCCATGCGTGATCTGGAGATTCGGGGAGCAGGCAATCTACTGGGTAAAGAGCAGCACGGGTCGGTAAGTGAGGTGGGATTTAATCTTTATTGCCGTTTATTAGAAGAAGCGGTTAGGGAACTTCGGGAAGAGAAAGAAGGGAAGGGAAAGAAAGAAGATGTCACTCCGGTTATCGATGTAAAGATAGATGCCTATATTCCCGAAGGTTATATCCCTGATTTAAAACAGAGAGTTTTAATTTATAAGAAATTGGCTGAGATTAAAGATTTAGAAGATTTGGAGAGGGAAAAAGAAGAGTTGAGGGATAGGTATGGAATTTATCCCCGGGAGCTAAGGAATTTATTAGAGATAATATATCTGAAGATATTTTTAAGAAAGTTGGGAATTAGTTCTCTGATAGTAAAGGAAAATAAGTTAATTCTAAGATATCTAGAGAATATTGAGATAAAGGCTAAATTAAGCAGGCTGCCTTCTTTTTATCAGCAAAGATTGATAAAGGAGGAACATAGATTATCCGGAATTTCTAAATTTGACCTTTCAGGGATTAAATCTGCAGAAATTTTGAAATTTTTGAAGGAATTTGTAATACACTTGGCGAAATAGAAATAGTATATAGTATCGAGTATCGCGTGAAGAAAGAAAAAATCAGGAACCAGAAGAATAGTTAGCGGATAGCGTTTAGCGTGTAGCGTATACATTTAGTTAGCTGGTTAGTTGGTTACCTAGTTACCTAGTTAAGAAAATAAAAGATAAAAATCAGTAGTCAAAAACCAGAAGACAAATTCGTATCTCGTATCGAGTATCACGTGAAGAAAATAATAATATACAATATGTAGGGGCAGACCTTGTGTCTGCCCGAAATGAGTAATGTGTTGTAGGGGCTTGATTTATCAAGTCCGCAAAACTCGGGTCGGATAAATCCGACCCCTACATTAAAACAATATTTTATCGATTTAGCCTATACGCTAACCATATACTAATGAATATAATCGGCAAATCGGTCAATTGACCAATCGGTAAATTGTATTGTCTTGTATCTTGTATTTGTATTTTTAACTAATTAACCAACTAACTAAATGTATACCCGATACAGTATACGAAAATCAGTTAAGTGATATCAAAAAGAAGAAAGGATAACTTTAATGAATAATTTTTATAATAAAATTATAATGAAAAAGATAAAAAGTTTAGTTCAGATTATAATAATTTTTATATTAGTTTATTCTTGTATCTCTTCTTTTTCTTATGCTGCTCCCAAGATCGGATTAGCATTGGGAGAAGGAGGGAGAAGGTTTTACATTCATATTGGTGTCTTAAAAGCTCTGGAAAATGAAGGTATAAAGTTGGATTATATAGCTGGGACTAGTATAGGCTCTCTCATAGGGGGACTTTATGCTTTATGGGAAGACATAGATATAATAGAAAAATACACTTTAAGTTTGGATTTTGATAAATATTATATGTCTCCAAGGGAAGATATAAAACTGGAAAATATAGATGAAACCCCGTTCATCATATTTTATGCAGATATATCGAAGGGTAAAATAGATTTTAAATTGCTGAAAGGTTTAATGGATGGGAAAATCATGAGAGATGAAATTGACCGATTGACTAACCGGGCAAGCTTCGAATATGATCTTAAAATTCCCTTTAAGGCAGTTACCACAGATTTGATAACTGGTGAGAAAGTAGTTATTGACAAAGGAAGAATTTCTAATGCAATAGCTGCTTCTATGTCTGTGCCTGGGTTATCCATACCTTTTGAATTTGAAGATAAAATGTTAGTAGATGGTGGTTTAATAGAACCTGTTCCTGTGGATGTGGTAAGAGAAATGGGAGCAGACATAGTTATCGGCGTAAATTTAAGGGATATTCAAGATGACACTCTTCCCGTTATCAATAATGTTGTATCTATTCTTATTAGATCTGTATATATAATGCTCGGAGAATTAAATGATATTTCAGCTAATAAGGCAGATATTGTTATAAGACCCCACTATAGAGGCTCCCTCTCTACTGATATGGAGAAAGAAAAAAAATTACAATTAATTAAACTTGGGGAAGAAGAAACTAAAAAGATAATTCCATTGCTAAAGACACTTATAAATTCCTACTGAGTTTATAGGTTCTTTAGCTTGCATTAAGTGGTGTAAAAAAATATAATGGCTTTTAGATGTGCCTAATTTATTTTTTTATCTTTCTTAACTCGATACTCGATACTATATCGTTGCCTGTATATTAATCTAGTAGATGCAAATTATGTAATACTTATTTTAAAGGAGGGAATATCATATTCATGAAAGCCAATAGACCATACTTAAAAAAAATTAGTTTTATTGGGATTATTACAGGATTCTATATGCTTACAATAGCAATAATTCTACTGTCTTTCTCGGTAACCGGGGAGGCGTCTCCAAAATTTCTTATATTACATTTGGATGCCGTATCATCACAG
>Ga0307378_10001938_pt1 | contig 32748 bp, 26 predicted proteins | sample UN1MG_FD_202238 | JGI IMG/M metagenome (GOLD analysis project Ga0307378, IMG submission 202238) | Soil microbial communities from Risofladan, Vaasa, Finland - UN-1 | ecosystem: Environmental > Terrestrial > Soil > Coastal area > Acid sulfate soil | place: Finland: Risofladan, Vaasa | collected... | reverse complement strand
GGATGGTGGGGCGCTCATGCGGCTGTTAAGGGCGGAGAAAGAGTCATCCGCATCATTCTTGGGGTCGCCATTACCATCATGGCCCTCAAACTCTTCGGTCTCTTTTAAGATGGATCATTCATAAGGCTCATCACAATAATGAGCACTTTCTAGGATAGAATCAGAAGAGATGTTTTCGCTCCAGTCAGATTTTTAACGCCGCCCTCCCACCCATTTATATATTCAAAAGGATGGCCCCACTTTTTCTTATTATGCGCTGCGGAACTCCGCACGTTTATTGAATTCCTCACAAAGATGTTCCTCAGCTTTTGTAGCTCTGTCCGTCTGAATATGCCGTGCTCACACAGTCCTCGCGCCCGACTTTGTCGGGTACCCTCGTCGGTGATTCAAGGAAGGCTAAATCTTCCGATGTCGCTCAATCCATCTCTTCTGATTCTATACAAAGCAAATGTTATCCTCAGGTATTCATTATTGTGATGAGAAAGAAAATTACGAACAGGAAAGACAGAATAGGAATAAACTATGGAACCATACTCAATTGAGACCCTTATTCTTCTTAAAACACGATATCTTGACGGCTGAGAGCCATCAGGTTTGAATCCTCGGATGATACGGGTTTCAGCCGATAAGAATACGTGTAGGGTTCAGGCCAGAGGATACACCAATCATGGGGTCGGGCCCCCCAACTGTCGTCACCTCCCACGCCCATCTGTTTATAGTCGACGTTAAAAATAACATAGGGTTGCCGGGCCAATTTATAGCTGTGAGATGCCTGCTCCAGATCTTCGGTCGTGTAGTGGTGGGCGCTTACGCTGAGGAGAGGGATCCCGATAGCCAGCAATCCGACACCCCTATCATTCCTCAAGGCTACCCAACGCACATCTGTTTTGTTTCCGTTCTCCTGTGGCTTGGAATAGTCCACAAATTGATTTTCCACAGAACCTTCATACGGGCTAACTCTCGCACCTTCTTTTCTGTCCCAATGGGTTTCATGGGGGCCCCGGCCATACCACACGAGCGAATCGAACGCAGGAGGAAGGGTCATCTGCATACCGAATCTGGGTAGTTCTGGAAGCTCTCCCTGGGGCTCGAACCGTCCCTCGATGAGGACATCCCCGCTCCCGCACACCGTAAAAACCATTGTGTAGGAAGAATCGTTTGCCGCCAAGGTGTTTTCAACAGTTATCCGGACAGCTTGAGGAGCGATGGTCTCGACGGCTACTCCCAGAATCTTGCTATCTCTACCGGCATGGCGCCATATGCCGCATCGATCGGGCATCCTGTTTCCTCTATCATTGTCTGTAGGTGCGCGCCAAAAATGTGGGAGTGGACCGGATCTGACAAGTTCGACTCCCTGGTAGCGGAATGAGGTGATGGTCCCCTCTTTTTTCGAAAAATGGATGCCAAAATTTTCCCCGGATATTTCTACGGAATCCTCTTTTTCGGTGGTGACCAATTCCGGCATATCGGCAACATTTATTTCTGTCTTGGGGGGTGTCACCCAGGGTATTAAAAACTGCTCCCATGCAATCTCGTGTCCTTCGTCTGCCCAAAGGGTGCCTTCCTTCAGTCGAAAAATCAGGTCCAACCAGTATTCCGCTCCGGGTTTCAGATCGGGCTTTTCAAGGGGAATCGTGACTCTTTCTCCATATCCAGGAGCCACATCCATACTGGGGAGTGTACCGCTAGACACGATTTTATCATCTCCTTTGAGCTCCCAAGAACATTCGAATTCCCTCAAGTTGGTGAAATCGAAGCGGTTGACAATATCCAGTTTGCCCTCGGAGAGATCCACGGATTTGAACTGGATATACTGGTAGACTTTTTTCACTTCATACAGACTGGGATGTGGCGTTCTGTCGGGCGCAACCAAGCCATTCATGCAAAAATTACCAGAACTGGGTGTCCCCGGAGGGCCATAATCTCCGCCATAGGCAAAAAAAGAATCTTTTTTGGAGGATGCGTTATCCGTAGCTTTCGGGGACTTTGCGATCCATTCTTCCGGCACTTTTTTTCTCAACCCCTGGTCCACCCAATCCCAAATAAAACCACCCTGGAGATGTTTGTATTCATAAATAAGGTCCCAATACGCTTTGAGATCCCCCACGCTGTTTCCCATGGCATGAGCGTACTCACACATGATGTATGGCCGGTTCAGGTCCATGAGACCGTAAGACTTCACTCTCTCGGGCGGAGGATACATGGGACAGATGATATCCGTGTGCGGCCTCTCCCCTGCCCGTTCATAGTGAATGGGCCGTGTGGGATCCCGGCCATGGATCCATGCGGATGTGGCTTCAAAATTCACCCCATCTCCTCCCTCGTTCCCGAGGGACCAAATGATGACCGATGGATGGTTTTTGTCTCTTTCCACCATCCGGACCGTCCGGTCAAGATGGGCCTGCCTCCACCCGGGATCGTTCCCCAACGTGCGATCGGGATGATACCCCATTCCATGGGATTCGATGTTTGCCTCATCGATCACATAAAGACCGTAGTAGTCACAGAGTCTATACCACTTGGGATCGTTTGGATAATGGGATGTGCGGACCGCATTGATGTTGGACTGTTTCATCAACTTTATGTCCTGGATCATGGATTCCTCAGATAAGGTGTGTCCTGTGTCGGGGTCATGTTCATGCCGGTTGACACCTTTGAGCAGGATGGGCACACCGTTGACAAGGAGCTGGCCTCCTTTTATCTCGACCTCACGAAAGCCCACTTTCCAGGGAACGACCTCGACGATCGTTTCGTCCTCATCCTTTAAAATTAGCAGGATCGTGTAAAGATCGGGATTCTCAGCAGACCACTTCTTGGGATTGGGGACCGGATGTTGGATATTCAGCACAGTGCCACCCTCAGCCGCGACCTGAACGGACTTTTCAACGGGCTGCAAGAATGGCTTGTTGCCTGCTTCAAGAAACAGAACTTCTAACGAACAATTCCGGATTCTCTGCGAATAATTCTCGATGGACACATCCATCTCGAGGGTGGCATTCCTGTACATGTCATCGAGATCGGTTCGAATCCAGAAATCCTGAATGTGGAGGTCTTCGGTCGAAAAAATAAAAACATCACGGAAGATCCCACTCAAATGCCAAAAATCCTGGTCCTCGAGGTAGGAACCATCGCTCCAGCGATAGACCTCGACGGCAAGAGTGTTCCGCTTGCCCCACAGATGAGGTGTGATATTGAATTCTGCAGGAGTCCTGCTCCCCTGGCTGTAGCCGACTCTCTGGCCGTTCACCCATAGGTAGAACGCGGATTCTACACCCGCAAAATGGATGAACACCTGACGTTCCCTCCATTCGTCAGGGACCTCGAATTTGAGGCGATAGGAGCCCACAGGATTGTTGTCGCGAGGGATGTGAGGAGGATCGGCCTTGCCAAAGGGATAGGGAACATTGGTGTAGATGGGAATCCCGAAACCGAACATCTGCCAGTTCGAGGGGACAGAAATTGTCTCCCATTCATCGTCATTGTAATCCGTCCTATAAAAATCTACCATCCGATCCGCGGGTTTTTTGACCCAGCGGAATTTCCAGGTGCCGTTTAGAGAGAGAAAATTCGGAGACAGAAAAGGATCTTTGCCGAGAGCCAGCTCTATCGATGGATAAGCAGCAAGTGTTGCGTGGGGAGCTCTCCGGTTTCTCTCCAGGACAGAAAGATTCTCCCAATCATATGTGGCCTCTTGGGAAAGGCCGGCATTTATTAGGAGAATAAAGATAAAGGAGAATACGATCGTTTTTTTCATTGCGAAATCTCCTGTTTTTTAAAAAAACTGAGTGAATTGCTCATAGGATCAAATCCATCTTGCACCTGAATTATTCACACTATATCTTTATAAAAATCCTTTTATTGTACATAGGCCACAGGATGAAGAACCAGAATGTAAGCAGCAACAGCGGAAAGAGCAGAGAGCCTATAAAATCCCCTGCAACCGGCCTGAGGAACATCTCATGGATGTATGCTTTGATAGGAATGGCCTTGCCTCCTGATGAGACCTTCGCTATGCCCAGCATTTTTGCCATTAGTGAAGATCCCACATAGACAGTGATCGCGTTAGTGCCGAACACGAGGAAAGGATAGGCCCACTTTTTGATGCCCAGGCCATCAACGATCGTATAACAGAGGCCAAGAACCAGCAAAGCGGCACCCGCCGTAAAAAGCACAAACGTGCTTGTCCAGAGTTGTTTGTTGATCGGGAAAAAACGGTGGAGCCAGAGACCCAGGACAGTCAATAAGATTCCAACAGAGAAAAGGCCAAATGTTTTCAGACGCTTTGACCGGGAAAATCGCAGCCAATCCCCGGCCAGTGTCCCCAGCAGGGTCGTGACCAGCGCTGGGAGCGTGCTCAATATCCCCTCCGGGTCGAAATTCGGCGTGTACAAGTGGCCGGAAAGGAGCTGAGTATCGATATATCCACAGAGATTTCCCTCTAATTCAAGAACACCCGCACCGAATCCAGGCACTGGGATAAACTTTAGGATAAGCCAGTAGGCCACAAGACAACCTGCAGAGATGAGGATCCGGGCCTTTGTACCCGTCTTCAGAAATATCAAAGACGCGAGGAGATAACAAATGGCAATGCGCTGGAGGACCCCGGGGATCCTGAGTGTCGAAAAATCGAAATATGGAATCAGGCGGAGGAGCAGTCCTAACGCAAACAGGATCACAGATCTTTGGAAGATCTTGAAATAAAGCTGAAAGCTTCCGGCACCTTGTGTATTCCTTCTCGACAATGAAAAAGATAGCGAAACCCCAACGATGAACAAGAAGAATGGAAAGACCAGGTCTGTGGGCGTCCATCCATGCCACTTGGCATGACGCAGAGGGGCGTAAACATATTTCCAGCTCCCCGGATTGTTGACCAGGATCATAAGTGCAATGGTCATGCCACGGAAAACATCCAACGATGCCAGTCGTGCGCTATTCATGGGGATTTGACCTGTCATCGACGAGATCGGCTTTTCTTGCCCAGGTCCTCTCCGCAGTACCATCTTTTTAAAACCATCTCGGCAGGCTTTCCAAAAGGAGTATATCCTTTATCGGTGGGTCCCCCTAAAGAAGGATTTGGCTCCCAGTTCCACCAGTAAATTCCATCAAACCAAGATTTCTCTCCAAACGCTCGAATGACAGCTTGGTAACACAGGTCCTGTTCTGTGAGGTCGAGAGCCCCAGGATTCTCCCAGTCCCAAGGCCTCATGTTTGCGCCATCGATGCTTCTGTATCCAATCTCAGTCAAAAGTACTGGCTTTTGCCAAGTCTGGTAGATCGACTCGAGCTGAACAAGATAGGGGGCCCAGGCAGTTAAAAGTTCGTCCATTGAGGGATCAATTTTATTCGTCAGCTCAAAATAGGCATCGATCCCGATAAAATCAAGGTCATCCCAGAATTCAACCTGAAGAGCCTCCCTCCCCCAATTTGCCGCATAAACAAGTGGTCTGGCATAGATACTTCTAATACCTCGGATGAGTTTTCTCCAGCCCGGAGAATGTTCTGCTGTGGTTAGCTCAACGAATTCGCAGCCGATGGAGAGGATCTCCACACCTTCGTTCTTGGCGATCTTTGCGAAAGTCATCATCATGTCTATATAGTTGTCAAACCAAATTTCCGGATCTTCAGGCTGGAACGTACCACGCCAATCTCCGCTCAAGGCATCAACATGCGGTTTGAGCATAACTTCCAGGCCTAATAAGTGAGACATTTGGATTGCATGCTTCAGGCTTTCCATACTGGCGGTCTGACCGTCATAATCGGGAAACATCCTGTTGGAGAATCGATCGTTTTGATACCAGGTGGGCACAAGTTGGACCCATTCAGTACAGGTTGTCTCAGCCAGAATTCGCAGTGATTCATCCGATGAGGCCGTACCATACTGCACAGCGTCCCAAGTGGGAAAGGCCATCCCTTTCTGGAGCTTTGAATCACCTGATTGCTGTGCTGATTGTGATGCCAGGTAAAAGATCAGTCCTGTAACTAGGATTAATGGAAAGAGTGTCCATGCTATTCCTGACAATCTCAGATTCATAGGCCTCTCCGTTTATCTTGCTGATTTAAATATTGTGTTAACTTTATTTGCTGTTCGAATATTGGTATATATTAACAGAATAAGAGTTATAAAGTCATTTCCTTCCCGGATACTAAAACGTGTTCCACATCTAGACTTCCCATCTTCACTTCAACGAATGGTTTTCCGTCTTTTAAGCCGACAGTGCCAAAACCACTGAAAGTTGCAAGAAAAGAGCGGAAATTATTGCCGATTTTTGAATCGATATAGAGTGTCTTTTCAACGGCATCATAACGGATACCCGTGAGCCCTTGAATAAGCCCATAACTCGAGAGAGCCCGCGCGTACCAGTGTCCGCACTCATATTCGTCAAAGGGATTCCGGATGGTCCCATCGTACCGATCACGGCACACCCTAACAACATCCAGCCCCAATTCGATTTTGCCCTCGAACATAAGATGGGATGCGACCTGGTATTCGATCCCGGTCCACACTTCATCGCTATAGACAAAAGGGATGGACAGAGCACCTCCATTAGGCCAAGTACACAGGAGAAGGCCTCCTTCCTTACCAAGAGCAAAAGCCGGTCTTTGTGGGTTGTGATGATCGGACAGATCACGCTCAAGGTTATATTTGTAAACGGCATTCAAATGGCTTTTTACCTTTTCAGAATCGATGATCTCACCCAAACCACAGACCCTGGCGATCCATAAGCCGAGTATGCCATCAGAAAGACACCCCTTGCCATACTGGTACTTCGGACCTTCTCTATTTAACATGTCCACGATCTTCTCATAGCCTTTTCCGTTTGCGGAGAAATCGAGAGGCTCGAATTTTGTGTCCAGTCCTTCAGTTGTTATGATCTGATAAAAGTACTCTCCGTTATAAAGCTCTGTTTCAAAAAATTGTTTTCCTTTTTTGAGGAGGTCCTCATAATTTGAAACATCATCGTTCAACGCTTCACCCATCTTTACTGCCGCGCTCAAGGCCCCCAAATAAAAGCTCGAACAGTGCCCGTCGGGTCCCCAATACTCAATGTCATAGGTGTTGTGATGGGGTTCTTCGAGGACACCTCTGCCCCGGGGATCCCAGATATCTATACAGTATTCAAGACTTTGTTTGACATTCGGCCAAATCTTTTTGAGCCAATCGTTGTTTCCAGATATACGCCATTCCCGATAGACTTTCATGATCCCACCAAGCTGCTCATCGGAAGCGGCGTATATCTGGAAACAACGATTGGCTGCAACCGCCTCGACAACTTCGTCAGGAAGGGATGTGTCATAAAAAGTATCGCTGAATAATTTTGTGTTTTGAAATAATTTATCGTAGTTTGACCGCCAGTAATCAACGACCTCATTTATGTTTTCAAAACGCGCTGCATACCAGGGAACATGATATCTATTTTCCGAGCAACAGGCAGTTTCATCGTTATCCGATGGGGGCCCGGTTTCGATATCTTTACCCGTCCGGAGATCTGTTTCTGGCACATACCAGGCAAACATCAACCGGACGATTTTTTGTTCACCCGGTTTGAGTGAAACCGGACAGAAGAGAGAGGCACCCGGAGATCCATAGATCTTCCAACCTGGTACAGGACCTTCAAGAACCTTGGCTCCGTTCTCAACGCCGTTGACACTTATGGCCGCAAAAGTACAGGGCTCATTAAAAACTTCAGGCTGATTTCTCACCGAAACGTGTGAAATGGCGCCTGTTCCTTCAAGGCATACCATTCCAGCTCCAATGCCCCCGATGGGAAAAGCGACACGATTTAGATGAGGGCCAGAGTATTGGCCGTTGTAATTTCTTTTTGTGGAATGATCCTTTGTCGTCGTACATTTTGTTAATGCGATTAAAACTAAGAACGCAAAAAAAACGAAAAGATGAGTTGTTTTGGGCATAGTTGATCCTCCCTTATGGCTTTTAACAGAATCATTCAAGCGGATGTTTTGCACGATTTAGCTAGGGAATTATCAAAAATCATCGAGATTTTCAAGATTTTACAACTTTGGGAAGAATCTCTAAAAGAGTGATGATAGTCAATCACATTGCGTTATTATGTGTCCCAATTGTGTGGTGGAGAAAACCGTATGAAGGGCTTGACGGGCATGGTACATATCCCAAAGGGAGATGTGAGGAAAGCCTGGAATCGAGCGAAGTTTCTTCGCTGGGGAAACTGAGCGTGTTTTCGAAAGCACCAATTGGGACACTCGAATGTCATTCCTCACGTTTTTAGAGATTCTTACAGCCCAAATCAGCGAGTGTAAGTCCCCATCAAATGAGCTTCTGAGAGGACATGTTTCTCCATGGCGATCATCAAATGGGGCTTTGATACTCCTGAGGGCAGGTCGAGTGTAGTATCCAAAGCATACAGTTTGAAAAAATACCTGTGAACTCCAGAAGGCGGACAGGGACCTCCATAGCCGACCTTATGAAAATCATTCATTCCCTGCCTTGCACCGTTTTCCAGTTCTTTCTCGGGTGGCACATTCTCCGGAAGGTGAGTCACCTCTCCCGGAATGTTGAAAATGACCCAGTGAACCCATGTCTTCATCGGAGCATCCGGATCATCACAGACGATTACAATGGTTTTTGTGCCTTCAGGCACATTTGACCACTCTATGGGCGGAGATACATCGAGATCGTCGCAAGTGTATTTCTTTGGGATCGCTCCCCCATCCTTAAAAACCGGACTAGTGATTTGAATATCCATAAAAAATCCCTCCTAAACCTAAAGTCTGCCCTGTGTTCTACTCTTTGAACTTGAAGGAGACTTTGACTTTTGCACGAAAGGATACGACTTTTCCACCTTCGACTTTCACATCGAATTCAGTAACCTCAGCGACCCTGATGTCTTTAAGGCTTTTCGCAGCAGTCTCCACGGCATTCCGTGCGGCATCTTCGAAGGAGTTTGGACTTGTCCCCACCAGCTCGATAACTTTATACACACTGTCCATTTTTGACCCCTTTATATAATATTTTTTACCTACTAATAAAAAAAATGTAAATCTTTTGCCCTGCTATGTCAATCTTTTTTAAGCTTTACAAAACATTTATAGACCCGTGATCTCATGAAAATGCATGAGCATTCTTGAGTGATCTGACTTCGGATTGGAGAAAAACAATCCAAGTATTCCTCTCCAAGGAAACACAAACAAATGGTCGGCTTCAAAATCACCAATTCGGGTATTCGACACATCATTTTTCTCAGATTTGGAAATGGACCACAAACATGATTAAATTTTGATACCTTTGCGACTTAAAATATGGTATAAGGTTTTCAAATGTGTGTTCTTTCATACGCGACTCTTAAGTGGAGAACGTGACAGTGGACGTTTTTGCCACAAATTTCAGGACTGTAGATTGGATCATCGTTTCGATCTACATCTGCATCCCCGTTGTGATCGGAGTTATCGTCAGGAAATATGTCCGTCAACTCAGTGACTTTATCGTCGCGGGCCGTTCTCTCCGCCTGTTCATCGCAATCGCCACTCTAACCGGGACAGAGTTGGGCTTAGTGACGGTCATGTATAACGCTGAGTTGGGTTTCAAACACGGCTTCTCTGCTTTCCACATCGGAATCATCGAGACAGTCTGCATCTTCGCTATCGGTATTACAGGGTTCATCGTGTACAAATTGCGCGAATTGCGAGTGATGACAATACCCGAATTCTACGAGATGCGATTCAGTCGTAACGTACGGATCATCGGTGGTATTCTGCTGGCTCTCGGTGGTATTCTCAACATGGGACTATTCCTCCAAGCGGGAGCCCGTTTCATGATGGGTGTCACGGGTTACAGTAATCCCGCCGGTCTTAAACTCTTCATGTCCGCCATGTTGATCATGGTCCTTATCTACACAGTCCTAGGGGGTATGGTCTCTGTCGTTTTGAACGATTTCTTGCAGTTTGTGGTCCTCTCTATCGGGATGATCATCGGTTCCTATTTTGCCATCCGCGAGATCGGTTGGAGCAACCTCTTCAAAGCACCGGAGACAGTCAACAGCTCATCCTGGTTCAATCCCGTAGCAGAAGGATCTGGCTTTGGCATGATCTATGTTCTCTTTATGGTGGTCCTGACTTTCTCTGCCGGAGCATTGTGGCAATCAGGGACCCTGCGCGCTCTCTCGGCAAAAACACCAAAAGTGGCCAAACAACTCTTTGCGTGGGGTTCGGTGTCCTACCTCGCTCGACGAGTCATCCCCATGCTCTGGGGCATTTGTGCATTCGTATTTGTCTCTCAGTCACCCAAACTCCTCTCATCATTCCAGGGTCCGGATGCTCTTAACAGCCAGTTTGGCATGCCCATATTTATTGCCAAGGTGTTGCCCTCAGGATTCTTGGGGCTGATCGCAGCAGGGATGTTCGCCGCCTTCATGTCTACACATGACAGTTATCTCCTGAGCTGGAGTTCAGTCATCACCCAGGATATCATCGCTCCCCTAAAAAAGGAGCAGCTCTCCGATAAAGCACGCCTCCTCATCACACGTATATCTATCGTCGCAATCGGGTTGTTCCTCCTCATCTGGGGACTCTGGTTTGAAGCCCCAGTCTCCCTCTGGAATTACATGGCGGTGACAGGAACTATCTATCTTGCCGGCGCCTTTACAGTCGTCGCAGCTGGATTGTACTGGAAAAAAGCCAGTAAAACTGGAGCCACCATCGCCCTCTTCGCCGGACTTTTGGCCATTCTCGGACTCGGACCTTGGACTCAGGGCGAGAATGTACCCTTTTATCTGAGCGATAAATTTATCGGTCTTATGACCTTTGTTGTCGCTTTTGTAGGAATGATCGCAGGTTCACTGCTTTTTCCAGATAAAAACACGCCTCAAGCAAGTAAAGATACGCATCAGGAGGACGCACCATGAATTGGGTTCTCTTGTGGAAGGGTGTCCTTTTATTCACACTTTTCGGCTATTCCCTTCTCGTTATTATCGTTTTTTTCGGTGGGATAAAAAACATCGTCGCAATGCTCAAAGAGTTAAGTGCACCCAGAGAAGAACTATAGGAAATTGCTCCAGTTATCCGGGCAAAACTCATAGACTTTCAAAGGATCTGGATATTTTGAGGCCTATCGCTTTCATCCTCAGTTTTATTGTGCTGGAAAGCCTATTCTGTCCAGTCATTCATTCTTCGAGGCTGTGTTCCGGATCTAATTATCGAATCCAAAACGATCCCCCATACAATCCCTCGCTTGACCTTAATTCCAGAGTTAACTTAGGAGAAAATGTTTCCCAGTCATCACAAAAATGTATCCGTGAATTTGGAGCGATCATACGTGGTGCTACAGATAAAAAAAGAGTCTCGCTCATTTTCACAGGCGGTGATTTTTCTGATGGAGGATCGATGATCAGAAAAGTTTTAAAGGAAGAACAAATTCCCGGATCCTTTTTCTTTACGGGAGACTTCCTCAGAAATCCCTCCAACACAAACCTCATATTCGGATTGATTGCCGACGGGCATTATCTGGGCCCTCATTCCGACAAACATCTCCTCTACTGCTCCTGGAAAGATAGAAAAGAAACACTTATCACAAAACAAGAGTTTGTTAAAGATCTCCAGGATAACTATGAGGCCATGGCTCGTTTTGGGATCGAGAGACAAAAGGCCATCTACTTTGTCCCACCCTTCGAATGGTACAATGCCTCAATTGCTGATTGGACAAAGGAGCTCGGGCTCACTCTCATTAATTTCACCTCAGGAACTTTATCCACTACAGATTACACAACTCCTGCGATGGCCAACTACAAATCGTCGAACCTGATTTATTCGAGTATAATCGATTATGAGAACACAGATCCATTCGGTCTGAATGGCTTCATTCTATTACTGCATATCGGAACTCATCCGGATAGAAAAGATAAATTTTACGGCCGACTGGCAGATTTGATCCATTATCTGAAACAAAGGGATTACACTTTACTCAGGGTGGATCATCTGCTAAAAAATTGTGAGCGGGGGTCGGCCCAGTGAAGCTGAAACAGTTTGCCGCTCATTTCATTTGTAAGCGAGGTGAATAAATTTTTAATATTACTAGAAGGTGAAAATGAAAAGGCGAAAATTTCTAAAAAACGGAGCGCTTTACAGCGCTGCAACAGGAACATCTCTTTTCGTTCGAGAACACGATGTCCCTCGAAAAGCAGAAAAGACAGATTTGAGTGAAAAAATCGAAAAAGTAAAACGAGCGATGCTGTCTATGCAACGGTATGCATGGGAGCAAGGTGTGGCAGCCCAGGCCATGCTAGAGTCGAGTGAGACCGAATGGGTGATCCTGATGGCTAAGGATGCCGTTCTTCGCCAGCTCGATGACGGAAGGCTGGCCGTTGTCAGCTCTAATCAGGGTGTGACCGACCCCGCCGCAAACGGCGAAGCCGTCCTCTTCGCGGCCAAAGTCACAGGAGAACCAAAGCTTCAGATCGGAGCCGAAAAGATGCTCGAGTATTTGCTGACCAGAGCTCCAAGGACAAAGGATGGAACACTCTATCACATCGCACACAAACCACAGGTCTGGATCGATTCCATGTATATGGCTCCACCCTTTCTCGCTGTTGCTGGTCAGGCACACGAGGCCGTAAAACAGATAAAGGGATTCCGGAAACTGCTCTGGAATCCGGAGAAAAAACTCTTTTCCCAGATCTGGGATGATGACAAGATGGACTTTTATAGGAAGGATTTTTGGGGTGTCGGAAATGGTTGGGCCGCAGCAGGCATGACGAGGGTGATCAAAGCTCTGCCTCAACAAATGGCAGCAGAAAAGAAACAGCTGGTGACATATGTCCGAGAGGTTATCGAAGGATGCCTTTTGTATCAGCGAACGGATGGATTTTTTTACGATGTCGTTGATAATCCCAAGACATTCATCGAGACAAATCTCGCCCAGATGCTCTCCTACACCATATACCGGGGAATTCAGGGACGATGGCTAGATGATTCATACAGGAAACATGCAGACCGCATGCGCAGAGCAGCTCACCAGAAAGTGGATGAATACGGCCTAGTCCAAGATGTTTGCGGAGCGCCAAATTTCGAATCCGCGGGAACTGCTACAGAAGGCCAGGCTTTTTTTCTGCTGATGGAGGCCGCAGCATCCGAATGTCCGCTTCCATAAATCACAAAAAGTCACAACTGGGACCGTGAGTAAGTATCCTTATTTCCGTGACGCTCTCAAGTCAAATGATAATAGCAGAAGCTCTTCACAGCCCATATTCGTCGAAGACCCCCCCACCCACCACCATCCGACTCATAAGGACAGTGACTCGCTCTTTTTTCCGTCTAATGTGCTTATCATGGAAATAAGGAAGCTTCCGAACCGTAACTATTATTTTCATCACGTGATTTTTTTATATATAATGAAACCAGCACAACCATCAAGAAAATGAAACTCCTGAAAATAGGCATATCGGGCGTCAGAGGGATCGTAGGAGACACTCTTACACCCGAACTGATCATGGATTTCGCCAGCGCATTCGGCACCTATCTAAATTCAAAAAAAGTCCTTCTCGGGAGAGACACCAGAATTTCTGGACCCATGCTTCATTCGGCAACGACAGCCGCACTGCTCGCTGTGGGATGCGATGTGGTGGATTTGGGAATCTGCCCTGCACCGATCTTACAGTATATGGTCAAAAGTCTCAAAGCCAAGGGCGCCATTTCCATCTCTGCCGGGCATAATGATGCCGATTGGAATGCTCTAACCTTTATCAATCAGGAAGGGACATACCTGAATTCCTATCAGGGAGAAGAAATGCTTGACATCTATCACCTTGAGAAATTCAAGAAGGTGTCCACAGATAAACTGGGAGCATTGACTCCACACGCAAATTATCTCGACATTTACTTTGATAAACTCACAAATTTCCTTGATAGTGGAGCGATCAAAAAAGCAACCTTTAAAGTTGTTATCGATGCCTGCAATGGTGGAGGCGCAGGAATCGTTGACGCCTTCTGTAAACACCTGGGCTGTGAGCTGATCCCTGTCAACAACGAACAGACTGGATATTTCCCCCATGATCCTGAGCCTCGTCCGCGAAATGCTTCAGAGGTGGCCTCCATAACCAAGATCATGAAGGCCGACGTGGGATTTTTACTCAACAGCGATGTCAGCCGCATCTCTATCGTTGCCGAAGACGGTGAAACGCTGTCTGAAGAATATACTCTTCCACTGATCGCAGGCTATTATTTGCGAAAGAAGCCCGGTGCGGTCATCACCAATTATTCGACATCCCGAATGATCGAAGACGTCTCTCAATGCTTTGGCTGCCACGTTATTAAAGCAAAGGTCGGACAATCCGACGGCATTCAAACGATGATCGAAGAGGATGGAGTGATGGCGGGAGAAGGGAGCGGAAGTGTCTCCATCAAAGAATTCCAGCCTGCTTTTGATGGGTTTCTGGCGATGGGAATGATATTGGAGATGATGGCTGTGAATTCCAAGAAAATCTCAGCAATGGTCAAAGAACTTCCCAAGTACCACATTATCAAAGATAAGATATACTGCCCGCCTGTCAAAGCCCATTCGATCGTCAACGAAATCAAAAAACTCTATGCATCCCAGGAGATATCCACCATAGATGGGATAAAAATCGAGTGGAAGGACGGCTGGATCCACATCCGGGCCTCTGCCACAGAACCCATGATAAGAATCATTTCAGAGAGTAAATCCAGGGAAAAGGCACAAGAGAGATTGGACAAAGCGGCGAACTTTGTCTCTCAACTGGTGTAATATGAAAAAAAGGTTCACGCTTAAAATTAGCATTTCTGGCGTGAGGGGAGTAGTCGGCGATAGCTTGACTCCACAGCTTGTTGCTCGCTTTGCCCAGGCATTCGGGTCTTATCAAGGCCGGGGAAAAATCCTCGTCGGCAGGGATGCTCGTGCTTCAGGAATCATGATCAAAAATGCTGTATTTTCGGGGCTTCTTTCGGTCGGTTGCCAGCCTATCGATGTCGGTATTTGCCCCATTCCCTCTTTTCTGGTATTAGCCAAAGAAAACAGTGCCATCGGCGGGATCGCTGTCACAGCCAGTCACAATCCTAAGGATTGGAACGGACTTAAGTTCATCAGTGGAGAGGGGCTGTACTTGAATCCATCCCAAACACAAGAATTTTTGGACATCTACCACCAGGGCGAATTCACTCTGGTACCTGCGAACAAACTCAAAGATCTGCTCATCGAAAAAAATCCCACGAACCCCCATCTCCAAAAATTGTTGAAGGCCCTCGACGTCGAGGAGATCCGCAGAAAAAAATTCAAGGTGGTGATAGACTGCTGCAACGGAGCAGGCGCTGTTCTCGCACCCCGATTCCTGGAAGAACTCGGATGTGAGACGATCCTTCTGAATCCCATTCCGGATGGAGCTTTCGCTCATCACTCTGAGCCAGTACCGGAAAATCTCGATGCATTGTGCCGGGCTGTCGAAGAGAGCGGTGCGGACGTCGGATTCGTCCAAGATGCAGACGCAGACAGGTTGGCGATTGTGGATGAGGAGGGTAATCCTTTAGGGGAAGAATTGACCTTAGCTTTATCCGTAAAGTATGTTCTCAGCAAAAATCCGGGAACCGTAGTCATAAACCTGTCCACATCGAGGGCTATAGAGGATATGACGAGAGAATACAAAGTTCCTCTTTTCAGAACAAAAATCGGAGAGATCAATGTCGTAGATGAGATTCTCCACACAAAAGCCACGATCGGTGGGGAAGGAAACGGCGGCGTGATCTTCCCGCCTGTTCATACGTGTAGAGACAGCTTTACCGCCATGGGACTCACGCTGGAACATATGGCAGCCACAGGAAAAACCATATCTCAACTCCGGGAGACAATTCCTTACTATTTTATGCTCAAGGACAAAATCCCCGGGTCTCCAGAGGAAGCCAACCGGATAATCAGAAAATTAAAGAAAAAATATGCAGAGATACACGGTCTTTCAACACTCGATGGCCTCAAAATAGACTTCAGCGAGTATTGGGTTCACATCAGGCCCTCTAACACGGAGCCCATTATAAGGATCTTAGTTGAAGCAAGGAGCGAGAAGAGGGCCGAAGAGGTTATGAGTCGTTTTAAACAAGAAATTTCAGGATTGTAAAATGGAAATCATCATCAAAAAAGACTATCACAGGATGTGTGGGGAAGCAGTCAAGCTGATCCATCAATCATGGCAAAAGAAAAAAGACCTTGTGCTTGGCCTGGCCACGGGGAAAACACCTCTTGGCGTTTACGAGGGTCTAATCCGGCTGTATCGTGAGCGAGAAATGGATTTTTCCGAGATATCCGCCTTCAGCTTGGATGAATACTTAGGGATCCCGGATGAACACCCCCAGAGTTTCGCTTTCTATATGCAGCAAAATTTCTTTCAACACGTCAACTTCAAGAACGAAAACATCTTCCGACTTGACGGCCTTCCTGACGACATAGAGGCACATTGTTACGAATACGAAGAAAAAATCCGGATGACAGGAGGGATCGACATCCAGATCCTGGGCATAGGCAGGAATGGACACATTGGCTTTAACGAACCCAGCTCATCTCTCTCATCCAGGACAAGAGTCAAAACACTCACGCAGGAGACGATCGCAGCCAACACTCCTTTTTTTCTCGATAAAAAGCAGATTCCTCGATACTGTCTGACTATGGGAATCGGAACGATCATGGAATCCAGGATGATACTCCTTCTTGCATCTGGGCAGGAAAAGAGCCATGCAATCCGGCAAAGTATCGAAGGCCCGATCACAGCGACTATCCCTGCCTCCATTCTTCAGCTTCACGTCCAAGCAAAAATTATCGTCGACGAGGAAGCAGCAGGCCAACTCGAACGGAAAAGCTATTACAGATGGGTGTACGAGCACAAAGACAATGTTGACGACTTTCTCGCAGACAAAAAAACCAAATAGACCAACTCACAGAGCCGATACCGTTTGCCCCGATAACCCAGTCTTGGATCTAAGCCCTATGATGGCATTCTGATGCAAAATCCATGCTAGGCCATTATTCCATCCGAATACCCCGGAGACATCCAGGGCAGATTTCTTCCTGCGAAAAAGGGTGATAGCACCGATTGCATATTCCTCTTGGCTTCCTGAGTCATCGGCTCAAAATTCCTCACGATTTGGATGTTTTTTTTCAGAACATCGAGGCTATCCGTCCCGATGACAGCCGCATGAACATGGGGCAGGCTCAAGGCATAGCGAATCAGTTCCTCGGGTTCGACCCCCTTGATTGTCTCACGAGGACGGATGACTTTCATGGCAAGAACGCCCATGTCTCTTTCAGCGGCCGCGGGAATAGCCTGTTTTTCAAAATCCCCTTTGCGTTCCTCATAATGGTTCAATGCAATAAGCATGGTGTCAAAGTCATAACGCTCTGCCATCGCTGCCATCGATTCTGAAGAGAGATGTCCGGAATACCCGATGAACCGGGTTACTTTTTCATCCTTCATTTTGTGGAGCGCTTTAAGGACACTGTCTTTGGCCCCGATCTTTTCGACGTCGTCCAACATTTGAATATTGTGGATCTGCAGCAGATCCAGCCGGTCGGTCTGCAACCGCCTAAGGCTCTCTTCTATGTCCTTCATCGCATCATCGTAGGTCCGCTTTTGGACTTTTGTTGCGAGAAAGATTTCATCCCTTCGGTCCTTTAAAACCAACCCATAGCGCTCTTCACTGATGACACCCTCATACCCATAATCGTGGGCTGTATCCAAGTAGTAGAATCCGTGATCGACTGCATAATTCAGAATTGCTGCACTCTCCTCAGGGTCCTTGACAGTACAAAATCGGCTCCCCCCGCCGATAACAATAAGCGGGACAGATACGCCTGTTTTTCCCAAAACTCGGGTCGGCACGCCCTTTGCGTCGTATTTTCTTTTTTCCTCTTCGGCAAAGAGATCACGATAAGAAAAAACTCCGAGAGCTGCGGTCGAAGCCGCACACTTTTTGATAAAATCGCGGCGATTAATGGATTTGTCGCTCATTGTCCCCTCCTTCTATATTGACTATTGTATCTTTTTTCCCCAGATTTTGATGTTATCGAAACATCCGGTATCGTCAAAAGAGCCGATGCCGACCAGCCCATGAGTGAATGTCTTGTCCTCTGCGGTCATAAGGGGTGATGTCATATCGTCCATGAAGACGAGAATTTTTCCGGATTTGGCATCGTAGCTCACTCGGAAATCATGGTACTCGCCGTCTAAAAGCCGTGGGACGGTTTTTCCTGCGGGCTCCCTATTGATCTTGATTCGATCTTTCCCATCCACCAGTCCGATGATGTTGTGCTTATCATCGCTGCTTGCAGAAAAATGAACATAGGTGAAATGAGTGGGGTCTTGATAATGAAAAACAATGACCATATCACGGTGAGGATTTTCAGAGTCAGCTTTGCACTTCACCTGACCCGCAAAAACAAAACTCTCGACATCAAAACCTTCCAACACTGCCCAAGAAGTGGGAGCAGCGATTGAACCCATTTCGCCAGGTGCTATGAGATGAAAAGCCAGCGAATCTTCCTCTTCGGACACCCTCCAGTTCTGCGGGAGATTCGGCTTCCATGCTCTTGCGTCACCGCTCTCAAAATTATCAAGGAACAGAAACGGAAGATTCGTTGCCGACTGTTTTTCTTCACTCATGATCCTGGTCGTCTCAACCATCTTACGGATAGCAGGGACAATCATGATTTTCAGTTCGCTTTCAGGCTTTTCCGGACGTTCCAACAATGGAAGGACTCGGTCAAACCACTCCTCGGGAGGTTCTTGGCCCTGTTCAAGGTATTTCGTAGCGCGAAGCCCTGCCTCGGCCAACTCTTTCACATCCTCTGAGAGGGGCATAATCTTTCTCAGAAGAAATGAACTCTCGAGGAGGGGAAGCAACTGGACATGGTTATCTCGCCATTCTTTGAGCATGGCCTCAATAAGGTATCGGTTTTTATCATAGCGGGGGGCACTCTGCAGCATCTCGTCAACCAACTGTCTGAATTCCCGAGCTTTCAGACTTTCCGGTCTGGCGGCATCCACCAGACGATTCAGGGGTGTCATCTGGGTGTATTCTTTCGTGTTGGGACGTGTATAGTATTTCACAGGCTCGACGATGTCAGCAAGCACCTTGAGTGGATCGATGGGAAACTCGCCCGCTAGCCGCTGAAGCATTTTTAGATAATTTGTGCGGTGGGTCAATCCTATCCAATCCAGCTTTGTATCCAGGATTTGCAAGCGCCGGTACATGTCATCCGTATCGTTCACATGAGAAGGTGACCACATCCTTTCGGCAACAACGGCCACTCTCGGCCAAATGCGAGAATCCACAGTTTCAGGATTGACAAACTCCGCCCACATGCAGGCCTCTCCCCCAAGAATAAAAGCCTGTTCATCAGGGCTTAAAGCTGACGCTTCTCCGCCCAATGGATCCACCCTGTAGTGTTCTTCTGCGGAGAGTTGATGGTCCAGATAATAACCATTGGATAGAATTCCCATGTAACCTTTTTTGGCAATTTCGACCAGAGCTTTTGGGCCTCGCCAGCTATGCACGACCACATTTTGAGGGAGATCCGGGTGGAAGATCTCATCCCATCCCACCATCTTTTTCCCATGTTTTTTCACGATGGACTGGATCCTTTTGTTGAAATAAGCCTGCAGGTCATGATTGTCCTTCATTCCATGTTTTTTTTTGAAGGACGTTATGTCGGGATTGGCGTTCCAGTGCTTGCCGTTGACCTCATCTCCGCCGATATGGAAGTATTCGTCGGGGAAGAGTTCGGACATCTCACCGATAAAGACATCCAGGAATTCATAGAGTTCTTCTTTGGTCGGGTCCATACAGGGATCAAACACTCCCCATTGGCGTTCGATCTCATAGGGACCGGAAGCGCTGGCCAGCTCTGGGTATCCCACAAGCCAGGATGTGGTGTGACCGGGCATATCAAATTCAGGGATAACACGGATTCCCCGGTCACGAGCATACTCCACGACTTCACGAATCTGCTCATGGGTGAAGTAGTTCCCGTCAGAACCCATCTCATGGAGTTTAGGAAAACTTTTGCACTCCACTCTAAATCCCTGATCTTCCGATAAATGCCAGTGAAGAACATTGAGCTTCACAGCCGCCATTCCGTCCAGGTTCCGTTTGATCACTTCGATGGGCATCCAATGCCGGCAGACATCGATCAGCAGTCCCCTCCATGGGAATCGTGGCTCATCCTCTATCCGGACAGCGGGCACATAAAATCCCTCTGTGCCGACCTGAACGAGCTGTAAAAAAGTCTCTATTCCATGCAGAGCTCCTAATGGCGTAGGTGCTTTCAGCTGGGCCCGGGCAGATGTCACTTCAAGAGTATATTCTTCAGTCTCCTTCACCGGTTGTATCTTTTCTCCCGGACCTGTGCACTGGATCTCCAAGACGGCCTTGGAGGCATCCTCTTCCAAACCTAAAGGGAGGGGTATTCCCGTTTGAGCGCTCAACCGTTCGATCAATCTGTGTGTGGCCCTTTCCAGCCTGGATTCTGTGTATCCTGTCAGTGCAACACGAAATCCAGAATCAATACCCATCCAGCCCAGTCCCAGAGAAATCTTTTTCGGGACAGGTACGATATCAATACTCTCTTTTTGGGATGCAGAATTAATGGCGTTCAATTCCAATGAAAGAAAGACTACCAAAATAGCCATCACAATAGACCTAAACATCATTTGTCTACAGAGTACCATTTAACCTCCCCTTACAGAGTTTTGAAAGATGAAACAATATTGAGGATATTCCATTTTTTCCAAAGCTATCGCCGTGAGAGAAAAAAGTCAAGCTCAATAGCACAGGCATTTTATCCAGAATAGCGCATGAAGAGAATATTCATCCTAATCCACATCCATCCGAAAAATCAAAAGTTGCTAAAAACAAACGTAAAGTATTATTTCTGCAGAAAAATTGTTAAGAACTCTTCTGATTGCTAAATACAATGGGATGATGTTTATTGCGACCAGTCTGAGGGCTCGCGGTCCCACCGATGCACACGCAACCTCTTGTGAAAATCTTCCGCTAAGGGGCCCGCATCACTGGCTGACATGTTCGACTTCACATGGCTCGGCTTTCTCATACCGGGGATTATTGTGCTCACATCTTGATTATTAAGGATGAAACGCAGTGCCATCTCAGGCATTGCCATTCCTTCTGGCAGAAGTTTTTTTAATTTGTCGGCACGTTCTACACTTGGGATAAGGTTTTCTGGAACGAAATAAGTGTTGCGCCAGTCTCCCTCAGGCCAGCTGCTATCTTTAGTCAGCGAGCCGGTTAATGTCCCTTCATCAAAAGGCACACGGACAATGACCGCAACCTGCATCTCAACGCAGGCAGGGAAGAGTTCATCTTCGGGGTTCTGGTCGAATATGTTATAGATCACTTGAACCGCATCTATCATGCCACTCTTCACAGTCTTTATTCCATTCCATGGCTCCCAGCGGTTTAAGCTGATTCCTACAGAATTGAGCAATCCTTGACTCTTAAGCTCGGTAATCTTATTTATCCACCGCTCATCCTCTAGCCATTCATCTTCCCAGGTATGGAATTGAACGACATCAAAACATTCCAATCCAGCATTATCCAGACTTCTATGGATGTATTCTTCGATGTGCTCTGGCGGAAAGCAGTCGTCTAAAGTGAATTCACGTCGACTGGGCCATTGAAGATTCTTGGGTGGAATTTTGGTGGCTATGTAGATCTTTGTCTTTGAATTGGCTTTCACCAATTGGCCTAACAGTTTTTCACTGTGCCCATCACCGTATGCCCATGCTGTATCAAAAAAGTTACATCCCAAATCTACAGCAAGCTGGAGAGAACGCATGGATTCTTCATCATCAGAGCCTTTCCAATCCGCCATACCCCACATGCCGTAGCCTATTTCGCTCACCATCCAGCCTAATCTTCCGAACCGCCTGTATTTCAAAGTGTCCTCCTGATAAGAGATTCAGGTCTAGGATTATAGCATTCTTTACCTTCAAATACACTTCTCCCCGGCATGATGTAAGCATCTCCAACACCGTGATGGCATTGAATGCCTATTGCGTTATTGGGTGTCCCTAATTGTGTGGTGGAGAAGACCGTGAGAAGGGCTCCATGCGGGCATGGGACATCTCCCAAGGGGAGATGTTAGGGAAGCCCCTTTGTCCGAGCGAAGTTTCCTCGCGGGAGACTGAGGAGGAATTTCGTTTTCGAAATCACTAATTGGAACGCTCGGAATTTCATTCATCACATTTTTGGAGATGCTTCCAGATATCTGTTTCATTTAAGCATGAAGTTCCTGTATATTTACACTGTGCGATCAATGCTCATATAGGGAGGCTCGAAATGTTCGCCAAATACATCCGACTTTTAACCACAGCTTTCGTTTTATGCCTGTGCAGTTCTCTGTGTCTTGGAGAGATTGAGATCACTCCGGGGGGATATTTCGAAACACCGGGATTCACGTTTCTCGTTTATCACAACGACTATATTGTGGGGAAAAGGGGCGGCCTCCAAATGTTCCTCCACGGGAAGAGAGTTATGGACGCCGGCGAACTCGTGTGTTCCACAGGACTCGGCCCTCTCTTGGACTACAGTGCCAAAAACATCGGAGAAAGGGATGTGGACGAGCAAAGCCGAACCTCCACCATGCGTGGAAAATTTTTGCCTGTGGATATCGATTACAGCTTGATGTGCCGCACGGATGGAAGCTCAATCATCCTGACTGTCGATTTCGACAAGACAATCGACTGGGCAAAGATCGCCAATTTTATGCTCAAATTCGAGATCTATCCCAATGAATACAAATATAAAACATACAGGAGTGGAGATACATTTGACTATTTTCCTGAGAGATTCATGGGAAAAGAGATGCTGATCCCCGGGGCCGAAAAAATCCAGATCGCACCCGAGGACGATTTGAGAGCCTTCGCTATAGAGGCTGTAGAGAATTGTGTTTTAAGCCTTATGGACGGAAGAGGCCGGGCTAATCATGCAGGATATACGGTATTCGCAACTCTCACTCACAGGTCTCCCAGTAAGCGCTTTACAGTAAAAATCACACCCAGGATCGACCCAAACTGGCAGCGGGAACCAGTCATACAGGTCTCGCAATTAGGTTATCACCCCAAGCAAAGAAAGCAAGCGGTTCTCGAACTGGATCCGAGGACCACGCCAATAGAACAAATGATACTTTCCCGCCTCGCTGAAGACGGGGAAAAGATAATCGTCAAAAAAACACTACCCAAGAAGTGGGGAGAGTTGTTTGAATTCGCTTATCATACCTTTGATTTCACTGAGATTACAAAACCGGGCCAATACTTCCTCCAATACAAGGACCAGGAAACCGGTCCTTTTCTCATTCACTCAAATGTCTATAAAGAGGCCTGGCACCCGACAATGGACGTGTTCTTTCCCGTTCAGATGTGTCACGTTGAAGTCTGGCAGGGAGAACAAGCCTGGCACGGCGCCTGCCATCTGGATGATGGAATTCAGGCCCCCCCGAATACAGAACACTTTGACAGCTACAGGCAGAAGGCCGTAACGGAAACACCTTTCGAGGCTAACGAACATATACCCGGACTCGACTGGGGAGGGTGGCATGATGCCGCCGATTATGACCTCCCTTTCGGGAGTATCGCATGGACTGTCCTCTGGATGGCTCTTGCGCATGAAGAGTTTGAGGCTCGAAGAGACAGAACCACAATCAACAGAGATCTAAGGCGGGTCGACATCTTCCGGCCGGATAGAAAGGACGATATGCTGCAGCAAATCGCCTTCGGTATGGAATTCCTGCTGGCACTTTACAGTTCGACAGGCCATGTCTCTCCAGGGATCATCGAGAACAAAATCCTGGACTACGTTGTCGTCGGGGATCCTGTGAATGTCACGGATGGGCTGATTTATGACCCGGCTCTAAAAACAACCGAGGCAAAAGATGGCCGATCGGGAAAATTCGACGACCGATGGGTGTTCACCAACAGGAACACAGGCGGACAATACCAGTTCGCTCAAGTGGCCGCCATCGCTTCCCGGGTGCTTCGGGGATTCGATGATAGCCTCGCAACAGAGTGTCTCCAAGCGGCCGAAGACGTATGGGTGTATGAGCAATCCCATGATCCCGTTCATTATGAAGTGTCCTACCAACCTCAGGAAGATGAATACCACTCCTTGGAGCTTGCCGCTGCTGCTGAGCTTTACCTAACTACAGGCAAGGCTGTATACAAAGACCGGCTTCTTTCGCTTGCCCCATCCGTGAGGAACATGCCTGCCCTCGATTTTTGGCAGATTTCAGGCCATACTCTCGTCAGGGCACTGGCAAAAGTCGAGGACTCGACATATAAAACGATCATCACTAAAAAGCTGGAGGAAGTCAAAGGCTACATGGAGGAAGAATTTGCGAAGAATCCCTACAGAGTCTATTTCGATTACAAGATCTGGGGAAATAACTGGGATGTTTTAGTTTTAGGCGCAAACGCCTATATCTTCATCAAATATTTTCCTGAGATTATTGATGAAGAATGTCTTTATTCCGCACTGAATTATAACTACGGACACCATCCGGCATCCAATCACTCCTATGTCTCCGGAGTCGGCATAAATTCAGCCACTGTCGGGTATGGTTTCAACCGGTCAGAATGGACATACATCCCGGGCGGAGTCGTTTCCGGTGCTTCTTTCATGAGGCCCAAATTTATCGAGTACCGCTCGAATGCCTGGGACTGGTATGAAACCGAGTATGTGATATGGGGTTCAGCGGCGTATGTTTTTAACGTATTGGCCGCCGATTTTCTTTTAAACCGAAAAATAGACTGAACCTCACTCCTTCTTCTTAAGCGAGACGAGAGTTTTTTTGATATTTATAATGGTTTTGTGGATTCGGACCAAACTGGGTCGCAATTTTAGGTGTATCTCCTTACAATAAACTAAGGAGGACACTATTGAGAAAAAGAAAGACTTACGACGACAATTTCAAAGCGAGAGTAGCATTGGAAGCGATCAAGGCAGAACGGACAATATCCGAGATTGCCAGTCAGTTTGAGGTTCATCCCAATCAGATCATCAAATGGAAAAAGCAGCTTCTGGAGAATGTATCCAGTCTGTTTTCAAAAAAGAAGGATCCGGAGATCGAAGAACAAAAAAAGCTTTTGGAAGAGCTGTACAAGAAGATCGGGAAACAAAACATTGAGCTTGAGTTTCTAAAAAAAAAGTACAAGCAAATCCAGAACATGTAAAAAGGGAGCTTGTGGAGAAGGGAGATCAGGAATTGAGCGTAAGGCGACAGTGTGAGATTCTCTCTCTCAACCGGTCCTCTCTCTATTATGAACGGATGGGACTGAGTGAGGAGGATCAGCGAATTCTTGAGGAAATGGATAAAATTTACCTCGACTTTCCCATATACGGAAGCCGGCGGATGAGCCGGGAGCTGAAGCGCCGGGGATTTAAAGTCGGCCGGCAGAGGGCCCGGAGTCTTATGCGGATTCTCGGGGTGGAGGCGATCTATCCCCGGAAAAGATTGAGTTTTCCGGATAAGGAGCATCAGATCTATCCCTATCTTCTCCGTGATGTATCCATTGATCAGCCTGACATGGCGTGGGCCTCTGACATAACTTACATCCGTTTGAAGCATGGATTCGTCTATCTTGTGGCTGTGATGGACCTCTACAGCCGTTACATCGTCTCCTGGCGGATCTCCAACACACTGGAAACGGGTTTCTGCTGTGAAACCTTAAAAGAGGCGCTGGAGCGGAAAAAACCGGAATATTTCAACACTGACCAGGGGGCCCAGTTTACAAGCAAGGAATTTATCTCGATCCTCAAATCGGAAAAGATAAAAATCAGCATGGACGGCAAAGGCCGGGTGATCGACAATATTTTCATAGAACGATTCTGGCGAACCTTAAAGTATGAGGAGGTCTATACCAAATCATATGAGACGGTCTGGGAATGTAAAAAAAGCATCGGGGAGTTTATAGAAAAATATAATGCCCAGAGGCTGCATCAATCCTTAGGGATTTATGATACGCCTCTCGAAGCATATCGCCAGATGCAAATGGTCGCGGCATGAACAAGGAAATGCACCTAAGAAAAGATTCAAATTTGGTCTTGACATCCAGACCATTTCAATTCTCATGGTCCGAGTTGATCTCTAACGACCTTTTCCAAATTTCCACAGCTCTTTCTGTGTCCTCCAAACGATAATGGCAGGTAGAGGTCACATCTTCTTTGAGAAATGGCGGTAGAGTAAGATGGTCAGGAAAAAGGAAATAAGGAGTACCACCAGAGGTATAATAATACCCACCATCGTTAATCTCCTTTATCCTTGTGCTTTTTCTTGTATGAATAATACGCCAGAAGAAGGCCGAGAAAAGAGAAGAAATACGCAATCGACATTCCTATAACGACAGCAAATCCTTGATTCATCTTATTCCTCCCACCTGACAATTTTTTCTAAATCCTCTAGGTATTTTTTCTGTTTCGTTTCGTAATCTTCTGAGATCGCCTTCAGCTTTGGATCGATAATTTTAATCATAACGATTAGCAGGATTATACTCACTCCCAACATGACCCAACCATACCACAGGAGCAGCAAGGAAAAAGCTACACCGAGGGCTAACAAGACATAGATCAGAGGAGAGATGATGAATGTGATATAGTCTTCCTTCGTCCATCTATCCGCCTGTTCCGGCGTCCATTTTGTTTTTATCCAGCCCATTTTAATTCCCTCCTCTGCTGCAGTGGTCTTCAAGCTTGAGTAATCCTCTGCGCTCAGCTTCTTGGGCAACCGGCTTCCACCACCCCAACGGACGGGACATCACATAATATTTGACCAGCCGATCCATATCTTCGGGTTTTGTCAGGAATGTGATGGGGATATAGATCACCGCACCCAAAACCATCATACTCCAGAATTGAAGATAATCCGGGAGGACCGGAATGATCTTGAACTCCGGAAGAACCCAGACGATAAGCCAGCTGAATCCGAGGTTGGCAATCCATGAGGATAAGTATCCCCAGGCATTAAAACGCCACCAGATGACCTGGAGTATGTTCGGAAGCCATATCCCCGCAGCCATAATCCAGAGGGCAAAGATAAGCCACTGAGTGATCTCCTGCATCATCAGACCATAAAGAAAAGAACCCAGGAGAAGTATGAGCGTGGTGATTCTTCCCACCCAGACTAACTCTTTATCGCTCGCCTTAGGCTTAAAATAGTGGTGGTAGAGATCCCTGGTCGCATAGGAGGCCCCCAGGTTCAGATGAGTGGAAATCGTAGAAAGGTGAATGGCCACGATTGCCGCAAAGAAAAAGCCCACCATTCCGACAGGCAAAAATTCAAATCCCAGACGATACCAGGCCATTTCGTACTCGGCTGTCGATTGAATCCGAGGGTACAGGGAAAAAAAGGCAAGAATGGCAACGGCCCAAAGTGAGTTCCTGACAATGATCAAAGCGGAACCCGCCCAAATGCTGTAGCTGGAATCTCGAACCGTTTTCGCGGATTGAATGCGCTGTGCCTCGGGATACCAATCGATGGCCGTCCCCATGCCAAAGCCGCCTATAACAGCTATGACCATCATGGTCAGAAACCATGCCAAAGGAAAATCACCGGAAGTCACTCCTGAGAACGCAAAAGGATTCAATCGCCAGGTCTCGCCCAAAGCATCGAGTTTTGCCGTGATTCCGCTAGGACCTCCGGCAGCCACTATCCCCCAAAGAGAAACAATGATGATGACTGAAAACGCGATCACTCCTTGCTGGAAGTCCGCCATGACAACACCCCAGTATCCGGCTGCCAGGACATATATGGCGCATAATGAGGAAAAGAGGATCAATCCTATCCATTCGGGCCAGCCGAAAAGGAATCCACAGAGTTTTCCCATAGCAATTCCAACCCAGCCAAGCACAAACATGTTCATAAAAACCTGCCAGCCGGCAATCCATCCTCTCAAGAGTTCCGCCCCCAATCCTGAATAGCGAAGCGTCTGCCATTCGGCTTGGGTATAAGCTAGAGAACGTCGAAAGATGCGGGTCGAGGCAAAGGCGGAGATGGCGCACCAGGCCGAAAAAAACGTGTACCAGATGCCGCGCATTCCATACTTGTAGATGACGCCGCTGATCCACATCGGTGTGTCTGTAGCAGAGTGGGTGGCGTAGACAGAGGCTGCAGGCAACCACCAAGGCAGTCCTCGACCGGCTAGAAAAAAATCCGACAGCGACCTCTTTCCAAGCCTGTAGAAAAGCACCCCACAGAACACCATGAGAAGAATGAAAGCAACAAGCCAAAACCAGTCTAAAAAGGCGAAATTGACCATGCGTAACCTCGTTCAGAATAACATTGACCTGCCCGTCATCAATATACTGCCTGCAAAGTTATATTTTTAGCTTCAAAGGCCTCTGGGGCTGGTGGTTTGTACCCCAAAGAACTGTGAGGCCGATACCTTATTATTACCTCCGCCAGCGATCTGTAAGCACTCTGGCTTCGAACAGCGTATCAAATATCTCTCTATTCAGCAACTCATCTCTGAGCTTCCCGATAAACGACTCGACATAGCCATTTTCCCATGGACTTCCGGGTTCTATGTACAGAATCGTTACCCCGAGATTTCTTTGCCATCTTTCACAGCTTTGGCGGTGAATTCCGGTGCAAGGGAATAAACATCTCCTCTCACAAACAGGATGCTGCTAGACATGATAGTCATAGGAATGTCATAATAAAGAACTCATGAGAAACATTAGAGTCTGCTTTATCCTCATTTTTTTGCTTGTTTTTTTTCTGTTTTGCACGACAATCATCAAAAAGGGTGAAAGATCGTTTTCTCCGAGTCCTCCTGCTCCCTTGAAAGCTAATCAGGTTCCGTTGTTCGTGGTCTTCGGTTTTGATGACAACGGAATATCAGGCTTAGACGATCCAAGAGAATCAGGAGGAGTCAAGTTCATCACCGATGTTTTTGCATCTCGATACAATCCTATGGGCTTGGGGAACAAAAGAACCTACGATGGAAAACAGACCCACTTCTCCATGTACTGCACCACTCGATATATCGCCAATACGGAGATCGAGAATCCTGTCTTGGTCAAAAGAGCGTGGAAGGGAGCGATTCTCGACGGAAATGAGATCGGAATCCATACACACCTGCATTCGCATGGAAGTCGGCTCAGTGTCGAGGAGTGGGAGCAGGAAATTCAGACGTGTATAGATTGGTTGATAAAGCCTTATGATCCCCAAGAATCTTTGGGTGAACCTGACCCTACCAAGGGAATCGGCATAGACCGCTCAAATATATACGGCTTCCGCGCACCCTATTTGGAGTATAACGATAACGCCCTACAAGCTGTCTTCGACAAAGGCCTCCTGTACGATACCAGTATCGAGGAAGGATTTCAGGACGATCAGGATGGAAAAAATTATTTCTGGCCTTACAGGCTGTACAACAGTAGCAAGGGAGACAAGCTCACGCCTCTTTTATTCAACGGGAAACCCGAATCCAATTATCCAGACCTCTGGGAAATCCCGATATATGCGGTCATTGTCCCGCCAGATAGTCAATGTGCTCAATATGGAGTCAAACCTGGCTTCAGAAAAAAAATGAAGCAGGTACAGGATTATTTTAGAGAAGACAGCGGAAAAATATCAGGACTCGACTGGAATCTTTGGAATGAATTTGAGATGACCAAAGAAGAGTTTGTGGCCACCTTAAAATACACGCTCGACCTGCGGCTTCAAGGAAACAGATGCCCCTTTATCTTCGGAGCGCACAGTGATATGTATTCACCAAAATACAACAAAGTTCCGAATGTTACGGTCGATGAAAGACAGCAAGCCCTGATCGAATTTATCGACTATGTTTTGACTCTGCCTGACGTCAGAATTATCAGCGCCAAGGAGCTGATCGACTGGATGAAGGCTCCATCACCTATAAGGAGATAAAGCACTTTTCAGCTTAATTAAAATTTTCTAAAAGCTCTAAAATCAGACCCAGCTTCGATACACCATCCATATAACAATAGCGGCCTCCTTCGTAATCCCCTTTCTGTAGCGGAGACATGCCCCCTGCCGTAAGAAGCTCGATTTTTTTATCCATGTCCTTAATTTCAAAGGCGATATGGTGGATGCCTTCTCCCTTGTTTTCTAAAAACTCCTGCCATGTACTGGGCCCTCCTACAGGCTCGATGAGCTCGATGGTGATGTTTCCCAATTCGAAGAAGGCCAGCTTGGCTCTGGCTTCAGTTGAATCTCCTTTAAAAACCGTATGCGTCTTGTCGACATTATCAGTTAAAACCCACTGTGGCTTGTCAATACCTAGGAACACGGCATAGGCTTGAGACGCATTTTCGATATCATGGACCACAACACCGATTTGAGCGACTCTCCCACCGCCAAAAATATTCACGCTCTTTTCTGAAACCTTGCCATTGGAAAAGGGGAAAATTGAAAAAAACAGGATCAGGAAGGGAACGATGAAGAGTTTTTTCATTTCCAACCTCCTTAACACATCTATGATTTTAAGTGGGGATATATTTCTCTTGTATTCAGCGATTGGACTTGCGCTCGTTCTTTTTCTGCAGGGACTGGACTAGTTTTTTGATGTTTTCCTGATCTGGATTGATTTCAAGGGATCTTTGCCAGGCCTGAAGCGCTTCCGCGGCGTTACCCTTCTGGTAGTGCACTGTCCCCAATAGGTTGAGAATCTCCAGGTTCAGCCCGAAGCGGGAAATGTAATCCGCATAATCGGCAATCGCCTCGTCCAGTTGTCCCAGAGAATGGACGGATTTCCCGAGGAAGTAAAGCACAAGGTCCGTCGCCTTTTCCTCTCTAAACGGGGTAAGAATGTCTTTGACCCTCTGGTATTGCCCCTCAGCAAAAAGGCCTTGACTTAATCCTAAGCCGTATTTGAGCTGGGCCGGATTCTTGGCATACGCCTTCTCCAGATAAAACAGGGCGTCCTTGTTTCTTCCGAGGTTGAGCAGCTGGAGGCCCACATCACAATCGTATTCCTCTTTGCCAAAGCCAGGCTGAACCTTGGACACAATGACCGGACGGCTGATGACTGGGGCCGCCGTAATCTCGAAGTCCTCTTCCCCGTTTAGGAGCTCAGTTCCCCGGGAATCCAGCAGGGAGACTTTGATTTTGTAATAGTCCGGCGGAAAATTGCGGAGAGGAAAAACTTCGAGGAAATCCGGCCTGGTGCCATACTCGTCGATTTTTTTTGTTTGACTCAGAAACAGAGCATCCGTGCGGAAAATGGCATATTTCAGCTCTCCCACAGCCTGGAGTCCCGGAGAAAGCCCCAGGACCTGAAAAAACACGATCAGATCCTCTTTCTGGGCAAAGGTCTTCCGGGCCGGGATCAGCAATTGGCCGTGTTTGACCTTGAAGGGAAGGGATTCGGGCGCCAGAGAGGTGTTTTTCTCCAACCGGTATCCCAGCAAAGGCGAGGTCATGGCTGGCAGGGCGCTTTCCTCCGGAATCGTGATGTTCGCTTCGAAGGTCGTGAATTGTTTAGAAACTGTGTTTTTGAGCAGAAAGTCGAATTTATAAGTCCCAGGCACTAAGGGAAAGAGGTCCTGGATGGCCAGCGATTTGGCGGATAGGTCGTTGATTTCCTCGGCATTGAAAGTCAGCGGGAATTCTTTCATGTATTGATAAACTGTGTTCCCATCGAGGTCGGAGATTCGGCCGTCGAGCTCAAAATTTGTGCTGAAAGTTTCACCGTAGGCTCCAACAGATATCCTCTTCGGCTCGATAGAATAATGAACCATAAAAAATCCGGCCTCATCCTTGATGATCTGCAGAGAAGTATCGCTGTCGATATAGTTGGCCGAGTAATCGACTTCGATGACATCTTTGTATTTGAGGAGCATCTCGGCATACTGATCTTCCACCTTTTTAAGGGGATAGGAAAAGACATTTCCAATCAGCTTCGTGGAGGCAAGGGAGACCGTCCCCTCCATCACTCTTTCCCCCGGAATGAGCGAAAGAGTCTGGTAGGCCAAATTAGGGGCAAGCTTGACCAGTTGTTGATAACCGGCCTGCTGATTCCCGGTATTTTGCGGATAATCAGCAGTCAAGCCCGTTCCCCAATCAGCGATCAGGCTTTCCGGCCCGTCACTCGCGGGAGAGTAGAGGACATATTCTCCCATTCCATGTCTTTTGAAAAAGATAATGTTAAATCCAGTGGGCAGGCCATAATTCGGGTCGCCAGAGTAAGACCATATTTGGACGGGGTAGATACCGTTGATATTCGTATGGTTCTCGATATTCAGAGGCGGACCCAGAATAATATAGATTCTTCCCTGTTCGGTCTTCCACCCTGGAAGCGGAGTCCCCCGGCCGTAGAACTCGTTGGCGTATTTCCTCCTTTGATAATGCTCCTCCCTAAATTCATTGCGGGGAGTCCCCGGGGTTGGGTCCCTTTGCTTCCAGAAGGCTTCGATGAAAATCTCTCTTTCCTTGTCTGTCTGGAGCTTCTGAAAAACATCGCGCTCCTTGGCGGTGATAATGTAAATCACTTCTTCTTCCAGCCACTGTCGGTAGTGTTCGGACATCTTCAGGTCGGATTTCGACTGAGGAAACACGAAAATAGGGTAAAAACATGCGAGCAGTATGCAAATAAGGATTTTCTTGAACATTCTCGTCAAATTCTAATTTAACTCATTTTTGTCTTTTCTTCAAATTTAAAAACCGAAGATGAGCAATACTCTTCTTCTAAAATAAAAGAGCCTGGAAGGCCTAAACCTTCCAGGCTCTAGAGATCGAAAGGCGCGTCTTCT
>Ga0307378_10001937_pt1 | contig 32757 bp, 19 predicted proteins | sample UN1MG_FD_202238 | JGI IMG/M metagenome (GOLD analysis project Ga0307378, IMG submission 202238) | Soil microbial communities from Risofladan, Vaasa, Finland - UN-1 | ecosystem: Environmental > Terrestrial > Soil > Coastal area > Acid sulfate soil | place: Finland: Risofladan, Vaasa | collected... | reverse complement strand
AACCCCGTTGGGGTTGGGGGGGACTCGGTGCCCGCCGACCCAGGGTAGCTTCGCAACCCTGGGCTGTGTTGTGAAACCGCTTCGCGGTTAGGGGAACAGAAATGGCCCACGCTTCCCGCGGATTCATGGCCGTGCTTTCCGTACGTTCTTAGCAGCCCACATGGCGTGTGCCTGCTACTGAAGTCGGGAAGTCACTTCTTCGGCCAACGTAAGCAAACGGGCGAGCAGTCCGCGCCGGGTTAAGCCTTCGCGGCGATCGTCTCGCAGAGGCCGAGCCCTCGGCAGAGGAGATGGGCGGCCCGGACCGGAAGGAGCTCCAGGCATGGCTCCACCAGACACTTCAGCCCGACCAGACCACTGCCCGAGAGCAACGCCCGCGCCGGCGTAACCACCAGCGGGGTCGCCACCCGCGAAAAGCCCGCTTCACGCAACAGCCGGGTGACCTCGCGGAGCGTGTACTCTTTGAGATGCAGCCCGGCCGCTTCGGTCCGGGCGGGGTGCAACGCCGCGGTGATGTCCCAGGGCCGCGTGTGCCAGTTGGGCGTGATCGTGACCAACTGACCGCCGGGGGCCAACAGGCCGTGGATCTTCCGCAGGAAATCGGGGATTTCGTCGGGCGGGACGTGCTCGAAGACGTCGTTCCAGTAGACCAGCGTGTAGCGTGGCCCTTCCGCGGCAAAATCGTCGCGGAGAAAGTCGCCCACGTAGAGGTCGACGTTGCGATTTTGGCCGAAGTGTCGGCACGCCCGCTCGTACATGGCGGGCGACACCTCGATCCCCGCCGCCGGAAACCCCCACTCGCTCACGCGCTTCAACAGAACGCCGGAACCATAGCCGATCTCGAAAAGGCGGGGCTGCACGCCTCGGTCGCGCTGGCGCAGAAGCAGACTGCGAAGCATCCGCTCGTACCGGGGATGCAGGCCCATCACCAAAGGCTTGCCCGACGCGCCGATGACGGCCGCATGGATCCGCGTCACCGTGTCGTAGGCATGCCGCACCGCTTCCGCCCGATCGATCGACCCCTTCGGTGCTTCGAGGATTCGCCGGGCGAACGTGTGTTCCTGCCCCCACTGGAGCCGGACCAGCTCGTCGCGACCCAACCCGCTGAGGTCCCGCGTCGTGCCGTCGGCCAGTGTCACGTGCGAGGGAGAGGACGACGGGACCGGAGCGACGGGCACGCCCGGGGCCGCCGGATCGCTCAGGTTGTTGGGCAGCGTGGCGTCCACCGAACGGGTGTCCTCAGGCACGAGCGGTCCGGATGGCCGACGGGGGAAACCGGGCTGGGCATCCAGAGCTGCCTTGCCGCCCGATTCACAAGGATCACGAGTTCGCGCCGCCGGCCGGGCGTGACAACGTTCCGGCTAACTGTAGCTCACGGTGGGGGCTTGTCAATTTGCCCGACCTGCCCGCGGCACACACCCCCACAATTCCAAGCGGTCTGGAAAATACGCGGCGCAAGTCTTTTATGGGCAATGTTTTGCGGCGTACCACACAGCGGTCGAAGTGATTGCGCTCGGCACGAAGCTCCGGCCTCTCCTCCTTCCGAAGCTCCGGCTTGGGAACGCGCCTCGTCGAAGCTCGGCTTCCTCGGCTTGCCTACCCCCAGGCGGCGAAACCTCTACCCCCAAACGGCGGAACCTGTCCCCAGCCGGGGCAAGCAGACCCGGAACCGGCGTCCCCAGACCGAGGATCGCCAACGAGAGGGCCTGCCGGGAAACCCGGGCGCACGCGTCCGGACGCTGGCCAAACCAAGGGCCGGCGGTTATCTTCAAGTGGAGGGGGGGCGGTTGACTGCAAGGGTGGCGTGCGACGCAGATCCGGCAGCTAGCGGCTGCCTGGCTTTGTTGGTGGGAGCACATTCGACCATGTTTTCATTGTTTCGCCTGCCGGTCGCGGTCTTTGGGAGTGTTGGCTTGCTTGTCCTGGCCCAGGCGGGCACGACTTGTGCCCAGCGGCCGATGCGGGGGCCGATGGCCGGAAGGCCCGCGCCTGTCCCCGTGAACACCGGCGGCACGATTGAAGCGATCGGCCGGGGTCTGATCCAGATCAAGTCGGTGGGTGGACAGCCCTATATGCTTCAACTCGCCGAGAGAGCCACGGTCCACGTGACCGGGACGGCCAAGAAAGACGTGCTCGGGCCCGGCAGCTTCGTCTCGTTCTTCGCCGAAGTGGACAAGCGACGGAGCGAGGTGCAGGAGAAGATCGGCGAGCTGACCATCTTCACCCCTTCGCCCCAACGACCGCTGGGCGCGTTCCCCGGCGGGAGACCTGCCGCCGGCCCGGACGGCTTTGGAGCAAACCCCCTGGAAGCCACCCCCGACGCCGGAGTCCAGGCGCCCGACGCCGGGCAACCGCCGGCCGACGCTCGACAAACGCGATCACGCGGTCGACGAGCGCACGCCGAGGATGAGGACGAGGGGCCGCCGGTCGATAATTTCGAGATCGTCGGACGGATCACCGGCATCGACAAGACGGGCAAGCTCACCGTCTATGCCCCCAACCCGTACTTCAAGTCCGCCGTCCAGATCGAGCTCACCGAAGACCCCCACATCGAGTTGGACCTGGCCGACGCCAGGATGCTCACCATCGCCAGGCCCGGCGACAAGGTCCTGGTCCGCGGCCAGCAGGTCGCTCCGAACGCGATCCAGGTCAACGAGATTGCCGTCGAGCTGGCCGAGCCGTTCACCACGGTGCAGCCGGAGGAGCCCGGGAAGAAGCCCCCGCGAAGAACGACTCGCTCGCGCAGAGGCCGGGCCGAGCCCGAAGAGGCGGCCGAGGGGGAAAAGACTGAAAAGGCAGTGGAAGAGAAAGTTGAAGAGAAGGCGGAGGAGAAACCTAAAGAGAAAGCTAAGGAGAAGGCTGAAGAGAAAAAGGAGTAACGGCCTTGCGATGGGACGCCCCGGTCCTGATCCCCTTTCGGCTCAGTCCGCGGTCGTCGGCTTCTCACACACCGCGATCCACCCATTCGCTCGAAGCGACCCGAAGAACCAGGGATGCCGCAGCGGAGATTGCCGCGTGACGGCAAGGGGGATTAGCTCCCGGAGGCGGAAGCCGGCGTCGGTCGCGCTCCGGACCAGCTCCCGCTGGGTGAACGTGTGCAGGAACATCTTGGGGATGCCCCGGTAGTCGAAGAACTTGTCGCCCAGCTCGACGTCCCGACGCACCAGCGAGCGGAGAAGCTGCCGGGCCAGCCAGCCGCGGCTTACCGGGTCGAACAGCCCGAACCAGACGTTGTGCACGTGCACCACGAACAGGCCGCCCGGCTTCAGGATCCGCCGCGCGTGGCCCAGCACCCGCCCGCGATTCTCCCGCCCGCGGATCATCCCCAGGGTGCTGAAGAGGCAAGTGCAGTAGTCGGCCCGTGCGTCCCGGAGGCAGTCGAACTCGACCAGGTTTGCCTGGACTCGGGCGACGGAGAGCCCCTGGCGGGCGGCTTTCCGGCCCACGATTCCGAGCATGTGGCGCGACAGATCGACGCCCAGGCAGCGGAAGCCCCGCCGGGCCAAAGGGATCAGCGTCCGCCCCGTGCCGCACCCCAAGTCGACCACCAGCCCGGGCTTGGCGAAGTGCCGTGCGAGCACCTGCTCATCGAACTGGAACAGGCGGTTCCAAGCGAAGTAGTCGTCGTACTCGCCGGCGATGTGCTCGGTCTGGGCGTACTCCCACACGCCGCGAGAGACGCCCGGGGGAAGCCGCCAATGGGGTCGCTGAGCCGCCGGCAAGAGAATCCCTTCGTCCTGGTTGCCCACTGGTTCCAGGCCAAGTATAATCCCGGGTTCTCCGTCCGCCCACAAGGTCGCATGTCGACCGAATCTGAGCTACCGCCCCCCATACCTAAGGGGCGAGGTTTTTCTGAAGGAAATTTCGGGTTTCTTTGTGAAGGAGACGTGTTGTGGCAATTCGCGTTGGCATTAACGGATTCGGCCGGATCGGCCGGTTGGTGTTCCGGGGCTTGACGGCCAAGCCCGGCGTGTTCGAGGTCGTCGGGATCAACGATCTCACGGACAACAAGACCCTGGCCACGTTGCTGAAATATGACAGTATTCACCGTCGATTCCCGGGCACGGTCGATTTCGACGACGAGAGTCTGATCGTCAACGGCAAGAAGATTCGGGCGATGGCCGAGCGGAACCCGGCCCAGCTCCCTTGGGGTGCGCTGGGGGCGGAGATCATTCTCGAAAGCACCGGGGCCTTCCGCGCACGGGCCACCGCCGACAAGCCGGGCTACGACAGCCATCTCAAGGCCGGCGCCAAGAAAGTGGTGATCAGCGCCCCGGCCAAGGGCGAGGACCTGACCGTGGTGCTGGGCGTCAACGACGGCAAGCTGAGCGCCGAGCACACCTGCATCTCCAACGCCAGTTGCACCACCAACTGCCTGGCCCCGATGGCCAAGGTGATCTACGAGAAGTTCGGGATCATCAAGGGCCTGATGACCACGGTCCACTCGTACACCAACGACCAGGTCGTGCACGACTTCCCGCACAAGGACCTCTACCGCGCCCGGGCCGCTTCGCTCAACATCATCCCCACCACGACCGGCGCCGCGGCCGCCGTCGGGCTGGTGATCCCCGAGCTGAAGGGCAAGCTCACCGGCATCTCGCTCCGCGTGCCCACGCCCACCGGCAGCGTGGTCGATCTGACCGTCGAGACGAGCAAGCCGGTCACGGCCGACGCCGTCAACGCCGCGATCAAAGAGGCGGCCGAAGGCCCGATGAAGGGTATCCTCAGGTACACCGAGGACCCGATCGTCTCCAGCGACATCATCGGCGATCCGGCCAGCTCGATCTTCGCCGGCCCCTGGACCCAGGTGATCGGCGACACGATGCTCAAGGTCCTGAGCTGGTACGACAACGAATGGGGCTACAGTTGCCGCAGCGTCGACCTGATCGAGAAGATCGCGAAGCTGTAGCCGCCGAACCACGCCGCTCGTCTCGTGCCTTCCGCCCGGCGGGTCGAGGCACGATAGCCACGCGCTCGTGCGAACACGGGGACCTCTCCGCCAGGGTGAGGTCCCCGTGTCTATGCGCGGCCCCAAGCGTGACTGACCATCGGGTGGCACGGGCATCTTGCCCGTGCGCCGGTGAGAGCGTGTCTGAGACTCCAGTGGCCCCCGAGCAGGAATCGTCGTCGAGCGGGCCCTCGCCCTTCGTCGGAAGCGATGGAGGACGACTACTCGACCACCCTCACGCGGTACTGTTGCGGCGGATAATGCGCGGGAGGCTCGGCCTCGATCACGGCCACGTCGCCTTCCAGGCGATAGCCGAACGGCTTGCCCGTCACGGGGTCGATCGGGATCGGCACCTCGCGGATGGAATCGAGGCTCGGGGGCAGTTGTCCTTCATGGGTTGCGGCGTACAGCCTGATTGCCTCCACGCACCGCAGGATTGCCAGACCTCGCTGGTGCCAGGCTTCGGCGACGGCGGCCGCGGGCACGAGTGGGACCAGCGTTTCGGCGAGCGACACGAGCGCCGGGCTCTTGCTGGAACCGGCGATCTGCGATTCGGCGTCCTTCATGCCTTCGAGGGCGAGCCAGTAGGGCAGGTTCAGCCGTTTGACCAGATCGTCGCGGCGCGCTTCGTAGATCTCGAACACGTCCAAGAGCACGGCCTCGGCGGGCACCATGGCCTCGACCTCCTCCTGGGGATGGCCGGCGGCGATCAAGTCGGCCTTGGCTTGTGGTGCCGCCTTGAGTGCCTCGTTGACGAAATCTTCACGCTCCGCGGGGGTCGGCGCCGAGCGCGATCGCCGATTGAGCTCAAACACATCAGAGAGCGCCTGCGGCGCAAGGGCGGTCCATTGGTCGGACGAGAGATCGCGTCGCTTCGACGGCTCCATTTCGGGAACCATCAGGTACACCGCGGCCGTCTCGGATTGGATCGAATGGCGAACGTCGATCAGCGGATGGGGGAGCGCCGCAATCGCCCAGTACATGTTGGGCACTCCCGGCTGCGCGATCAGGTCGCGGAGCTGGAAGCTCATCGCGCCCTCGATCGACCAGGCCACCAACCCACAAACGAAGAACGGCTGCTCGGCGACGTGCCTTGCGATGGCGTATCCGGTCCGCAGAGACGCCACGGCTTCGTCGTACTCCTCCTCGGCGATTTGCAGCCGGGCACGCAGGGCAACCAGCCGCGCGGCCCAACGTACGGCCTGCACCTCGGGCAGGAGCATGCCGAACACGTTACGCCCCTCTTCGCGAACCGGCGCGTCCCAATCGCACTGATCCCGGCGCGCCGCAATGTCGACGTAACGTAGCGGCTCCCTGTACCCTTCGAGCAGCTTGCGGACCTCCTCGCGCGGCAGCGACTCCAGCGGCGTCTCGAGCCACTTGCCGACCTCGTCCCACTTCTCGCCTCCGAAGTTCACCCCCAGCCAGGTGCACGCCTTCGCGTAGACCGGCGCGGCATTGCCCGGCGTACGCTCCGTGTAGCTGGGCAGCAGGCACCACGCAAGCGCCGGCCGCGGCGGCTGAGCCGGATGGACGGCAAGCTCGATCACCTCCAGCTCCCGCTCCCCCCACGGCTTCGACGGAGCCGGCTTCTCGGCAGCGATCGACGCTCCAACGACTGTCACAACTGCGAGACAAAACGCCGTCGTCTGGGCCAGCTTCATCACTCTCTCCTTTTGGCAAGGGCTGATTGGACAGTTGCTTCACAAAACGGGGTGCCGCCTTCCGGGCCGCGCCGCGCATACGACGAGCCTACGGCACAATGGGAGCACGCAGAACGGATGGTGCTCGATGCCTCGGCATCGAGGTTCATCCACGCCGATTTCTGCCAGCGCGCCTAACCGCTGCGGTCCCAGTCGATCGACCCGCGGTAGGCGTCAGCCGGCGTGAGTGTCTCGCGCTGGGGCGATGCCGTTCCACTCGTCGCGGGCATGGCGTCGTCGACCCCCCGCGTGATGGCCACATGCCGGAGCGCGAGGTAGTCCGTGCGTAGCGGCGATCCACGCGACTCGACGGGAGCGGCGGGACTCGAGTCTGGCACGGCGATCGATTCAGCCGGGCGTTCGACCGGCACGTAGACCACTCGCTCGATGACCCGCGGGCTCTCGCTCGAAAGGAGCACGCCGCCCAGCGCGACGGCAAGAAGAAGCGAAGCCGCCGTGGCCAGGGGCCAGAGCCAGCGGGCCTGGCCGGCGCGCAGAGCCCCCTTCGGCCCTCTGACGGAAGCCTGGCCGGCCAGGTACATCACCCGGCTGCGGTCGACGCTCGATGGCCTCCACTGGAGCGAGGCCAGGGCCGCTTCCATCGCCGTCTGCGGTTCGTTCAGTCGTTCTCGAGACATGGCATCCCCAGTTTCTGCCGCAAGGCATCCAGCGCCGACGCGTATCGCCGGTGGGCCGTGCTGTCCGACGTGCCGGTCAACTCCCCGATTTGCCGGAACGTGAGCCCTCCCCACACCCGGGCGACCACCACTTCCCGCTGATCGTCGGGCAACCCTTCCATCGCCGCGGCCGCCGCCCGCGCATCGATCGCGTCGTCCGGCGAGGGCACGAACCACCCGGCTTCCGGCAAGGCGGCCGCGCCCTCGTGTCGGTTTCGCCGCCGCGCCGATCGCGAGGCATTGATCGCCCGGGTCCGCACGACACGGTAGAGCCACGCCGCCACGTCGCGCGGCGCTTGCGGCTCGGCGGCCAGCAGAACCATCGCCTCCTGGACCACATCCTCAGGGTTGGCGCACCATTGTCGCGCGTAGAACTCCAGCGCCGCGGCGTGCCGGTCGAACAGCCGCTCGAGCAGTTCCGGTCCCACCGGCCCCGTCGTGCTGAGTTCGTTGTCGTCCATCACGAAGAAGACACCGCCCGAGGCGGAGCGTCCCGCGGAATTTGGCCGCCCGTGGCATGATTCTCCAGATCGTCTGGAGAAGAAGATCGAGGGGAGACCGTAGACGCGGCCATTGTAGCATGCCCCCTGCCGGCACCATACGGCCGATGACTGACGGCCCCCGGCTCACGAAGAAGACGCCCCGTCGACCAGGTCCATCAGCTCCAGCGGGCGGGCGATGATCCGGGCGGCGCCGGCCGCGCGGAGCTCGTCGACCGGGCGGAAACCCCAGGAGACGCCGACGGGGTGCATGCCCGCCGTGCGGGCCGTCCGCATGTCAGTGGGCGTGTCGCCCAGGTAGAGGAAGTGCTCCGCGGCGACTTCGAGCCGGTCGACGATCTCCCGCGCCCCGGCCGGGTCCGGCTTCGGGGGCACCCCCTCGCGCTGACCGAGGACGGCCCGGAAGTCCCAGGCGGAGAGGTGCGCATCGACGCACCGCCGCGTGAACGCGTCCGGCTTGTTGGAGAGGATCGCCATCTTGAGGCCCCGGGCGGTGGCCGCGTCGAGCAGCTCGGCGACGCCGTCGTACCGCCTCGTCCGGACGTTCCAGTTCTCCGCGTAACTCTCGCGGAAACCCGCCACGCACTCGGCGATGACCTCCTCGCCGCGCCGATCCGCCGGCAGCACCCGACCGAACAGCCGCACCAGCCCGTCGCCGATGAAATTGCGATACGCGTCGATCGGGTGCGTGGGGTAGCCGTGTCCGGCGAGCACCCGATTCGCCGAATCGGCGATGTCGGCAAGCGTATCCAGGAGCGTGCCGTCGAGATCGAAGCAGATGGCGCGAAAGTTCATCGGCGTTCCTGGGTTGCGTCGGCCTGAAGACGGTCCGTCTCCGTTCAGTATAATGGTGCCCAGGCCGTCAGGGACAGGGGCCGCCGACTCGTATCGTGCAGCGAACGAACCGAAGAAGGGAGATGCGATGAGAACGGCAGGAAGTCTCTTGGCAGCGGTTGTCGCCTGCGCGCTGGCCGGCGCCGGCGAGCCGGGAACCAACCTGATCGAAAATCCGGGGTTCGAGGCAGGCGCCGACGCCCCGACGGGCTGGACGTTCAACGGCCGCAACACCGACTCCCAGATCGCCTGCGACTCCGGCCGCGCCCACGGCGGCCGGCGCGCGGTCCGCATCACGAACGCCACAAAGGCCGAGACGGGAAACGTCGTGCAGTCGGTCCGGCTCGATCCGCCCTTGGAGCCGGGCAGCCTCGTCACCTTCTCCGCCGTGGCCGCCACCGAGGACCTCCGCCGCGATGGCGCCAGGATCGTCGTCTATCTGGAGCGAGCTTCCGGCGGACGCGAGACGGCCGTGGCCGCGGGGCCCGGCGGCACCCGCGATTTCGCCGAGGTCCGCGGGCAGGCGCGGGTCGGGCACCGCACCAGCCGGCTGGTCGTCTATCTCTGCAACTACGGGACGGGAACCGTCTGGTGGGACGATGCCTCGGTCACCGTGCGGCGCGCGGCTGCCGAGGAAATCGTCGCCCGGCCGAAGGGGCAGAAGCGGTTGCCCCCATTGCGCACGGGCGACGGCTTGAGCCTGGCGCTGTCGGACTCGGGCGGAGTGGACGACGTGTTGCTGGACGGACGTTCGGCGGCTTCCGCGTCACTCCCTTCGGGCCTCTGGCTGGAGCCTTTTGAGGGGGCTGCCGTGCCGGTCGTCGGGCAGCTCGCCGCCCGGGATGGGTCGATCGTCCAGCGGTGGGCGGACGACGACGTCGGCCTGCGGGTCGACGCGACGTATCGCGCCGGTGCGGACGTGATGCGGTGTGACGGCTCCGTGGAAGACCTCACCGGGCGGGAACGCGGGGTCGACGTCGTCTTCAGCCTGCCGGTCGGCAATGGCGCCTGGCGTTGGGGTCAAAGCATCCGGGAGGAGGTACCGGTCGGGGACGAGCTTCAAGTGCAGGACGAGACGACGTTCTCGTCTCTCTCCGCCCCCGACCACGGCGACGCCGTCGCCCTGGCCGTGCCGGCCGACTGCCCTTCCGACTGCGAATTCACCTACGGCGGCCGCTTGGCCTACGCGGTCCGCTTTCATTTTGGGCTCTCGCACGCGGCGGATGGAGAGCTGAAAGGCCGGGCGCCGTTTTCGTTTGTCGTCTATCGCTGCGACGGCCGCTGGGGCCTGCGCGACGCGGCCCGCCGCTACTACGAGCTCTGGCCCGAGGCGTTCCGCAAGCGGGTGGCCCGAGAGGGCCTCTGGATGTTCGGCAGCCCGCGGTTCCCGCTCCCCGATGCGGAGAACTACGCGTTTCACGAGGGGGGCCCGGCGGGTTGGGAGGATGACGACGCGCACGGGATCTACACCTGCCCGTACATCATCCCCGGCCAGCGCGAGATCAGCCGGGTGGAGCGACTGCCCGAGACCCAAGAGGAGGCGATGGAGGTCTTCCGGTCGCTCGCGCCGGCCGGCGACGAGGCTTCGTCCGATATTCCGGGGCAGTCGCTCGCCGCCGGGACGGCGGCGCACGATCGCGACGACCGCGGCTGGGGGCCGTCGATGAAAGCGATCATCGAGAACTGCATGCTCTTGGACGCCGACGGCCGACCGCACATGCGGATTCGCAACACGGAGTGGGGCGGCAACTCGATCACCTTCCCGCTCGACGCCAGCCCTCGGCTTCTGGCCGAAAGCGACCGGCCCACCGTGGCCAAGACGCTTTTGGCGCACAGCATGGGACTGCTCGACGCCGTGCCCAGCCTCGACGGGATCTACGTCGACTCGCTCGGCGCCTGGGGCAGCTACCTGAACCACCGGCGGGAGCACTTTGCCGCGTCGCGCGTGCCGCTCAGCTACGACCCGAACACCGGCCGGCCGGTGATCCCCAACCGCTTCACGTTGCTGGAGTTCCTCTGGGAGCTTGGCGACAAGCTGCACGCGCGAGACAAGCTATTGTTTGCCAACGGCGTCCATCCCGACCGGCGGTTCCACTTCTTCGCCCTCGACGTGATGGGGGTCGAAGGGCACGGCCGGATGGAGCAGAAGCGCGTGATGGCCTATCGGAAGCCGTTCCTCCTGCTCATCTACAACATCCACGACGACGCGGCGAAGATGGAGCACTACTACCATCTCGCGACGCTCTACGGCATCTATCCGTCGTTTGCCAACATGCGGGTGTACGAGACGCCCGAGATGTACGCGCCGGTGCGAGCGCTGAACGATCGTTTTGTGCCGGCGCTTCGGGCGATCACCCGGGCCGGCTGGCAGCCGATCCCGCACGCCTGGGCGTCGGACCCCGACGTGTGGCTGGAGCGTTGGGGACCGGGGAGCGACGGAGAAGTCTACCTGACCGCGTACAATTCGGCCGGCGAGGAACGGACTACGACGTTGACCGTCGACGCGGCTTCGCTCGACCTGGCAGGCGCGACGCTTCGGCTCGACGACCGGCTATCCTCCGCCCAGTGGAACGCGCCGTTCGACGGCGGGAGTTGCACGGCCAGCGTGACGATCCCGGCGGAGCAGGTGCGGGTGCTGCGATTGAGCGGGGAGTGAGGGGCGGATTTTCCGGCCGTCACGGGCAGCGAATTGCGCGCCGTGAGATGTTCGTGCTCGCGTGGCGAAGCGGAGCTTCGCGGAAGTGCGTTCCCAAGCCGGAGCTTGGGAACGAGGTTGAGAAGCGGAGATCGACGCTTCCCAAGCGGCTGCCACGGCCCGGCGAAGCCTTGAAGCGGGACCCCCGAGAGGATAGAAAGAGCCTACGAGCTGCATCGTGTTTTCCGAGTGCCCCCCAAGCGACGAGAGGAGCCTGCCGTGAGAAAACTGTCACTTGCCGAGCCGTCCGTACGCACCAAGACGACCACGTGGGCGGCCGTGCTGGCCGCGGTTGCCCTGGCGGGGCCCCGGGCGCTGTCGGCCGAGAGCCGGATCATCGCCCCGGGCGCCAAGGTCGAGACGCTGGCCGAGGAGTTCGCATTCACCGAAGGCCCCGCCGCGGACGCCGAGGGCAACGTGCTCTTCACCGACCAGCCGAACGACCGCATCCTCCGGTGGAGCACCGACGGCAAGCTCTCCACCTTCATGGAGCCCTGCGGTCGCTCCAACGGCCTCTCGTTCGACGCGGAAGGCAACCTCTGGACCTGCGCCGACGCGAAGAACGAGCTTTGGTGCATCGACCCGAAGGGCAAGGTCACGGTCGTCGTCAAGGACTACCAGGGCAGACTCCTGAACGGGCCCAACGACCTCTGGATCCGCCCGGACGGCGGGCTCTACTTCACCGACCCGTTCTACAAGCGCGGCTACTGGAACCGCGGGCCGCAGGAGCAGGAAGGGCAATGCGTTTACTTTCTCGCGCCCGACCACAAGAGGGTCCTCCGCGTGACCGACGACCTGGAGACCCCCAACGGCGTGATCGGCACGCCCGACGGAAAAACGCTCTACGTGGCCGACCTCCGCGCCAAGAAGACCTACGCCTACGATATCCAGCCCGACGGCAAGCTCGAGAACAAGCGCCTCTTTTGCCCGATGGGCTCCGACGGGATGACCGTCGACAACGAGGGGAACGTGTATCTGACGGGCAAGGGCGTCACGGTGTTCGATCCCTCGGGCCGAGAGATCGAGCAGATCCTCGTCGACGCCCGCTGGACGGCCAACGTCTGCTTCGGCGGCCGGGACGGCCGCACGCTGTTCATCACCGCGAGCAAGGGCCTGTACGCGCTCCGCATGCGGGTGAAGGGGGTGGGGAGTCAATAGCGTGCGGCTGCACCGAGGGCATCCCACGGCGGCTCGACCTCCCCGGAGAAGACGGACAGCGGCGTCTTGTGACCAGACCAGAGATCCAATAGGAGGGACGTAGTCATGGTCCGGGAACATCATCGTCTGATGCTCGCCGCTCTGGCGGCGTTGGCGCTCGTGGCCGGGAGCGTCGGCGCGGCGGACTGGCCCACGTACCAGGGCGATGCGGAGCGGTCGGGCGTGACGGCGGGGCAACTGGAGCTGCCGCTTGCGCCGCGATGGAGCTACCAGACGAGTCAGCCACCCATGCCCGCCTGGCCGGAGCCGGGCAAGGAGCTGCATCGGATGGATTTCGACTATGCGTTCCAGCCGGTCGTGGCCGGGGGGCTCGTCTTCTTCGGCTCGTCGGCGGACGACACGGTCCGGGCGTTGAGCGCCGCAACGGGCGATCTCGCCTGGCGATTCACCGCGGGCGGCCCAATTCGCTTCGCCCCGACGATCGCCCGGGGCAAGGCGTACGTCGCCTCCGACGACGGCCGGCTCTACTGCCTGGACGCGAAGACCGGCGAGCTGCACTGGCAGTTCCAGGGCGCCCCAGACGACGATCGGATCCTCGGCAACGGCCGGATGATCTCGCGGTGGCCGTGCCGCACCGGCGCGGTGGTCGTCGGCGACGTGGTCTACTTCACCGCCGGCATGTGGCCCACGGAGGGCGTTTTTGTGTACGCTCTGGATGCCGAGACGGGGAAGGAGCTATGGTCGAACGACTCCAGCGGCGAGATTTACGTCGACCTTCCCCATCCGGGCGCGATGGGCTTCAGCGGCGTGGCCCCGCAAGGGTATCTCGTCGTCCACGAAGATACGCTCCTGGTGCCGACCGGCCGCTGCGTGCCCGCCGCCTTCGACCGGCACACCGGTCGCCTGCTCCACTACAAGCCCGCCGACGCCCTCTACCACGGAGGCGCGTGGATCACGACGGCCGGCGACTGGTACTTCAACGCCAAAAACCGGTTCCAGAACCCGTCGGAGGCGCACGTCGGCGAGGTGGAGCCTTCGTCGGGCGACGGGATGTTCGCCTATCGCTTCGCCTCGGGGGAGGTCGAGCTGACCTTGGCGGGCAAATACCGGGTGCTGGCTGCCGGCGACGTGCTCTATACGGTCGGCCCGGGCAGCATCGAAGCCGTCGATCTCAAGGCGTTGTGCAAGAACAAGAGGGCAACCACCAAGGACGTGAAATGGACCACGCCGCACGCGAGCCGCGTCTACTGCCTGGCCAAGGCGGGCGATGCGCTCTTGACCGGCAACCGCGGCTCGATCACGGCGCTCGACGCGGCCGACGGCAAGGCGATCTGGAACTGGGCGGTTGAAGGCCAGGTGCGTGGGCTGGCGATCGCCGACGGGCGCCTGGTGGCCTCCACGCACCGCGGCGTGCTGCTCTCGTTCGAGCAGGGCCAGGCGGCGGACGTCGCGTGCAAGCAGATCACCGAAGAGGTCGATCCGCCGGCCGTATCGGCGGAGCACCAAGCCGCGGCCAAGGAGATCGTCGCCCGGTCCGGCAAGCGAGACGGATATGCCCTGGTGATCGGCGAGCCGGACGGCCGCCTCGCCGAGGCGATCGCCCGGCAGACGGAGCTGCGGGTCGTGGGCGTGCTTGGCAGCCCGTTGAAAAGGGGTGCCACTGCTGGCTTGTCCAGCAGTGCTGCACAAACCCCCACGGGAATCACTGCTGGGCAAGCCAGCAGTGGCACCCAAGTCGCCGAGCGGGAGCGGCTGCTGGCGACCGGGCTGTACGGCGGGCGCGTGTGGGTCCAGGCGGTCGAGGATATGGACCATCTGCCCTATGGACCGTACTTCGCCGATCTCGTGGTCGTTTCCGGCAAGGTGCAAAGCGCGTGTGCCGAAGAGTGCTATCGCATGTTGCGGCCTTGCGGCGGGGTACTTTCGCTGGTCGGCTTCGACGAGGCCCGGCGACGCACGTTTGTTGTCGAGGCCGGCGCTGCGGAGACCGAGCTTTCGGAGGCCGGGCCGATGATCGTGCGCGGGCGCTTGCCCGGGTCGGGCGAGTGGCGCTATCCGTGGGCCGACGGCGGGCGTACGGGCATCGGCAGCGAGAGCCGCGTCAAGCTGCCGCTGGGGCTCCTCTGGTTCGGAGGGCCGGGGCCGGATCGCCTCATGGACCGCCACTGGATGGGCTCGCCGCCGATTGCGACGGACGGCCGCGCGTTCCTGGCCGGACAGCACCACGTGATCGCCTTCGACGCCTACAACGGGCGCGAGCTGTGGAGCCGCGATCTCCCGAGCGTCGGCCGGAAGTACGCGCAATACTACTCCAGCAACCTCGTGGCGGATGACCGGAGCGTGTACGTCGTCCGCGGCGAGCAGTGTCATGCGCTGGACCAGGCGACGGGCGAAACGAGGCTCGTGTACGACGTCCCAGCCTCCGTGGTCCGGGGCACGCTGCCGCCCGTCGTGCTGGAGTACGTGGACGTCGAGTGGCCCGACCGGTGGCAGGTGATCGGGCCGTTCCCCAGGGGCAAGCCGCCGCTTTCGCCGGAGGCGCTCGAGACGATCCCCCAGCGGGTGACGGTGGCGGGCCGAGAGCACGTCGCCCGTACGCTGGAGGCCACCGGCGGCGTGCTCGATTTCTCGAATCTCTACGGCGGCTACGGCCTGAAACCCTTGGCCGAGGGCGAGAAGCCGGGCGGCTACCCGCGAAAAGGGGCCAAGCGGGACCTCGCCGAGTCGGGGCGAATCGCCTATGCACTGGCCAAGATCGACTGCCCGAGGCCGGGCAAGCTGCTCCTCGGGGCCGGGGCCGACTGGTGGATGCAGTGGTATCTCGACGGCGAGCCCGTCTTCGATACGCTCAGCGGCGGCAACGAGCCCTCGCGCCACAACCTCTTCAGCCCCAAACCGTGCTCGGCGGAGGACTACCTGTTCGACGTCGACGTGACGGCCGGCGAGCACGTGCTGGCCGTGATGGTCAAGTCGGGGGCGGCGGCGTGGGGCCTGGCGTCGGCGAGCATGGCCGGCGAGGTGAAGCGATTGATGCCGGTGATGACCGGCCGGGATCCGAACCTGCCCGATCTGGCGAGCATGATCTGGGGCTACGTGTCGGTGGCCGACGACCTGGTGCTGGGCACGTACAACGTGCCGATCACCCCGGGGCAGCCGGCCGAGTCGCACCTGATCTGGCGGTCCGAGTGCAAGGCCCTTTTCGCGCTCGCGAAGCAGGACGGCTCGCTTCGTTGGGTCTATCGGCCGCGAGCGGATCGGACCGTCTCGAACATCGAGATCGCGCTGGGCGACGGGCGCCTGTTTCTCATCGACGGCACGTCGAAGGTCGACAGCATGAGGGCCAAGCGCCGCGGCGAGAAGCTCGACGCGAAGCTCACCCTGGTGGCGCTGGACTTGAAGACCGGCGGCGAGCTGTGGCGGCAGGACGACGTGCCGCTGTTGCCCGAACGAAGCCAGCCCACGCGCCTGAAGTCGAATCCCAGCCACCTCTTCATGGGCCAGCCGAGCTGGGGCCATCTGGTCTACTCCGACGGCGTCGTCGTGCTGGGGGCCAACGCCGCGTACGACGCAGCGACCGGCAAGAAGCTCTGGGCGAAGAGCGCGCGGCCGCAGAAGCTTCCCGTCGTGCACGGCGGCTGGCTCATCGCTCACCCGCTGGCCTACGATCTTCGCACCGGCGGGGAGCGGACCACCGAGGATATTCTCACCGGCGAGCAGGTACCGTGGCGCTACGGTCGCGAGTACGGCTGCGGGCCGGTCAACGGTTGCCAGGGCCTGTTGTTCTTCCGCTCCGGGGCGGACGGGTTTTACGACATGCGCGTCGAGGGGACGACCAACTTCGGCGGGGTCCGCCCGAGCTGCGCCAGGAGTCTCCTCGCGGCGGGCGGGCTGGTGATTCATCCCGAAGGCTACAGCGGGTGCTGCTGCTCGTACAACTACCAGACTTCGCTCGCCCTGGTGCCGGCGGCGGGCCGGGACGATGCCTGGTACGTGCTGCCCCGCCGCGCGAGCACGGGCCCCATCCGGCGGATCGGGGTGAACTTCGGCGCCCCGGGCGATCGCCGGGATCCTCGCGGCGCGGCCTGGCTCGGCTTCCCACGGCCGATGACCGCCGGCGCTTGCCCCGCCCCGGTGACGATCCAGATGGAAGACGCGTCGTGCCGGCACCGACGACGCGCGACCGGCGCGATCCGGGGGACCGACTCCCCGTGGCTGTACGCTTCCGGCTTGCAGGGCAAGGGGCGGATCACCGTCGATCTCGCGCTCCAGCCGGACCTGGTCGTGCCGACCGGCCAGCAGCGTCCGGCGATCGACGGCAAGCTCGACGATCCGTGCTGGGAAAAGGCGCGAGCGGTCCCCTTCGAGAATACGCCCTTCTCGCTGCTCGGCGCCGCCGTGGACCTGCGGATCTTCCGGGACGCCGAGAACTTGTACTTCGGCTATCATCGCAAGCCGATCTCGAACCCGGCGAAGGACGTGGACGAGGCGACGCAACGCGCGAGCGACGCGGTGGAGATCTACCTCACCGACCGGAAGGAGCAGGCCGGGATCCGTTGCGGGCTGAAGCGGAACGGAGACGCCTTCGCCCGGTGCGGCACGGTCGACCGCTACCGGAAGGTCGACCCGACGTGGCAGGGCCGGTGGCAGTATGCCCTGGACTCAACCGCCGAGCAGTGGACGGCCGAGGTCGCCGTGCCGCTTGCGACCTTGAGCGAATCGGGAATCGACGTGGGGCGACTCCAGCTCAACGGCATGTCGCAGAACCTCACCGGGTCGGGGCTGGAGTCGATCTTCCTCGTGGATCCCCGGTACGGCGCGGACTTCCGGCGATGCGTCCAGTTCCGGCGCGTCGCCGATCCGCCCTCCGAGCCGACGAAGGAGCGGCGGTTCACGGTCCGTCTCCACTTCGCCGAGATCGACGACGTGGAAGTGGGCCAGCGCGTGTTCGACGTGGCGATCCAAGGCCGTACGGTGCTGGAGGATTTCGACGTCGCCGGCGAGGCCGGCTCGCGGAACGTTGCCGTCGTCAAAGAGTTCCGCGGGATTGCGGCCGGGGATCGGATGACCGTCGAGCTCGTTCCGAAAGCCATGAAGGAAGACGACCCCGATACCCTTCCCGCGATCTGCGCGCTCGAGATCGTTCAAGAAGAGTAGTCCCGTGTTTCGTGCGACAGACCAGGCAATCCGAAGGAGGCGTGCCCATGAGTCCGCTGAACTACACGTGCCCCAAGTGTGGCAACACCAGCTATGAGACCGGCGAGTTTCGGGCGGCCGGGGGTTTTCTGAGCAAGGTGTTCGACGTCCAGAGCAAGCGATTCACGACCGTCACCTGCACTCAGTGCAAGTACACGGAGCTGTTCAAGGCCTCGAGCAGCATGCTGGGCAACATCTTCGACCTGTTCACGAACTGAGATCCAGGGTAGTGGTTGCAGTACCGTCATTGCGAGTATCCCGATGAGCACAATGCACGACAGACATACCCCCGTTGCACTTCGGGCGCGTGGGTCTCGTACCTCGACCCACCCTACGCGATCCTTCGGCATCAGAGTGGTTGGAGCCGTCGCGGTTCACGTGGCGGCGGCCGTGCTGCTGCCGGTGGTGGCGGTCGCAACGGCAAGCGGCGCGCCGGCGGCCGTCGCTCTTGCCGACGAGGCCAAAGCGCGCCTCGTGGTGATGACCGACATCGGCGGCGACCCGGACGACCGGCAGTCGATGGTCCGCTTCCTGCTCTATAGTTGCGACTTCGAGGTGGAGGGCCTGTGCACCGGGTTCGGGCACGGCCACGACGAGGTGACGCATCCGGAGCTGATCCGCGAGGCCGTCGACGCCTACGGCAAGGTGCTGCCCAACCTGCGCAAGCACCGGCCCGACTACCCGTCGCACGAGCAACTGCGGGGCCTGATCAAGGACGGTCACAACGGCGACCCGCACACGGTGGGCCCCGGCATGGACTCGGAGGCCTCGGAGTCGATCATCCGGGTGATCGATCGCGACGACCCGCGGCCGGTCTGGTTTTCGATCTGGGGCGGGCCGCGCGAGCTGGCCCAGGCCATCTGGAAGGTGGAGAAGACGCGCTCGCCGGAGGAGCTGGCCGCCTTCAAGCGGAAGATCCGCGTCCACTCGATCGCCGACCAGGACCGCACCGCCGAGTGGGTTAAGGAGCACCACCCCGACGTGTTCTGGATCTTCTCCAACCGGCTCTTCCGCGGCATCTGGAAGGAAGGCGATCAGGAGATCGTCTCGCCCGCGTGGCTCGAAAAGCACGTGCGCACGGGCCACGGGCCGCTGGGGCCCGTCTATCCGGCCAAGGCGTCCGGGAAGGACGGCGTGAAAGAAGGAGACACGCCGTCGTTCTTCTACGTGCTGCCGGACGGGCTGAGCGACCCCGAGCATCCCGAGTGGGGTAATTGGGGCGGACGCTTCCGGCCTAGCGGGCGAGGCAACGAGTTCATCCCCGCCGAAGACCTGACGCACGGCAAGCCCGACGTGCTCTACACCATCCACCGCTGGCGCCGGGCGTATCAGAACGCGTTCGAGGCCCGGATGGACTGGTGCGTGAAGCCGCCGGACGAGGCGAACCACGAGCCGGTCGCCGTGTCTGGCGGCGATCGATCGCGCCGCGTGCTGCGGATCGAGACCGATCCGGGCGCCGGCGTGAAGCTCAGCGCCGCCGGCTCGTCCGACCCCGACGGCGACGCGCTGGAGTACCGATGGTGGGTATACTCTGAGGCGGGGACCTACTGGGCCGACGCGCCGATCCGGGGCGACGACGCGGCCGAAGCGGTCGCGACCGTGCCCAAGGAGGCCGCGGGCCGAACGATCCACGTGATCCTCGAAGTGACCGACCAGGGCAGGCCGCCGCTTGTGGCTTATCGCCGCGTGGTGCTTACGGTCCGCGGCAAGCCGGTCGAGCCGCCGCCGGGCGCGTTCGGCGTGGAGGAGGACCTGAGCACGCCGATCACCCGGCTCGAAGGCCCGCCGGCCAAGACCGGGCGGTGGCAATTCTGGCGGGGGATCAACGTGGGCGGCCCGCCGGTCGAGATCGACGGCAACCGCTGGGAAGGCGACGACGCCCCGGACTTCACGTGCAACGACCCCCGCCTGGAAAGCCCGAGCGTCCCGCTTCTACCGCCCACCGACACGGCCCGGGCGAAGATGATCCACGCGTTCCGCTGGAACCGGCAGGCCAAGCTCGAGCTGACCGGCGTGCCCGAGGGCAGCTTCGCCGTTTACGCCTACGTCTGGGAAGAGACGAGCCCGACGACGTTCAGCATCCGCTTGAACGGGCAGGTCGTCCAGCGCGACTACGACAGCGGCCCGGCGGGCCGATGGCGGCGGCTCGGCCCGTGGATCGTCACCCCCGAAGACGGGAAGCTCACCCTCACGGCCACGGGCGGCGCCGCGAACTTCAGCGGGATCGAGGTGTGGGGACGCACGGGCGACGAACGGAGATGAGCGTCGCGATGCTCGTTGCACGTGCAACCCGTTTCAGGTATCCTGGCCCTGGGCGGTCCGGCCCACCGGAGGCGCCCCGCGGTCCCAAGAGCCGGGGCGGTCGGCACGTCTTGGCCGGATGTCTCTTCTCGTGATGTGGACGTCCTCCCCTTGGGGCAACGGAAACGGCTGGCCTTGGCCGGGCTCCGCGAGGTTGGATAGGGGCAAGAGAGCCGGTATGAATCCCCATCGAGAAGCGATCCCGACGCGAGCCTGCAACCAGGTCGTCGACACCGTTGTTTTCTTTGTGATGTTTTTTATTTATATATGGCTGGTCGTCGATCCTCGTCTCGTTCACCACGGCATCGGCGTTTTCACGGCCTCGATTCCTTTTTCCTTTTCGACGGGATGGCCGTTCTTCCGGGAGCACCTTTCCCGGCCGGGAGGGCTGGCCGAGTACGCCGCCCGATGGCTTTCGCAGTGGTACTCCTTCGGTTGGGCGGGTGCACTGATAATCACGGCCGCTGCGTGGTGCACGTGCACGTGCGCCGACGTCCTGACCCGCGTGGCGGGCCGGCCCCGGGGCATGATGGCGCGCTACGTGCCGGCCGTGCTGCTTCTGGTCATATGGGGCGGGTACAGTCATCCGTTGCGGCCCGTCCTGTCGCTCCTGGCGGCCCTTGCATGTTTCGCGTTTTATCTCCCCTTGGCACGGCCGTCTGCGGCCAGCGCGCTGGTCGTCCTCATCGTTGTCTGTGTCGGCGTCTACCTCGTCGCGGGTGCCGGCGGGCTGCTCTTCCCGGTGCTGGTGGCGGTTTACGAGCTGCTGGTCAGACGACGGTGGCTTGTCGCCGTCACGGCCGTGCTGGGTGGTCTGGGCGTGCCCTGGGCCATGGGCATGACTTTCTTCGGCCGCGGAATCGATGAAGCCTATGGGGGATTTTTCGTCTCGGTCCCGGGAGTCCCGGCGTGGGCGCGGCCCTACGTGCTCGCCCTGTACCTGTTCTTCCCCGCCGCACTGGCGGTGGCAGCCTTGCTCGCTTGGCGGGGCCGAAGGGCGAAGACGCGCGAAAGGCCGTCGCCCGGGAGAGTTTCGTCGAGAATCAGAAGGGTCCTCGGATACGTGGGGCGAGGGAGACGGAAGTGGGCCATCCAGACGGCCGCGGTCCTGTTGGCCGCCGGCGCGGCCGGCTGGCTCTCGCTGGACGCCCAGGACAAGGTCGTGCTCCTGGTGGACTACTACTCCCAACGGGAAATGTGGCCGGAGGTTCTGAAGGCCGCCGACAGGTTGCCGTACGGGCTGTACAACGTTGGCTCGAACCGGAACGTCATGCTGGCGCTGTATCACACGGGGCGACTCGGCGACGCGATGTTCCGATACCCCCACATACCGGGCGTCGACCTGTACATCATGCCGGAGGCGGGAAGAGACGGCCATAGCTACTTCCAGGAAAGCCGGCTCTTCCTGGAGCTCGGACAGGTGAACCGGGCGGAGAGGTGCGCCTGCGAGGCGCTGGAGAGCGCGGGTGATCTGCCCGCGATCCTCGAACACCTGGCCGTCATCAACATCGTCAAGGATCGACCCGAGACGGCGAGGATGTTCCTGACCGCGCTCAGCAAGAAGCCTTTCCATGGCCGGGCGGCAAGGAAGATGCTCCACCGGCTCGAGGAGGACCGCCGGCTGGAAAGCGACCCTCGCATCCGCAGGATACGCCGGTCGATGGTCCGCGTGGACAGCGCCGCTCCCCAGCCCGTCGAGGAGTTGTTGCTGACGCTTCTTCGGAGCAACCCGCGCAACAAGATGGCGTTCGAGTTCCTCATGGCTCACTATCTGTCTACCGGCCGTCCGGACAAGGTCGTCCAGTACGTCGGGCAACCGATGGGTTTCGAATATCGCAGGCTGCCGCGCCACTTCCAGGAAGCGATCGTCGTCCATTCGATGGTGACCGACGGACGGCTTCCGCCGGCCCAAGGCCCCTTGGATCCCGAGGTCATCCATCGAGCCGCGGAATTCTGCGACGTCGTGGCCAGTCACGGAGGCAACGAGGAGGCCGCTCGCAAGGCCGCCTCGGCGGCAGGCTTCGGCGATTCGTATTTCTTCTTCTACAGGTTTGGCGTCTCGGGTCTGTGAAGGGATGAGTAAGAAAGCTCGTCGGTTCATCCTGATGGCGATGGCGGTCTCGGTCGCGGCCGGCGCGTGGGCGCTCGTGTCGCGCAACGGCGCGAGCGTAGAGGACGCCGTGGCCGTACCCCGCCCTCCTCGAATCCGTCCGGACTACTCGGGCACCGTCATTCCCCCGAACATCGCACCGCTGAACTTCGTTGTCCGCGAGCAAGGCACGCGATTCCTCGTGAGGATACGGTCGGAGGAGGGGGACCCGATCGAGATAGTCAGCCGTTCGCCGAAGATCACGATCCGAAGTCGCCGCTGGCGGTCATTGCTCGAGGCAAACCGGGGCAAGGACCTGCGGTTCGACGTATACACGGAGCTGGACGGGCGGTGGCGAAGATATCAGACCATCGTCAATCGAGTCGCCCAACACGCGGTCGACGACTACGTCGTCTATCGTCTGACGGGGCCCATTCACCAATGGTGGAGCCGGGTTGGCGTCTATCAGCGTGATCTGACGACTTACCGCGAATCGGTCGTTCTCGATGGAACGACGTTCGGGCGTGGCTGCGTCAACTGCCACAGCTTCGCCGACAATCGCCCCGATCCCATGTTCATCGCCACGCGGAGCGACCGATTCGGCAGCGCCGCCATTCTTGTCAGGGACGGCGAAGCGAAAAAGATCGGGACGACGTTCGGCTACACCGCGTGGCATCCGAGCGGCCGGGTGGCGGCTTACTCCATCAACAAGGTAGGACAGTTCTTCCACGCCGCCGGCCCCGAGGTCCGCGACGTGGTCGACCTGGACGCCGCATTGGCGTACTACGTCGCCGAAACCGAGAACGTCAAGATGGTGCCGCGGGCCTCCGACAAGCAGCGTCTGGAGACCTACCCCGCCTGGTCGCCGGACGGACGATACCTCTACTACTGTAGCGCGCCCGTCCTCTGGACGGACCGCGACGCCAGGCCTCCAACGCGCTACGCCGACGTCAGGTATGATCTGATGCGCATCAGCTACGACGTCGACGCGGACGCGTGGGGCGAGCCCGAGATGGTCCTCTCCGCCCGGGAAACCGGCCTCAGCATCCTGCAACCTCGCGTCTCGCCGGACGGCGAGTTCCTGTTGTTCTGCATGTGCCGCTACGGATGCTTCCCGATCTATCAGCCTACGAGCGATCTGTACATGATGGACCTGGAGACCGGCGATCACACGAAGCTGGAAATCAACAGCCCGCTTGCCGAGTCCTGGCACTCGTGGTCGAGCAATTCCCGATGGATTGCGTTCAGCAGCAGGCGGCGCGGCGGGCTCTTCACGAGATGCTACCTCAGCTACGTCGATGAGACGGGCAGAGCGCACAAACCGTTCATCCTCCCGCGGAGCGATCCGCAGTCGTACGACTCGCTCCTCAAGTCCATCAGTGTCCCCGAGTTAATCACCGGCCCGGTGTCGGTCGACGCGGAGACCCTCGCGCGCTGCGCCCGCTCACGCGACGCCATCGCCGTGGACGCCGTTACACGCCCGTCACCGTTGGCCGGCGCCTCCGAGCCCTGGAAGCCGGTAGGACCATGACCGGCGGGGAGATGGGGGGCAGAGGTATCGTTGCGACGCTTCGCGTCGTAACGTACCGCCCGGTCGCTTCGCGTCCGGACGTCGCAGAAGTAAATGGCCTATGACTGTTCGTGCGCTTCGGACGCGAAGCGTCCACACGTACGTTCCCACGCGAAGCGTGGGAACGATGAAACGATGACAACGGAGACGAGCGGACGGAGATGACCGTCGGATGCCGGTCTTCTCTCACTTCGTGACGGCGTAGCCGAACAGCCGGAAGCTCTTCCCCTGGAAGCGGAGCCGTATGGCCTGACCCCGCGGCAGTCGGTCGCGGTCCTTCCATCGGACTTCGTGCCGGACCGAATCGGTGCGGAGCGGAACGCAATCGGCCTCGAAGTAGCCCCAGAGCGGGCGGCCCTGCTCATCGAGGGCGGTGACCGTCAGCTCGCCGCCGGCGGCGTCGGCGTTGACGACCAGGCGATCGCCCGAAAAGCGCAGCGGCACCGTCTCCACCACGCCGCCGGCACGGTCCGCATCGAGCGAGACGAACCCGTCCAGTCGCCACCTGGCCAGGGCGATGGTGATCTTCTTGTCGGGCACGAAGCCGCCGTGCGTGGTGGTGATGCCGGTGTAGTAGAGCCAGAGCTCATCCCCGGCGACGACCGGGCCGTTGGTCACGCCGAGGACGCAGCCGGCGTCGTAGTCGTGGGGGCCGTTGGGGATCACCGGGGAGCGGTCCTCGCACCGCTGCCAGGCGCGCCCGTCGCGGCTGTGGACGAGCTGCACGTCGACGGGGCCGTCGTCGCCGCTCTGGAGCGGGCCGGGGACGGGCGGGGGGCCGGTGTAGCGAAAGTGCGTCACCAGGCCCAGGAACTGCCCGCCGTAAGGGAAAACCGACATGTTGTAGAACTGGGAGTAGCGTCCTCCCTCCAATCGCACTTGCTCGTCGTCGGTCTCATCCGGCGCCAGGACAAGCTCCGGCTCGGACCAATGCTGCATGTCGGGGCTGGTGGCCAGGTAGACGAGCCGCCGATTCTTGCCTTGGTAGACGTGGGTCCGCTTGTGGAACGCCAGGTACTCGCCGGTCTTCGGGTCCAGGGCGAGCGTGCAGGTGTCTCCGCCGGGGAGAACGGGGTTTCGCGGATGCAGCCTCCACTCGATTCCATCCTCGCTGTGGGCGGCGTAGTAGCCCCGGCCGTACAGCCTGCCGTAGCCCAGCATCTGGTAGTGCTTGACACGCTCGCGCTCGCGGTCGTTGTAGACGACGCTTGGGCTGTGGAAGTCGGGCAAGACGAGGTTGTTCTCTCTCGAGCCCTCGAACAAGTGCAGCCCCAGCTCCGGCCGCTCCCACTTCAGCCCGTCGGTCGACGTGGCGTAGAGCACCAGGTGATTGCGGTTGTACCACATGCGGAGCTGCCGGTTCGGCTCGTCGGCCAGCACCGTGCCGTAGACGTAGATCCGCCGGTCCTCCCCCTCCTGTTCCCAAGGCTTCTCGGGCGTCATCACCGGCTCGAAGAGCTTCTTGCACGGATGGGCCTTGCGAACGACGCCGCTCTTTTGGGCGATGAGCGCGTCGTCGACGAAGATCTGCGTCTCGGTGCCGATCGTGGGGATGGGGCCCGCGGCTCGGGCCCTCTCGCCGGCGAGAATCCAAATGCCCGAAAGCAGGCCGACCACGAGCAACGATTCCAGGTGTCTCGATCTCATCATGTCCCGTTCCCTTGGCGAAGCTTCACCGTCCCTACTACCCTAGCAGACGGAAGCCCGAGATGCACGCCCCCCGACGAGGTCCCGCCGGGGAGCCGCGGGACCGAAGGGTTGTCGGGATCGCGCCGGGCGGAGACAATGGTGGCGACCAAGGGCCCCCCGTGGGGGTCTCGGTCCAGGGGGAGGGGAAAATCTCGGTCAACACGAAGCACAAACCCCGGCAGGAGGGCAAGCGGCCATGAGCAAGTATTGGATGCGTCGTGATTTTCTGAAGACTAGCACGTTGCTTGCCGGCGCGGTGGGCGCGGCGACGGTCGTGCCGCGGCACGTGCTCGGCGGCCCGCGCGAGATCCCGCCGAGCGAGAAGATGAACGTCGCCGGCGTGGGCATCGGCGGCATGGGCGCGGGGAACCTGCGAAACGTGGAGTCGCAGAACATCGTCGCCTTGTGCGACGTCGACCACGGCTACGCGGCCGGCACCATCAAGCGCTACCCGACGGCGAAGCTCTACGTCGACTACCGCGAGATGCTCGACAAGCAGAAAGACATTGACGGCGTCATCATCGGCACGCCCGACCACACCCATGCGGTGATCTCCATGGCGGCGATGCGCGCCGGCAAGCACGTCTACTGCCAGAAGCCGCTCACGCACGACGTCTACGAAGCCCGCATGCTCGCCCGGGCCGCCAAGGAGTGCAAGGTCGCCACGCAGATGGGCATCCAGGGACATTCCGGGGAGGGCGCCCGGCTGATCTGCGAGTGGATCCGGGCCGGGCTGATCGGCGAGGTCCACGAGGTCGACGCGTGGTGCAGCCTCACCTACTACCCGTGGGGCCATGCCTCCTGGAGCTCCCAGTGGTCCGAGCGCCCGGAGGAGACCCCGCCGGTGCCCGACGGGCTCGACTGGGACCTGTGGATCGGTCCGGCCCCGATGCGGCCCTACCATCGCGCCTATCACCCGCGCACGTGGCGGTGCTGGTGGGACTTCGGCTCGGGGATGATGGGCGATCGGGGCGTGCACACGTTCGACCCGATCTTCTGGGCGCTGGGGCTCGGGGCCCCGACGAGCATCGACGCGACCACGTGCGGCAACACGCCGGAGGTCCATCCGCTGTCGGCGATCGTCACCTATCACTTCCCCGCCCGGGAAAACATGCCCCCCGTGAAGCTGACTTGGTACGAGGGCACGCGGCCGCCGCGCCCCGCGGACCTGGAAGACGGCCGGACCCTGCCCGCCGAGGGCGGCGTGCTCTACAAGGGCACCAAGGGGACGATCATGTGCGGCGTGTACGGCAACGGCGCCCGCATCATCCCCGAGGCGAAGATGCAGGAGGCGAAGCTGCCCGAGAAGACGCTCCCGCGGGTGCCCGACTCGCACGAGCTGGACTGGGTCCGTGCGTGCAAGACGGGCGAGCCGGCCGGCGCCGACTTCTCCTACGCCGTTCCGCTCACCGAGGCCTGCTGCCTGGGCAACATCGCCCAGCGCGTCGACGCGCGGATCGAGTGGGACGCCGAGAACATGAAGGTCACCAACCTGCCCGAGGCGAATCAATACGTGCGCACGGAGTACCGCAAAGGGTGGGAGCTGTAAGGCTGTAATCCGTTGGCGGCCGTCTCGTTTAGCCGCAAGCCGAAGGCGTGCGTGGGATCGCGGCTCCGGTTTCCCTCGTCGCGCACGCCTCCGGCTTGCGGTTAAACGATAATCAGCAAGTAATTGATAGCCACTAGCCGAAAAGGAGGTTTGCCCCGTGACGACGACAAGAGCAACACGAATGCCGGCGCTTTGTTGCGCGTTTCTCGCGCTGGGTGCCGTCCTGGCGATCATCCCGAGCCGCCCGGCCGCGTCATCGGAGCAGGACGCTGCCAACGACGTCCTCAAGGCGACCGGGGTCCAGGGCGGGCTGATCGTGCACGTCGGCTGCGGCGACGGCAGGCTGACCGCCGCGCTTCGGGCCGGCGACGGCTTCCTCGTCCATGGGCTGGATACCGACGCCGCGAGCGTGGCCAAGGCCCGCGAGCACGTCCGCGCCCGCGGCTGCTACGGTCCGGTGTGCGTCGACACGTTCGACGGGCGGCACCTGCCTTATTCCGATCGCGTTGTCAACCTCGTGGTTGCCGAAAACCTGGGCGAGGTATCGAGGGACGAGGTGATGCGCGTGCTGGCCCCGCAGGGCGTCGCCTTCATCAGGGAAGAGGGCAAGTGGATCAAGACCGTCAAGCCGCGTCCCGAGGAGATCGACGATTGGACGCACTACCTCCACGACTCGACGGGCAATGCCGTGGCCCAGGACACGGTCGTCGGGCCGCCGCGAAGGACGCAATGGGTGGGCAGCCCGCGATGGGCCCGAAGCCACGAGCACTCGGCCAGCCTCAACGCCCTGGTCTCCACGGCCGGGCGGATCTTCTACATCATCGACGAGGGGCCGAGGGCGTCGATCCAGCTCCCGGCGAAGTTCATGCTCGTTGCCCGCGACGCCTTCAGCGGCGTCGTCCTCTGGAAGCGGCCGATCCCCCAATGGTACAACCATCTCTTCCCGCTCAAGAGCGGCCCGTCGAGGCTCACGCGCCGGCTGGTCGCCGTGGGCGACGAGGTCTACACGACGCTGGGTATCAACGAGCCCCTAAGCGCGATCGACGCCGCGACGGGTGAGACCATCCGCACGTACGAGGGCACCAAGACGGCGGAAGAGATCGTCGCCTCCCAAGGCGTGCTCTTCCTCGTGGTCAATCCCGACCGCCAGCCCGACGACTACCAACAGGAAGACGCCCACTGCTGGGCCGAGCGCGACCGCGCCAGCAAGCGGTGGGGCTGGGACGAAACGGTCGACAAGCTCGTGGCCGTCGAGGCCGCCACCGGCAAGCCTGTCTGGCAGCTCGACGGCAAGATCGTGCCCATGTCGCTGGCGGCCGACGGTCGGCGCGTCGTCTACCACGACGGCGACGCCGTCGTCTGTCTCGAGCAGGGCACGGGAAAGCAGCTCTGGCGGACCGAAGTGCCCCGCAGCCCGCTCATCCCCACCGGCTGGTCGCCCTCGATGGTGATGTACGACGACGTGATCCTCTTCTCCGGCGAAAAGCTTGTGCTGGTGGCCCTCTCGGCCGACGACGGGCGCAAGCTGTGGGACTCGAAGCTGCATCCATCCGGCCACTTCTGCCCCGAGGACGTGCTCGTGGTCGACGGGCTGGTCTGGTCGGGCGACATCGCCAGCAGTTGGTCGCGTTCCAAAGGCACGTTCACCGGGCGCGACCCGCGCACCGGCGACGTGAAGCGAGAGTTCCCGCCCGACGTCGACCCGTTCGCGGTCATGCACCAGCGGTGCTATCCGAGCAAGGCGACGGAGAAGTACCTCATCCCCTCGTGGACCGGCACCGAGTTCATCGATCCGCGGGCCCAGACGTGGGAGATCCACCACTGGGTCCGCGGCGGATGCTTCCACGGCATCGTGCCGTGCAATGGCCTCGTCTACGCGACCCCCCACGCCTGCGCGTGCTACTACCAGTCGAAGCTGAACGGCTTCTGGGCGCTGGGGCCGGCCGGCGACGCAAAGCCCGAAGCGCTCGCCGAAGACGCCCGCCTGGAAAAGGGCCCGGCATATGGCCAACTCCCTGCTCCCAACTCCTCCCTCCCTGCTCCCGGCGATTGGCCCACGTGGCGCGGCGATGCCCTCCGCAGCGGGCATGCCAAGACGCCCGTCCCTGGCGAGTTGGGCCGGGCCTGGCAGACGCAGCTCGGCGGCAAGCTCACGAGCGTGACGGTCGCCGACGGCAAGCTGTTCGTCGCCAAAGTGGATGAGCACGCCGTCTGTGCCCTGGACGCCGAGACCGGCGAAGAACTTTGGTCGTTCACGGCCGGCGGCCGGGTCGACTCGCCGCCGACGTACCACCAGGGGAGCGTGCTGTTCGGCTCGGCCGACGGCTGCGCGTATTGCCTCCGCGCCGCCGACGGCCAATTGGCGTGGCGGTTCCGCGTCGCGCCCGCCGATCGGCGGATCGTCGCCTTCGAGCAAGTCGAATCGGTCTGGCCGCTCCACGGCAGCGTGCTCGTTCACGACGGGGTCGCCTATTGCCTGGCCGGTCGCAGCATGTTCCTCGACGGCGGCATGCGCCTGGTCCGGCTCGACGCCGGAACCGGCAAGAAGCTCTCCGAGACCGTGCTCGACGACCGCGACCCTTCCACGGGCGAGAACCTCCAGACGCACATCGACCGCAAGAAGATGCCCGTCGCCCTGCCCGACGTCCTCTCCTGCGACGGCCGCTACGTCTACATGCGGTCGCAGCGGTTCAACCTCGACGGCGAGCGAGCCGTCATTCTGCCCGAGCCGCAGGCCGACCAGGAGGGCAACCACCACGTCTTCTCGCCGATCGGGATGTTGGACGACTCGTGGTTCCACCGGGCGTACTGGATCTACGGCAAGAACGCCGGCGAGGGCTGGAGCGAGTGGTACCAGGCCGGCCGGCTCGTCCCCTCGGGGCGGATCCTCTGCGTGGGGGACGATGCGGTCTACGCCTACGGGCGTCACCCCCAGTACCTCTGCAATTCGTCGGCGCTGGAGTATCGCCTCTACGCCGCCGATAAGTCCTTCTCCGGCACGGACCCGGAGAGCATCGCCACCGGCGGGCGCCGGCAGGGCAAGCCGGGCAGCAAGATCCCCCGCGATACCGTCGACTGGAAGTCGCGGAGCAGCTTCCCCATGTCGGCGCTTACCAAGGTCGATTTCAAGTGGGTCCGGGAGCAGCCGCCGGTGATCGCCCGGGCGATGGTCCTCGCCGGCGACACGCTCTTCGTCGCCGGGCCGCCGGACGTCGACGACGAGTTCGCCAATTGGGGCAAACACCTCGACCCCGAGGTGGCCGCCAAGCACGCCCGACAAGTCGCCGCGCTGGAGGGCAAGCGAGGCGGCCTGTTGTGGGCCGTCTCGGCGGCCGACGGCCAAAAGCTCGCCGAGTACCCGCTCCCCAGCCCGCCGGTCTTCGACGGCCTGATCGCGGCCCGGGGGCGGCTGTACCTGGCGACGATGGACGGGCAGGTCACGTGCTTCCAAGCCCGATAGGGCCTGCTTTTTTGCGCGTCGCATGCCGTGAGGCGAAACGGCTCGAGAGACTGTAGGGTGCGTGAAACGCACCATTTCGGCGTGATAGAGGAATTGGTGCGTTTCACGCACCCTACGAGGACTGCGAGTGATGGAGAACTACGAGAACTTGGTGCGTTTCACGCACCTTGCCAGGACTAGGAGACATGCCGATGAAGACTTCAGATCACGACCATGACCTTTGTTGCTGCTGCCGCCGGGATTTCCTTCAGACCATGGGAACCGCGGCCGGCACCATGGCATTGCTGTCATCCGGCGCGATTACCGCCCTGGCGGAGGACAAGCGAGCCGCTCCGACGAAGCAGCCCGCGCTGGTGCGCGGGGCGTTTCTCTATCCCCCCTCGGAGACCCTGCGCGAAGCCGGATACTGGAGCTGGCCGGGCTCGAGTTTCGACGCGGAGGGGCACCAGCGCGCGTACATGGCCAAGATCCGCGAGATCGAGAAGAAGCTGGGCATGCGGATCGAAATGGAAGAGGCGCCGCTCGACGAGCCGGCCGGCGTCGAGCGCTTTCTCAGCGAGATCAAGCAATCGCCCCCGGACGGACTGCTGCTGATTCCGTTCAAGAAAAGCCACTGGGAACACGTCGTCCGCATTGTGGAAGAAGCGAACGTGCCCTCCGTGGTGCTGGCCACCTTGGGGGTCTTGCTGGTCGACCACATCAACCAGCTCCATCGCAAGCCGGGCGCGTACTTGATCTCGGCGATGGATGATTTCGGCGCCGTCGAGCAGGGCATGCGTATGATCCGGGCAGCCCGCCGGATGAAGGACGGCCTGCTGGTGAACATCGCCGGATCGGAGACCAAGGAGGTGAGCGTCCCCCGTCTCGGAACGCGCGTGCGGAGTATCCCGCTGGAGCAGTTCTACCAGGAGTACCTGCGCACGGAGATCACCGGCCCGGTGCGAGAGCTTGCCCAGGCGTACCTGAAGGGCGCGCGAGAGCGGGTGGAGCCCTCCGAGGACGACGTGCTCGAGGCGGCGAGGGCCTGTTTCGCGCTCAGGAAGATCGTGCAGAAGGAAGGGGCCGATGCGATCATGATGAACTGCCTCCCCGGGCTGCGCAAGCCGCACAAGCACGTCCCGCCCTGCATGGGTTTCATGAGTCTCCGGGACGAAGGGATCCCCGCCGGCTGCCAGTCCGACCTGAACTCGACGCTCACGATGATGCTGGTGCAGGAGTTGTTCGGCAAGCCCGGGTTCCAGCAGAACGCCGCGATGCAGACCGAAGCGAACCACTACTTCGGCGCGCACTGCACGAGCCCGTCCAAGATGAACGGGCCGGACGGGCCGTCCGAGCCGGTCATCTTGAGGAGCCATGCCGAGGCGGGCTGGGGAACCGTCCCCCAGGTGCTTTTCCCGGCCGGCCAGGAGGTGACTATGGCCCAGTATCTGTCGGGCGAAAGCCCGCAGATGCACGTCTACGGCGGGAAGGTGGTGCGGTGCTATCCGAAAGCCCCCGGCGGCTGCCGCACGAACGTCGAGATGACGATCGACGAGGTCGCGGACGCGTGCGACGTCAAGGGAATGCACCAGATCGTGTTTTTCGGAAACCACGCCCGACCGTTGCGGACGTTCTGCCAGCTTCTCGGGATCGAGGTGGTAACCTGACGCAGCGGCTTTGTCTAATCCCAGGGGTTGCAGCTCCCGGGCTTGGGGGCGCTCTTTTGCCGCGCGGGGCTCAGCAGTGGCAGTCGCCGCCGAGAATGAAAGGTGGTTCCATGTCGAGAAAGAGTCGCGCCTTCTTTGCAGGCGTTGTGCGCGTTGCGAGTGGCGATTCACGTTGTCTGCTTGCCTCCCTAACCGTCGCGATCCAGCCTGCGCCAACTCACAGACTTCTGGAGATGAATGCAGTGCATGCGTCCCCAAGCCGGTTTCTTGGGCGAACACGTCGGCCGCACGGGGAGCCGGGGCGACGCGCAGGAGGTGGGCGAACAATGACCTCCCCATTTTGGTAGGGGGCAGTCGAGCTCTCGCTGCGCGAAAATCGGGACGGTGCTCGAGCTACTTCACGGCCGATCCCAATTGTGCAGCATCACTTCCTGCCGTCGGGTACCATATGGTGGTGCATTGGATGCTTTCAGCACTACATCTTGTGGTCATCCTGGCAAAGTGATGCTGGAGAACCGGGGATCGGCCGAAGAGCTTCCCGACTTCAGTAGCAGCCCACACGCCGTGTGCCGTCCGCTGGCTACGGCACACGGCGTGTGGGCTGCTCAAAACGGCCGTCAATCACTCGCCACATTGTGTCCGGTTTGTGTTCCATCCCCGTACGCCGAAGGCGTTAGACAACACAGCCCAGGGTTGCGAAGCTACCCTGGGTCCCCGGTTCGGACGTCGCCCATCAACCCCGAAG
>Ga0307378_10001936_pt1 | contig 32763 bp, 24 predicted proteins | sample UN1MG_FD_202238 | JGI IMG/M metagenome (GOLD analysis project Ga0307378, IMG submission 202238) | Soil microbial communities from Risofladan, Vaasa, Finland - UN-1 | ecosystem: Environmental > Terrestrial > Soil > Coastal area > Acid sulfate soil | place: Finland: Risofladan, Vaasa | collected... | reverse complement strand
CACGAGATTGGCAACGACTCTCCCTATCAGTCTAACCCTTTTGCGAAAACCGGAAAGTTATTCCTCGGCCGGCCCTTAGAAGGAACTGCTTAAGGTTCTCGGGAACTTGGTTTGCTTTCTCAGCGTCTTCGATATCCTCAGCGGATATCAGTTGGAGGAGTCCGCGTGCAGCCTGTCGGAAGCGGTACCGGATGCCTTGCCTGTTCTCAACGTGCGCGGCGACGCAAATGCCGTTGTTGCTATGAACGCGATCTGTCCACTCCTTCAGCACAATCCCGGCTATCTCCTCATGACCAGTCCGTTTGCTGTCGTCTGCGGGAACCTTCAATCCACCAAACAGTCTCTCAAAGTCGTACGGTGTGCTTCCCTCGGGCAGGAGAACCAACAAGTGAATCTTGGCGAATCGGAATGGCGCCTCCAGTCGGAAATTCGTTTCCATCCCAGGCAGAATCATGAACTCGCGGTCACCGACCGTACGAGCGCTCAACTGCGTTGCGAATGCGCATTTCATGTGGTCGGTAATCGCGACACACTCCAGGTGTGGCTGTAGTTCGGCAACGAACCTGTCTAGCCCTTCCTCGCCGGAGCAGAAGCGAGATCGGGCGTTCTTCGTCGTGTCAGGCGCCTTCGTTGCCCAGTCGTGGCTGTCTGGGGAATGCACATGCAGCATTACCCTTCGAAATCGGGCGGTTTGGTCTCGAAGAGCATTCAGATCCGCGAGGAATTTGCTGAACATCTCACTACTTCCCGCTCGGGTAGTTCTTGGCCAATGTGGCGGTGACGCGGCCCGGCCCCCGAGCTCTCCACGTTGTTGAACTGCGGAACGTCCGCCTCTTTGTCAGGTTATCACGGGAAAGAGTGGCAACTAAACACTGAAGGCATTCCTAGGAATGCTACCACTTTACCTTAGGTCCCCTATAGTGACCAGCAGTCCAGCCGTCGCTTGAGGGCGAGAAAGATAGGCAAGCCAGGCAATATCGGCAACATTCTTTCCGCCGTTCGCGAGCTCAAGCTTCCGAGCCTATTTCCGGGAAGCTCCAGCCTCCGGCGAGGCGAAGCAGGGCTTCGGGCAAGGGGGTTCCCAAGCTGGAGCTTGGGAACCTCCAGGAGCGCGTCCTGCGGTCATTCCGCCATTGCGTGATTCGCGGCGGCGGCGTTTGCATTCGCCTCCCCAAGCGGTAGAATAGGGGTTGGGGGAAGGCGTGTACGTCACCTTGGGGGGGGCTTGTCGTCGATCGGCCGTCGACTCGCACGGCGCCGGCAGCGGGAGCCGGATGGAGTTCGGCACAAAGGAGCCGCCATGAAGAAAGGGCGAACGTCTCGATTGATGGGTCGTCACATCGTAACAGACCCCGGGATTTGCCGCGGCAAGCCGACGTTTCGCGGGACTCGCGTGCTCGTTTCCGACGTGCTTGAGCAGGTCGCCAGCGGCATGGCCTGGGAAACGATCGTCGAGGAATGGAATCATAGCATCTCCAAGGAAGCCATCCGGGAAGCCGTCCAGTTGGCAAGCCAGGCACTGCTCAAGCACGCCGACGAGCTCATTCTGGAGCCGGCACGAGGGTGAACGTGCTCGATGAGAACGTCCCGGACTTGGGTTCCCAAGCTGGAGCTTGGGAACCAGAGACGAGAGAAGGGGGCGGTTTATCCGATTAATTCACTCGAAGCCGGCGGTCGCCTTGGTCAACTCGTAGAGGAAGATCCCCGCGGCCACGCCGAGGTTGAGGGAGTCGACGCCCGGCTTCATGGGGATGGTGACGAGCCGGTCGCACGGGGAGAGCCATGGGGCGCGGAGGCCGTGGTATTCGTTGCCGAAGACGAGGGCGGTGCGCCGGGACCAGTGGAAATGGGGGAGCCGCTCCGCGCGGGCGTCGAGCACGGCGGCGACCAGCTCGACCTGCCAGCGGCCTTGGAGGCGGCGCATGTCGTCGAGCAGGTCGGCCGACTTGGAGAAGGGCACCTGGAGCACGCCGCCCATCGACAGGCGGAGCGAGCGACGGGAGAACGGATCGCGGCACCGCTCGCCGAGCAGGACGCCGTCCACGTCGAAGCCGGCCGCCGAGCGGAAGATCAGGCCGAGGTTCTCGGGCTTGGTGGTTTCGGGGCAGATGACCAGGCGGAGCGGGGCGTCGAGGGGCTTGCGGCCCACGAGCTCGTCCGGCGTGGGCAGCTTGCCGCGGCGGCCGGACGCGAGCACACCCTGGTGGAAGTCGAAGCCGACGACCTCCTTCAAGAGCGACTCCCGCGCCGCGTACAAGGGGACGTCGTCGCCCACCACGTCCGCGAACTCTTCGGCGTGCTGCTCGGCCACGAAGACGGAGTCGGTCGCATAGGGGCTGGCCAGCAGGCGCAGGGTGAGAATCCGCCCTTCGGTGACAAAGACGTTCTCCCCGCGGAGCGTTCGGTCGGGCAAGCTCCGGTACGCGGCCACACGGGGGTCGTCGATCGAGTAAATCCGCTCCATCACCGTGCGGCAAGCGAAGACTATGGCGTTTACCCGAACGCGGCCCGGAGCCGCAACCAAAGTAGCCATCACGCTCCGCGTGATGTGTGCCGTCACGCGGAGCGTGACGAATACGACGATGCGCGCGCGGCGCAGCCGAGACGGCTGTACCACAACACGGACGGCGGCGCCCCAAGGCGTTCGTCAGGGCCTTTGGGGAATCGTCGGGTTCGCCTATTTCTTGCCCGTCGCCGCGAGCATCCCCCGCATGCCGGCCACGCGGACGTGTTTGGGCAGGTCGGGCTTGCTGAGCGACTTGTAGATTTTCAGGGCGTCGGCCTTCTTGCCGTCGGCCAACAGCCGCTCGGCGCAGGTGAGTTGGGCGTCGCAGACGGTCAGGGCGATCTCCTTGGGGGCCTCGAACGCTTCGAGGGCCTTGGCCGCGTCGGGGGTGCCGATCGAGCCCAGGGCGGCGGCCGCTGCGCCGGCGACTTGCTTATCGCCGTCCTTGAGCAGGGCGACCAGGGCGCCGGTGCTCTCCGCGTCGCGGCGGACGCCCAGCGAGTTGATCACGCCGACCTTCAGCTTACCCTTCACCTTCGGAAGCGCGTCGCGCATCGCCTTGACGGCCGCGGCGTCGGGGATCCGCTCCAGGGCGTAGCGGGCCATGTGCGAGAGCTTCTCGTCCGCGAGCAGCGCGGCCACAGTGGGAACGCACTGGGCCGATCCGACCAGGCTCAGCTTGCGGCAGACGAAGTCCTTGGCCGCGCCGGAGACGTCGCTTGGGAGCACCTCGGCCAGCCGCTTCTCCAACTGCTTCTGGGCGGCCTGGTCCTTGTTCGAGGCGGCCACGGCGGCGTCGATCGGCCCGAGGGCGGCCCGGTCGTTCCCCCAGTCGTACGTCGAGAGCGCGTCGAAGGCCTTGTCCAGGGCCTCGTCGGCGGTTGCGGGCGCGGCCCACGCCACGGCGACGATCAGGGCCAGAACCACCATCAGTGCAGTGTTGCGAAACATGTTCTCCTCCTTTTGTACCCTAGGGATAGCCCAAAAACTCATTTGGTGAAACGAACGTCGGTTTGTCAACGGGTGATCTCGGTTATGTGAACGTGAAAACGGTGTCACGGGTTGGGGGAATCGTGATTTCATGCTACAGGTGCCAGGGCTCGCGCCAGGCTCGGGTGAGACGGCGGGATGCCTCGTCGTCGCCGACGATTTCCTCCCTGGCCGGGTCCCAGGTGATCTTGCGCCCGCTGCGGATGGCGATTTCCGAAACGTGGCTGATGACGTCGCTGTGCACGGCGTGTTCGACGTTGCTCACCGCGGGGGAGCGCGACTTGACGGCCTCGACGAAGTTGCCGCCGTGGTGGCGGCTCTCCACGAGGTGGACGTCGTCGGGCTTGAGCTTCACCTGGAGCAGCGACTCGGGCTCGGCCTTGATGCCGCTGCGGGAGATGCCCACCCAGCCTTCCGTGCCGGTGAACTGCGTGTAGTCGCCGCCCGGGCGGAAGTCCATCTTCACGCCGTTGGCGAACTCGAGGTGGACGTCCCACTTCATCACCACGTTGTTGCGCCCCTCGTAGGGGATCGTCGCCGTGCCTTCCACCTCCCAGGGCCCGGCCAGGTGCGTGTCGTAACCCCAAACGAGGACGTCGAGCGGATGGGCCCCCCAGCCGGCGATGAACCCGATGGCGTAGTCGTAGTCGTGCCACCAGGCCTCGCCGCCGACGGCCTGTCCGCAGTAGGGCTGCCAGGGCGCGGGGCCGAGCCACCTCTCGTAGTCGAGCCCTTCGGGGACCGGCTGCGGCGCGGCGGACCCGCCCGGGTGGCTGTCGGGGGCGATGACCAGCAGCTCCTTGACCTCGCCGATGTAACCGCTTCGGACCAGCTCGCAGCCGAAGCGGCAGTGGGCGCTGGAGCGCTGCTGCGTTCCGTACTGGAAGATGCGGTCGTACCGCTGGAACACCTCGCGGCAGATCTGGTCCTCGCGGATGGACACGCCCAGCGGCTTCTCCACGTACGCGTCCTTGCCGGCCCTGGCAGCGGCGACCGCATGGTGCACGTGCCAGTGGTCGGGGGAGGCGATGCACACCGCGTCGATATCGTCGCGGGCCAGCAGCTCGCGGAAATCGGCGTAGGCCCGGCAGCCGGCCTTTTCGGCCCAGCGGTCGCGCCGGTCCTTCCAGACGTCGCAGACGGCGACGATCTGACCGCCGACGCCGGCCAAGGCGCTTCCGCGGCCGCCGCAGCCGATCTTCCCGACCGTGACCCGCTCGCTGGCGGGGGGCGCTTCGGGCGCCCCCAACGCCGTGGAGGTGATCACGTACGGCGCGGCCGCCAGGGCGCCGGCCGTGCCGGCGGCCCGCCGCAGCCAGTGGCGCCGCGTCACTCTCGCCTTCCCGGCCATCGTAGCGTTCCTCCTTTCTCCTTCTACCAGGCAACTTGCCCGTCGGTAGTCGATTGTGGGCATCAGACTTGCCGCCAGGGCTCGCGGATCGTTCGGGCGAGCATGCGGTCGGCGATGGGGTCGTCGATGAACTGCTCCTTCTTCGGGTCGAACCGAACCTTGCGGCCGACGCGCTGGCAGATGTTGGCGATCTGGCTGGTGGCGTTCGCCCGGTGCGCGCCTTCGGCGGGGGCGATGGGCGTCTTTCGCGACTTGACGCAGTCGAGGAAGTTGCGGACGTGGTTTTCGTTGGGATAGCCTTTGCCGAACTGCCGGCCCTCCAGGAGCGACTTGGGCTCCGCTTCCATGTTGCCGTCGTCGTCGACGTAGATCATCCCCTCGGTACCCACGAAGCGGACGTGCAGCGGCCACTTGCCCTCCTCGAAGACGAGCTTGACGCCGTTGGCGTAGCGGGCGACGACGGTGCCCTCGGCCAGGTCGAACTCGACGGGCGTTTCGCCGTCGGCGCCATTGGCCCACTGGCAGAGGTCGACGGTGTGACTACCCCATTCGGTGATCGTCCCGCCGGAGAAGTCGAAATTGCACATCCAGAACCGGCGCGTGAGGTACTCCTTGTTGTACGGGCGCCAGGCCGCCGGACCCAGCCACATGTCCCAGTCGACTTCCTCCTTGGGGGGCTCCGTCTCGGGGGGCAGGGTGGCAAAGGGGTGATACTTGAACCATTCCGGGGGCGCCTTCTCCGCGTAGAGCGTTTTCAGCTCGCCCAGCTTGCCGCTCTGGGCCAGGTCGACCGCGTACTTGAAGCGGGGGACGCTCCGCCGCTGCGTGCCGCACTGGAAGATGGTGCCGTATCGCTCCATCACCTGGCAAAGCGCGCGGCCCTCGGTCACGGTGACGGACATCGGCTTCTCGCAGTACATGTCCTTGCCGGCCTTGGCCGCCAGGATGGCCGCCGTGGTGTGCCAGTTGTCGCCGGTGGCGACCAGCACGGCGTCGATGTCGTCGCGGGCCAGCAGCTCGCGGAGGTCGCGGTAGACGACGCAGTCGGTGTTTCCGTAGCGCTTGTCCACCGCGGCCTTGGCGGCTTCGCGTTTCTTGCCGATGACGTCGCAGATGGCGATCATCTGCACGTCGTCGTTGCCCATCAAGGCGGTCATGTCGTGCGTGCCCCGGCCGCCGCAGCCGATCGTGCCCATCACGATCCGCTCGCTGGCCGGCGCCCGCTCGGGCCCGCCCAGGGCGCTCGAGGTAATCACGTAAGGCGCCGCCAGGGCGGCGCCCGCGCCCCGCAAAAAGCGGCGGCGCGAGAATCTCCTTTCAGCCATGAACCTTCCTCCTTCGGTGCAGACGTTGCTTGCTCGGGTTATGGTCGTTTCGTCGAGTCACGGGTATTGGCCGGTCGATGCCGGACTCCGGTAGTGTATCAGATTCTCCACGGTTCGCGCATGGCCCGGGACCGCAGTCGGTTGGCTTCCTCGTCGTCGAGGAACTCTTCTCGGGCCGCGTCCCACCGGAGCGGGCGCCGGAGGATCATGGAGATCGCCCCGAGGGAGCAAAGGTTCGTCGAGCGGTGAGCAATCTCGACCGGGGCGCAGGTCCCGGTCCGCCGCTTCACGCACTCAGGGAAACCGGGGATCGGCCCGCCGTCGGGCTCGACCAGCCGGACCTTGTCCCCGTCGCCGATCTTCACGTCCAGGAGCGACTTCGGGTGGGCGTCCACCTGGCCCCGCCAAGTATAGACCCACCCTTCCGTCCCCTCAAAGAGGATACCCATAGGATACTCCGCCGCGTTCCAGTTGCCACCCTCCTGATTGGGCGAGCGGCCCTCCCAGCCGGACGACGAGTCGGTCCAGTGCCACTCGACGCCGTTCGGAAACCGGTAGCGCATGTCCCAGGCGAACGGGTTGTCGAACAGTCCGGGCTCGAATTGGCCGCGGGCGTCGACCTCGATCACGCCGGCCACCTCGTCCTGGCCGGAGCCCTGCTGGGCGCTGTCGGCATGGTGCACGCCCCAGCCGGCGATGTAGCCCAGGGAGTAGTCGGAAATGAAATACCAGTCGTGGCTTCGGATCCGCTGGGGGGTGAACGGGGCCCAAGGCGCCGGCCCGAGCCACATGTCCCAATCCAGGCCGGGGGGCACGGGGGCCGGCTCGGTCGACCCGCCGCCGGTGGCGCGGGGGCTGCCGATCTTGACCCGCCGGAGGTCGCCGATATAGCCGTTACGCACCAGCTCCATGCCGAACAGCATTTTCGGGTCGTGCCGCTGCTGCGTGCCGTGCTGGAACACGATCCCGTAGCGGTTCACGGCATCGACGACGGCCTGCCCCTCGGCGATGGTCCGCGTGAGCGGCTTCTGGCAGTAGACGTCCTTGCCCGCCCGCGCCGCCTCGATCGTCACCAGCGCGTGCCAGTGATCGGGCGTGGCGATGTAGACGGCGTCAACGTCGTCGCGGGCGAGAAGCTCGCGAAAGTCGTTGTACGCGGCGCAGCGGCGGGGGCCGCCGAGATTCTGCTGGGCCGCGTCGCGGCGCTCCTGGCGCACGTCGCAGACGGCCACGCACTCGACCTCCGGCCCCTCGGCCAGCATCTGCCAACCGAAGCCCAACCCGACGATCCCCGTGACCACCCGCTCGCTCGGCGCAGCCTTCTCGCCCCGACCCAGGGCCGAGGCGGGGACGAACGTCGTCCACCGCAGCGCGGCTCCCGCCGCAATCGCCCCTTGGAGAAAGCGGCGGCGCGTCGTTCGGTTGCGGCTCAATGCGGGACTGCCCATATCTCGGCTCAGATTCTCCACGGCTCGCGCATCGCCCGCCCGGTGTAACGGTTGGCCTGGTCGTCGCCCACGAACTCGAGCTTGCCCGGGTCCCATTTCAGCGGCCGGCCGAGCCAGTAGGCGATGTTGCCGACGTGGCAGACGGTGACCGAGCTGGCGCCGATGGCCACGTCGGCGGCGGGCCGCTTGCGGGATCGCACGCAATCCAGGAAGTTGCCCTGGTGGTTGTCGCTCTCGTAGAGGTGGACTTCGTCGGGGCCGATCTTCACGTCCACGAGCGATTCCGGCTTGGTCTTGATCCCGCCGCGCCAGACGCTCACTTCGCCCTTGGTCCCTTTGAACACGACCAGGGCCCCCGGGCGGCCGTCGGTTCCCCAGCCGCCCTCGCCGGCTTCCAACAGCACGCCGTTGGGGTACCGGTAGGTCAGCGTCTTGAACTGCTTGCCGTCGGGCGTGAAGACCTCGACCGGGCCGGAGCCGTCCATATCGAGCCCCCACTGGACGATGTCGAAGTCGTGGGCGCCGCGGTCGGTCATCAGGCCGCCGGAGTAGTCGCGCCAAGTCCACCACTGGCGTAGGTGCGTACCGCGGTCGGGGTGGTAGGGGGCCCAGGGCGCCGGGCCGAGCCAGGCGTCCCAATCGAGCCCCTCCGGGACCGGCTCGGCCGGAAGGTCGCAGTAACGCGAGGTCCCGCCGGGCTCGGTGAACACGCTCTTCACCTCGCCGATGTAGCCGTTCCGCACTAGCTCGCAGGCGAACCGGTACCGCCCGTCGCTCCGCTGCTGCGTGCCCACCTGGACCACGCGGTCGTACCGCCGGGCGGCGGCCTTCATCGCCTGGGCCTCGCGGATCGTGTACGAAAGGGGCTTCTCGCAGTAGACGTCCTTGCCGTGCCGGCAGGCCTCGATGACCATCACCGCGTGCCAGTGCTCGGGCGAGGAGACGAGCACGGCGTCGAGGTCGTCGCGGGCCAACAGCTCGCGGAAGTCGGCATACGCCTTGCCATGATACTGGGCGGCGGTCTCGTCGCGGCGGTCCTGGTAGCAATCGCAGGCGGCGACCATCTGCGCCCCGCCGGCCACCAGCCCCTTCATCACGCTGCGGCCCCGGTTGCCGCAGCCGATCTGGCCCATCACGATCCGCTCGCTCGCCGGCGGTTTTTCGGCCGAGCCCAAGGCGGCGGACGTGATCGCGTACGGTGCGGCCACGGCCGCGCACGCGCCCTTGACGAAGCCGCGGCGTGTGATTCGCTTCTCAGTCATTGCGAGTCCCTCCCTTTGCATGTCTCTGCTGCTTGGGCCCGTGCTGCTATGGACTGGATATTCAAGAGAGTCTTGTTGACGGGATAACAGGATTTTCAGGATGAAGGAGGCGACGAACACTTCGGCCGCCGCACGCCATCAAGACAACTCGTCTGGGGCCAACTCCCAACCACTTCTCCCGTCCCCTTTCATCCCGTCGATCCTGTTATCCGGTCAAGACCCTTCTCTCGCGAGGCCCTTCAACGTCCGCACCTTTCGCTTGACTTCCACTTTCTCTTCGCCGAAATTCAACAGCAGGCCCACTTCTTTTCCTGTAGCCACCAGGTAGTTCACCAGTTGGACTTCGTGCTTCTCGGCCAGCCGGCGAACCGATTTCAGCTCCACGATCACTATGTCCTCCACGAGCAAGTCGGCGAAGAACTCTCCGACCACTTGTCCATCGTAGCGTACGGTGATCGGCTTCTGCGATTCAACGCTCAGGCCCGCTTTCTCCAGCTCGATAATCAAGCACGTCTCGTACACGGATTCGAGAAAACCGAATCCCATCTTGTTATACACGCGGAACGCACACCCGATCACTTTCTCGGTGATTTCCTGGTACTGCATCGGACGCCCTTCAGTCCGCGACGTGCACGACTCCGCGCAACGTTTCTCGTGGCAGATGTCTCTTGACAGGATGACAGGATTTACAGGATCACAATCATCAGGAACGTATTGGCAATTGCCCTCCGTCCCGCCCAATTGCTCCCCAAAGCCTCATCACAACGCCCTTCGCCAACACGTGCGTACCAAAATCTCCCGTCGTCTCTCAAGAGCTACTCTCCCCGGTCCTCTAATCTCCAAAGCCCCTTTCTCCCATCCCATCCCGTCGATCTTGTTATCCTGTCAATACACCTTCCCGCCATCCCGTCCCGTCAAGAGATCCCAATCCCCCACGGCTCGCGCATCGCCCTCGACCGCATCCGGTTGGCCGTCTCGTCGTCGAGGAACTCCTCCTTCTCCGGGTCCCAACGCATCCTGCGGCCCAGCTCCATGGCGATGTTTCCGACGTGGGCGACCGAGCAGCAGCGGTGGCCGACCTCCGCCGGGAAGTACGGGTCGCGGCGGCTCTTCACGGCGTCGAGGAAGCTGCGGTGCTCGCTGGGGGCCGTGACCAGGTGAATCTCGTCGGGCCCGATCACGCTTTCCAGAATCTCCTTCGAGCTGGCCTCGAGCGGCGCCCGCCAACTGGCGTTGCCCACCCAGCCGTCGGTCCCCTCGAACTTGAGCGCGGTGCCGCCGCTGTCGACGTGCATCTCGACCCCGTTGGCGTACCGGTACACCAAGTGGTACTCGTAGAACGTGTCGTAGAGTTCGTTCTCGTGCCGCTTGCCCACGCCTTCGATCTCGACGGGTCCGGTCCGCTCGGTGTCGTTGGCCAACTGGACCGTGTCGAGCTGGTGGGCGCCCCAATCGGTGAGCATGCCCCCGGAGTAGTCCCGATTCCATCGCCAGTGGAACTGATGCAGGCCCTCGCGATACGGCTTCCACGGGGCGGGCCCCAGCCACATGTCCCAGTCGAGCCCTTCCGGGATCGGCTTGGGTCGCGGATCGCCCGGCTCGGCCGGCCCGGCGGGCAACTGGACGGAGATCTTCCGGAGCTTGCCGATTCGCCCGTTCCGCACCAGCTCGGCCATCCGGTGGTAGATCTCGACCGACCGGTCCTCGGTCGACATCTGGAAGACGGCCTGGTAGCGCTGGACCACGTCGGCCAGCACGCGGCCCTGGGCGATGGTGAGCGTCGGCTTCTCGCAGATCACGTCTTTGCCGGCCCGGATCGCCGCAACCGAGATGGGCACGTGCCAGTGGTCGGCCGTGGAGATCATCACGCCGTCGACGTCATCGCGGGCGACGACCTCGCGCCAGTCCTTGGTCGTCGGGCAGGTGAACTGCTCGCCGCGCTGGCTGCGGACCACCTTGATCGCCTCGGCGATGCATCGCGGGTCCACGTCGCACAGGGCCACCGGCTCGGCGTCCGGCTGGCCGAGAAACATCTTCAGGTTCCGCCCGATGCCGTGACCGCCCACCCCGATGAACCCGATGGCGATCCGGTCGCTGGCGGGCGGCTTTTCGGCGTTTCCCAGAGCGGCCGACGTGATCGCGTAAGGCGCCGTCGCCATCCCGCCGGCGGCCGCCGCGGCTTGCCTCAAGAACTGCCGACGGTCCGAGAGTCGCGAGGCTTGCTTGCTCATCCGTCGCCCTCCTTCACGTGCACGGTCCCAATTGCTTTGGACAGGATAACAGGATGAAGAGGATAATTGCTATTGACACTCAGAAAAGGAATGCCGCGATCGATCGGCCGTTCCGCCGAGAAATCCGGGCTCCCGTTGGTCGCCCTCGCCACATTGGTTTTCTGAGCCTCAATAATTGCCCAGACAAACCGGCATGCCGACCACGAACCAGAGCAACACTTCTTCTCATCCCGTCGTTATCCAGCCAATCCTGTCATCCCGTCTCCAATCCCTCGCGTCTCAGACCCCGCTATATCTGCCACGGATCGCGCATCGCCCGGGTGAGCATGCGCGAGGCTTCCGCGTCGCCGATGATTTCCTCCTTCACGGGGTCCCAGGTGATTCGGCGTCCGGCGCGGATGGCGATGTCGCCAAGATGGCTGACCAAGTCGCTCCGCACGGCGTCGTCGATGTTGCTCACCGGCGTCTCTCGGGTGCGGACGCACTCGATGAAGTTTCGCTCCTGGCCCTCGCCCTCGGGCAGGCGGAGGTCGTTCGGCCCCAGCGGCGCGTCGCGGAGCGACTGCGGCTCGCAGTCCATCGAGGCGTAGTAGACGGCGATCCACCCCTCGGTGCCGATCAGTTGGGCGTAGTTATTCAGCTTGGCCAGGCGGGGGTGCTCATCTTTGGGCACGCCCGTCGCCCAGTAGCTCATCGCGACGCCGCTGGCGAACCGGATCCGCAGGTCCCAGTCGTGCACGGCGTCGTTCGCGCCCTGCTTGTCGATGACGCCGGTCCCCTCGACTTCCCAGTTGCCTTGCAGGTGCGTGTCGAACGCCCAGACCAGCAGGTCGAGCGGATGGGCCCCCCACCCGGCGATGAAACCGATCGCGTAATCGTAGACGTGGAACCAACCGGGGCCGCTGTCCGGACAACCGGAGTAGGGCCGCCACGGCGCGGGGCCGAGCCAGAGGTCGTAGTCCAGCCCCTCGGGCACGGGCTTCGCCACGCGCGAGCCGCCGCCGATGCTGTTGGGCGCCTTGACGCGGATCTCGCGGATCTCGCCGATCCGCCCGTTGCGCACCAGTTCCGCGCCCAGTCGGCAAGCCGGCCGGCACCGGGCCTCCGTCCCGTACTGGAACACGCGATCGTAGCGCTTGATCGCCTCGCGGCAGGCCAGGTCCTGGGCCACGCTCACCCCCAGCGGCTTCTCGCAGCAGACGTCCTTGCCGGCCTTGGCCGCGGCAATCGTGACCGGGACGTGCCAGTGGTCCGTGGTGGCCACGCCGACCGCGTCGACGTCGTCGCGTGCCAACAGCTCGCGGAAGTCGTTGTACGCCCGGCAGTCATCGTTCTTGTAGTGGGCGTCGACGACGGCCTTCGCCTGCTCGCGCACGTGCTTCCAGACGTCGCAGACGGCGACCACTTGCGCCTCGGGGCAGCTAAGCTGCTCGCGGACGTTCAAGAGCCCCCGGGGGCCGACGCCCACGTAGCCGGTTACCACCCGCTCACTGGCCGGCGGTCGCCCCTCGCCGCCCAAGGCCGTGGAGGTGATCACGTACGGCGCGGCGGCCAGACCGCCGAGCGCCGCGGCGCGTCGGAGAAACCGTCGCCGGCTCAAACGTCGCTTCGCTGGCTCGTTCATCGCTCCCCCTCTCTTTTCGAGTGACGAGAGACATGGAAGGACGGTCGTTCGTGTTTCAAATCTGCCACGGCTCGCGCATCGGGCGCCAGGTGAGCCGGTTGGCCTCGTCGTCGTCGACGAACTGCTCGGCGGCCGGGTCCCAGGTCAGCTTGCGCCCCAGCTCCATGGCCATGTTGGCCAGGTGGCACACGGTGGCCGAGCGGTGCCCGACCTCGACGGGCACGTTGAGCCCCTTGGGGCTCCGCCTGCGGATACAGTCTAACCAGATCCCCATGTGCGTGCCACCTTCGCCCTCCGGGGCCAGGTGGATCTCGTCGGGCCCGATCCGCGAGGTGAGCAGCGATTTCGGCTCGGCGTCGAGCTGTTCCCGGCTGACGTAGACCCAGCCCTCGGTCCCCTCGAACCGGACGCCGCCGGTCTTGACTTCCGTCTCGCGGCTGCGGAGCTCGAGCTTGACGCCGCCCGCGTAGGTGAGATCGACCGCCATGTCGTAGAACGTGTCGTGGATCCCGCTGGCGTTCCGCTTGCCGCGGCCCACGATCTCCAGCGGGCCGGAGTCGTCGGCCGCCAGCCCCCACTGGGCGATGTCCAGGTGGTGGGCACCCCAGTTGGTCATGTCGCCCCCGGAAAAGTCGCTCACGAACCGGAACTTGTAGTGGACGCGATCCTTGTGGTACGGCGAAAAGGGCGCGGGGCCGAGCCACATCTCGTAGTCGAGCTCCGGCGGCACCCGCTGCGGCCGCCACGGGTTGTCGTTTCCCGGCCGGGCGTAGATGGTCACCTTCACCGTTTTGAGCTCGCCGATGCGCCCGTTGCGCACCAGCTCGCACGCCTTGATGAACTTCTCGTCGGACCGCTGCTGGCTCCCCACCTGAACGATGGCGTTGTACCGCGCGGCCACGTCGGCCAGGATTCGCCCTTCTCGGATCGCCAGCGACAGCGGCTTCTCCACGTAGACCGCCTTCCCGGCCCGGATCGCGGCGATGGCGATCGGCACGTGCCAGTGGTCCGGCGTGGCCACGACCACGGCGTCGACGTCGTCGCGGGCGAGGACCTCGCGGAAGTCGCCGCAGGTGGCGCAGTCTCGGTTTCCGGCCGCCTTGTCGATCGTCGCCTTGGCCGCGTCGCGATGCTTCGCGTCGACGTCGCAGACGGCCACGACCCGATCGCCGCCGGCCATGATCTGCTGCCCTCGGCCGCCCGAGCCCACGAGCGCCGTGGTGATCCGCTCGCCGGGCGCCGGACGACCGGGGGCGCCGAGTGCGGTCGAGGAGATCACGTAAGGCGTCGCCAGGGCGGCGCCGGCCGTCTTGAGAAACCCGCGTCGTGTGCGACGGCTCAGGTCTGGCTTCATCGGAATCCCTTTACTCGTTCGAAGTGTTGTGTCAGAGCCGCGCCGTAGCGCGATGGTCGCTGCCGGTCCATCCCTGCCCTCAGACTCGGGCCGACTCACTTTCGACCGTGGGCCGGGATCGCTCGTCGGGAAGGCAGGGCCTGCGGGGCTTGGCTATCCCAAAGGTGTGCTCTAGAGGAAGATTCTACCCTGGCCGTCACACGGCTCGCAATGGTCGGCCGGCCGTCGCCCGTCCCGCGAGACATCCAGCCAAGTAGCCCGATCGGGGGGAGTCGTCTTTTCACGGAGAGGTGCTGCTCGAAGGTCGGGCCGGGAGCGTGTCTCGTCTTCTTCGCGTACGGCGAGTACACTGGCACGGGGTTTTCGGGGCCGGCCCTTGGGCACCTTGCGAGATCATAAGTCCGGGAGACATGATGCAGACGACTCGCTTCTCGATCGTAGTGGGAGTCATGGCGGCGGCGTCCATGGGTCCTTTCGCCAATACGACCTTCCCAGCGCACGCCGGCGAGGCCGAGAACACCGACCTCGAGCGGTTCCTGCCCAACCACGGCAACTCCGTGTACCCAGCCGCGAGCCTGCTCCGCCAGTGGCCTCCGGAGGGGCCGAAAGAGCTATGGCGCGTCGAGATCGGCTGGGGGAAGAGCGCGGTCGTCGAGGCCCACGGTCTGGCCTTCACCGCCGCGGAAACCGACGACAAGCAGTGGGCGGTCTGCCTCGATCCGCTCACCGGCGCCACGCGGTGGACGCACCTGCTCCACCCGGAGAAGAACCGCCATTTCGCCAAGGGACCGGTGGCCTCGCCGGTCGTCGACGGGGACCGCGTCTACTTCATTGCCTATGCCATCTACGAGGGCGACGTATGGGAGATGCGCTGCCCCATCGTCTGTCTCAGAACCGACGGCACGGAGCTGTGGCGCGCCGACGAGACCTTCTGGGGGACCGAGGCGTCGACCCCGATGGTCGTCGGGGACACGCTCTACGCGGGCGCAGACAACCCCGCGCGCTCCGTCCTCGTGGCACTCGACAAGACGACCGGCGCGTTGCGTTGGTCCGTGACTCCCCAGGAGAAGAAGGACCGGGAGCTCGGCGCGCCGGCCTCGCTGACCTACCAGGTCGTCGACGGCGTACCGCAGGTGATCGTGGCGACCTACGGCACCCGAGAGCTGCTGGGCGTGCACGCCGACACCGGCGAAGTGATGTGGCGCTACCCCTATCCGGCCGACATCCGCATCGGGCTGGTCAGCACGCCCGTGGCCGTGGGATCGCGCTTGTTCGTCTGTGGCGGAGAGGGAAAGGGCCGCAACTTCTCCGTGTGTCTCGACATGCACACGGTGGACGGAAAGATCGCCTTCCGGGAGCTCTACTTCAGCACCGAGCTGCAAACGAACATGTTCAACACGGTGGCCGTCTACGACGACGCGGTGTTCGGCTTCGGCGGCAACCCGAGGATCGGCTTCCTGCACTGCACCAATCTCGCCGACGGCCGCCTGCTTTGGAAGGAAGACAGCGACGATTGGACCAAGGACCAGAACCTGGTGATCGCGGACGGATTGATCTTCGCCCTCACGAAGAACGACGAGCTGGTGATGGCCGAGGCCGGCCGAGAGCGCTACCGCGAGCTGGGCCGCGTGCCTTTGGGGCTGGAATTGGGCAGACCGCAACAGCCGACGATCGCCAACGGCCGGATGTACGTCCGCGGCGTCCAATCGGTGGTCTGCTACCAGATTGCCGAGTAGCAGGCACACGCCGTGTGCCGTAGCCAGCGGACGGCGCACGGCGTGTGCCTGCTACTGAAGTCGGGAATTTGTTCTTCGGCGGATCCTCGCCCTGAAAGGAACGCGAACCGATGCGACTCTCCCTCCACCGGCTCTGCTGCGCCGCAGCCGCCCTTGCCCTTCTTGCATTGGCCCCGACGGCTCGCGCCGACGAGCCCGGTCCGGCCCGCCCCAACGTCCTCTGGATAACCTGTGAAGACATCAGCCCCCATCTCGGCTGCTACGGGGACGCCTACGCCCGAACGCCCGTGCTGGACAAGCTGGCCTCCCAAGGCGTCCGCTACACCGACGCCTACGCGATCACGGGCGTGTGCGCCCCGAACCGCTCGTGCCTGATCACGGGCGTGTATCCTTCCACGCTGGGGAGCCACGACATGCGCAGCACCACCCGGCTCCCCGACTTCATCAAGTGTTTCCCCGAGTACCTCCGCGGCGCGGGCTACTACTGCTCGAACAACGTCAAGACCGACTACAACTTCGCCACGCCCAAGACCGCCTGGGACGAGTGCTCCCGCAAGGCCCACTGGCGGAACCGCGAAGAAGGCCAGCCCTTCTTCAGCGTGTTCAACTTCACCGTCTGCCACGAGAGCCAGATCCGGCAGCCGGACGCGAGCTTCTTCAAGAACACCGCGCGGCTCACGCCCGATCAGCGTCACGACCCGGCCCGGGTCGCGGTTCCGCCCTTCCATCCCGATACGCCCGAAGTCCGCCAGGATTGGGCCCGCTACCACGACCTGATCACGGCGATGGACTACCAGGCCGGCGACGTGCTGGCGCAGCTCGAAGAAGACGGGCTGGCCGACGAGACGATCGTTTTCTTTTTCTCCGACCACGGCGCGGGCATGCCGGGCTGCAAGAAGTGGGTCTGGGAGTCGGGCCTGCACGTGCCGCTGATCGTGCGGTTTCCGGAAAAGTACCGGAAATGGGCGCCGGGCAAGCCTGGCAGCGCTTGCGAGCGGCTGGTCAGCTTCGTCGACTTCGCCCCCACCGTGCTGAGCCTGGCGGGCGTCGAGATCCCGCCGCACGTGCAAGGGAAGGCGTTCCTCGGCCCGCAGGCGGCCGAGCCGCGCCGGTACGTCTACGCGATCCGCGACCGGATGGCCGAGCGGTACGACACGGTCCGCGTGGTCCGCGATCACCAGTACCAGTACATGCGGAACTTCGTGCCGCACCTGAGCTGGTCGCAGTTCGTCAGCTACACCGAAGAGATGCCCACGATGAAGGTATGGCGGCGCCTGGCCGGTGAGGGCAAGCTCAACGACGTGGAGGCCCGGTACTTCCGCCCCACCAAGCCGATCGAGGAGCTTTACGACACGGCCGCCGACCCGCACCAGGTCCACAACCTGGCCGGCGACCCGAAATACAGGCCCGTGCTCGAGCGGATGCGGTCGGAGAGCGCGGCCTGGATGAAGCGAACTCGCGACCTGGGGCTTCTGCCGGAGTACGAGATGCACCGCCGCGTCGAGGATCGCACGCCGTACGACGTCGCTCGCGACCCCCGGCTCAACCCGCTCGACCGGCTGCTCGCGGCGGCCGATCTGGCCAACCGGATGGACGCCGGGTGCCTGGCGGGGCTGGTCAAGCTGCTGGGGGACGACGAGCCGGCCCTCCGCTATTGGGGCGCGACCGGGCTGGTCGCCTTGGGCAAGGACGCTGCCCCGGCCGTCGACGCCCTGCTCGGGGCGATCGAGGACCCGGCCCCCAACGTCCGCATCGCCGCCGCCGAAGCGCTCGCGAACCTGGGCCGCGCGGGCGATGCCCTGCCCGTGCTCATCGCCGGGCTGGAGCACCCGACGGCGTTTGTGCGCCTCCGGGCGATCAATGTCCTCGACCGGCTCGGCGAGCAAGCCCGGCCCGCCCTGCCCGCGATCGAGCGGGCCCGGCTCGAGGAAAAAAGCCACGCCGGGGACTACGTGGGCCGGATGGTCGAGTACGTCCCCGAGAAGTTCCAGAAAGCTCCCAACCAATGACCCCGGACCGGCCGAGAAATGGCTTCGCTCCGTGTGTCAGCCGGCCTTCTGCGTGAAAACCACCCACGACCGTCTCAGGAGGACAAGCCCATGATCTGCGGAATACGACACTTGTTGGTCGCCTTGGTGCTCGCGACGGCGATCGCCGGTCCGCCGGCCCCGGCTGCCGAGCCGGTCAACCTGCTCACCAACGGCGGCTTCGAGGAGGGGACGGTCGGCTGGACTCCCGATCCCAAGCATTCGCTGGTGACCGGCGCGGACGACGCCCATTCCGGCCAGTCCTGTCTGAGCGGAGAGGTAACCGGGCCGAAGCAGGCCCTGTACCTCAAGCGCCGCGTGCCGGTCAAGGCACAGAACCGCTATCAGTTCGAGGTCTGGGCCAAGGCGACCAACCGCACCAAGCTGGTGCTGTGGGTCGTGCCGCCCGGCGCGGACGAGCGGCAGCTCGTCACCGCCTGGGACAACGTGCCGCAGAAGTGGCGCCGGCTTAGCACCCCGGTGAGCGTCGGCCAGGACGGCACGCTGGAGCTGCTGCTGATCGCCCCGTCGTCGCACAACGCGCCCGCCGGACGGATCTGGGTCGACGATCTCGCCCTGGTCGAGACGAAGATGCCGCCGATCGCGAGCGTCTCCCAGGGCGTCGGCTACAACGATGAGCCGGCCATGGCCGCGGCCGACGACGGCTCGATCTACTGCGCCTGGAACAGCTTCCGCGACGGCTTCGACTCGCTCCAGGTCGCCCGCTACCGGCTCGAGGGCGAGAAGCTCGAGCCGGCCGGGGCATGGCAAGTCTGCGGCGGCGAGGGGACGTACGTGCTCGGTCCCCGGGTCGTATCCGCCGGGCAGAGCGTCGTCGTGCTCTACGCCGCGGAAGTGGACAAGAAGTGGGACATCTGCGCCGTGACCTGCGGAGCGGACGGCCCGGGCCGCCCGCTGGCCGTGACCTCTGATGCGGGCGTCGACGTGAAGCCGGCCGCCGCCTGGCGCGACGGCACGCTCTGGGTCGCCTGGGAGTCGAACTCGGGCGGGCCGCGCCAGGTCTGCGCCGCCTCGGTTCGGGACGGCAAGGTGTCTACGCCCCAGGTGGTCAGCCGGTCCGAAACGTCCGACTACGCCCCGTCGGTCGTTGTGCTCCAAAGCGGCGAGGTCTGCGTCGCCTGGCACAGCTTCCGCGAGAACAACTACGACGTCTATCTCCGCCGAAAACCGGCCGACGGCGATTGGGGCCCGGAGCGGCGGCTCACCTCGGCCGCCGCGGTCGATCGGCATCCGGTGCTCATTCCCCGCGGCGACGACCTCTGGCTGGCCTACGAGAATTCGCAAACGGGCGGGCGGACCAAGCCGTACCGCATCGGCGCCACGGACCAGCGGCGCCTGATCGTGGCCAAGGTGACCGCCGAGGGGCTGCTGGCCCCGAAGGACTACGCCCAAGCCTCGCCGCTCTACGCCCACTCGGAGGGGGCCAGCGGGGCGTTCGACGCCGCCGGGCGCCTGTGGCTGGCTTGCTTGAAGCCGCGATCGCCGGCCAAGAATTGGGACGTGTTCGTCACCTGCCTCTCGGGCGGCGGTTGGCAGAAGCCCGTGCCCGTGTCGAACCAGAAGGGGCTCGACCGCCCGCCCGTCCTCGCGCTCGGGGGCGATCGGGCCCTGATCGCGTTCCAGGCCGATCCCAATCCGGGCTCGTGGAAAACGGAGGAGGAGTCGGCGGCGGCGACCAGCGACGTCTACCTGGCCGCCATGCCGCTCGACGCCCCGCCCGCCGCCGGGCCCATCGAGCTGGAGCCGCTCGTCGAGCCGGACGAGCCGTTCGAGGCGGGCGAGCTCCGCGTGGCCTACGGGGAGGACCTGCCCACGCGGTCGATCGAGTACCAGGGAAAAAAGCTGCATCTCTTCTTCGGCGACCTGCACGAGCACACCGACGTGTCGATCTGCAACCGCAACGGCGATCAGACGATCGACGAGAGCTACCAGCACATGCGCGACATCGCCCGGTACGACTTCGCCTGCGCCACCGACCACGGCTACAACCTCAACCCGTACCTCTGGAACTACACGGCCAAGCTCGCCCGCACCAACGACGACCCCGACCGTTTCGTCACCTTCCTCGCCGAGGAGTGGACGTCGACGTTCGAGGAGTACAGCGAGGAGCACCCGTACGGGTTCTACGGCCACCGCAACCTGATCCTGGCCGACATGTACTTCCCCCGCTGGTGGAACGCCCGCAACTACCAGAACCCGGCCCAGGTGTGGGAAGACCTGCGCAAGATGAATGCCAACTTCGTGCAGATTCCGCACCAGATTGCCGACACGGGCAACGTGCCCACCGACTGGAACTACACCGACGAGGTGGCCCAGCCGGTGGCGGAGATCTTCCAGATCCGCGGCTCGTACGAATACCAGGGCACGCCGCGCGAGGCGGCCCGCACCACGCCCAAGCCCGGCTACTTCCTCCAGGACGCCTGGGCCCGGGGGATCGTCATCGGCGTGGTCGCCAGCCCCGACCACGGCGGCGGCTACGGCAAGGCGGCGGTCTTCGCGCCGGAGCTCACCCGCGAGGCGATCCTCGACGCCCTCCGCGCCCGCCACTGCTACGGCACCACGGCGGCCAAGATCCTGCTCGACGTCCGCACCGACGGCCACCTGATGGGGGAGAAGGTGTCCAAGCCGGCGCCCAGGAACGTCGAAGTCACAATCTTCGCCCGCTGCCCCGGCGAGATCGCCCGGATCGACGTCTGCCGCAACAACCAGTTCATCTACACCCACGAGCCCGAGGGTTGCGACGCCCAGCTCACCTTCGTCGACCGCGAGCCGCTCGCGGGCCGCAGCTACTACTACGTCCGCGTGATCCAGGAGGACGAGGAGATCGCGTGGTCGAGCCCGGTGTGGTTTGGGGCGGAGTGATTGCCCGGCAGCCGAAAGGTAAGGACCTCGCAAACAACAAGTGGGGCACGATTCCATCGTGCCCCACCGCCATATCGCGACAGTTGTCTCTTCCGCGATCCGGAGGGGGCGAACCAAGCCACCAGCACTATTCACGGTCCGTCTGTCGCAGGATATGAGACCCATCGCGTTTTCGCTACGGCAAGGGGGGCACACGAACCCGTCGGCACGAGGGCCGTTTACGGCCCGGCTCCGCGGAGCGGTAATAGCCCCGGCGTTTACGCCGGGGTGACGCGGGCAACACGATCAGCGGATGAGGCCCGTTCACGGGCCTTCTCGCCGCTCGGGCTTGAGCCGATGGGCGTCATGGCTCGTCGTCGTAGCGGGTAATCCGTTCCAGACGGTCCTGCGCCGTGGCGCGCCCGTGATGCTCGCGCTGGTCGCGCACGTACTTCCTCACCCACTCCACATCGCCCGTCCCGAAGCTCACCACCCCGTAGCCGGCTTGCCACTGGAGGACCTTCTGCCGTTTGCCCATCTGCTGGTTGACGTCGTACGACGTTCCGCCCTTGAGCTTGCCGATCCACTCGCTGATCGTGAGCGTGGGTGGAATGGTGACGGCCACGTGCACGTGCGTTTCCGTGCCGCCGATCTCGTGGACGAACGCGTCGGGCGTGTCGACGATGCGCTTCCACAACGCCCGGTGGGCAACAGGCTCGACGGTCGGCGTGAGCAGGGGCAAGCTGTTCTTCGTGTGCCAGACGACGTGTAGGTTGATCTCGCTGTAGTAGTTGTGCGACATTGGCGTAGCCCCACGGGATGCAGCGCCTCAAGCCAGGGGAGAAGGCCCGTAAACGGGCCTGACCAGAAGAAGTCTATCGCACGGCCACCCCGGCGTAAACGCCGGGGCTAGGACCGCTCCGCGGAAAAGCCCGGTGAACCGGGCACGCGCAGGACCCCCGCTGACGGGGCTTATTGATCCTTGCATAGCCAGTGATCGCGCCAAGGGGCCGAAGTCCTTTGTTTTCCGACCTCCCGTCGGCGGGCCTCTCGCCAAGGCTCGAAGACGGCGCTTTACCCACCCGCCGCCGACGTTTCGTACGTCCGCCCCTTCATGCCGTTGCGGTAATTCTCCGCGGCCCGCTCGGCGAGCTTCTGGCCGAACGGGGTGGGGTATTCGCCGGTGATGCAGGCCTGGCAGAGCTGGTCGGCGTCGAGCCCGACGGCCCGGGCGATGGAATCGACCGGCAGGTAGCGGAGCGATTCGGCGCCCAGCGTTTCGGCCATCCGGGCTTCGACCTCGGGGGTGAGCGGGCCGCCGCCTAGAAACTGGGGGGCGAAAAGCTCGCTCACCGTGGACATGTCGATGCCGTAGAAGCACGGCGAGACGATCGGCGGCGAGGCGACCCGAATGTGGATCTCCGCGGCACGCCCCACCCGGCGAATCCGATCCACCAAAACCCGCATCGTCGTCGCCCGGACGATCGAGTCTTCTACCAGGAGGACGCGTTTCCCCTCCAAGACTTCGCGCAAGGGCGTATACTTTGTGCGGGCCCTTTCCTCGCGGCTGCCGGTCCCCTCGATGAAGGTGCGGCCGGTGTAGCGGTTGCGGATCAAGCCTTCCAGGCAGGGGAGGTTGAGCTTGTAGGCCATGGCGTCGGCGGCCGCCTTGCTCGTGTCGGGCACGGGGACCACGATCGTCTCCTCGTCCCGCGGCACGGTCTCCAGCCGAGCCAGCTCCTCGCCCAGGGCCTTCCGGACCAGGTACACGCTGCGGCCGTCCAGCACGCTGGCCACGTTGGAGAAGTAGATCCACTCGAAGAAACAGTGCGCCCGGCGCGGACTGCTCGCAAACCGCTCGACCTCGAACCGCCCGTCGATGATCGTGATCGCCTGGCCGGGCAGGAGCGACTTGACGCTGTCGGGCGAGAAGCCGAGGTTCACCAGCGCCACGCTCTCACTGGCCGCGGCGAACAGCGGCCCCTCGATGGCGTAGCTCAGGGGCTTGATCCCCAGCGGGTCGCGCGCGACGAGCATCTGCCCTAGGGCGTTGAGGTAGACGAGGCTGTAGGCCCCGTCGAACCGCGCGGCGAACTCCCGACACACGTCCACCAGCGACGGCCGCTCCTGCTTGGCCACCGTGGTGCAGATGGTGTGCATGATGATTTCGGTGTCGGTCTCGCGGGCCAGATGGTTGTCGTCGTCGGTCAACAGCTTGCGGCGGAGCTCCCTGAAGTTGGCCAACTGCCCGTTGAAGGCAAAGCTGAACCACTTGTGCTTCTTGATGTGGTGGCGCTCGAAGGGCTGGGCGTAGCTGCGGTCTTCCTGGCCGCAGGTGGCGTACCGCACGTGCCCGATCGCCGCCCGACCCGCGTACTGCCGCATCAGGTTCTCGGCCTTCCCGCGGTGGCTGAGCCGAAACGCCTCGGCCACGGTACCCATTTCCTTATGGGTATCGATCAACTGCTTGCGGCCGGGATTGTACGTGGTCATGCCCGCGGCGAGTTGGCCGCGGTTCTGAATGTCCAAGAGCATCCGCGGCATGAGCCGGGAGATCTCGTCCGGGCCCTGCTCCGGACAGAGCGAGCTGACCCCTCCGTGCGGCAGATGGTAGATTGCCGCCACGCCGCACTCTTCGCCGAGTTGGCTCATGATGACCCGAAGACCGACGCTTTCGCGTCCGGCCCGTCCGGTGTTCCAAGGAATAGTCCACGCGAATGATGATCTTGGCGTCGGCAAAGACGCGGCGCTCCTGCCGCGTCCCGCTGCCGCCCTCGCACCATTCTAGCGCCGCGGGTCCGTTCTCTCAAGCGATTCGGGATGTGGCAAGTCTCCCGGGCAAGGTCCGGTGAATCCGTAACCTGGCCCTCTTGCTTGAGTTGCACGCTCCGTGGGCATTCTTCGGTCGACCGGTAGGAAGCGTGCTACCCGGCCGCGCGGAACCTGCCTGCCCGGGAGCCTTTCGATTTTGACAAGGGAGCGGTATCTTAAGGATGGGCGGAAGAATAGGAGTAGCAGGCACACGCCGTGTGCCGTAGCCAGCGAACGGCACACGGCGTGTGCCTGCTACGGAAGTCGGCAGGTTATTCTTCGGCCGATCCTCCGCGACTACGGGACTTGTTCCGGACCGAACCACGCACCGCTTCTCGGCAACGATGACCGACATCCTCCGTCAAGAGATCGCCACCGCGGCCACGACCATCGTGGTCAAGGTCGGCACCCGCGTGCTCACCCGCGACGACGGCTGCCTCGACCAGCAGCGGATCGCTCAGCTTGCCGAGGAGCTGCACCGGGTGCTCGCCACCGGCCGCAAGGTGGTGGTGGTCAGCTCGGGGGCCGTGGGCGCCGGGATCGGACGCCTCGGGCTCACCAGCCGGCCCACCGACATCGCCCGGCTCCAGGCCGTGGCCGCCGTCGGGCAGAGCCTGTTGGTCGAGGCCTACGAGCGTTCGCTTCAGGCCTTCGGCCGACACGCGGCCCAAATCCTCCTCACTGCCGAAGACCTGGAGACTCGCACCCGCTACCTCAACGCCCGAAACACGATCCGCGCGCTCTTGGATTACGGGGCGGTGCCGATCATCAACGAGAACGACACGGTCAGCGTCGACGAGCTCCAGATCACCTTCGGCGACAACGACCGGCTGGCGGCAATCGTCACCAACCTCATCCAGGCCCCCCTCCTGGTCCTGCTCTCCGACGTCGAAGGGCTCTACAACGGCGACCCGGCCGACCCGGCGTCGCGAGTGATCCCTACCGTGAAGCGGTTGGACCAGTCGATCCTCGACCTGGTTTGCGATCGGGCCACGGGCGTGAGTCGCGGCGGCATGGCCAGCAAGCTCGAGGCCGCCCGACAGGCCACCGTGGCCGGTGAGAACGTGATTATCGCCGGCGGTCGTTCTCCCGGTGTTCTGGGCAAGATCATGGCGGGCGAGCCGGTGGGCACGTTGGTGTTGCCGCAGAAGAGGGTGGTCGCTGCCAGGAAGCGCTGGATCGGCTTCACCCGGCAAACGCGGGGCCAACTGATCGTCGACGCGGGAGCCCGACGGGCCGTCGAGCACGACGGACGCAGCCTCCTGCCCATTGGAATCGTGAAAGTGAAGGGCTCCTTCAGCAAGGGGGACGTCGTCGCCGTGTGCGATCCCGGCGGCGCCGAGTTCGCCCGCGGCCTGACCAACTACTCGGCCGACGACGTCCGGCGGATCCGCGGCCTGAAGACGGGCGAGATCGCCGAGGCCCTGGGGCACTGTCCGTACGACGAGGTGGTCCACCGCGACAACATGGTGGTGACCGCGTGAGCCCCAGTCGCTTGGCTGCTGGGGCTCGGAAGCGCCGGAGGACTGCTGACTGACGGCTGGACAGAGGTTATGTCAGAGCCTCCTGGCGCCCCGATTGCCGGGGTCCGGCAGATGGAGGGGACTGCTCCGCCGCATGAGCGCGGTCGGCGTGAACCGGCGCGGCTCCTGCCGCGCGACGAAGCGCGCCGGTAAGCGGGAAGCACGGCCACTGGCAATCAGTCCCCCGCTAGTTCCTCCCCCGCACACGTGCCCGAGTTTCTCCAAACGGCCGCGTCGATGCTTTGCGAAACGAATCGCACGGCCCCGTCGCCGTACACCACGTTGACGCCGCCGGGATGCCGGCTGCGAGCGGCAAGCGGAGCTTGTCGGGGGTACAGCTCACACTCGTCGGATGCGAACACCTTGTCATTGGGTGTGAGCCACGTACTGTACGACCAAGCCTGGTTGCGCCGGGCGAAGAACCAGGAGAAACCGCGCGGCTCCGTCGGTACGGGGACGCCGTGGGGCGGGACGCGAGCCAGGCAGTCGAGATACGCTCCCGTGTCGCCGTCCCAAAAACTAGTCGCCGGGGTCTCGATCACGCACTCCGAAACCAGCATCGTGTTGGAGCTGCCGTCCCGCATCTTTGCAAAGGAGGTGTCGCTGTTGATGCCGAACGCGCCCCGCAGTTTCTTGCGGGGCTCCTCGCGCAAGTCGCCATGGTCGGTGTGCCCGATGCACGCGACGTAGTTGGTTGGAGCGTAGCCGGCGGTCGGCGCATCGGCCGGATTGCTCGGACAGCGTACGACCTCCAGTTCCATCCCACAAAGCCGCGCGTTATCCCCCTCGTTGCCCGGTTCCATCTCCCAATCGATCCGGTTGTACAGGGTCTCCTGTTCCAAGTGTGGCAGAATCCTCGCAATCCACGAGAGCATGCTCGTTTGCGACGGGTCCTCAACGGTCATGCGGCGAACGGTGCCCGGCGGAAGACAACCGTATACGTAGTGGTACTGGTGGAGTGCCAGACCCAATTGCTTCAGGTTGTTGGAGCATTGGGTCTTTCGTCCCGCCTCCCGGGCCGCCTGCACGGCAGGCAGCAACATCGCAATGAGGATGCTGATGATGGTCATTACCACCAGCAGCTCTACGAGGGTAAACCCATTACTTACCCATTTGCATCGGGACATGGAGACCGCCTCCTCTGTTCGTTTGACACGATGCCTCGTTCCTTGCCTTCCGCGTGGTTCCACGTCGCGGGGGCAGGTTGACTTCGCGCAACGAGGCACGGAAGGCCTCGCTAGGAATCGGGCCCGCGCGACTTCAACTCAAAGTCCTTCGCATTCTCGCCGGGCGCGACCTCCACGGTCGCGCTGTATTGCGCCACGTCAGCCTGGACGGTCGCGTCCGGCTTCCCTTTCGGATGTGAGTTGCCTGGCGGGACGCTCGGCCGCTGGCCCGTTCCGCCCCTCTCCCGTACCGCCAGAATCAGTACGGAATGTCTGCCCGCCCGTATGCCCTGGCGACGAGCCAGTTCGTAGCGACCCGCCCGAATCGGCGCGGCCGCGGAAGGTCCGGGCGTCCCTACCATCGGATCCAGACGGACGCTGCCGTGCTGCACCAGTTGGCCGTCGACACTGATCTCGCCGGACAGAGAGGAAGCCTCGCCGCCACACCCACCCATCGGGAGACCGAGGGCGGTCGCTGCCAAAGCCGCCCACAATGCCCTCTTAGGGGGGCAACGGCATTGAGCGCTGGAAGCTACCATGACGCGGCCGGCACAAACACCATCCGGCTCTTTAGAGGGGAGTCCAAAAAAAGCGCCAATTATCAACATACCAGCGGCGCTCACCCAGTGCAAGCGAGGGGTCTAGCCAACACAAACGGGGCGGTACCACCAATATGGCGGGGGCGCGCTCGCCATCAGCGGCCGCGGCCAGCGAAAACGGCGAGACCGTCGCTCAGCCAAAGCGCCCTGGCAAAGCGCCGGGCCACCCTGCCCAATCCTCTTGACTCTGTACACCCGTATATTGTACGATTGTCCAGGGTAGGAGCCCTTGGCCGGTCAATCCGTCTCGCGAATAAGGGGAGTCCCAAATGGAGCTGTACGGACAAGTCACGGACAAGCAACGCCGGGTGTACGAATTCATCCGCGACAAGATCCGCAATCGGGGCTACGGGCCCACGGTCCGTGAGATCGGGCAGCACTTCGGTATTAGCTCGCCCAACGGCGTGATGTGCCACTTGAAGGCCCTGGAGAAGAAGGGGCTGATCACGCGCGAGCCGAACATGTCGCGGGCGATCCAATTGGCGGCCGAGCCGATCGAGGAGCGGGGATTGCCTTTGGCGGGGCGGATCGCCGCAGGCGTTTTGCACGAGGCCATCGAGCAGGACGAGCGGGTCGACTTCGGCGACGTCTTCGACAGCAAGAACAAGAGCCTGTTCGTGCTCGAGGTCAACGGCGACTCGATGATCGACGATCAGATCGCCGACGGCGACTACGTGGTGGTGCGCCGGCAACGGACCGCCCGCCGTGGCCAGATCGTCGTCGCCCTGACCGAAGAGAACGAGGCCACGCTCAAACGCTGGTATCCCGAGAAGAAACGCATCCGCCTGGAGCCGGCCAACTCGGCGATGAAGCCCATCTACGTCAAGAACGCCCGCGTGCTCGGCGTGGTGGTCGGCGTGGTGCGGAAGGTGCAATAGGGCGAGTAGGGCAAGTACGGCGGGCTGTGCCGGGCGCTTTCTGACCGGACTCATTCGCCGCCTTTCGAACAAGGCGCGGAGTGAATCCAATCGGCCGAGTACCTCGCCCCTTCTTCACCCGGCCGGAGATCTGTGTGCTCTTTCCGGGGGGTCATATTTACACCTAGAGGGGTGGCCTGCCGGGGGCTTCGTTTCTCCAGGCCGAAATACCACAATCTTTATTGCCATTAGGGCCTTAATAGCGCATCGGGTTCCGGGGGAACGGAAGCCTGTTGGGAGGGAGGCGCCTGCGCAAAAGGCAGGGAATTGAATCTGGCTATCTTGTGCCGTATGCTTAGATTCTGAAACTCATGTACTCACCCTCTGTCCAGTCGGACGGCCCCCCATGAACGACATCCGCCAGCGTTGGCGAGATCTGGTGCGCAGTTACGCCCTGCACTACGACGCACCGGCCAACGATCGCTACTGGGCGCCCGAGCTTGAGACTTGCCCCCGGGACCGGCTCCGGGCGATCCAAAGCGAGAAGCTGGCGCTGGCCTACCGCTATCTGTGGGAGTGCAGCAGCTTCTACCGTCGGAAATTTGAAGAGGCGGGCCTCGGGCCGGATTCGGTCCGGGGGATCGACGACCTACCCAAGATCCCCATCACCCACCGCGAGGAGTGGTTGAAGGACCAGGAAGAGACCCCCCCGTGGGGCACATTCTCACCCCTCCGCCAGGAGGACTGGCTCGAACGGGGATGGATGTTCTTCAGCACTTCGGGCACGACGGCCAAGTGTCCACGCGTGTTCCGCCACACGACCTTTGACCGCGACATCTGGTCGTATCTCGGTGCCCGAGGGCTGTACGCCATGGGGATCGGCCGCGGCGATGTCGCTTTCCCCTGCTTCTCGTATGGCACGTCGGTCGGCTTTTGGAGCATGCATTACGCGCTGCACCACATGGGCGTGCCGCTGATTTCCGGGGGCGGCGCGAACACGGAGCGCCGGGCGATGTTCATCGAGAACTACCGGCCCACGGTGCTGATGTGCACGCCGTCGTACGCCCTGTACTTCGGCCGTAAGATGGAAGAGTGGGGCATGTCGCCGCGCGATAGCTCCATTCGGCTCCTCTGCTGCTCCGGCGAGCCGGGCGCCTGTGTGCCCGCCACGAAGAAGCGCGTGGAGGACCTCTGGGGCGCGGAGATGCACGACCATTTCGGGTGCACCGAAGTGGCCATGCCCCCCTTGGGGTACACGTGCTCCCAGCTCGTGAAACGGAAGGACCGGCCCGTTGACTCCCACATGATGGAGGACGTCTACATTCCCGAGGCGCTCGACCCGGAGACCTACCAGCCGGTTCCCGAGGGCAAGCCCGGCGTGTTGATTGTCAGCAACCTGTACAGCGAGGCACAGCCGATTCTCCGTTACGTGATGGGCGACTGGATCACGATCACCACCGAGCCATGTGAGTGCGGGCGGACGCATGCCCGGGCGGTCGGAGGGCTGCAAGGCAGGCACGACAAGCTGGTCAAGATTCGCGGCCTGTTGTTCTTTCCCGCCGCGATCGAGGATGCCATCCGGTGCCAGCCCGAGGTCGGGGACGAGTTCCGCGTGGAAATCGACCGCGTCGGCGACATGGATCAAGTGAAGGTGACCGTCGAGCCGAGCCCGGAAACCGCCTCGATGAGCGACGCGGAACGAAAGGCGCGGGTCGCGCAGAAGCTCAAGTCACTGCTCGGGATCCGTGTGGATATCGAGGTCGTGCCCGGCGGCTCGCTGCCTCCCTTTGAGTTCAAGGCCGATCGGCTCACGGACCGCCGGCCGAAACTCCACCCAGCGTAGTTTCCCAGGTGATCGTTCACGGAAAGCCCTGAAATAAGGTCCTACATCCCAGCCCATGCGTCGCTTCCAGAATTCCGTCGCGAGTATGGCCCTCTTGGCAATGGTGCTCCCGGCACAGTTCCAGGCGGTGGTCGCGGGTACGTGCCGCTGCGCCTGCTGCGCGACCTCGGAGACGGAGAGCGGCGACGCGACGAACGAGCGGGATGCGGACGCAAACGCCGGGTCGGATCGCCTTAAGATCGGCGATTCCTCGGGCAGCATGCCTGCCGGACTCTGCCCGTGCTGCGCTAGGAGAGCCCGACCCTCCGACAGCATTGGCTGCGGCACCTGCACCTGCCACACGCGGTGGCATGCCGTCGCGGCCTTACGGGCTCGTTTGACGAATCTCGAGAAAACGGGTAAGCAGTGGGCGCCCGTCCCTCCGGCCGATTGCCTGAGTCGTGCGCCCGTGCCGATGGCGCAACGACTCGCGACGCCCGACTGCTTGCCTTTTTCTGCCCGCGCAACGCAACTCTGCACCGTTCTCTGCAAGTTTCTCTTGTGACTCTCTTTCCCCGCGAGACGTTGCGTAACCTGTGCGCTCGCTCGCGGGGTGTTCGTCTCTTCCACGAGACGCTGCCGTAGACCGGGTTGGTGCCAAGAAGGCCGGCTCGACATGGGCGTAGGGGGAAAGAGGATGAGCGACGTCCAACGGTAAGAGGGAGATTCGATGCGCAAGCACGCCTTGCACACACCGCAAAGAGAGGAAATGAGAAATGTCCACGCTTCCGAAGACGCTCCCATCCGAACCGCGCGGCTGGACGCCCCCGCGTGACAAAAAGACGCAGAGAGCGCTCTATTTCACCCGAACGATTGGTTTCGAGCATTCGGTCGTCTGCCGAAACGGCGGCTTGATGAGCTGGTCGGAGATCACGCTCTCCGAGATGGGAGAACGGGTCGGCGTCGAAGTCGAGTGCACCAAGGACGGTCGCGTGTTTGAAGGGGACCTCGATCAGTACGACTGCTTCGTCTTCTACACGCTCGGCGACCTCACCCGGAAGGACAAGCGATACGCCACGCCGCCGATGTCGCCGGAGGGAAAACGGCGGCTTCTGGAGGCGATCGCGGCGGGCAAGCCTTTCGTCGGGTTCCATGCCGCCGCCGACACGTTCTACGGCGACTCCGTCGATCCGTACGTCGAGATGATCGGGGCGGAGTTCTGCGGCCACGGGCTCGAGCAAGAGGCGGAGATGCTCGTCACGTCGCCCGAGTTCCCGGGGCTGGAGGGCCTTTCCCGGTCCCTCCGCTTGTTCGAGGAATGGTACGTGTTCAAGAAGCTGTCTCGCGACATGCACGTCATCCTCGCCCTGGAAACCGAGGGAATGAAGGGCAACGTCTACGACCGGCCCCCGGTCCCCGCCACCTGGGCCCGCAGGTACGGCCAAGGGCGCGTGTTCTACACGTCGCTCGGGCACCGCGAAGACGTCTGGGGCAACCCGATCTTTCAGCAGATCGCCTACGCCGGCCTGGCGTGGGCCATGGGAAACGTCGACTTCGACGTGACCCCGAATTTCGACGAAGCGACCCCCAAAGGCGACCAGTATCACCGGGTGCCGGTGGAGCCGGGATGCGTTTCTCGGTGAGCTTGTTGGCCGAGGTGCCGGCTGGCGTCCGGCGGCGGCTCGTGGACGCGGTCCCCGAGGCGGCGGGGGCACCCGGCTGCTGATTGCATCTGCGCCCCGCGCGTTGTAGGATCTACGCCGCTGTTTGAACGGGGGCATTCTCGCGTGGAGGTGCAGCGATGTCCGATCGAATCCGGGCCGGATGGGGCTTGTGGGCAATCGTCGCGGTCGCGTGGTCCGCTCTGTCTTCCGTGGGGGCGGAGGCTCCCGAAGCCGAGTGGAAGGCCGGCGTCGCATCGGTGGTGATTACGCCGGAGAAGCCGATGTGGATGGCCGGATACGCGGCCCGCGACAAGCCCTCGGAGGGCAAGGTCCACGACCTGTACGCCAAGGCGCTCGCCCTGGAAGATCCGCAAGGCACGCGCCTGGTGATCGTCACGCTCGATCTGGTCGGGGTGCGGCGACCGTTGCGCGATTGGCTCGAGACGGAGGTCGCGAAGCGGTGTAAGCTCCCGCCGGAAGGGCTGCTGCTGAATGCGTCGCACACGCACTGCGGGCCGGAGCTGCGGGCGTCGAAGGCCGCGCTCTACGACCTGGAGCCGGACCGCGTGGAACAAGCCGAACAGTATTGCGAGGCGCTCCGGGCGAAACTGCTGGGGCTCGTCGAGCAGGCCGTCGGCAACCTGGCCCCCGCCAGGCTGAGCTACACGCACGCCCGGGCCGGCTTCGCCATGAACCGGCGCCTGCCGACCGAGCAGGGCTTCCAGAATCGCCCCAATCCGGACGGCCGGGTCGATCACGACGTGCCCGTTCTGCGGGTCGACGGACCGGACGACAAGCTGGTGGCCGTCTTGTTCGGCTATGCGTGCCACGCCACGACGCTCGGCTTCTTTCAGTTCTGCGGCGACTATCCCGGATTTGCGCAGGCGTACCTGGAGGAAGCCCATCCCGGGACGATGGCCCTGTTCGTGGCCGGCTGCGGCGGCGATCAGAACCCCCAGCCACGGCGCACCCTGGAGCTGGCCGAGCAGCATGGGCGGGCGTTGGCCAACGGGGTCGAAGCCGCGCTCGTCTCGCGCCCCAGGCCGGTTCGCGGCCCGATCCGGGCGGCGTTGGAGGAGGTCACGCTCGAGTTTGCCGAGCCGCCCAGCCGTGAGGACCTCCAGAAGCAGGCCGAGTCGAAAAACAAGTACGAGCACCGACACGCGGAAGCACTGCTCCGGGAGCTGGAGGAGAACGGCCGGATCCGCACCACCTACCCGTACCTCGTCCAGATCGTGCGTTTCGGCGACGATCTGACCCTGGTCGCGCTGGCCGGCGAGGTCGTGGTCGACTACTCGCTTCGGCTGAAGTCGGAGCTGGCCGGGGCGCCGGTCTGGGTCGCCGGGTACTCCAACGACGTGTTCGGCTACCTTCCCACCCTCAAGGTTCTCGAAGAAGGCGGTTACGAAGGGGGTGACGCAATGCGATACACGACGCTCCCCGGTCCCTTTGCCCCATCGGTGGAGACGCTCGTCGTCGACAAGGTGCACGAGCTTTTCCGGAAGACCTCCGCCCAGGGCGGCAACGCCGAAGGCGGGCGGTAGCGGGCGGACCGGGCCCGTGACGGGGTGACGGGGTGACGGGGTGACGGGGTGGGTGAAGGCT
>Ga0307378_10001935_pt1 | contig 32766 bp, 31 predicted proteins | sample UN1MG_FD_202238 | JGI IMG/M metagenome (GOLD analysis project Ga0307378, IMG submission 202238) | Soil microbial communities from Risofladan, Vaasa, Finland - UN-1 | ecosystem: Environmental > Terrestrial > Soil > Coastal area > Acid sulfate soil | place: Finland: Risofladan, Vaasa | collected... | reverse complement strand
TTCCTGGGGTTTCTCCTTGGCGGTATCGGGGATGATGATGCCACCTTTGGTCTTCCCTTCCTCTTCCACTCGCTTGACAACGACGCGGTCGTGTAACGGTTGGATGTTCATGGTGTTGATCCTCCTTACTGATTTATTTAATATTCACGACAGATTAGTTTAATAATGCATAAAACAGAAATGTCAAGCCCTCCTGCCGAAAAAATGCTCCGTCCGAGGCTGGCGCCAGAATCATGAATGTAGGAAGGCCAATGGAACATGAGGGTACCTACCATAAATTCTTTATTGATGCAAGAAGGTTATTGTTTTGTTTATTAGGTGCCCATCTTCTTTTTCGTGTCAAAGTTTTGGCATTCAGCTCGATTTTTCATCTCCCGCTGGTGCCCTCTGAGCCGAAAAGCCTCTTGGCGGTTTCAACAAATGACCTATCTTAATGAATTAACTTAGGTTTTTCGATTATTGCTTTAATTCCCCAGAATAGTGATGAGCATCTATTCTTCTTTGAATGGTGATGGTAAGGGATATGAATAACTTCTTTTGCACTTGACCCGGTCGAGCCTAACAGCATGGGCTTCTTCAGTGTCAAAAAAAGACATCCAGATCCCAGGTAACGAAGTAATTTCGGAGTGAGGTCAATAATCGCAAGAATCCTTTTGGCTATAGCATGAGTTCCCGTTGTCCTTTTAAGTTTGGCACGGGTATTGCTAAATAGATAACAAGAATAATTCTGAGTTAAGATCGAAGCATACAAACCAATGCGTCAGGTGAGCACATCACTGTACCGGGCCTTGCCTTTTGTGCCCGTAAGAACTTGAGGCCCTTTTTTAGAGGTGCTTCCCCCACGAGAAAGAGATTTCTTGACTTAGGTTTTTAATATAATTAAGCTGATTTCTGCTAAGGTTATTTTGTGGAATGACGAAAAGGATAGTTATAGAAAACTAATGTAAGGGAAAGACTCGGGAGGATAGAGCATGCCTACTTATATCTGGGCCGGCAGGACAAAAAAGGGACGTGTCATAAAGGGGCAATTGGATGCTGTTGATGAAAGAATAGCCAGGATACAGCTCAAGCGAAGAAACATCGATGTTGCGAAACTCAAGCAAAAACCCAAAGATATCTTCGGAAAAGTCTCATTTCTTCAGCCAAGGGTTACCGCCAAGGATATAGTTGTATTTACCAGACAGTTTTCCACCATGATCGATGCCGGCCTTCCCCTTGTCCAGGGTTTAAATATGCTCGCGGAACAGTCACAGAACAAGACCTTCAAACATATTCTCACCCAGGTGACCAGAAGCGTGGAGGGTGGCTCCACCTTAGCAGATGCCTTAGGCAAGCATCCGAAAGTATTCGATTCCCTCTTTGTGAACCTGGTTGCAGCCGGGGAGGTCGGAGGTATTCTCGACACTATTTTGCAGCGACTCGCTGCCTATATTGAAAAGTCAGAAAAGTTGAAATCACAGATTAAAGGCGCTCTCACCTATCCTGCAGTTGTGGTAGGCATCGCAGTTATCGTCATCGCCGTCATAATGATCTTCGTTATTCCCGTTTTTCAAGATATGTTTTCCAGTTTTGGAAAGGCGCTGCCAGGACCCACCCAGTTGGTGGTCAACATGAGCAATTTTAGCAAGAACAATATCCATTGGATGATCCTTGGCGTGATCATTTTCGCTTTCGCTTTCAGGAGATATCGGGGAACAGCTTCTGGAAGAAGAAGGGTGGACAATATTCTGTTGAGAATGCCCATTATTGGTGAGCTCATCAGGAAGGTAGCGGTTGCAAGGTTTACGAGAACGCTGGGCACGATGATCAAAAGCGGAGTCCCTATTCTGGACGCCTTGGACATAACCGCCAGGACAGCAGGGAACGTAATTGTAGAAGAGGTGATTTTAGACGCGAGAGCAAGTATCGCTGAAGGGCAGACGATTGCTGAACCTCTATCCGAGTCGATTATCTTCCCCGGTATGGTAACTCAGATGATTTCAGTTGGAGAGTCAACAGGCGCCTTGGACGCTATGTTAGAAAAGATAGCGGATTTCTACGATGACGAGGTCGATGCTACGGTTGCTGCCATGACGTCCATGCTGGAACCACTCTTGATGCTGTTTTTGGGTGGCTCAATTGGAGGTCTTGTCATTGCAATGTACCTTCCCATATTCCAGATGGCTGCGGCGATGGGCTAACCTTCAAAAACAATGGCCAACACAGATCCAGACGCCTCACCTGAGCAGACCCCCTCTCGGCTTCACCTGTTGATGTTTCTGAGGGTGACCCTCGTATCACTTCTCTTGGGCGTGGCCGTTATTATTCAGGTACGGGAAACGAGGACCTTTTTTGGCCACATTGTCAATGCCCACTATTTCCTTATTGCCGCAGTCTATGTCCTCACCTTCACCTATCTCATTGTATTCAAATACGTGAAGAACCTTGCCAAGTTTGCATACTTTCAAATCCTTCTGGACACCGTTTTCATAACAGCTATCATCTATACTACAGGTGGGATTGAGAGCATGTTTTCCCTCCTGTATCTCCTGAACATAATTTCAGGAGGCATTATCTTATATCGCCGGGGGGGGGTAATGGTTGCCTCCTTCAGCACCATACTCTATGGCGCACTTCTCGATCTCAGCTACTATGGATTGATCAGCCCGATGGGGTCCGATTCCTCCTATGGTTTTAGCTACCAGAGCGGCGATATCTTCTACCGGATACTTGTCAATGGGGCAGCCTTCTATTTGACGGGGTTTTTGAGTAGCTTTCTCTCCGAGCAGACGCGGAAGAGCGAGACTGAACTCAAGGCGAGACAGAAGGATATAGCCGATCTGGAGATACTGAATGAAAACATAATACAGAGTATTTCCTCGGGACTTGTCGCATTGGATGAACACAGCCGAATCATGGTGTTCAATAGGGGGGCCGAAACCTTATTCAATATCGACTCCAAAGACGCCATCCAGAGGAATATTCACGAGGTGATCCCCTTCATACAGCCATACCTCGACAGCAACAACCCAAATAAGATCGATCAACTTACGTACAAAGGCAATAATGGCACCCGGCTCGACCTGTTGCTGAACATTTCGCCTTTAGCCGACCAGGACGGAAGCAAGAAAGGAGAGATACTCTTCTTTCAGGACACAACCCGCATGAAGGAGATGGAGCGGGAGGTAAAGAGAATGGAAGACCTGGCCATGCTCGGTGAGATGGCAGCTGGTATCGCCCATGAGATAAGGAATCCGTTAGCATCGATAAGTGGTTCAATACAGGTCCTAAACGATAGCCTGTCAAGAGAAGATGCCCTCATTAATGAAAGGTTGATGGATATAATTTCCAGAGAGATAAGCCGATTGAACCATATGGTCAATGATTTCTTACAGTTTGCTCGACCCCAAAATAGCGAGATTGAACGGTTCGATCTTAACCAACTCATTAATGATACACTCTTCATCTTTCAAAACAGCCAGAGCTGGTCCTCTCAGCTAGAGGTGGAAAAAGAATTTTCAACCCCCTTGGAGATTGCTTCAGATCCGCGAGAGTTAAAACAGGTGTTATGGAACATCTTCCTTAACGCGTCTGAGGTCATGCCCAAAGGCGGGGTGATCCGCGTGAGTACGGAAAGGATAGACCATTCCGATAGATCGGGAACCACCCGCGGGTCAGTGCGCATAAGGGTGGAGGATAACGGACCTGGAATTAGCCCGAAGGTTGTCAAAGACATGTTTAAGCCTTTTTCTACAACCAAAAAGGGGGGCTCCGGTCTTGGCTTGGCAATAGTCAAGAGGATTGTGGAGGGCCTGGAGGGTGAAGTTTCAGGCGAAAACCTTGCTCAGGGCGGGGCGGTCATAACCATTATCCTACCTCCCGAACTAAAGGAGTGGCCAAAGGAATCAGTCGAGGAAGACTGAGCGCTTACCGGGAAGTGCCTTTTCCACATATGACAGAGAGCGCAGGCATTGAGTAAGGCCTTGGTCGCAACAGCTTCGATGGAACGGAATCTCGTTAGCGAAAGCAAGACCTCTTTTTTGTTGTCTTCAGTCTCGAAACCCCCACCTTGAAAGCACATCGTGCACCCCCCGAAACTATTCCTTGAACGAAAATCCATTCGTGCTTATAATCCGTTGAACAGATTATTAGCTTAACTCCGCAGAATAATGATGAGCGACTATTCTGCTTGACGTGACACAAGCAAGGGCTATGGATATTTGGCAATACGAATGGTTTTCGAAAATACTGCGACCGAGTCGGTATCTGGGTGGGGAGATAAACGCCGTCACCAAAGACCCTGGCGATGTTGCCGTTACAATAGCGTTGGCCTTTCCCGATGTTTATGAAATAGGGATGTCCCATAGCGGCCTCAAGATCCTTTATCACATCCTCAATGGGGAGAACTGGCTTTCAGCAGAGAGGGTCTTTGCCCCCTGGGTTGATTTGGAGGCTGAGCTGAGAGCGAGAGACCTTAACCTCACCTCGCTGGAGTCGGGGAGACCGCTCGGTGATTTTGATATCATTGGTTTCAGCCTGCAGCATGAACTCTGTTACACGAATGTTTTATCCATGCTCGATCTTGGGCACATACCTCTTCTGTCAGGGGAGAGAAAACCTGGTGACCCACTGATCATTGCAGGGGGTCCCGCATGCTTTAATCCGGAGCCTGTGGCCGGGATTTTTGATGCCATAGTCGTTGGTGATGGTGAGGAAACAGCGCTTTGGATCTGTGAAAAGGTACGAGAGTGGAAACTGCAAGGGTCGACAAGCAAGCTTGAGCTGCTCAGGGAGCTCTCAACGTTGAAGGGCATTTATGTGCCATCTTTCTTTGAAGTTCGCTACGGTCAAGGGGGGGTGGTCTACTCGATAGAGGCTTTGGAGGCGGGATATACGGCTGTTGAAAAAGCCTTGGTGCCTGATATTAACTCATACCCCTTTCCATCCCGGCAGATAGTCCCCTTTACCGAATTGGTACACGATCGATTCACCGTTGAGATCGCCAGGGGCTGTAGCCGAGGTTGCCGCTTCTGTCAGGCCGGCATGATCTATAGGCCAGTTAGGGAACGAAGGCCTTCAGAGATCGTACACGCAGCAGAAAAGGGTTTGCTGGAAACAGGGTTTGAGGATCTCTCCCTCCTCTCCCTCAGTTCGGGTGATTATAGCTGTGTTGCCCCTCTATTACAGGAGCTGATGGCGCGGGTAGCCGACAGACACGTGGCTGTCAGCTTCTCCTCGTTAAGGGTGGATAGTGCTATCTCTCAATTAATGGAAGAGATAAAGAAGGTAAGGAAAACGAGTTTTACTGTGGCGCCGGAAGCAGGCAGTCAGAGGTTGCGGGATAGTATCAATAAGGGCTTAACAGATGACCAGATCCTCCAAACTGCCGCACAAATATACGATGGTGGCTGGAACCTGATGAAGCTTTACTTTATGATAGGACTCCCGTATGAGGACGAAGACGACCTGGCGGCCATTGTTGAACTCAGCAAAGAGATTGCCAGGTTAGCACCAAGGGGAAGCAAGAAGAATGTGCTCAACGTCAGTGTTGCCACCTTTGTCCCCAAAGCCCATACTCCTTTTCAATGGATGCCGCAGGTGAGCCTTGAAGAGAGCAAACGAAGAATCAATTCAATCAGGGAAAGGCTTGACAGTCGTAGAGTGAGGGTTAAGTGGAATAGACCCGACGCGAGCTGGCTGGAGGGTATCTTTTCGAGAGGCGACAGGAGACTAACTGGCGTATTACTCGATGCCTGGCAGCAGGGAGCCCGTTTCGACAGCTGGACGGAACACTTTAACATAGATATTTGGAGGAAGGCTTTGCAAAGACACGGTCTGGATCCGGATCTCTATCTTCGCCGACAGCGTGATCAGGATGAGATCCTTCCTTGGGAGCATATCAAGGCTGGAGTGACAAAGGATTTTCTGGTCAGCGAGTGGGAAAAGGCTGGAAAGGCTGAAAGAACTCCTGATTGCAGGGAGGGCTGTCTGGACTGTGGTGTCTGCAAAGATCCCGGCATTTCACCGATCATATTCGATGGCCCACACCAGTTTGCAGAGAGAGCCAATCGCCTTCCAAAAGAAGATCACCATAGGATCAAAAGATATCGACTCCGCTTCACAAAACTCGATAAGGCCCAGTATCTGAGTCATTTGGAGCTCTCGAGGCTGTTCATACGGGCATTTGGGAGGGTCGGGTTAAATCTGGTTTATTCGGGCGGCTACCATCCCATGCCAAAGGTGTCCTTTGCGACCGCACTGCCGGTAGGATTAGAAAGCATGGGTGAGATCATGGATATTTACGTGAAGGACACTTGGGATTCATCGTTCCCAATCGATCGGCTCAATAAAGAGCTGCCATCCGGGATCAGGGTGCTTTTTGCAGAGGAGGTGTCAATCGATAACCCCTCGCCCCAAATTAAGGAAAGCCATTTTCTCCTTACGATACACGGTTCTTTCAAAAGTGATGATTTGGATCGTTTTTTGAAGCTTCGTTCATACATGGCGATCAAAAGGCAAAGAAACGGTGAGAGAACGGTTGACATTCGCTCCCAGGTAAAGGTATTGCATTTGGTATCGCCTCACGAGTTGGAGCTTGTTACTAGACACGGAATAGGCCCGGAGATGAGGCCTGCAGAGATCATAAAGGAGATATGTGCTCTTTCGGAGGGCGACCTTGTGGGAATGAGAATAGTAAAAACAAGAGGTGTTCTTGTCTGAGACCATACCATGACCAATGAACTGGTAATAAATGCGAGACCCCATGAGACACGGGTTGCGCTGGTGGAGAATGGCGCTGTTGTTGAGCTCTATGTCAATCGGGGCTCCGAACAGGAGCTCATGGGAAACATCTATCTTGGTCGGGTGGTGCGGGTTCTCCCTGGAATGCAGGCGGCCTTTGTTGATATTGGCATAGATAAGCCGGCTTTCTTATACGTAACTGATGTCTATAATGATGTGCGCCACTGGGAGCAGGTCATGGTGCAAGAAGGAGAGGAGGAAAACAACGAGGAAAGAGAAAGATCGGTTCGGATGAGAAACTTAAAAAACTTCGATATCAACATCGAAGGTCTCCTGCAAGAGGGACAGGAAATCATGGTTCAGGTCTCAAAGGAGCCTATCGGTACAAAAGGTGCCAGGCTTACCTCCTACATAACTCTCGCCGGTCGTCATCTGGTTTTCATGCCTACCATAGATCACATTGGTGTTTCGCGTAAGATAGAAGAAGAGAAGGAGAGGGCAAGGCTCAAGAAGATTACTCAAGAGCTCCGGCAACCGGGCGAAGGGTTCATTGTGAGGACGGTAAGCGAGCGGGCCCCCAAGGAAAAGCTGAAATCGGAGATGGAGTTCTTGACTCGGTTGTGGAACACTATTCAAAAACGCAAAGAAGCGGCTTCTGCTCCCAGTCTGGTACACAAGGAACTCTCCATTACCCTGAGGGCTGTTCGGGACCTTTTCACAAAGGAGATTGACAGGTTGGTGATCGATTCCAGGGAGGAATATCAATCGATTATGGAGTTCATAGAGAATTTTGTCCCGACCCTCAGGTATTCGGTCGAGCTCTATGAGGGCAGAGAACCCCTGTTTGATGCCTATGGTATCGAGATGGAGCTTAGCAGGGCCCTGGAAAAGAAGATCTGGCTGAAGTCGGGCGGATATATTGTGATCGAGTCAACAGAGGCCCTAGCGACAATAGACGTCAACACCGGAAGCTATGTGGGAAAGAGAAACCTGGAGGAGACCATTGTGAAGACCAACCTCGAGGCAGTCAAGGAGATTGCCTATCAGATAAGATTGCGGAATATCGGGGGCATCATCGTCATCGATTTCATAGATATGGACAGAGAATCGGATAGGGAAAGGGTTTTTCTGGCCCTCAAAGAGCTGTTGGAAAAGGATAAAGCAAAGACTACTGTGCTGAAGATGTCAGAACTGGGCCTCATTGAGATGAGTAGGAAAAGGACGCGGGAGAACATCAATCTCTTCTTGACAGAACCTTGTTTCTACTGCGAGGGAAGGGGCAGGCTCAAGTCACCGACGACCATTTGCTATGATATCTTCAGAGACCTGGATAGGGAAACGCTATCGGGGGAGGGAGGCAAAGTATATCTCTTGGTGAATCCCGAAATCGAGAAGGTTCTCAAGGAGGATGAGCGAGATTCGGTTGTAGAACTGGAAAAGAAGATCAATAGGCGCATCATCATAATCGGAAAGGAGGATTTTCACGTTGAACAGTACGAGATCAGCGTTCAATGATCGCTATGCCCCTTGGCGTGAAAAGAGGGCATTAGCCCAAGGGACCCCGTGTTGATCTCATCGACAATACCCTGAAGCCATTCAGTGCCTGTCCTAATCCCGCGCTCCCCAAGCCCTTGGACGACCTGGAGATAGTCTTTCCCCTTTTCATGCAATTTCCTGCTCATGTGACCCAAGAACTCATCCCTCAGTTCCGGATTTCCCGTCGTGTTAGCGTCATCAGTCAAGAATTCCTCTATCTCCGACCAGTATTCAAAGAACTCGCGCCTCAGTTCCAGTTGATTCTGAAGGGCGCGATCTTTCATTACCCTCTGATATATCTCAATGGATTCGGGCATCCTTTCGGCGACCTCTTTGAGCCGTTTTATCCTTTCGGATAGTACCATCTCGATCTTTTCGAGAGCACCCTCATACAGTGCAAGCCCTAAGGGATCGGGCCCGAAGAATAACGATCGAACCTCCTGATACCATCTCTTTAGAGAAATCATATTTGCTATATAGTTGATATTATTGATAATAATTCTCTTAAGGTTATGATATAAGCCTGGATGCAGGGGTTGTTGCCGTTTAAGGGCCGAGCCGGAAAACAGGAGCCCGTCTCCTTGAGGGAAGTCCTTTCGATACACGGTTCCTGCAGCGATAACCGTACCGTAACCGAGCCTCACCGGCCCTACGAGTCCCCCTTGGCCACCCAAAAAGATAGGCCTTTGATTCAGCATGACCCCCCGAGGAACATCACCGATAAGGGACGGGGTAGCCTTGTCCTGGCCCGGTGTGTAGTTAAAGTGAATATATGAGCTTCCAACCTCACTATGGTTTCTTCGGCTGGTGCCGCCGGCCATGAAGCAGTCACAGAAGTTGATAAGGCTCCCGAGGGTCACGAAGGGGAAAAGCACCGTCTGTTTAAGGCCTACGGTGTGAGCCCCGTTTGCCTCCTCTTCGAGTAAGCATCCGGCCCTAACATGGGCACCTAAACCGAATGATGCCTTTTCCAAGAATGCCGAATGGGAGAAAAACCCACCGTTAAGCTTTACATGGCGGCCCAGCTGGCAGTTTTCAATGGTTACCGGCCCTTCGTAACCAATCTCGCAATCGGGCATTATCGCCGTAGCAGAACCAAAGAGCCTGCAACCTCCATGGATTACTACACCATCTCCTGATATACGATCTAAGGATACGTCATCTCCGATAGTAATGCTGTCAGGATTGTGGATCTTCACCCCTTTCCTCATGAGTTGCATGACCCTGGACTGATTTTCCATGGTCTCCATTACCTCTCTAACTCCATGTCTCGATGTGCTAGGCTTATGAAATTCCTCGTTTTCGTGAGTTCCCGAAAGATAGTCTCTGCGATGCTCACAGATCTGTGTCTACCCGCTGTACAGCCAATTGCAACGGTCAGGGAGGATTTACCTTCTTTTTCATAGAGCGGTATGAGAAAGGCTAAAAGGTCTAAGTACTTCTTCAAGAAGATGTGAGTCTCCTTCCACCTATCCATATACTCTTTGACTGCTGGTGATGTGCCATCAAGGTTTTTGAGTTCCTGTACGAAATATGGGTTGGGCAGACACCTGACATCGATCATAATGTCTGCGTCGTAAGGAATCCCGTACTTGAACCCGAAGGAGAGAACATAGATCTTCATTCTTTCCGCAGGGACAGCCTTCAAGGCATGGTTTAAGATAATCTCCTTGAGTTGATGAACGTTATAGTTGGATGTGTCAATAACGAGATCTGCAATCTCCCTGAGTTCTCTCAATTCCTTTCTCTCAGCCTCAATTCCTTGTAGAAGGTTTTTTTCCTCACTGAGAGGGTGTTTTCGTCGAGTCTGGCTGTATCTTCTCAGCAAAGCCTCGGTGGAGGCCTCAAGGAAAAGGATCTCGAGGAGGTAGTCCTGTTCTCTGAGTTCCCTGAAGATCTCAGGATGCCTTCCGATAAAATCCTTTTCCCTCAAATCCATAACCACGGCAAGCTTTGTTATCTCTGACCCACTCTCTGTCCTTAGTTCCAGGAATTTGGGCAAGAGAACTACCGGCAGGTTGTCTATACAGAAGAAACCGGCATCTTCAAGGGCATTGATCGCCGTGGTTTTGCCCGATCCCGAAAGACCGGTAATAATGATGATTTTTGCGTTTTTCACGTAGCCAAAGGTACCTCAGATTATTTCAACCCTTGGTGGCTAACCTCTCGCAGATGCCAGTGCTCATAATCTCTTCCGCCTTGATCATCCCTTCACGTACAATCAAGGGCGGATCAACAGTTACATCGAGGACCGTAGATGGATTCTTGCCTTGCGTCGGTCCTCCATCAAGCACGAGATCCACCTCAGCACCAAGGCATTCTAACACTTGATCAGCCGTGGTGCAAGGAGGCGTACCGGAAATGTTGGCGCTTGTTCCCGTAATGGGAACGGGGAGTGCCTTTGATATGGCATGAACTACAGGATGGCTTGAGATTCTGATGCCTATCTTCCCAGTGCCTCCTGTCAAGCTTGAAGGCAGGATAGGGGCAGATTCAAAGATCATGGTAAGTCCTCCGGGCCAAAACCGTTCACCCAGCTTCTTTGCCGCCGGCGGAACGGCGATTACATATTTTGTGAGTTCCCCAACGGAAGAAATCAAGATGAGGATGGGCAGCGCAGAGACTCTTTTCTTAATAGCGAAGATCTTTTCAACAGCCTGAGCATTGGTGGCATCAACGCTGAGACTATAAAAGGATTCAGTCGGGAGGGCAACAACTCCCCCTCCCAAAATGGTTTCTGCCCCAATGCTTACTCCCTCTTGCAAGGATTGGGTTGAATCGATTTTGAATCTAAGGCTCAATCTATCTTGGCTCCTGCCGACCTCGCTCGCAGGCCCTCACGGTATGTTTCCAATCTCTTGGCAATGTCGGGATATTTGAGTGCCAGAATCTGGGCGGCAAAAACAGCGGCGTTACGAGCGCCACCACCGCCGATCGCCATGGTGGCCACGGGGATGCCGGGCGGCATTTGGGCGGTGGACAAGAGAGCGTCTATTCCCTTCAGGGGCGAGGAGTCGATCGGCACGCCGATCACGGGTAATGTGGTATGGGAAGCAAGCACTCCGGCCAGGTGGGCCGCCCAGCCTGCACCGGCGATGATAACCTCTATACCCCTGTCAGCGGCACTCATGGCGTAATCCCTTGTTTTATCGGGGGTCCTGTGTGCGGAAGACACGGTTATCTCGAAGTTGATTCCCAGTTCCTCCAAGGTCTTGGCGCACTCGTCCATGACCGCTTTGTCAGATACGCTTCCCATAACGATGCCTACAACCGGCTTTTCTTGCATAATCATAACCCCCGTTGAAAATAGTGTACCTTTTCATCTAAATTATATGGCCCGTAAATCGGCATGCCACGATCGTTTTAGCCATGTTACTTGCTTATTCGGTCATTGGTTGAAGTCCAAAAATACGTTGTTACCAGGGATATGGATGTCTTTTTTCACACCGAAGAAGCCCATGCTGTTATGCTCGCTCATTTCACCTGAGGCGGGTAAAGGGAAAGAGCAGGTTTAATGCATCTGCCGAGCTTGAGCTGTTGAATAATATCTTAGTATCGCTTAGAAGTTGTTTGCTCAATGGTATAGTGATTAGAGCGCTATACATACTCAGTACTATCCGGTCATGCCCATTTTCTCAAGGCGATATCTATTGGTCTCACGGGATGTGGTCACAGAGGTGGAGTTTAGATGGATCAAACAGAGACTCCCAGGGCTTCCGCGGTGTAAACACCACCTCTGTGACCACTGCAAGACCCGGTTGTATTCTTTTTTAAGATATCGCCTCTCGAAAACAGCCATGACCTCCTTTGGGAGATGCACGATACCATTGGCCTGTTATCGCTCCAGAGGCCATTGAAAAGAACTATTGAACAGAGTGAGGTGCAAAAAAAGACATCCATATCCCTCACGATTGCACCATCAAGCTAAACGAATTCCCATCACTATTTTGTGGAGTTAAAGTAACAATCGTTACTTCTTATTACACCAGTTCTCTGCTCTATCGCAAGTCTCTCGTTACGAAATATGCATAGTGGACATCAAAACTTGAGCCAAAAGCCCGCGAAAAGCTCGCAATTGAGCACTGGCGTTTCTGTTTTTTGTAACACGTTAGCTCTTTGAAAGGGTAATGGTCCTGTCCATTTGATTGGGCCGAATGGGTATTCCTAACGCAGCAGCGAGCATGGGCTTGTCTTTTTTTGCGCAATGCCCTCAAAACAAGGCCCTGTATAGGGCCGTTACAAACCGGCGCACCGCCCGGTACAGCCCTAGCACTAAGGTGAAGGCCTGTGTGCGCCGTCTTGAAACGCCCACTTCGCTGAGCTATGAGAGGCCCGCCCTGGCGCGAGATTACGGAAACATCATCGTGTTTTGAAAAGACCATGGTACCCATAGCCAGAAACTCGATCTTTAGAAACCAGGTCTGGGCCAGGGGCATGGCAAAAAAGACATCCCCATGCTCGCCTTACAGCTGCTGTCAAAGAGCTAAAGTGTTAGGTTTTTTCTTGTCATGACAAGAGGCTGTTGATACCATGCACGCCGAACGATGAGATGAGGAGAAGCAATGCCGATCTATGAGTTTTACTGTGAAGGTTGTAACACCATCTTCAATTTCTACTCAAAAACAATCAACACCAGCAAACAGCCCGCCTGTCCTCGCTGCAAAGAGATGCCACTCAGAAGGGTCCTGTCCAGCTTTTCTATTGTCAGGAAGGGTGCTGAGGAGGAGGGAGAGGACTCCCTCCCCTTCGACGAGGAAAAGATGGAAAAGGCCGTCGGCATGCTCGCACACGAAGCTGAGAATATCAACGAAGACGACCCGAGACAGGCAGCTCAGATGATGCGTAAGCTGTCCGAAATGACAGGCCTTAGGATGGGAAAGGGTATGCAGGAGGCGTTAGAGCGGATGGAGGCCGGAGAAGATCCCGAGAAGATTGAACAAGAGATAGGGGACATTCTAGAGGAAGAAGAACCGTTTCTTCTATCGGAGAACAAGGCAATGAAACAAAGATCTCAGGCTCCTCAGAGGGACACAACGCTCTACGAACTCTAAGTCACAGTGCCGAACCCCGTTTATCTTAAAGGATTACTCCGAACGCGAGACGATAAGCGGGTTTTCGAGGAGCAAGATTTGGGATATGAGATGGGGGAGGCGTGGTTCGAGATTGCATATCCCACACCTCTCCGCCTTCCAAGTGCTAGAGCATGACTGCCCAGGTAGTTTTTCGAAGTCCCCGCTTTGTCTACCTTCCCAGCGGGCAGAAGTGATTGAGATTCAAGAGCTTGGCTGCCCCGCTGATGGTGACGCCGTAGAAGACAACAGGTGTCTCTCCCGTGAAATTGTCTATGGTGTTATTAACAAGGGTTGTACCTGTGACAAGCAGCATGTCTGCCCAGTTCTTAATATCCCTGTATACCTCTGCATCCTCGACCACGATACCTGATTGAACCGTGCCGACCTTTTCAGGGTCTCTATCACAAACTCTCACTTCAAAATTGTGAGCCACTGCCTCAAGCAGCCGGGGTTGATCTCCGATCATCCCTATCTTTTTAGGTGAGAAGGGTAACAGGGTATCAGTGAGATATGAGGCGCACATGACCGGATCCTGATCCCTGCAGTGACAGCTCCTGCTGATTACCTCGAGCTTTCGCAGAACAGCATTGGCAGTGGCAACCAGAAGGGCCCTGTGAAAGTTCGTGTCCATGGAAAGATTAAGCACCTGAGAGAGGCTGCCCGTGAAATTACCAGTATGGTCGGAGAAGGCTTGCCCAGGGGTATCCTGAAAGACCGCCTGCATCATACGCTCGTTGCCTTTCAGGAGGGGATAGTCGTCATGAGTTGGTTTGCCAATCGCCTCCTCAGGCGTGAGGACCCGCGCAGAAACGGAGACTACCTCATCTTCGAGAGAACAGTTGGAAATGGCCTTTTTGAATTCTCGTATGAACCCGTTTAAAACGGTACTCATCATTTTCCCTTTCCAAAGGGACATACCGGATACATACACTCTTCGCAGAGCAGACATAATCCGCCATGCCCCAGGTTCACGATATCCTCCCGGGTGATTGTATCTCCTGCCATTGCCCTGGGGAGAAAGATATCGAGTGCCGTTGCCTTATGATAGAAGATGGCTGCAGGAGCCCCAAGAACGGGGATATCACCCAGATAGGCTAACGCAAACATGGCACCCGGTAAAATCGGGGATCCGTACGATATTAGGGTTGCGCCTGAGCCGGCGATCCCGCCAAGGGTTACATCGTCTGCGTCCACGGAAAGCCCGCCGGTTGTGATGATCACATCACAGCCTTGTTCCGCCATTGTGCCTATCGTCTCGGCTATTACTTTCTCTCGGTCAGGACAGATTCTGTGGGAGACGATCTCTCCACCAAAGGCCTCGACCTTTGGTGAGAGGATATCGAGAGAGCTGTCTTTGATTCTACCGGAGAAGACCTCTGCCCCGGTAACCACTACCCCAATACGGTTTCTTGAAAACGGAAGAAGTTTCAGGAGAGGCCCCTTGTCCTTGATCTCTTGTACGATTGGCCAGAACCGGGATTCCTCCATGGCAACGGGTATGATTTTGGTGGCGGCTACGGTCATACCCTCGAAGCAAGCCGTATTTTGGTGAACGGTAGAAAAGACTATTGTTCCGGATCGGTTGACGTGCGTTAGGAGTTCTATATGGATTTTGAGCAGACCATGGATCTGTGCCTTGATGTTGACCCTCCCTTCGCTTGGCCCTCCACAGGTGAATCCTCCTGTTTGACAGGAATCTGCAAGAATCCGAGCCGCATCATCTTCGTGGACATAGTGACTATCCGGCTCAAAAACATAGACGGCGTTTTTGCCCAAATCCCTCAATATCGGAAGATCATCAACCGTTACGATATGCCCCTTCTTAAACGCGGGCCCTTTGGATTTTCCCGGAATGATGCGGGTGATATCGTGGGCCAAGGGTTTTCCAACGGCCTTTTCGATTGGCAGTATAATCATATACCATTACCTCTCACCTGAGAATTTGTGCTGTTTCTTCCGCCAGTCGTGCCCTCTCGAATCTCAAGCGTTTCTCGCCCGGTTTCGATACCCAACCTTTTGACGGCCTTTTCCAAATCCCCTGGGGTGTCAATATCGCACGTCACTGAGTCGTCATGCCACGGTACCTTCTTCACCTCTTCGGGGTATCTTTTCAAAAGCCCCCTGAGGCCTCTATCCCCGGTGATCTGATTGATATCATCTTGAAATCGGTTTACATCAACGATGACCGGATGCCCGGTGACGCCCTCGAAGACCGGAACAAGAATCCCAACTCCTTCCCTTAAGTATTCGTTGATGAAAACATTAATCGTCTTCGAGGTGAGAAAGAGGAGATCAGCCAGGGAAATGAGGATACCGTGAGCCTTCTCTTCATCCATGAGACAGCTCAAACCGGCCCGGATAGACGAGGAAATCCCTTGTCTGTGGTTCGCATTCGTAATCAACCGGCCCCTCCCCCATCGGCAGGAGAACGTATGCCACCGATCAACCTTGTCTTCGATTACCATTTTGGAGAATGAGAGCAGGTCCGGGTGGTCCATGATCGCTTCTCCTAGATTGGGGGAGACCACCACGATGAGTGGGAAGATCTGGCTTGTAATGTGGGTCCTGAGAGATCTCTCGACAAGCCTTTCGCCCGTTGGGAGACGAGCAAGGAGTTTCTCATGCCCAAAACGCTCAGAACTGCCTGCACTGAGGAGGAGGCCGGGGATAGATTTCATCTACGCTCCTTTCAGGTTTCTTAAGGGTAGAATGAAAAAGACGTCGCTCCCTGTTGTCAGGTTCTCTGCAATGAGATCTTCTCTCCTTATCCTGGCAAGGATATCTTTGGTTTTGGTTCTTATCTTTATGGTGACAACAGAGTTATGGGAAACCTCCTCAACAATCGTTCCTCTGAATCTGTTTATCGGAGGACCAGGCGGCTCATTTCCGCTCACGTAGATGTCGTCTGGGGAGATTGCAATCTTATCCAGTCCTGGCCTCTCCCAGACCATGATAATATTGAAGCCTCCGCACTCTGCCCTAACTAATCCATTGCCGAGCACTTCATGATTGGCACAATCAAAGATGTTAGGTGATCCGAGAAAATCGGCAACTACGTGTCCGTTGGGGCTGAAGAATATCTCTTGAGGTGTTGCAACCTGTTCCAGCCTGCCCGAGTCGATAATGGCAAGCCGATCGCCTATCTCCTCTGCCTCCTTGAAGTCGTGGGTGACGAAGACCGTGGTCAAACCGAGTCCCTGTACGATCCGCCTGAACTCAAGCCTCAGGTATTTCCTGGTTTTGACATCAAGGCTGTTAAAGGGTTCATCCAAGAGGAGCACGTGGGGAGCCGGTGCGAGCGACCGGGCCAGAGCTACCCGCTGTCTCTCTCCGCCGCTCAGGTCTTTCGGATATCGCTCCAGGATATGGCTGATATTGAGCAGATTGCACATTTCAAATATCCGAGCCTCGATCTCATCCTGCCCCAAACCTTTTGCCGATAACCCGTACGTGATATTACGCCTGACATCCAGGTGAGGAAAGAGGGCTAGATCCTGAAACAGGTATCCGATTTTTCTCCTACTTATGGGGATATGATCTATCGGCTCATCATCAAAGAGCACGGACCCTTCATAGGGAACCAAACCACAGATGATATTGAGCAGGGTTGTCTTGCCGGCACCGGTGGGGCCCAGAAGAACCAGCAGTTCGCAGTTCTGGATCGTCAAGCTGATGTCTCGACAAATGAAGTTGTTTATGTATTTGAGTTCTATTGTGGGCATCTTACCGCCATTTCCTCGTTGACCGGTGTTCGAGAAAGATAAAGAATCTCTCAAAAGACAGGCACATCACCGATAGAACGATCAAGCAGACAATAATAATGTCAACCCTGATGAGGCTCTCTGCCCTCATGAGCAATGCCCCAATGCCGGTGGGGATGGCAACCATCTCGGCAGCTATTATGACCCTCCACGCCATGCCGGCTTCAAGCCGCAGCCCGGTGAAGATATTCGGGAGCGAAAGAGGAAAGATCACCGTTCTTAGTATTTCCAGCCTCGATGCTCCGAGGATCTCTGCCGCCCTCACAAGATCCCTGGGAACGCCCTTAATGCCGGTTATGGTGTTATAGAGCACGGGGAAAAAGCACGCGATGAATACGATGGCGATGGGTAGGAGTTCCCCTATTCCGAGCCAGAGCATCAAGATGGGCAGCCAACCGAGGGCAGGGATAGGGTACAGGAGGCTGAAAATGGGGTGAAATGCCCTATGGGTGACTTCATTCCATCCCATGATGACCCCTAAGGCTATGCCGGCAAAGGATCCGGTGAGAAAGCCGATCAGTACTCGAATCAGGCTGCTGAGGAAATTCTCGACTAACACCCCGTTCACAATCAGATGATAGAGTTCCTGCACTACCACGGAAAAGGGAGGGAAGAAAAACTGTCCGGGGACCAGATTGAGTCTAGCGGAGATCTCCCACAGGGCCAGAAAAACGGCTACCGGTAGCACCTCCCAGTGTCGTCTCATTTTAGCACCTGACCCCGGCGCTTAGCGTCGGGGTTATACATGAAAGAAACGGTATGCTGAGCATGGAGATATCTTTTTTTGACTCTGTCCCTGGCCCAGACCTGGCTCATACGGCATGAGTAAGGAGAGCAGAGATGTGAAATACTCTCGTATCCATACATAACTCCGGAAGCTGAGCGCCAGGGCAGGCCTCCCATGGTTCAGAGGAGTGGGCGTTTCAAAACGGCGCACACAGGCTGGTACCTTAGTGCTAAGGCTTATCGGGCGGTGCGTCGGTTTGAAACGGCCCTGTACGGGGCCTTGTTTAGAGGGCAGAGCAAAAAAAGATATCTCCATGCTCTTTTCTATAGTGAGTTTCTTAGGAATGATCCGGCTCATTGGAGGAACCTCAAATCCAGGATGTCATCGGCTTTGAAAGACTTCTTGATATAGCCCAAGTGCGCGAGGTAATCGATGGTTTCTTGCACCGTGTCACGATCGATAAAGGGGCTGTATTCTAACCTGGCCATAGATCTCAATAAGATCTGGGGAGTGATCTCCAGGTTTGCAGCTATTTTGGTCGCCTGGATTGGAGAAGCCTTGTCGCCGGTAATAGAGAGCTGCCTGGCCATGATAGCTGCAGCCTCAGTCGGGTTCTTGATGGTCCAGTCGGTAGCCTTTTGAGTCACCATGACCAGTTTTCGAATCAAATCTGGGTCACTCCTGATGAGTTCCTCCTTAACAACGAGCACACTTCCCTGCATGTGAGGCCACACATCCTTAGCAGTGAGGAGCATCGCGAAACCATGACCTTCTGCCATGGTTGCCCACTGCTCGGGGAGGAAAGCAGCATCCAGCTGCCTCATCTTGATGGCCAAGACCTGTTTCGGCGGGTTCATGCGTTGAACACGATTGAGCAGCATGCCTTTCTCAAGGCCGAATTTCTCGAGCACCCTATGAAGTAAAACGTCAACAGCTCCTCCTTCTCTCACCGAGCCGATGCGGATGCCAGGTTTCCCTAAGTCTTCAACGATCTTTATCTTGCCCGAGTCGACGACGAGGCCATAACCGTACTTATGTGTCCCGGCGATGATCCTTAAGGGTACCTGTGCGTTTGCGTAGGCATTTATCGCCGGCACGAGGCAGATGTATGCCACCTGGATGTCTCCCCGCGCCAATGCCGAGGCAAGGGCCATGCCGGTTACATAGGTTTCATAAGCCGCCACGTTGATCCCCTCTGCTGCAAACCATCCCTTATCTCTCGCAATATAGGCGCAGGCAGCGTGATCCATGCACTCAACTGCCATGCCGATCGGTCTGTTTATTACCTGTGACCCCTTTTCCATGCACGCAGAGTCATGAACGAGACCAAAGAGAATCCAAGCGGATAGAAAGGCTGTGAGTACTGAACGTGTCGTCGGTTTTTTCATCATCTCTCGCTTCATACCTCCCATGTCTTGACCGTATGATCGCCTTGTCTCCTGGCTTTGATGATCTCGGCAATGATGCTCACTGCTATCTCCTCAGGGGTTTTCGCATTGATATTCAGGCCGATCGGCGCATGGACTTCTTTGAGTCTCTTCTCGGGAATGCCCCTTGCTTTTAAGTGAGAAAACACGGTCTGGTTCTTTTTCTTGCTGCCGATCATGCCGATATAGGCCGCATCGGTTTTTACCGCCCATTCCAGCACAGTCTCATCCTGGAGATGGCCCCTCGTGACGATCGCGATGTACGAAGCCCTATTGGTGGTAAGCTGCGGAAAGGCCAGCGGCAAATCTTGGGCGATAACCTCATCTGCTTCGGGAAACCGCTCCCGATTAGCAAACTCCGGGCGATCATCAATTACCACGACCTTAAACCCGACTATTTTGCCCATTTTGGCCAAAAAGAGGGAGATATGCCCTGCTCCGAAGATAAAGAGGCACGGTTCGGGAAGGATAGGTTCCACAAAGACCTCCATGTTCCCTCCACAGATCATCCCTTCCTCTGCCACTTCCTTGCCGGTAAGATCAAAGCGTAAGACCGTGGATTTGTTTTCACTCATTACCGTGATGGCCTCTTTGCATACCTGGGCCTCCAGGCTTCCCCCTCCTATGGAGCCGAGAATGGTGCCGTCACTTCTGATTAACATCTTAGCCCCAGTTTCCCTTGGGGTGGAGCCTTTGGTACTAATCACCGTAGCGAGCGCAGCACGCTGCCCTTCAGATCGAATCCGCACGATCTCCTGAAAGATGTCTTCCATAGTGATACCTCCTAAGGCCGGAGTTATTGCCGATACATGACCTCTGCAACGGGCGGATACAGCCGAGCCTGACCTAATACAACTCGATCAATCCGGGGATGTTTGGCGGCAAGAATCTCATGGGCGAGGTTCCTCGCCACTGACAGGTCAGGGACCAAATCCACCTTGTTGATAAAGGGGATGATCCTGGCTTCTGCCGGACTTCCCGTGGCTAATCCGGATGGGTGAAGGATCAGGCGTGCGATAGTATCAGCGGTAACAACCTCGCCCAACGGCACCCCAGTGAGTCTAGATGCGATTTCTGACCGAAACACCCGCTCCTCGGAGAGCTGGCTGCCCAATGCATCGATTCCCACTACCGGTATGACTAGAGTCGTGCAGGAGGGTATTACCGGTTCGTATTCGGGGTTGGGGGCCTTCAGCGGTCTCTGTGAGGCCCCATCCGCCTCGATAATGACATAGTCTACCGGGTTGAGTCCGATCACCCTCGAAACCAGAAAGGGGCTAACTCCCTTTAGTTTTCGGGAGTCAGCCAATAGTTCGGAGCCGATGGTAATGCACCTCTTTGCGCCTGCATTCTTCAGTATGAAGTCGACGAGTTCGTCTTCATCCTTCGAGACGAAAACACATGCGGTCTCAGACGAAGAGGGAGGAAAGATCTTAGTCGTAGTAGAGGTAATGACAACTTTTCCCTTCTGGGTCAATTCACGGGCAAGGGCAAACATCAAGGTCGTCTTTCCACCGGCACCAACCAGGCTGATTACCTCCTTTGGGTGGATTTGAAGGGCGTCTCTGAGGCTTTTAACTGTCTTGATGGGCATCGCGTCTTTACCTTTTAATACGTCCTATTTCTTGATGGTTATCCACAACCCTCCCTCTTCTTCAATATCGCAGAGGTCGGCCAGTTCCGACTTCTCCACAATCTCCTCCAGTTCTTCTCTGCTGACCCGTTTCCTGCCCAGCCTCTCATTTAATTCTCGAGATTCTTCTGCAATCTCGTCAATAAGCTCTTTGGGGGTGCCCTTGCCGTACCCGCCACCGACAAAGGCCATACCGCCCGCTTTGAGGACCCGGACTATTTCACCGAGCAGACCTGCTCTGTCCTCTAAGAAAAAGAAGGCTCCCCTCAGGATCACCAGATCGAATTGAGCGTCCACGAATATGAGATGCTCGAGATCGGTTTCCTTTACCATGATTCGTTCAGGAAGCCCGGTGTCGGCAATCTTTCTCCTCAGATACTCGACCACCGCCGGCGACTCGGCCCCAATGGTAATACCAAGCCGGGGATAAGATCGAGCCAGTTCCAGGGAGATGCCGCCCGAAAACGGCCCAAGTTCCAGGACTGATCCATAGTCCCTCTGGTAGACCTCCATTATCTGGGAGGCCACATAGGGATAGATCTTTTGCCACAAACGGTCTAGCTGCTCGAGATCATCGATGTTCACGGCTCGTCTCACCGATTGAGGTGGGATAGTATTGCTTCAAGCACGCCGCCGCCTACCGCCCTTGCCTTATCGGATATCGTATAGCAGTGCTCCTTGATCCCTCTGGGGTCGATATCTCCTATCTTCATCCCCTTCCACACACTGGTTCCATCGCGCAAAAGACCTCTGATAACACCCTTGATTCCCCCTTGAACCGGCATATCCTCGACAGAGCCTATCACATCCCCTGCCTCGACCATGTCTCCGATGTGCTTGACGGTTTGCAGTGCGCCATCTCGCGGTGCCCTGAGAACCCTTTCGATCGAAAAGCCGGCAATGACCCCGGGGACACCCGTATTCTCCTCCGCCTCTCCCTGGGATATGACCCTTCCCAGGTTGTGGCCCCTGTTGGTCTCAACAACGAGATGCACATCCTTGCCTGCGCAGAAGCCCGGCCCTGCACCAATTACGAGTGGGGCGTCGGTTATCCTTGTTCCCAGGTTTCTCTTGGCAACGATGGCATCGACGAGAACAGTAGGGTTCAAAACGTCTTTGATTGTGGCTTCAGGATCTATGATGATTGGAATTTGGTTTCTTCTCCAAACTTCGGCAATCTGCTCATGTGAGTTCACAACCGTGGCGGTGAGTCCCTCCACCGTTTTTTCCCCATCATGGACGGCCTCGCAAAAAGAGACCTCTCTTCTCACTGCACGAGGGTCAGGTATTTCGGTCATACAAACCTTGAAACGGCATCTGATCAATCGATGTGATATCCCGCTTGCCATTTCGCCCGCGCCCTTGACGAGCACTATTACATCCTGTTGCATCATGCTTGCCCTCTTTAGTCACACCCTGTTTTAGCAAGAAAGCGTTTGCACTCATGTAACCATTTGAGAGCAGCGGAGGTCTGAGCAGTCTTAAAGGAAAAGAGGAGACTCTCAAAACCATCGGTAATCTTTTCCTTTGAGCCTTTGATCCCTCCGATTTTTTCTTGCAGCACCTCGATCTGCCGATCAATAAAAGAATCCCCCTGCCTCAGGTGAAGTTCACGAATGAAGAACAGCTTGGCCATGAACTCGATGCGGAAATCCCGCACATGCTGGACAGGCGATTGAACCCACGATAGGAATCTCCTTTTGCCGGTTTGGGTGAGGGAAAAGATCTTTTTCGCGGGCCGGCTTTCCTGCCATTCTTGTTTCGACACGACGCATCCCTCACGTTCAAGCCTTTTCAACAGGGCATATATCTGGCTCATGCTCAGCTGCCAGAATTCGTTCATCCGAGCGGACATGTAGCCGTGCAACTCATAGCCGTGCTTCGGCCCGGTCATGAGGATGCCGAGAAGGGCATTTTCCGGCGAGACTCTAAAGCTCACGATTTCCCCAAGTATTTCATTTCTGAATATTCCAATTTGGAATAAAAATCAATAGAAACTTATTGGTCCAGAAGATTTTCTGACTTAGTGCCCTGGTTCATAAATACGCTAACGTATTTTCTTTATGCCGCGAGCCGATATGAGGCGACCGGTTTGCAGTTTATCTTGCACATGAGACGATTGAGATCTTCACGAGTGAATTTCCATTCGAAAGGCGTTGCGATCCCCTCGTAATACTGTTGGGAGCCTAAGATATGTTCCTTAAGGGCTGCAAGCGAAGGGAAATCGTTGGGTGTAAGGGTTTTGGCTCATGACGTGCTCCACAAGGCGATCAAAAGGACCGATACCGCTTTTCTGCTCACACAGACCAAAGAGCTTGGCCCGGTGAACATCGAGTGCGGCGATATAAGCCCATGCCCCGCATCGTTTGTACTCGTGTTCCACCTTCGTGGGCGAGCCAGGTTGAGCGGGATAAGTCGTATGTCGCCGAGCACGAGCTTGCATACTGGTCTTCTCATCGGCACTCAAAACAAACTCATCCTCTTTCACTGGTTGACCGTTCAAAACCCTGTGATAGAGGTCGAGAATACGTCCGGCTTTAGTCCCAAAACGGGGATCTCCGGGGAAAACCCGGCAGCGGTGGGGCCATGGTTTGATGGCATCCTCATTGAGCCAGCGCCACACGGTGCTACCGCTGATGGTAGCTACCAGACCAGATTGCCGGCCGTGATTGAAAATATCTTCACTGCTCCAGCGAGAAAGGGGACCTCAAAACTTGCAACCATGCCCTAGGTGCCAGGCCAGAGCTTGTCCTGTATATATTGCAGGCCAATTTTCGCTATTTTCAGATCTAACTGGTACGGGCCGACACCAGCGACCCCAATACCACCGATACAAGAGAGTTTGTAATGTGGTTTGCCCGTATATTCGGTTTCTCCGTCAATGGATTCTTCATTTGGGTCGACAATGGCCACTCCACCTACGACCGCTGTGCCGCCGGGTATGAAATCCTGCAGGCTCCACTCGCGTGTTGCGATGCGAGCATTCAGGTCATGTATGTCCCTTCCGCACATTACCGTAGTCCAGGCCTTTGTGATTGCAATGTCTTGCGCAACCATAGGGGCTCCGTCCATCTTAGCAAAAGCAACAAGCTTTCCTCGCTCATCCACTACAGCGAGGCACGCATGCTGCCAGTACTGCTCCGGATGGTTCCTGATCTCTATGAGCATTGCTTCGATTGCGCCCTGTGCCTCCCCAAGCCCCACGGATGATTTCGTATACATGGCACCCTCCTTCCACACATTTAACAGTTCATTTCCATATGTTACTGCTGCATTGCTTCCTTCAACTGCCATTACTGACAACAAAAAGATAACCGAAACCGGCATAGGCTTCCCGGCAATTTATCGTTCGGATGCGACAGCAACACTATCAGTGCCGGGGAGGGTGACAAGTGCTTCACTGACATACAACCATCTCATTCGTCCACTCAAGGCAAATCACCAATACATCCTTTACCTACTTTGACAGCATTTCGTACAACCTTAGAATATTCATACGCTCCTGCTCTGGTCCAGGATGTATGGCCGGATAGAGTTCCTCGAGCGATATTTCATTGGCTGCTTGATCTTTGCTCATCCCTTGTTTAATGGCTTCGCTGACTATTTCTATGCATTTTTGAATAAAGAGGCGAAATTGCTGGATCTCTGACTTGCCGCAAACCTCGCCATGGCCGGGGACAACTATATCTATATCCATCTCCTCAATCCTCTTCAATGACGAAATCCACTCAAGTGGAAGGGAGTGTGACAGAAGAGGCTGAACGCCATTCGTAAAATTATCGCCAGCGAAAAAAACCTTCTCCGGGCGAACATAAACACCGATATGGCCGGATGTGTGACCAGGCAAATGAATCAACTCGAAAATATGTTGGCCCATATACAGATTGAGTTGCTCTGAGAATGTGATGGTCGGTACCTTAAGAAAATAATGCTCCATCAAAGAAAACCCTCCCGGGTCGCGCTCTTTGATTTCATCAAGGATATGCTCTCTCAGACCTAAAGGGGGTTCAGCTGTCTCGTCGACTGGTTGAGCTGATGCTTTGCCGGTTATAGGAGCATGAAACATCTCTTTGACTTCCTCGTGCGATACTACCGTTCCCGGAAAAAAATAATTACCCGTAATATGGTCGGGATGATGGTGGGTGTTTATGATATAGCGCACCTCCCCTCTCTTAGCCAAATCATCTCGCCATCTTACAGCGTCCGAAGGCCACATCGGGGTATCAATCATGACTATCCCTTCTGATGTGGTGACAAAGCTCGGATTGCATCCACGATCACTAGGAGGAAGGCTGAGTTGGTCCTCAACATAGACATCAGCCATAATTTGCTTCATCTGCTCACCCCTTTAGAGTTAACGGTGAAAAAACCGGGCTTTATCACTTTTAAAGTATCTTGTATGGGAGCCAAGTCGCTATTGCGGGAAAGATCATCACCAAAACCAACCCTGTGAGTTCCACCAATGTGGAGGGATCACGGATCGACAGATATCAGCCATTGAGATCCACGAAGGAACAATCCCCTTGAGGCAGAAAAGGTTCCTGCCAAAAGGAGGTGTCATATACCCGATCTCCAGATTGATACTATAGAGAATCCCAAACCAAATGGGATCAAATCCCTTGGCTCTACAATATGCCACATTTACCGAAGGATTATTCCTTGTCCCCCGGTATAACAGGCACAAGCAGGTGAGACGGATACTCCTGGCACCGATAGATCTTATGAACCACCGTTTTGCTGGAGCAGATATGATACGGAATGTACTCCACAGCACTGTCACCGGCCACCCCTGTCGGCACATCCAGGGAGGTGATGTCCACGCAGATCCGGTGATCCCGCTTAAACACGTTGGAGGTGGGAGCAATCTCTACGTCATACTTGGTAATCTCACCGGGCACCACCGGCTTGTGGGCACTGCGGGTGAAGGGGTGAAACGGGCGTCCCGGCTGGGACTTCTTCTCATCAACCGCCCGGTGTGAGGCCTTGAGCCAACCCCGGGTTACCTCACGCTCGGGTACCGGGGGGCGCTCCATCTCCCCTTCTCGTGCCGTTTGAACCGACACATCGGGCCCCACATCCTTGACGACTATAATCCAGTTGGTGTCCTGCTGGTCGATCTCGGCCCAGAAATGAAGTGATAGGGGGCCGGTGACTTCCAGATCTTCGGGAAGGGGATCGGTCATGTATCTGAGCCTCTGTGCCGTTCGTGTCTGTTTAAGGGGCATCTGGGCGAAACAATCGGGCTCATCAATACCATCCCTGCTGGATGGGGTGAAGGGCTCCCATCGTAGCCGCTCCCAGCTGTCCAGGTAGAGCTTCTTCCACGCGGTCTCCTTCACGGGCCATTCATCGGAATAGCGCCAGCGGTTGGCCCCCATCACCCAGATCTTGATCCTCGGCTCATCCTTGATGCCGGTATCAATGCCCTTGAGCCAATAGTCGTACCAGCGCAGCACTTCATCGTGAAACGCAATCCATGGCCGTGGCAGGTGTGCTGGTCCGGTGAGGAGCATCTTCTTGAAGGGGCTGTTGGTGCAGAGCTCCCAATACCTGAAAGTGCCAAACAGGTGAGCCTTGTATGTATAGGCATACCACCCGGTCCCCAGGTAGACGGGGATGTTGATCTTCTTCACCTCTTCTTCCAGTACTTTTGCGTTTTCCGGCTCATAGGGGTCTAGTAAGAGCCTAAAAAACCTGAGGCTCAGTTTGCCTCTTCTCTGCAAGATATTGTAGATAGCCGTATACATCCTGTAATCCGGGTTGTCGCACGCCTCTTTCCAGAGCCTCTCTTCCTCTGGAGTAAGCTCTATTTCATGCGGGTTTTCCGCACTAAACTTCATCAGGTGGAACCACATCGTGTGTATTACCCCTCCCGGGGCCGTGTCCCTGAAGGTGAAGTTGGAGGGATCATAGGGGAAGATAGCCTTGAGGTGAGGCGGTCGACTCATGGCTGCTACCAATTGCCTTCTTCCGAAATCGGATATGCCTATCATGCCCACATTCCCGTCGCACCACGGTTGCTCGGCAATCCATTCGATCAGGTCGTAGGCGTCCGTCTTGCCCTCCACCCATGGATCTCCCGAATCGGAATTACCGCAGCCTCTTAGATTCCCCACTACGTGAACGTAGCCTCTTGAGGTAAGAAACGTGGTGTCACCGCCCTCTGCCGGTCCACACCACAACGGTGCCCAGGCCGGCTGGTTATTGCATGCTTCAACTACTTCCGGGCTTTGCAGGAACTTATTATGAGCAGCAAAGGCGAGCAGAGCCGGGAAGCGCCCTTCGGCATCGGGCCTGTAAACATCTACGGCCAGCCGGGTGCCGTCCCGCATAGGGACCATAATGTCGGTTCCCTCCACTTTTGTGTTGTAGATCGGTTGAGAGGGTTGATTTTTTCTCATATGGACTCCTCCATTTCGGAATTTGTGTTTAGCAGTTGCGCGAGAATGACCGCGATAGATGCTAGGTTTCTCTTTTTATTAGCAGGAACTGCTACTGACCTTTTCTGGTTCCTCATCTCACCTGTGGTTCTACCAGTTAAGCCTAGCAGACAGCTCACTTCATCGTGCTGGGGAGGAATAGGCTAATCTGCGGGAAAGCGATCAGAAGCGCTATACCAACCAAAAACACAAGGGCAAAAGGCAGGATGCCACGTGCCACGTCTTCTAATGGGACCTTTGTAACCCCCTGAACAACGTATATATTAATCCCAACGGGCGGAGTGATTAGCGATAACTCTCCCAGGACACATATCAGAACACCGAACCATACGGGGCTGAAGCCGAACTCCTCGATAATAGGAAAGACGAAGGGCATGGTCAGCAAGATCATAGGCAGGCAATCTATGACCATGCCCAGCGGAATATAGAAGGCACATATGATTATGAGTATGGCGAAAGGTGAAAGAGGGAAACTGGTAATCCACCCGGAAAGCATCTGTGGAAGGCCGGTCATTGAGAGAAAGGTGTTGAATAGCATTGCCCCCACAAGAACAAAGAGGGAAAAGCAGCTAACTCTCACCGTCTCCGCTAGGGCTGAAAAAACACTGGCCTTAGTTAACCGACGTCTCGCCGCTGCAATGAGGAGGGCGCCGAAGGCACCGATTGCCCCCGCTTCCGAAGGGGCAAAGATGCCCACGTACAGGCCAACGATAACCAGAATGAAAAGCACAACCATCCCCCATACACCTGCCAATGAGGCAAACCGTTCCTTCCAGGTGAAGGACGCCTCGCTTGGAGGGCCCATTTCGGGATTCCTTTTACACATAAAATAGATGAGTAAGCAGAATAAGGAAGATAGCATTAACCCCGGGAAAATGCCCGCAATGAACAGGTCGCCGATGGATGTCTCAGTAATAATCCCATAGATTATGAAGATTGTACTCGGAGGAATGAGGATGCCCAGCGTTCCCCCTGCAGCTATACAGCCGGCCGCCAAACGGGGGCTATAATGATACCTTTGCATCTCAGGAAAGGCTATAGTGCCCATAGTCGCCGCTGAAGCCACGCTGGAGCCGGTACAAGCTGCAAAGCCGGTGCATGACAAAGTTGTCGCTAATGCCAGTCCACCAGGAAGCCTTCCCATCCACTTGTAAGCAGCAAAAAAAAGGTCCGTACTGATTCCTGAGTGAAAGGCGAATTGGCCCATGAGAACAAACAAAGGGATGGTTGTTAGCACATAGGAGGCCATCTCGGAATAGGCAACCTCTCCGAGAGAGGCAAGCCCTGCACCCATGCCCTGGATAAGGACAATCCCAATGAAGCCCATGGTTGCAAAACTAAAGGCGATGGGCAATCCCAAGATGACCAGAATCAGAAAACCGGCTAACGCAATAACGCCGATAAGGTAAAGAGACATCTCAATAATTCTTTCTTATCTCACTAACGTAATGGAGCAAATCGACAATCAAAACCAGGCAAATAGCGAGAGCCCCGACAGGTACGAGAAGCCGGGGAAGGAACATAGGTACCCCGATATTCGTAATCACTCTCCCTGTCTGATAGTAGGAAATGACTAGCAGTATTCCTCGCCACCCAATGAGCGCGAACAGAATTATTGCCCAAAGGGTGGTGGCAAAGCCTAACATTGCCCGTGGCCGAGGGGGGAGGTGGGAATAGAAAAGATCCACGGTGATGTGTGCCTTGGCCTGTTGGGTATATGCCAGGCTCAGCAAGACTATTGCCGGCAGCAAAACCTCGAAAATTTCAAGGGTTCCGACTATGGGTTTTCTAAACAGGTACCTCCCGATAACGTCGGCCGTACCCAGGAATAGCATTACAAGCAACAAAACCACGCACATGTACAGAAATATGTTGCTTGTCACCCGAACACCATACTCGAAACCTCGAGCTTTGTTATTGTTATTGTGCAAACGAGCTCCTTATTTTCATCAACCAGGCTGATTAGGGAATATAGCCCGCTAGAGGCCTGTCTACCCCTCCGTCGGTCATCATCTTATAGAGTTCCTTAAGCGCCTTCCTTGCAGGAAGCCCCTTTGCCTCATAGTCAGCTACCCACTTCTCCCACACCGGGAAAATCATTTTGTCGAGTTTATCCAATTCACCGGGGGCAAATTCGACTATCTCTCTGTCGGGGCCCGTATTCAAAAACTCTTTCTGGAATTTCGGGATAAGATCGTCATACGTTTTGGCACAGTTAATAGAGAACTGTTTCCAGTTTTTGTTTACGTAGTCTTTACCTGCCTGGGGAAGGGCCTCCCACGTTTTCCTATTCCACGCTTCTATGTGAGTACTGGTGGTCACGTATAACTCCGTCACATACTTAGAGACTTCATTGAGCTTGAACACATGGGCAGCATCCCATATATTGGCAACCGCATCTGCTATCCCCTTCTGCAGGGATATATACATTTCCCCAGTGGGGAGGGTTACTGGAACCGCCCCTATAGCCTTACATATGTCTACCCAACCCTCGCTCGGCACCCGGATCTTCACCCCTTTAAAGTCGGCAACATTAGTAACCTTCTTGTTAGAAAAGAGTATATAGGATCCGACGTTGAACAACGCCGTGATCTTCACCTGGGAGAACTCCTTGTCAAAATAGCCCTTCTCATACATCCCGATTTGGAAGCGTGCCATTTGTTCCCCTGAGGCACAGTGAACAGGGTAGTTAAACAGATCCCACATGGGAAAGACGCCATAATTGAATGCCGGATTGAAATGCCCTATGTTATTCACACCTTGGAGTGTGCGTTGATAGGTCTCCCCAACCTTGCCCATGGCCCCACCCGGATTGAATTGCACCTTAACGGCGCCCCCAGTGGCTTCCTCCAATCCCTTGTAGTATTCTAGCATATACTTGTATTCGGGAACCTTTGGGGGCAGCCAGAATTCGTACTGGAGCACCATAGGTTTCTTGGCATTTGCCTGGGAAAAACCGCCAAGAATCAGGCCACTTGCTACTACAATGGCCAGTGGAATTAAGAATAGCTTTTTCATTTCTTGCTCCTTTCAAGTCATGTTGTTAATAAACACTAGGTCTTTAACACCTCCCCCACATAAACCTAGAATCTGAATGCCAAGTCTTGTAAACGGGGAGAAAAAACTCTCCTGCCAGGGGCACGTATAAATAACTTGTATCTATCGCATAAACACAAAGCGAATCAATCATGCCGTCGATTATGAAGAAAGGGCTTTCCGGTGGAGATCTTTGGGAATACGGATTTTTTGCTCGAAGGGTTGGGGACGAGGTGCTGCGGTGCATGTGATCAGATATTACACTCCGCATCATCGTGAATAAGAGGACTCCAGAAAGCCTTTGAAATTGTTCCGAAATATCCTGCCCGTACCGCAAGGTGTTTCACTATTTACAGTATTTCGCCGCTTAACGTACTCAGGCTCACTCTTTTTTTCACATATTCAGACTTATGCTTACTATATAATGTGTTTTTGTCAAGCAAAAAGCTACCCCTGTCGTAAAGATTCAGTCTTGAGTGGGAGGGGCTTAAGGGGAAGGTCAGGGGAATGCCTCTCCACGACTCAAAGTGGTATGAGATACTAGGTGTTGCTTGATCCGGGATAGGAGGCTTTTGGTTTCTTATGGGGGGTGGGTAGGGAACAGCAGCGAGAAGGGGTCCTTGGTCTTGTCCTTGGCCAGTTCATCCAGAGCGTATTTGAGGCGGGCGGCTACCTCCTCACCTCGTTTTCTCAGGGTATGTACTACTGTCATCAATACGCTGCGGGTATGGGCGCCCGCATCGGACTGAGACCCGAAACTTACTTTTCTGGCAATGACCGTAGGCCGCAGATCACGCTCGGCTAGATTATTGTCCGCTGGCACCTGACGGTTATCTGCCCAGTGATAAAGCCGCACTTCATGCTCTGTGAAGATGTCCTGGATACGCACAATACCCAGGTGCTGCGCCGGGGCTTCCATGGCTGACTTGATCTGCGCCTTGACCTCGGAAGCCTTATCTAAGAACTGGGCATCGGAAAGGGGTTGCCCCCTCAGTCCCATGGCTAAAGCAAACAGAGGGGCCACGACACGCACAAAGGTTTTGATCTCTGTCTGATCTGGAAACTCCTTCTCCAGATCCTCCACCTCTCGCAACAGATGGCTGTAGCAGTACTGGATCTTACAGGGCATCTTGTTATAGCCGTTGTAGCGATCCACCACCAGGGTGCCGGGTACTCTTTCATCTCCGAAGAGCGCACGGGGCACGCTGGAGGAGCGAGTCTTTTTGAACAGAAAGATGCTGATCTTTACCGTGGCAAACAGCCAGGCATACCCGTTTTTCCCGTTTGTGCGCCAGCCGGTCTCGTCTGCATGCTTGACAGGAGCCAGCCGGTACTCCTGGATGAGTTTGGGGACAATCCCTTCAAAGAGCCTCCCCATGCGATGGAAGATGTCCATCAAGCTTCCATCACCACAGCCTAATTGTTCACATACCCGTCCCAAGGGAATACCGTGCAGATAGTGCATAGCTGTGGCAGTGGCCATCAACTGGTTTCCATAGAGACTCCTTGGCAGGACCCCGGGAGGCTCCCCTCGAAAGGTCTTTCGGCAACGACGGCACCACTTCTTGTTTAACAAAAAAGCTACGCGCTCAGCCTTAACAGGACGGCTGTCGAGTACGCTCCGAGACTCATCCCCCTTGTCTTCCAGAAGGCCCCCGCACAGGGGGCACACTTCTCCCACAATGGCCTCCACCCGTTCCACCCGGTCCGCATCCGACACTGAAAACCCCTTCCGCCCACAACCCTTATGACCGAGCTTGGCCCCCCTGGGCTTGTTTACATCCTCTGTGTTGGCTTTCACCGGTTGCTGGGAGGAAGGAGTCGAGGAGCCGAAAAACCCCTCCGTGCGCTCTCGATACGAAAGCCGTTGCTTCAAGAGCACATTTTCCTCCTTCAACCGGTCGATCTCCCGCTGCTTCTCCAGACAAAGGGGACAAGTATTGATCCTACCCATGTACCAAGATCTCCCGGAAACGAGACCTCAAAGGATACACATACACATCCTTCTGGGGCACCCTCAGCGTGTTGTACCGGTCATTTCGACTCCTGCCTTTTGTTCGCCCCGCATAGCGCCAGTTGGCCGCCCGGTAGCATGTCCCCCGGAAACGGGTCACATCCACAAACGTCTCCAAAAGCACCACTTCATGACCATAGCTCTTTTTCCAGTCTTCCCGGATGCGGCGGACAATCCTGCCAAGCACATGGCTTGCCAGGTGCGGTATCCTCACCCAGGGCAGAACCAAAAATCGCATATTGTTGGTAACCAGATGAAGGCGTTGGGGTCTCTCTGCTCTATCCCACCCAATATAGCTGTCCCGACATCCCACCTTCCACGCCGCAGAGCCAAACAACACACAGCTCAAAGGGCGTCCTCGGCAATCAAACACCAGATACTTCATGTTCTCACCAACACT
>Ga0307378_10001934_pt1 | contig 32770 bp, 26 predicted proteins | sample UN1MG_FD_202238 | JGI IMG/M metagenome (GOLD analysis project Ga0307378, IMG submission 202238) | Soil microbial communities from Risofladan, Vaasa, Finland - UN-1 | ecosystem: Environmental > Terrestrial > Soil > Coastal area > Acid sulfate soil | place: Finland: Risofladan, Vaasa | collected... | reverse complement strand
GTCGAGCTGCCGCTCATCAAGCTGAAAGAGCAGGCCGCCGTTCAGTTGCGACAGCTGGACCTGGAAAGCGCCGCCTTTACCTATGGGCAGATCGTCACCGTGTCGCCCGACGACGCCCTCGCCTGGCGGCGGCTGGCCGATCTGTGGCTCGCCATCCCGGCGGACCAGAATGACGACGGCAGCGTCCGCTTCAGCAATGCGCGGACCGCCGCCTATATCGCCTATCAGAGAGCCACCACGCCGCAGTCCGAAGCCGCCGCTTTGACGACGCTCGCCACGGCCTACGGCAAGCACGGCGATTGGCGCCCGGCCCTGAACGCCCTCAACCTAGCCCTCAAGCTCGAAGCCAATTCGGGCCGCCAGGCGACCTACGACCAATTGCGCGAGAAATACGGCTTTCGCGTCGCCAACTTCACTGTGGACTCCGACGCCGCAAGCCCACGCGCCTGCTTCCAGTTCACCGAGAAGCTGCTGAAGCGCGCCGACTTTTCACCGTTCGTGTCGGTGGTGGGCGACGACAAGCCGGCGCTCTCCGCCGACGATCAGCAGCTTTGCGTGGAAGGCCTGACGCATGGAGAAACCTACGCCATCACCTTGCGCCAAGGCTTGCCGTCGGCAGTGGACGAGGACCTTCTCAAGGACGCCGACTTCACCATCTATGTGCGCGACCGGACCCCGTCGGTGCGGCTCGCCGGCAAGGCCTATGTGCTGCCGAATACCGGTCAGCAGGGCATCCCGCTCATTTCGGTGAACACGGACGCGGTCAAGGTGACCGTCTACCGGATCGGTGACCGCAGCCTGATCGACAACGTGTTGGGCTACGATTTCGAGCGCAATCTCTACCAATACAGCCTCAACGACATCGCTAACCAGAAGGGCCAAGAGGTGTGGACCGGCGAGCTTAAGGTCGAAAAAGAGCTCAACGCCGAGATCACTACAGCCTTCCCCATCAGCGAAGCGGTGCCGGAGATGGCGCCCGGTGTCTATATCCTCGCTGCTGAACCGGAAGGCGTGGCGGGCGACGATTACGGCGAGCGGACCACCCAGTGGTTCATCGTCTCCGATTACGGGCTTACGGCGTATTCGGGGACCGACGGCATCCACGCTTACGTCAATTCACTTGCGAGCACCGCGCCGCTTGCCGGCGTCGAGTTCCGCCTGATCGCCCGCAACAACGAGGTGCTGGCCACCGCGACCACGGACACCGACGGTACAGTGACGTTTGCGCCTGGCTTGGCGCGCGGTGAAGGCGGGCTTGCGCCGGCGCTGCTCATCGCCTCCGGAACGGGCGGCGACTATGCCTTTCTGAACCTCACACAGTCGGCCTTCGATCTCACCGATCGCGGCGTCGCCGGCCGCGAACCGCCGACGGGACTCGACGCCTATGTGTTCACCGAGCGCGGCGTCTACCGCACCGGCGAGACCGTCCATATCACCACGCTGCTGCGGAACGCCGAAGGCGTGGCCGTGCCCGACGTCAATCTGACGCTGGTGGTGGAGCGGCCCGACGGCATCGAATACCGCCGCGTTGTGGTGCCCGACGAAGGGCTGGGCGGCCGCGCGCTCAACGTGCCGCTCATCGCCTCGGCGCCGACCGGCACGTGGCGGGTTGCGGTCTATTCCGACCCGAAACAGGCGGATATCGGCAATGCGACCTTTCTCGTCGAGGACTATGTGCCGGAACGGCTAGAGTTCGACCTCAGCACAGACGCCAAGAGCCTTGCGCCCGCGACGCCCGCCGAGATCGTGCTCGACGGCCGCTACCTCTATGGCGCGCCGGCCTCGGGCCTCGCTGTCGACGGCGAGGTGAACATCACCAAGGCCGCCGAACGGCCGGGCTTCCCGGGCTATGTGTTCGGCCTCGACAATGGGGATGCGCAGGATCAATTCAGCGTCGAGAGCCTGCCGCTGGCCGACCTGCCGGAGACCGATGCCGACGGCAAGGCGACATTCCAGGTGGCGCTCGACAAAGTGCCGGCTTCGACCAAGCCGCTCGAGGCCAATGTCGTGGTGCGCCTGGCCGAGCCGGGCGGCCGGGCGGTCGAACACAGACTGGTGCTGCCGATCATGCCTACCGGGCCAATGATCGGTGTGAAGCCGCAGTTCAAGGGCTCGTCGCTCGGCGATCAGGACACGGCCCGCTTCGACGTGATCCTGGCAGCACGCGACGGAAAGCAGATCGCGGCAGCCGGCCTCAAATGGCAGTTGCTGCGCATCGAGTCGAAATATCAGTGGTACCGTCAATACGGCCAATGGCAGTACGAGCCCATCAAGATCACGCGGCGCGTCGCCGACGGCACAATAGACGCAACGGCCGGTCAGCTAGGCCATATCGAGGTGCCGGTGACCTGGGGCCGCTACCGGCTCGAAGTGGAGAGCGCAGAGCCGCAAGGACCGCTCACCTCTTACGGCTTCGATTCCGGCTGGTATGCGGAAGCCTCCGCCGACACGCCGGATCTGTTGGAGATCGCCCTCGATAAGCCCGGCTACGTGTCCGGCGACACCATGACCGTCGCGGTCACCGCGCGGACGGCAGGCAAGGTCACGCTGTCGGTGATCGGCGACCGGCTGCTCGCCACGACCACCACGAACGTCGAAGCAGGCCTCGTCAAATTGCCGCTCACGGTGGGCGACGATTGGGGCACCGGTGCCTATGTGCTGGCGACGCTCAGGCGGCCGCTCGATGTGGCCGAAAAGCGCATGCCCGGGCGCGCCATCGGCGTGCAGTGGTTCAGCGTCGACAAGGCCGAACACACGATCGGTGTCAGCCTCGATCTGCCCGATCTGATCCGGCCCGAGACGACGCTGCGCGTGCCGGTGAAGCTCGCCGGGCTCAACGCGGGCGCGCAGGCGCGCATCGTGGTGTCCGCCGTCGATGTGGGCATTCTCAACCTCACCGGCTACGAACCGCCGTCGCCCGACGACTATTATCTCGGCCAGCGCAAGCTCTCCTCCGAGGTGCGCGATCTCTACGGCCAACTGATCGACGGCATGCAAGGCACGCGCGGCCAGATCCGCACCGGCGGCGATAGTGGTGCCGGCGTGCTGCAAGGCAGTCCGCCGACCCAGCCGCCGCTGGCGCTCTATTCCGGCATCGTCACGGTGGGACCAGACGGCACCGCCGAGGTGGAGTTCGCCATTCCCACCTTCACGGGCACGGTGCGCGTCATGGCCGTGGCCTGGAGCAAGGACCAGGTGGGTCATGGTTCGGGCGACGTCGTCGTGCGCGATCCGGTTGTCGTTACCGCGACGCTGCCGCGCTTCCTGCTGAGTGGCGACACATCCACGCTGCGCCTCGACCTCGATAATGTCGAAGGCGCCGCGGGCACATATCAGATCGCCATCTCGGCCGAAGGACCGCTCAGCGTCAAAGTCGCCGACCGGTCGATCACCCTCAAGGCCAAAAAACGCGGCACTGCGACCTTCGCCATTTCCGCGCTCGGCGTCGGCGCCGGCAGCGTGGAGGTCGCGGTGACCGGGCCGGACGACTTCTCGGTCTCGCGGACATACGCGCTGAACGTCGACCCGGCGACGCAGATCCTGGCTCGGCGCACGGTGACGCCCCTCGAACCGGGCAAGAGCATTACACTCACCAACGACGTGTTCGCCGGTCTCGTGCCGGGCACGGGCAGCATTGCGCTGTCGGTCACACCGTCCGCTGCGCTCGACGTGGCGAGCCTGCTTGCCGTGCTCGACCGCTATCCGCTCGGCTGCACCGAACAGATCATCAGCCGCGCGCTGCCGCTGCTCTATGTCAACGAGATGGCGCTCGACGCGCAGCTCGCCGTAGACGGCAATGTGGATGAGCGCATCAGAAAAGCCATCGAGATCGTGCTGGCGCGCCAAGGCTATGAAGGGGCTTTCGGCCTGTGGTCGCCGGGCGGTGACGACCCGTGGCTCGACGGCTATGTGACCGACTTTCTGACCCGCGCGCGCGCCCGGGGCTTCGACGTGCCCGACGATCGCTTCAAGCTCGCGCTCAACCGCCTGCACAACTATGTGAGCACGGCACCCGATGTCTCCACGGACGGCGGGCTGGCGCTGTCATATGCGCTGTACGTGCTGGCGCGCAACGGCATGGCGCCGGTGGGCGACCTTCGCTACATCGCCGACGTCAAGCTCGCCGCACTCGGCACTCCGACCGCCCAGGCCGAGATCGGCGCGGCACTCGCCATGCTCGGCGATCAAGTCAGAGCCGAGACGGCGTTCCGCGCCGCCGCCGACGCGCTGCCCAAGGACACCGATCCATTGGTGGGCCGCGTCGACTTTGGCTCGCGCTTACGCGACGCCGCCGCGGTGGTGACGCTCGCGGCGGAAGGCGGTGCGCCGAAGGTGTTGTTGACCGGCGCCACCACGCAGATCGACAAGGCACGCGATCAAGTCACCTACACCTCCACCCAGGACGACGCGTGGCTGGTCCTCGCCGCCCGCGCGCTCGGGAAGCAGGACGTCAAGCTCACCGTCGAGGACGGCGGGGCGGGCGGCCGCCAAGACGGGCCGCTCTACCGTAACTTCAGCGAGGAAGATATTGGCATCAATCCGCTGACGGTGACCAACAAGGGCGATACGCCGCTCGACGCCGTAATCTCGGTGAGCGGGGCGCCGACCACGCCGGAACCGGCCGCCGACCATGGCTTCAAGCTCGAGCGCACATTCCACACGCTGGACGGCGAAGAGATCGACATCACCACGGCGACGCAGAACCAGCGCATCGTGGTACTGCTGACGGTCACCGAGCCGCAGCCCCAGTTCGCCCACGTAGCGCTCACCGATTACGTGCCGGCGGGCTTCGAGATCGACAATCCCAAGCTCGTGTCGTCGGCCGATACCGGCGGCCTCAGCTGGATCGCGCATGCGGCGGACCCGGTACACACGGCGTTCCGCGACAACCGGTTTGTGGCGGCATTCGAGCGGCGCGCCGACAGCAAGCCGCTCTACACCGTGGCTTACGTTGTGCGCGCGGTGTCGCCAGGCAGCTATGTGCTGCCGCAAGCGGTGGTGGAGGACATGTATCGCCCCGACCGCTTCGGCCGCACCGATACGGGTTCCGTCACGGTGATCCCGCCGAAATGAGCACGCTCGGACGCCGGACCGCTTACGCCGCCATCGGCGTGGTGTGGATCGCCGCGGCGGCCGCCGGCGCCGCCGTTGGGGTGGTTGAGTCCTACGGGCCGGCCCCGCTGGGGCAGACTCTCGAAGTGTCCAGAACGGTGCTCGACCGGGACGGCCGGCTGCTGCGTGCCTATTTGACCGACGAAGGCCGCTGGCGGCTGCCCGCCACGCGGGACGACGTCGACCCGCGCTTCCTCGACGCGCTGCTCGCCTATGAGGACAAGCGGTTCTTTTCCCATCACGGCGTCGATCCGCTGGCCATGATGCGCGCGGCCTATCAACTCGTGAGCCAGGGGCACATCGTCTCGGGCGGCTCGACGCTGACTATGCAGGTGGCGCGCTTGCTCGAACCGCGGCAGGAGCGGTCGGTCGCCGCCAAGCTGCGGCAGACAGTGCGCGCGTTGCAGCTCGAATGGGCGCTCAGCAAGGACGAGATCTTGCGTCTCTACCTGACGCTAGCGCCTTACGGGGCCAATCTCGAAGGCATCCGCGCCGCTTCGCTCGCCTATTTCGGCAAGGAGCCGCGCCGGCTCACTCTGGGCGAAGCCGCCCTTCTGGTGGCGCTGCCGCAGTCGCCTGAATATCGCCGGCCCGACCGTTTTGCGGACAAGGCCAGGGCTGCGCGCGACCGGGTGCTCGACCGCATCGCCGGCGACGGCGCGTTCAGCCCGTCAGAGATCGACCGGGCCAAGACCGAACCCGTGCCCGATGCGCGCAAAGCCATGCCGCTCAGTGCGCCGCATGCCGCCGATGAAGCGATGTCGGCCTTACCAGGGCAGAAAGCGATCCGCCTCACCATCGATGGCCGGTTGCAGCGGCGGCTGGAGAGCCTGGCGCGCGAGCGGTCCACGGCGCTGGGCGCAGCCATGTCGGCGGCAATCGTGGTGGTGGACAACGACACCGGCGAGATTTTGGCGCGGGTCGCCTCGCCCAATTATTTCGACGCGAGCCGTGCCGGCCAGGTGGATCTGACCCGGGCTGTGCGTTCGCCGGGCTCGGCGCTGAAACCCTTTATCTATGGGCTCGGCTTCGAGGACGGCCTGGTCCATCCCGAAACGCTGATCGAGGACCGGCCGATCCGCTATGGCGACTACGCGCCGGAGAATTTCGACCTGACCTTCCAGGGCACGGTCACCGTGCGCCGGGCCCTGCAATTGTCGCTCAACGTGCCTGCCGTCGCCGTGCTCGACGCGGTGGGGCCGAGCCGGCTGCTGGCGCGGCTCACAGAAGCGGGCGCGTCCCTCGTCTTGCCGAAGCACGAGACCGCCGGGCTCGCCCTCGGCCTCGGCGGCATCGGCGTGCGGCTCATCGACCTCACTGCGCTTTATGCCGGCCTGGCGCGGCAGGGCAATGTGGCCCCGCTGATCGAGCGCCTCGGCGCACCGCCGGCGCCGAGCAAGCGCCTCTTGGAACCGGTGGCCGCCTGGTATGTGGGCGATGTCTTGCGCGGCGCGCCGCCGCCGGAGAATGCGCTCGGCGGGCGCATCGCCTTCAAGACCGGCACGAGCTACGGCTACCGCGACGCTTGGGCGGTCGGTTTCGACGGGCAGCACACGATCGGAGTGTGGGTGGGCCGTCCGGACGGCGCGCCGGTGACCGGCCTGGTGGGCCGGACCGCCGCAGCGCCGATCCTGTTCGACGCGTTTGCCCGGCTCGGCCGCCCCATCAAGGCCCTGCCGCCGGCGCCGAAAGGGATTCTGGCCGCCAGCACAGCCAAGCTGCCGCCGCCGCTCAAGCGGTTCGGCGCGCTCGGCATCGCCGGCGCCGCGACGACGCCAAAGGTGCATATCGCGTTCCCGCCAAACGGTGCGAGCCTGGCGCTGGCCTCGGACGGCGCGGTACTCGACCCCATCGCCATCAAGATCACCGGGGGCACGCCGCCGCTCAACGTGCTGATCAATGGGCTGCCGTTTGAGACGACGAATGCTCCGCGGACGTTGTTCTTCGAGCCCGACGGGCCGGGCTTCATACGGCTCACGGTCATGGACGCAGCCGGCACGGTGGATAGCGTCGTGGTTCGGCTGCAATAGATTTTCGGCCGCTTCCCGCTTGGCCGCGGGCCGCTTCCCCTGTAAGCACCCAACATGGCAGCGCCCACCACGCTCGCAAACCTGGCCGTGCCCTTGGACCTCGAACCTATGGAGGCCAAGCTAGTCACTGAACTGCCTGACACGACCGGCTGGCAGTTCGAGCCCAAATGGGACGGCTTCCGCTGTTTGGCGTTTCGCGCCGGCGACGAGGTCGACCTCCGGGCGAAGTCCGGCAAGCCGCTCACCCGCTATTTCCCGGAAGTGGTCGCCTTCCTAAAGGCGCTGAAGCCGAAATGCTTCGTGCTCGACGGGGAGCTGGCGATCCCGAGCGGCGACACGCTGTCCTTCGATGCCTTGCAACAGCGCATCCATCCGGCTGCCAGCCGCGTCAAGACGCTGGCCGCCGAGACGCCCGCCGTCCTCATCCTGTTCGACATGCTGGTCGATCCGAAGAATAAGAGTCTGATCGAACTGCCATTGACTAAGCGGCGCGCGGCGCTCGACGCCTTCTATAAGTCGCTGGGCGACCACCAGAATCTAAAGCTCTCGCCTTACACGCTCGACCGCGGCGAGGCAGACGATTGGCTGGCGCGGGCCAGCGGCGCACTGGATGGCGTCGTCGCCAAGCAGCTTGACGGACCGTATCTGCCGGGTGAGCGGGCCATGCTGAAGGTGAAGCATCTGCGGACCGCCGAGTGTGTCATCGGCGGCTTCCGCTACGCCGCCAAGAGCGATGAGGTCGGCTCCCTGCTCCTCGGCCTCTATAACGAGGACGGCAAGCTCGACCATGTGGGCTTTACCTCGACCATCACCGATGTCGAGCGTCCGGCGCTGACCAAGCTTCTCAAGGGCATGATCGCGCCGCCTGGCTTCAGCGGCAAAGCCCCCGGTGGCCCGAGCCGGTGGAGCACGAAGCGCTCGAGCGAATGGCAACCGCTGGAACCCAAGATGGTGGTGGAGGTGCGCTTCGATCAGGTGACCGACGGGCGCTTCCGTCACGGTGCTAAGCTGGTGCGGTTCCGGCCCGATAAAGCGCCCGAGCAGTGCACCTTCGAGCAGATTGCCCCGCCCGGGAAGCCACCCAAGCTCGTCGCCGCCATGCTTGCCGAATGACGCAAACCCTTGACGGGGGCCTCCGTCCTGCCCAACAACGGAGCATGGCGCAGAGCCCCGACAAGCCTTCTGCCAAGAAGCTGCATATCAAGACCTTCGGCTGCCAGATGAATGCGTATGATTCCGAGCGCATGGCCGAGGCGCTTCAGCCTGCCGGTTTTCAGCTAACCGAGCAGCTGGCGGACGCCGATCTCGTCATTCTCAATACCTGCCATATCCGCGAGAAAGCGGCCGAGAAGGTCTATTCGGAGCTGGGCCGGGTGCGGAAGGCCAAGGAAGCGCGCAAGGCTCAAGGCCAGCACACCATGGTTGGGGTGGCGGGCTGCGTCGCCCAGGCCGAGGGGCGCGAGATCATCGCCCGCGCGCCCGTGGTCGACATCATTGTCGGCCCGCAGAGCTACCATCGCTTGGGTCAACTCGTCGCCGAAGCTGCCTCGACCGGCAAGCGTTCGGTCGAAACGGAGTTTCCGGCTGAGGACAAATTCGCGGAACTGCCGGCACGGACGACAGGCAAGCGGCAGGTTTCGGCCTTCGTCACCGTGCAGGAGGGCTGCGACAAATTCTGCACCTTCTGCGTGGTGCCTTACACGCGTGGCGCGGAATATTCGCGCACGCCAGACGAGATCGTCGCCGAGGTGGAACGGCTCGCCGCGCGCGGCGTCCGCGAGGTCACCCTGCTCGGGCAGAACGTCAATGCCTATCACGGGGACGGCCCGGACGGTGCCGCTTGGTCGCTGGCCGGCCTATTGCGGCGGCTGGCGGAGATCCCGACCGTCGCGCGCTTGCGCTTTACCACGAGCCATCCCCACGACATGGACGACAGGCTGATCGAATTGTTCGGCGACGAGCCGAAGCTGATGCCTTACCTGCATCTGCCGTTTCAATCTGGATCAGACCGCATCCTGGCGGCCATGAACCGCAAGCACACGGCGGACCATTACGAGGCGTTGATCGGCAAAATCCGCCAGGCGCGGCCCGACCTCGCGCTGTCCACCGACGTTATCGTGGGCTTTCCCGGCGAGACTGACGAAGACTTCGAGGAGACGCTGGCCTTGGTGAGCCGCGTCGGATTCGCTCAAGCCTATTCTTTTAAGTATAGCGCGCGGCCCGGCACGCCGGCGGCCAGCCTCGACGACCAAGTGCCCGAGCCCGCCAAAAAGCAACGCCTGGCCGCATTGCAGGCGCTGCTCGAAGAGAGCCGCCGCCGCTTCGACCGGCAGACGGTTGGCCGCAGGCTGCCGGTGCTGTTCGAGGGCGCCGGCCGCAATCCGGGGCAGATCACCGGACGTTCACCCTATCTCCAGGCTGTCCACGTGGAAGCGCCCGAGGCGCTGATCGGCAGCATCGCCGAGGTTGACATCTCGGCCGCCGGGCCGAACAGTCTTACCGGTGTCATAGACTCGGGATTTGAATGGCGCGAGCCAGTTCAGGCGGCCCTGTGACGAGCAAGGCCAGCGTGCGGAAGACAACTTTGGCCCGCGGGCGTGGAGCAGCAGCGAAGCGCGCCGAAACGGCGCCAGGCAACGGGGGCGGAGAGCCCACCGTCGTCTATTTCGACGATGTCCGCCTGGTCCGCGATCTTCTCGGCGACTACGACGCAAATCTTGCCGTCCTCGAGGATCGCCTCGGCGTGGAAGCCGTCGTCAACGGCAACGCCGTGGCCCTGCGCGGTCCCGAAGACGCCTGCGCGGCGGCACAATCCGTGCTCGAGCAGCTTTACAAGCGTTTGGCGCAAGGCGAGACGATCGGCGTCGGCGACGTGGCCGGCGCCATCCGCCATGTCCGCGCGGCCCCGCCCGAAGACAGCGCCACGGGCGAGACCGTGCCCACGGCGCAGCAGATCCGCACCCGCAAGCGGCTCATCACGGCGCGCACGCCGATGCAGAGCGACTATCTCGCCTCGCTCCAGCAGAACGATTTGGTGTTCGCCACCGGCCCCGCCGGCACCGGCAAGACCTATCTCGCGGTGGCCTTCGCCGCGGCCTGTCTCGAGGCCGGACACTGCGACCGCATCATCCTGTCGCGCCCGGCGGTCGAGGCGGGAGAGCGGCTCGGCTTCCTGCCCGGCGACATGCGCGAGAAGGTCGACCCTTATCTGCGCCCGCTTTACGATGCGCTTTACGACGTGCTCGCGCCGGAACGGGTGGAGCGCGAGCTCACCGCCGGCGTCATCGAGATCGCGCCGCTGGCCTTCATGCGCGGCCGCACGCTGTCTCATGCCTGCATCATTCTCGATGAAGCGCAGAACTGCACTTCGGTTCAGCTCAAAATGTTCCTGACGCGGATCGGCGAGAACAGCAAGATGATCGTGACCGGCGACCCGACGCAGGTCGATCTGCCGCCGGGCAAGGATTCCGGGCTCAACGAGGCGATCGAAATCCTGCGCGGCATCGACGAGATCGGCCATATCGCCTTCACCAAGGCCGACGTGGTGCGACGCGAGCTTGTGGGCCGGATCGTCGAGGCCTATGAGGCAGTCCCCCAAAACGGCGGACGCACATGACCGAAGACGACCCTAGTCACATCATCGCAGCGCCTACCCAGCGGGCCGCGCTCGTGGTCGAGGTCGTCCGCCACGGCGGCGCCTGGGCCGACGCGGGCCTCGGGGACGCGACGGTGGAGCTTGCCGCCCATGCCGCTTTCGCCGAGGCGGTGCCCAAGATTGAAGCACCATACGAACTGACCATCGTGCTGACGGACGATGCGGAGATGCGGAGCCTCAATCGCCAATGGCGCGACAAGGATGCGCCGACCAACGTGTTGTCCTTCTCGGCGGGCGATGTGCCGGGTGAGCCGGGTCCGCTCGGCGATGTCGTGATCGCCTATGAGACCGCGGCGAAGGAAGCGAGTGACGACAACATCGCGCTTGCCGACCACGTCTCGCACCTGGTGATTCACGGCGTGCTTCATTTGCTCGGCTTCGATCATGTGCAAGACGACGAGGCAGAGCGGATGGAAGACCTGGAGCGGCGCGGCCTCGCCTCTCTGGGGATTGCCGACCCCTATCGCGACGCGGGAGAGACCGGCCTGGCGGAGGCATCACCATGAGCGACGGCCCCTTAGCCGATCACGAGCACGAGGCCGACCAAGCCCGGCGCTCCGACGAAGATGCGACCTGGTTCGAGCGCCTGCTGCAGAAGCTCGGCCTCGGCGAGGAGCCGGATCTGCGTGAGCTGATCGAGGATGCGCTCGCCCGCAGCAAGAGCGACACGCTGAGCGCGCAAGAGCGCAGTATGCTGTTGCGCATCTTGCGCTTCGGCAAGCTCACGGTCGAAGACGTCATGGTGCCGCGCGCCGACATCATCGCGGTGGATGAGAGTGTCTCGCTGGAGGATTTGATGTGGGTGTTCCGCAAGGCGGAGCATTCGCGCTTACCGGTCTATCGCGAGACGCTGGACAACCCGCTCGGCATGATCCACATCCGCGATCTCATGTCCTGGATTACCGAGGAAGCGAACGGTGATGACGGGCTAGACCTTGCCAAGGTCAACCTCAAGCGCAGCGTCGCCTCGATTCAAATCGCACGCGAGCTGATCTACGTGCCGGGCTCCATGTCCGTGCTCGATCTGCTGCTCAAGATGCAGACCTCGCAGCTGCATCTTGCCCTTGTGGTGGACGAATATGGCGGCACCGACGGTCTCGTCTCCATCGAGGATCTGGTCGAAGAGGTGGTCGGCGAGATCGCCGATGAGCATGACGTCGAGGATGAGCCGATGATCCACGTCGATCCGCGGCTTGGACTGATCGCCGATGCCCGCACGCCGGTCGAGGATCTCGAAGAGCATCTCGGGATCGAACTCGTCACGGAGGAGCAGGACGAGGATATCGATACGATCGGCGGGGTGGTGTTCTCGATCATGGGCCGCATTCCGGCGCGCGGCGAGCTGGTGAAGCACCCGAGCGGAATCGAGTTCGAAGTGCTGGACGCCGATCCGAGGCGGATCAAGAAGCTCCGCATTCATCTGCCGCAAGCGCAGGACTCAGCGACACCCGACCCTAAGGCGGGGCAGAGCGCGACCTAGTGTCATCTCTCGCCCAAGCAGCCGACTCCGTGGGCCGCTTGCAGGGCGCCAAGCGGATGGCCTTGGCCATCCTGCTCGGCGCGGTTTCAGTTCTCGCTTTTGCGCCGGTGCATGCCTGGCCCGTACTGTTCGTCACCTTCGGCGGGCTCGTCTGGCTTCTCGACGGCTGCCACGACACGCGGGCGAAACAGGGGACGCGGATCAAATGCGCGGCCCTCACCGGCTTCTGGTTCGGGTTCGGCTATTTCCTCGCCGGGTTCTATTGGATGGCCGAGGCCTTTCTCGTCGAGCCTTGGCGGCACGGTTGGCTGATCCCTTTCGTCATGACGGCGCTACCGGGCGGCATGGCGCTGTTCTTCGCCGCGGCTGGTGCGCTCGCCATGGCGATGTGGCGGCCTGGCGTGAGCCGCGTCTTCGCCCTGGCCACCGCATTGGGGCTCGCGGAATATGCTCGCGGCCATGTGCTGACCGGGCTCCCCTGGAATCTGATCGGCTACGGGCTCCTCCCCGAGGGCCCCTTGATGCAGACCGCGGCGCTTCTCGGCGTCTACGCGCTGAGCGTCGTGGCGGTGGCGCTGTTCGCGGCGCCAGCCGCCATTTGGAGCGTGTCGACGCCCCCAAGCAAAAGCGCCGCCGCACTTGCCGTTGTTCTCGTGGTGGCGCTCGGCCTTGCCTATCTGTGGGGCGACCGGCGGCTTGCCGCGGCCCCGGACGCCGAGACGGATGTGCGGCTCCGCATCGTCCAGGCCAATATCGACCAGGCCAGTAAATGGCAGCCAGAGAACAGCGCCGAGATCTTCACCGACTATCTCGAGCTGACCCAGGCGCCCGGGATCGACGATATCGATATCGTCATCTGGCCGGAGACGGCAGTTCCGTTTCTCCTGGCCGACTCCCCCGAGGCGCTTCGCGTAATAGGCGACGCGCTCCCGAAGGATGGGTCCCTTCTCGTCGGCGGCGCCCGTCTCGTCGAGACGCGGGACGCGGCGGGAGGTTTCACCGGGCAGCGCATCTTCAACAGCCTGCTCGTGATCGACGATAAGGGCGTGGTCCTCGACAGCTACGACAAGATTCATCTCGTGCCCTTCGGCGAGTACCTGCCGTTTCAAGACTTTTTCGAAAGCCTCGGCTTCATGCAGCTCACCGGCGTGCGCGGCGGCTTCAGCGAGGGCACCGGTCCGCGCCTCTTGCCGATCCCGGCCGCGCCGGCGGCGAGCCCGCTCATCTGCTACGAGATCATCTTTCCCGACGACGTCACCGACAAGGAGACGCGACCCGGCTGGCTCCTCAACATCACCAACGACGCGTGGTTCGGCACGAGCGCCGGCCCCTACCAGCACTTCCACCAAGCGCAAGTGCGCGCCGTCGAGCAGGGCCTGCCGCTGGTGCGCGCCGCCAATACCGGCATCTCGGCGGTGGTCGATCCATACGGCCGGGTGGTCGCCGAGATAGGTCTCGGCGAGCGCGGACTTTTCGACACAGGACTGCCCAAAGTGGGCCCGCCGACATTCTTCGCGCGATTTGGAATCGCTACAGAAATCTTGGTTTTGTTGCTCGCCCTCGCCGGCTGGCTAACCTGTCGCAGGCATCAATCAAGCTGAAATGCGTTGAACAATCGTCACAAACTTGACGGGCCAAGGTGCCCCCCCTATGAAGCCAATCGGGTAGGGGGAGTGGCGTTCAAGACTATGAACAACCTTCTTTTTTTGGATCAAGGATTTTGAGAAGCACATGGCAGGTAAGAAGCCTAACCCCGTTGACACGCATGTGGGGAGCCGAGTGCGGTTGCGCCGAATGCTGCTCGGCATGAGCCAAGAGCGTCTTGGCGACAGCATGGGGCTCACGTTCCAGCAAGTGCAGAAATACGAAAAAGGTGTGAACCGCATTGGCGCCAGCCGGCTGTTCCAGATCTCGAAAATCCTCGACGTGCCCGTGCAGTTTTTCTTCGAGGAGGCGCCCTATGCCGGCGACGCCAGCTCGCCGCGGGGCATGGCCGAACCGGATTCCGAGGCCTTCATCCTGGAATTCTTGAATAGCCGCGAAGGGCTCGAACTGAACCGTGCGTTCGTCAAGATTGCCGACCCCAAGGTTCGCAAGAGCGTGGTCGATTTGGTCCGCGCCTTGAGCGCAAGCGCACTCCCTCCCAAACAGGCGTCTTAGCCGCGGAGCCTGATCCGTCCGTAGGACTTGACCGGCCGGGCTCTACCTCGGGGCTTGACCTCGGGCCCGGCGGTTGCCAGAACCGCCACAACCTCGAGGCCTCCGGGCCCGTCAACCTGTTCCAATGGGGGTTCTCAGTGTCCCGCGAAAACTACCTTTTCACCAGTGAGTCCGTGTCGGAAGGCCATCCCGACAAAGTGTGCGACCGCATTTCCGATGCCGTCGTCGATCTGTATTTGGCCGCCGATCCTTATGCTCGCGTCGCCTGCGAGACGCTTGTCACCACCAACCGCATCGTGCTTGCCGGCGAAGTTCGCGGGCCCGAGAGCATCACCTCAGATGCCATCGAGGACGCGGCGCGGCGCGCCGTGCGCGAGATCGGCTACGAGCAGGACGGCTTCCATTGGAAGAATGCCGAGTTCCAAAACTATCTGCACGAGCAGTCGGCCGACATCGCCATGGGCGTCGACGCCGACGCGGAGAGCGAAAAGGACGAGGGCGCGGGCGACCAAGGCATCATGTTCGGTTACGCCTGCTGTGAGACCGAGCCGCTCATGCCGGCGCCGATCTTCTATTCGCACCGCATTCTGCATGAGATGGCGAAGGCCAGGCATTCCGGCCGCACGCCGGAACTCGGTCCCGACTCCAAGAGCCAGGTCACGCTGATCTATGAGGGAGGCAAGCCGGTGCGCGCGGACTCTATCGTGGTCTCGACGCAGCACAGCGACGATGCCAGCATGGACCGTATCGGAGGGATCGTGCGCGGCATCGTCGACGAGGTCATGCCCAAGGGCTGGGTCAACAGCCACACGAAATTCTACGTCAATCCGACCGGCCGCTTCGTCATCGGCGGACCGGACGGCGATGCCGGCCTCACGGGCCGCAAGATTATCGTCGACACCTATGGTGGTGCGGCGCCCCACGGCGGCGGCGCCTTTTCCGGCAAGGACCCAACCAAGGTCGACCGCTCGGCGGCTTATGCCGCGCGCTATCTCGCCAAGAATGTCGTGGCTGCGGGGCTGGCCGACAAATGCACGTTGCAAGTCGCCTATGCCATCGGCGTGTCGCAGCCTCTGTCGCTCTACGCCGACCTGCACGGCACCGGCACTGTCGACGAGGCGGAGCTCGAAAACGCCCTTCGCAAGGTGATGGATTTAAGCCCGCGCGGCATCCGCGAGCAGCTGGGCTTGAGCCGTCCGATCTACGAGCGCACGGCCGCTTACGGCCATTTCGGCCGTCAGCCCGACAATGACGGCGGCTTCTCGTGGGAGCGCCTCGATCTCGTCGAGCCGATCCGCGGCGAGCTCAGCTAGCCTGCCTGCCTGATCTAGAAAACAATGGCGTTATGGCCGGGCTTGCCCGGCCATACTCGTTTTTGGGATGGCTAAATCCGTGGATGCCCGGCACAAGGCGGACATGACGAAGGAATGGGACGAGCCCACCCCAGCCGAGACGCGCCCTCTAAGGTCCTATGGCCGGCGCAAGGGCAAGCGCTTGAGCCCGCGCAAAGAACGCCTCCTCGCCGACCTCCTGCCGCAGCTCAGTCCCGACATCGACCACGCCGCGCCGGAGGATCTGCGTGCACTCTTTCCGGTTCCGGTCCGGGAGGTGTGGCTCGAGATCGGGTTCGGCTCCGGCGAGCATCTTGCGTGGCAAGCTGAGCAGAACCCCGACATCGGCATTATCGGCTGTGAGCCCTTTATCAACGGCGTTGCCGCCTTGCTCGGGGCCGTCGAGGATCGCGGGCTCAAGACCGTCAGTGTCCATGACGGCGATGCGCGCGACGTGCTCGCCTGGCTTCCCGGCCGCTCGATCGCCCGCGCGTTCATTCTATTTCCGGACCCGTGGCCGAAGGCACGCCAGATGAAGCGGCGGCTGGTGTCGCCCGAATTCGTCAGCGCGCTGGCCCGCGTCATGCGGTCGGGGGCCGAACTCCGCTTCGCCAGCGACGACAGCGACTATGCGGCCCATGCCTTGCTCACGGTGAAGCAGAGCGGCGCCTTCGCCTGGCTGGCGCGCAAGGCCGGCGATTGGCGGATACGGCCGGACGATTGGCCGGAGACACGCTATGAACGGAAGGCCTTGAGCGGCGGCGAACCGGTCTATCTTAGTTGGCAGCGTCTCTAACCAGTTTTGGGAGTCTCCCCGTGCGTATATTTGCTTCGATGCTGACCGTCCTGGCCGTGACGATTTTCTCGGCCCCAATCGCGGCTCAAGCCGGGTCCGACATTGGCGCCACCTGCTACACGGCGTGCGAGCGGAGCACCCAGTCGAATCCCGAGTTCAAGGCCTGTCTGGCGCGCGCAGCAGATGACGCCGACCGCAAATTGAATGAGGCCTATCAGCGGCTTAAGGTCGCGATCCGGGCGGCGGGCAAGGATATGGAGCAGAGCGCCGACGAGCAGCTCGGCGCGCTCGTCCGCGCCCAGAAGGCCTGGATCGCCTATCGCGACGAAAACTGCACCTTCGAGGACGAACTCGCCTTTGGCGGCACGGCGATCGGCGGCAACTATTCGGCCTGCATTTGCGCGCTGAGCCATGAGCGGATCGAGGATTTCAGCCGTATAAACCGGCATCTTCTGTCCGGCGGCTGAGACAATCTCAGTGAATGAGGCGTTCCCGGGCCGCCGGAATGGCTTGAAACCTCGGATAAAGCTCGTATATTAGAGTTCGAACTCATGATTGGATTTTAGTCAGGGGGTGGGCCGTCGGCCCGCTCCTTTTTGTTAGGTTCCTCGCCTTCTCGTTTCGAGGAGCACGAGACCCACCATCAATGCCGAGCCCTACGATCACTGAGGACCGCCGCTTCAACCGTGAGACCGGGCAGGAGCGGATCGTCGCCGATCTCGCAGAGCCCGTGCTGGAGGAGCTTGGCTTCCGTCTGGTGCGGGTGAAGGTTTCGGCCCGCGACGGCGGCACGGTGCAGATCATGGCCGAGCGGCCGAGCGGTGAAATGACGGTGGACGATTGTGCGATCATCAGCCGGAGGTTGTCTCCGGTATTCGAGGCTCACGATCCGATCCAGGGGCAGTATTACCTTGAGGTCTCCTCGCCGGGCATCGACCGGCCGCTGGTCAGGCCGAGCGACTTCGCGTTATGGACGGGTCACACCGCGAAGATAGAGCTGAGGGAGATGGTCGACGGGCGCAAGCGCTTCAAGGGCGTGATCGAGGACGTGGTCGCCGACGAGGTGCATTTGAAGATCGAGCTAGATGGCCAGGCCGAGCCAATCATCATCGGCCTGCCCTTCTCGCTCATCAGCGAGGCGAAGCTGATCCCGGACCCGGACGGCTTCAGGTCGGATCTTACGGGCAACAAGCCCGCGAACTGAATATGTGGACGGACGCGCAAGAAGCGCGCCGCGTCCAACGTAACTATTGGAGGCAGACAGAATGGCTCAGGCAGGCGTAAGCGCCAACAGGCTGGAGCTCTTGCAAATCGCCGAAGCGGTCGCGCGTGAGAAATCGATCGACCGCCAAGTGGTCATCAGCGCCATGGAGGACGCGATCCAGAAGGCGGCAAAGTCCCGCTATGGCAGCGAGAATGAGATCAAGGCCGAAGTCGATCCAAAGACCGGCGAGATCTCGCTGGCTCGCCTGCTCGAAGTGGTCGAGGACGTGACCTTGGAGGCGACGCAGATCTCGTTGGCCGAGGCGCGACGCAAGAACCCGGCCGCGCAAGTCGGCGACTTTATCGCCGAGCCCCTGCCCCCGCTTGATTTCGGCCGAGTAGCGGCGCAGAACGCCAAGCAGGTCATCGTGCAGAAAGTGCGCGAAGCCGAGCGCGAGCGGCAGTATGAAGAGTTCAAAGACCGCGTCGGTGAAATCGTCAACGGCATCGTCAAGCGCGTCGAGTACGGCAACGTGATCGTCGATCTCGGCCGGGCCGAGGCTATCGTGCGCCGCGACGAGACGCTGCCGCGCGAGAACTTCCGCTACGGCGACCGCATCCGCGCCTTTGTCTACGACGTGCGCCGCGAGCAGCGCGGCCCGCAGATTTTCCTGTCGCGCACGCATCCCGAATTCATGGCCAAGCTGTTCGCGCAGGAAGTGCCCGAAGTCTATGAGGGCATCGTCACCATCAAGTCTGTGGCGCGCGATCCCGGCAGCCGCGCCAAGATCGCGGTGGTGTCGCGTGACGCCTCCATCGATCCGGTCGGCGCCTGTGTCGGCATGCGCGGCAGCCGCGTTCAGGCCGTGGTCAACGAACTTCAGGGCGAGAAGATCGACATCATTCAATGGTCGCCCGACGCCGCTACCTTCATCGTCAACGGCCTCGCGCCTGCAGAAGTGGTCAAGGTCGTGCTCGACGAGGACGCCGAGCGCATCGAGGTGGTGGTACCCGACCAGCAGTTGTCGCTCGCCATCGGACGCAAGGGCCAGAACGTGCGGTTGGCCTCCCAGCTCACCGGCTGGGACATCGACATCATGACGGAAGCGTCGGAGTCGGAGCGCCGCCAGGCGGAATTCGCCGAGCGCTCAGCCACGTTCATGGAAGCGCTCGACGTCGACGAGGTGATCGCCCAGTTGCTGGCTTCGGAAGGTTTCTCCTCCGTCGAGGAAGTGGCCTATGTCGAACCGACCGAGATCTCTTCGATCGAGGGCTTCGACGAGGACACGGCGGCCGAAATTCAGGCCCGTGGCCGCGAGCATCTTGAGAAGCTCGAAGCCGAACTCGACGCCAAGCGGAAAGCGCTCGGCGTCGCCGATGAGCTGTTGGAAGTGCCGGGTCTCAACACGGCCATGCTCGTCGCTCTCGGCGAGAACGAGGTGAAGACCGTCGAGGATCTGGCCGATTGCGCCACCGACGATCTCGCCGGCTGGAGCGAGCGCCAGGAGAAAGAGACCATCCGTCACAACGGATTTCTTGACGGCTTCGGCCTGACCCGTCCGCAGATCGAGGATCTGATCCTCGCGGCGCGCGTGAAGGCCGGCTGGATCGACGAAGCCGACCTCGTCGAGCCGGAGGCTGAAGCCGAAGGTGAGGACGAAGGTGAAGGCGAGGCCAGCGCCGAGCCAGAAGCCATTGAAGCAGGCGAAGCGCCTGCGGCCGATGACGCCGCCGCGTCATGAGGCTGTTAGGAGACAGAAGCGTTGCGGCTAGAGGCGATGAAGGACGAGACGCACGACAGGCAGGCGGCGGATGCCGTTCGCCGCTGCGCCGTCACGCGTGCCCACCGGCCCAAGGACGCGCTTCTGCGCTTCGTACTCGGGCCTGACGGCACGATCGTCCCGGATCTGAAGGAAAAGCTCCCTGGCCGGGGGGTTTGGATCACCGCGGCCCATGATACGGTCGCCGAGGCGGTCAAGCGCAAGGCTTTCGGCCGGGCGCTCAAGGCCGAGACCACGGTGCCGGCGGAGTTGCCGGCACAAGTTGACCGGCTCCTGGCGGAGGCGGCCAACGGCGCCCTGGGGATGGCCAATAAGGCCGGCGGGGTCGTGTTTGGCTACTCGAATGTCGAGGAAGCCTTGGCCAAGAGCCGCGTGATTGCGCTGATCCACGCCCTGGACGCGGCCGAAGATGGTTGCCGGAAACTTGACGGTAAGGCGCGCGGGGCCACAGGTGGCGCCGGCATCCCGGCGGTTCGCGCATTTAGCGCGGATGAATTGAGTTTGGCATCGGGCAGGGCAAATGTGATACATGCTGCCCTAATCCAAGGCGGAGCGGCTCGAAAGTTTCTCGCGGCAGCCTCGCGCGTTGAGCGCTACCGCAAGGGTAGCTCCGCATTTGCGGACCAGAACGGATCGGATACGGACGAAGAATGAGTGAGACCAACGAGACTGATGGCAAGACTGGCGGGCGTAAAATGACGCTCAACGTGCGTCGGACCGTGGAGTCCGGCCATGTGCGCCAGAGCTTCAGCCATGGGCGCAGCAAGTCCGTTGTGGTCGAGAAGAAGAAGCGCCGCTCGATCGGCTCCACGCCCGCCGCCCCGCCCGCCGAAGAGGCGAAAGCCAAACCGGCCGAGGCGGCCCCCGCCGCCAAGCCGGCGCCCAGGCCCACACCGGCCGCGGCCCAGCCGCGCCGGCCAGGCGTGGTTCTGCGCCAGCTCTCCGAGGACGAGAAGGACGCCCGCGCCAAGGCGCTCGCCGATTCGAAGGTGCGTCAGGCCGAGGAGATCGAGAGGGCCAAGGAGACGGCCGCCCAGGAGGCCATCGCCGAGGTGCAGCGCGCGAAGGAGGCCAAAGAGGCCGAGGCGCGCAAGATCGAGGAAGAGGCGAAGAAGGCAGCCGAGGTAACGGCGCCGCCGAAGGCCGAGGAAGCGCCGCGCAGCAAGCACCTCAAGCAAGAGGCCGAAGAGCAGCCCGCACGCACGCCCGATGCCCGTCATAAGAAGGGCACGCCTGCGCCCCGGCGCAACGACGAGCGGCGCGTCCGCGGTCGTCTCACCATCACCAATGCGCTCGACGAGGAGCAGCGCCAGCGGAGCCTCGCCTCGCTTAAGCGTCACCGCGAGCGTCAGAAGAAGCAAGGCACGGGCCCGCAGGCCGCGCAGAAGATCCAGCGCGACGTGGTGATCCCCGAGGTCATCACCATCCAAGAGCTCGCCAACCGCATGGCCGAGCGCGCCGTCGACGTCATCAAGTTCCTGATGAAGGACGGCGAGATGCACAAGATCACCGACGTGATCGATTCCGACACCGCGCAGATCATCGCCGAGGAATTCGGCCATACGGTGCGGCGCGTCTCGGAGGCCGACGTCGAGGAAGGCTTTATCGGCGAGGTCGACGAGGACGAGAATCTGAAGCCGCGGGCGCCCATCGTCACCATCATGGGCCATGTCGACCACGGCAAGACATCGCTGCTTGACGCCATTCGCACGGCGAATGTGGTTTCCCAGGAAGCTGGCGGCATCACCCAGCACATCGGCGCTTATCAGGTTGTCGTGCCGTCGGGCCAGAAGGTCACCTTCATCGACACGCCGGGCCATGAGGCGTTCACCGCCATGCGCGCGCGCGGCGCCAAGGTCACCGACATCGTCATCCTCGTGGTGGCCGCCGACGACGGCGTGAAGCCCCAGACGGTGGAAGCGCTCAACCACGCCAAGGCGGCCGGTGTGCCGATGATCGTGGCCATCAACAAGATCGACAAGCAAGGCGCCGATCCGAAGCGCGTGCGCACGGAGCTGCTCAGCCACGAGATCGTGGTGGAGAGCCTGGGCGGCGACACGCTCGAGATCGAGGTGTCGGCGCTCAAAAAAATCGGCCTCGACAAGCTGCTCGAAGCCATCGCGCTGCAGGCGGAAGTCCTGGAGCTCAAGGCCAACCCGGACCGCGCCGCCGAGGGCGTAATTGTCGAGGCGAAGCTGGAGCGCGGCCGCGGCCCCGTGGGCACGGCGCTCGTCCAACGCGGCACCCTCAAGCTCGGCGACCTTGTCGTGGCGGGATCGGCCTATGGCCGCGTCCGCGCGCTGATCAACGATCTCGGCGATCAGGTCAAAGAGGCGGGCCCGTCGGTACCGGTCGAGCTGCTCGGGTTCGATTCAGCGCCCGAGGCCGGCGATCAGTTCGCCGTGGTCGAGAGCGAGGCGCGCGCCCGCGAGATCACCGATTACCGTATGCGCGAACGCCGCAAGCGGCTGGCCGTGGCCGGCCAGCGGGGCAGCCTCGAGCAGATGATGAGCCAGTTGAAGGAAACTGGCGTCCAGGAATTCACGCTCGTCATCAAGGGCGACGTGCAGGGTTCGGTCGAGGCCATCAACTCGGCCCTGGCCAATCTCGGGACCGACGAGGTCCGGGCTCGCATCGTGCATTCCGGCGTCGGTGGCATCACCGAATCGGACGTGTCGCTGGCGTCGACGTCGGGCGCCGTCTTGCTCGCCTTTAATGTGCGCGCTAACACGCAAGCCCGGGAAACCGCCGAGCGCGAAGGCGTCGAGATTCGTCAATATGCGGTGATCTACGATCTGGTCAACGACATCAAACAAGCCATGTCGGGCCTGCTGGCGCCGACCGTGCGCGAGACCTTCCTCGGCAACGCCGAGATCCTGGAAGTGTTCGCCATCTCCAAGGTTGGCAAGGTCGCCGGCTGCCGCGTCACCGAGGGCAAGGTCGAGCGCGGCGCCCATGTCCGGCTGATCCGCGACAATGTCGTGGTGCATGAAGGCAAGCTCTCCACCCTGAAGCGCTTCAAGGACGAGGTGAAAGAGGTGGTGTCCGGCCAGGAATGCGGCATGGCCTTCGAAGGTTATCAGGACATGCGCCAGGGTGACGTCATCGAGTGCTTCGACGTCGAGCACGTTCAACGCACGCTCTAGGCGCCGCATGACGCGGGCAAAATCTCAGGCCTCCAGGGCACCCAGCCAACGGCAGTTGAAAGTCGGCGAGTTGATCCGGCACGCGCTAGCCGAGATCTTCGTCCGCGGCGAGGTGATGGACGAGGTGGTCAGCAAGCACTCGCTCACCGTGCCGGAAGTCCGTATGACGCCGGATCTCAAGCTGGCCACGGCCTATGTGATGCCGCTCGGCGGCGGCGACGCGGACGAGGTGGTCGCCCATCTCGAAAAGCACAAGCGCTTCCTGCGCGGCGAGGTGGCCAAACGCGTGAACCTCAAATTCATGCCGGAGCTTAGGTTCAAGGTGGACGTCTCGTTCGAAGCGTCCTCCCGCATCGACCAGTTGCTGGCATCGCCCCAAGTCGCCCGCGACCTCGACGACTAGCGGCCGGATTCGGGACTAAGACCATGGCGCGGCGGCGAAAGGGCCAATCGGTCAACGGCTGGCTCATCCTCGATAAGCCGCCGGGGATGACCTCGACCAAGGCCGTGGGGCGGGTGAAGCATCTCTACGACGCCGCCAAGGCGGGGCACGCCGGCACGCTCGATCCACTGGCCACGGGAATTCTGCCCATCGCTTTCGGCGAGGCGACCAAAACCGTGCCGTTCGTGGTCGACGGCACCAAGGAATACCGCTTCACCGTGCGCTTCGGCGCCGAGACCGACACGGACGACGCCGATGGCAAGGTGACGGAAACATCCGACCGGCGTCCGGCCCGCGCCGAAATCGAGGCCGCGCTCCCCCAATTCATGGGCGAAATTTCCCAGGTGCCGCCACGCTATTCGGCGCTCAAGGTCGACGGGGCGCGGGCCTACGACCTGGCGCGCGAGGAGGAAGACTTCGAGCTGGCGCCGCGGATCGTGACCATCGAGCGGCTCGATCTCGTGGATTGCCCTGACGAGAGCCATTGCGTGATCGAGGCCAGATGCGGCAAGGGCACCTATGTGCGATCGGTCGCCCGCGATCTCGGCCGGGCGCTTGGCTGTTTCGGCCATGTCGAGGCCTTGCGGCGAACCCGGGTCGGCGCCTTCGCCGAGGCGGACGCCGTTCCCCTCGAGCGGATCGAGGACGCGGCCGCACAAGGCCCTGACGCCCTTGCCGCCCTACTGCGGCCGGTGGAGACGGGCCTTCAGGACGTGCCCTCCCTCAATCTGAGCAGCGCCGATGCGGCGTTGCTGCGCCAGGGTCAGGCGGTCCTGCTTCGCGGCCGGGATGCCCCGATCATGAGCGGAACGGTCTACGCCACCTCAAAGGGGGCGCTGGTCGCGCTCGGCGAGATCAGTCAGGGCGAGTTGCGACCCCGGCGGATCTTCAATCTGACGGGCTAAACGGGCCGCTTTTCGGGCCCTCGGCGGCCCGGAGATTCCGCTGGCTTCGAGCCCGATAATCCCTATATTGCAGCGGTTGCGCGGGAGGCTGCTTTGGCGGCCTAATTGCGCATGTATTGACCTGACCGTGCTGGACGACATCCCGGCTCGGCCCCATAAAACCCTTAACAGCAAGGATTTTACGATGTCGGTTAGCGCTGAGCGTAAGCAAGAGCTCATCCAGGAATATGCAACCAAAGCAGGCGATACGGGATCCCCAGAGGTCCAGGTCGCCATCCTGACCGAGCGGATCACCAATCTCACCGAGCATTTCAAGACGCACGGCAAAGACAATCATTCGCGTCGCGGGCTGCTGAAAATGGTCAGCCAGCGGCGCAGTCTGCTCGACTACGTCAAGTCGTCGGACCACGACAGGTACCAGAAGCTCATCAATCGGCTCGGCATCCGCCGGTAACGTCTTTGGTTTGGCGAAGCCGTTTTTGGTTTGAGCTTTTGCGAATTTGAACGGGCCAGTCCCCGCGCCACCGGGCGTTGGGACCGCCTTACCCTTCCCCACTCAATGGGACACAAACATGTTTGATAAACACACCGTAGAAATCGAATGGGGAGGCCGCCCCCTGACGCTGGAAACTGGCAGGATCGCCCGCCAGGCCGACGGCGCCGTGCTGGCCACCTATGGCGAGACGTCCGTTCTCGCCACCGTCGTCGCCGCCAAGGAGGAAAGGGTCGGCATCGACTTCTTCCCCCTGACCGTGAACTACCAGGAGAAGACCTTCGCCGCGGGCAAGATTCCCGGCGGCTTCTTCAAGCGTGAGGGACGCCCGACCGAGAAGGACACCCTCACCTCGCGCCTGATCGACCGGCCCATCCGGCCGCTGTTCGCCAAGGGCTTCAAGAACGAGACGCAAGTCATCACCACCGTGCTGTCGCACGACATGGAAAACGATCCTGACATTTTGGCCCTGGTCGCCGCGTCGGCGGCCCTGACGATCTCTGGCATCCCGTTCCTGGGGCCGATCGGCGCCGCGCGCGTGGGCTATATCGACGGCAACTATGTGCTCAACCCGATGATCGACGAATTGCCCGAGTCGTCCCTCGATCTCGTTGTGGCGGGTACGGCGGACGCCGTGCTGATGGTGGAATCGGAGGCCAAGGAACTGGGCGAGGAAATCATGCTCGGCGCCGTGATGTACGGCCACCAGCACTTCCAGCCGGTGCTCGAGGCGATCGTCAAGCTTGCCGAGCGTGCCGCCAAGGAGCCCTGGCCGCTCAAGAAGATCGACAATTCCGAGCTGGTGGCCAAGGTCGGCGCGCTCGCCGAAGCCGGTCTGCGCGACGCCTACTCCATCGCCAGCAAGCAGGAGCGCCGCGACGGCATCTCCAAGGTCAAGGAAATGGTCATCGCCGAGCTGGTACCCGAGGACGCCGACGCCACGCTGGCATCAAACGTGTCCGCAGCCTTCAAAGAGGCAGAGAAGAACCTCGTGCGTTCGGGTATTCTCGACACGTCCCGGCGCATCGATGGCCGCGACCTATCCACGGTCCGGCCCATCCTGTGCGAGGTCGGCATCCTGCCCCGCACCCATGGCAGTGCCCTGTTCACCCGCGGCGAGACGCAGTCGCTCACCGTCGCCACGCTTGGCACCGGCGAGGACGAGCAGTTCGTCGACGCGCTGCAGGGCACCTACAAAGAGTCCTTCATGCTGCATTACAACTTCCCGCCCTTCTCGGTCGGTGAGGTTGGCCGCATGACCGGTCCCGGACGGCGTGAGATCGGCCATGGCAAGCTTGCCTGGCGCGCGATCCATCCGGTGCTGCCCGACCGCGAGCAGTTCCCCTACACCATCCGGCTCGTCTCGGAGATCACGGAGTCGAACGGCTCCTCCTCCATGGCCACGGTGTGCGCCTCCTCGCTTGCCATGATGGATGCGGGCATTCCGCTCAAGCAGCCGGTGGCTGGTATCGCCATGGGCCTGATCAAGGAAGGCGAGCGCTTTGCCGTCCTGTCCGACATTCTCGGCGACGAGGATCATCTCGGCGACATGGACTTCAAGGTGGCCGGCACGTCCGAGGGGATTACCTCCCTGCAGATGGACATCAAGATCACCGGCATCACCGAGGAGATCATGAAGGTCGCCCTGGATCAGGCCCGCGACGGCCGCGTCCACATCCTCGGCGAGATGGACAAGGCGCTCAACACGGCCCGCCCGGAACTCGGCGAGTACGCGCCGCGCATCGAGACGATCCACATCCCGGTCGACAAGATCCGTGAAGTGATCGGCACGGGCGGTTCGGTGATCCGCGAGATCGTCGCGGAGTCCGGCGCCAAGATCGACATCTCCGACGACGGCACGGTCAAGATCGCATCGTCGAACGCGGAATCGATCCGCGCGGCAATGGCCCGCATCAAGGGGATCACAGCCGAGCCGGAAGTCGGCGAGATCTACCAGGGCAAGGTCGTCAAGGTCATGGAGTTCGGCGCGTTCGTGAACTTCTTTGGCCCCAAGGACGGCCTCGTGCACGTCTCGCAGCTCGCAGAAGGCCGGCCCGCCTCCGTCTCCGAAGTCGTCAAGGAAGGCGATCAGGTGTGGGTGAAGCTGCTGGGCTTCGACGATCGCGGCAAGGTCAGGCTGTCGATGAAGGTCGTCGATCAGAAGACCGGCAAGGAAATCGAGAAAGCCGAAGCGAGCTAAAGCTCCTAGGGCGTTTCATCGACAACGGATTGGATCGGGGCGCTTCGGCGCCCCGTTCTTTTTGTGCGGGGCGTGGTGTCTACCGCGCGTGTCTACTGCGCCGTGGGAGCCTCAGGCGCCTTGGAATCCTTGGCGCAGCGCCAGCCAATAACGAAGTATTTGTTGTTTGCCTTCTGCCACTCGTCGGCCTTCTCGCCGCCGGTGCGGATGCAGGACACGACGTCACCGGCGCCGGCGCCGACGACCTTGTATTCCTCGCACTTCTCCGGCGTGGCCAGGAGACATACCATTACGATGAGCTCGGCCATGTCGACTTCCTCCTACTGACTGTCCTGACACCAAGACCGGCGCCACATACGCGGACATCTGCTTCTTATGGGAGCCTAGATTGTAGGCCCAATCGTCTGCATCAAGACTGCGCGCGCGTGAGCCCTATTGAGCCGCCTCGCGCGGCGCCACCTTTTCGACAGCGTTCTCCAGCTCCTCGGCACGTTCCATTGCCTTGAGCGACGTCAGGTCGGGCATGAACGTGGTCGAGTAGCCGCAATCCACGAAATGCACCTCGCCGGTGACGGCGCCTGACAAATCCGACAAGAGATAAAGCGCGGCGCCGCCGACCTCATCCAGATTCGGCGAACGGCGCATAGGCGCATTGCGCTGCTGATAATGCAGCAGCGTGCGAGCGTCGGAGATGCCGGCGCCGGCGAGCGTCCGCATCGGCCCGGCCGAAAGCGCGTTAACCCGAATGCCCCGCGGCCCAAAATCCGACGCCAGATATTTGACGCTGGTCTCGAGCGCCGCCTTGGCCACACCCATGACGTTGTAGCAAGGCACCACCCGGGTCGCACCGCCATAGGTCAGCGTCAGCAGCGAGCCGCCTTCGGTCATCATGTCGGTCGCCAGCTTGCAGATCTCCGTGAAGGAGAAGCAGGAGATGACCATCGTGTGCTCAAAGTTCTTGCGCGTCGTATCGCAATAGCGGCCCTTGAGTTCGTTTCGGTCGGAAAAGGCCAGCGCGTGTACGACGAAATCGAGCGAACCCCATTCTTTCCGGATTACGTCGAACATACGCTCGACGCTTGCCAGATCCTCGACATCAACTTCTTCGATGATCTTGGCGCCCAGGGACTGGGCCAGCGGCGCGGCGCGGCGGCCAAACGCTCCGCCTTGATAGCTGAACGCCAGCTCGGCGCCTTGGCCGTGCAACACGCGGGCGATGCCCCAGGCGATGGAGCGATCATTGGCGACGCCCATCACCAGGCCCCGCTTTCCCGCCATCAGCGGGCCCGGCTCAGCAATGTCTTTCGTTGGTGCCATGGTACTTACTCTGTTTAGGGTTGATTTCCGCCGTCCCTGTCCCTCAGTCATCAAAACGACGGAATACGAGTGTGGCGTTGGTGCCACCAAATCCAAAGCTATTCGACATCACGGTGTTAATAGCCACGTTGTCCTGACGCTTGCGTGCGATGGGCATGTCGGCGACCTCCGGATCGAGGTTTTCGATATTGGCCGACTCGCAGATGAAGCCATTATGCATCATCAGCAGCGAGTAGATCGCCTCATGCACGCCGGCGGCGCCAAGCGAGTGGCCGGTTAGCGACTTGGTGGCGCTGATGGGCGGGCATTTGTCGCCGAAGACCTGCCTGAGCGCCTCGATCTCGCGCACATCGCCCTGTGGCGTCGAGGTCGCATGCGGGTTGATGTAATCAATCTTGCCGCCATTCAGGTTCTGCATCGCCATGCGCATGCAGCGCACCGCCCCCTCGCCCGACGGCAGCACCATGTCGAAACCGTCCGACGTGGCGCCGTAGCCCACCAGCTCCGCATAAATATGGGCGCCACGAGCCTTCGCGTGCTCGAGCTCCTCGAGCACCACGACGCCGGCACCGCCGGCAATGACGAAACCGTCGCGCGCCGTATCATAGGCGCGGCTCGCCTTCTCGGGCTGATCGTTGAAGTCGGACGACATGGCGTTCATGGCGTCGAACAAAACGGACAGGGTCCAGTCGAGTTCCTCGCCGCCGCCAGCGAAGACAATGTCCTGCTTGCCGAGCTGGATCAGCTCGCTGCCATTGCCGATGCAATGGGCGGACGTCGAGCAGGCGGACGAGATGGAATAGCTCACGCCCTTGATGTGGTAGGGCGTCGACAGGGTCGCCGAATTGGTCGAGGACATCGACTTCGGCACTTCGAAAGGCCCCACCTTTTTGGGGCCCCTATCGCGGGTGGTGTCGGCCGCCTGCACGATGGCGCGGGTCGATGGACCGCCTGAGCCCATAATGAGGCCGGTGCGCTCGTTGGAGATGTCCTTCTCCTCGAGGCCGGCATCGCGGATCGCCTGCTCCATGGCGATATAGTTCCAGCCGGCGCCCGCGCCCATGAAGCGGCGGACTTTCCGGTCGATCATGTCTTCCCAGTCGATCTTCGGCGCGCCATGAACCTGGCAGCGAAAGCCAAGCTCGGCATAGGTGTCGGCCTTGACGAGGCCCGACTTCGCCTCGCGCAGCGACGCCAGCACCTCCTGTGCGTTATTGCCGATGGAGGACACGATGCCCATGCCGGTCACGACCACGCGTCTCATGGGGTCAACGTCCTTGAAGCCAGTGCCGAATTCGAAAAACGATCAAGCACTAGCTGTTGCGGCTTCGTCCGCCTGGAACAGGCCGACCCTCAGGTCCTTGGCCGTGTAAATCGTCTCGCCGTCGGCCTTGACCCAACCATCGCCCGTGCCGAGGGTGAATTTGCGGCGAATGACCCGCCGCAGCTCGACGATATATTCGACCTTACGCATGGTCGGCAGCACCATGCCAGAAAACTTCACCTCACCGACGCCGAGCGCGCGCCCCTTGCCGGGGGCCCCCAGCCAGCCGAGGAAGAAACCGAGCATCTGCCACAGCGCATCGAGCCCGAGGCAGCCCGGCATCACCGGATCGCCCTGGAAGTGGCACGCGAAGAACCAAAGATCGGGCTTCACGTCGAACTCGGCCACGATGCGGCCATGGCCGTGCTCGCCACCATTCTCCTCGACTTGGGAGATGCGGTCGAACATGAGCATCGGCGGCAAGGGCAATTGAGCATTGCCGGTGCCGAACAACTCGCCCCGGGCGCAGGCAAGCAACTCCTCATAATCGAATTGGCCCTGCCGGTCGGCCGTCGGTTTCTGCACTCTGTTGCGTCCTTCGTTCACGTCGATCCTGCGATATGGGGGGTTACCTAACACAGTCGACGGCCTACCAAAAGCCCGCGGGAGGGCCCTCGACCCGACCCAATGCGGGCGCCAGAAGCCAAAGTGGCAAGCCGCCCCGCGATCCCGTGGCCGGCGCGGGGCAATGCGGCAAAAAGTCAGCCAAACCACAGCGTTGCGGCGGAGGCACCTTGTGCCTATATTCGGCAAGCAAAGCCAATAAGTTAAAAGACAGCATGAAAAAATTGCCCCAAGGGCCGAATGAGGCCGAAACCCCGACCGGGAACGTCGCAGGCGTGCTGCGTGGCGCCGGATTACGGCCCACGCGTCAGCGGGTTGCGCTCGCGCGCCTGCTGTTTGCCGAGGGCGACCGGCATGTTACGGCCGAGCGACTGCACGAGGAGGCCTTGGCCTCCAAAGTGACGGTGTCGCTTGCCACCGTCTACAACACGTTGCACCAGTTCACTGAGGCGGGGCTTCTCCGGGAGGTCGCGGTCGAAGGCGCCAAGACCTATTTCGACACCAATACGTCGAATCACTACCATTTCTTCTGCGAGCGCTCCGGCCGGCTGCTGGATATCTCGACCGGCGACATTCATATCGCTGGGCTGCCCGAGGCGCCCGAGGGTATGGCCATTTCTCGTGTCGACGTGCTCGTCCGGCTGGTCAAGAAGGCCGACAGCTAGGCTCCAGCCATACGGGCTGGGCTCTGGGCTACTCGATCTCTTCGCCGCGGTAGACGCCCCACAGCTTGTCCTGCTCCACAAAGCCGGAATAGTCGCCGACGGCGAGCTCGCACCACTCGCCGTCGCATTCGACCACGTTGCCAAGCACCCCGGCCTGGAGCTCGGCCACTGCGCGCGAGCCCGTGGAGCGGCTGTCATGCAGCGGGACGCTCTCCTTGCCCTTGGCCCAGGGGCTGATGAGCACGGTGCGCCGACCGCTCAGGAGGCTGTGAAACACCCAGCCGTCGGCCCCCTCGCTATCTCGCACGCGGCGCCAATTCTCCGATTCGGCGATGATCTCGACGGGCAGCCCGGCCCGGGAGAAGACCCAAACGATGGCCTGGTTAATGCTCGGCCCCCGCCGCACGTTCACCTTGTCGGATTTGAGGCTGACGAAGCGGGGCACGGCCAAGCCGGTCGACCTATTGGCGGGGGGCTGTTTGACGGCCTCCTCGGCGGCGGCGCTGCTGGCGTTCGCGGCGAAGGCGAGGCCCAGGGCAATCGCCAACCCGATCAAGACACGATAGCGCAACGTCCCACCCCCATATTGGCCCCCGAATCGGGGCCCCTTTCAATGGCCGAGAAAAGTGAAAGGATCGTGGCTCCGCGCCTTTTTGGGGCCCTAAGCCAATATGACGCTTTATCTCGCAAAGCCCCTTCTGTTAGACAAAGCGCGCAAAACAAGCACCTGGCAATTACCGAGGGGGAATCCTTCCCCCGCCGCCGCTAGACTCCTGACGGGATAAGTTATGTCTTCTGATCGACCGCTCGTTATCGTCACCCGCAAGCTTCCGGACGTCGTGGAGACACGGCTCAGAGAGCTGTTCGACGCCCGCCTCAACATAGAAGACAAGCCGTTTTCGCGGGAAGAGCTGATCGAGGCGGTGAAGACGGCCAACGTGCTCGTGCCGACGGTCACCGACCGCATCGACCGGGCCGTGCTGAGCCAGGCGGGACCCGATCTCAAGCTGATCGCGCAGTTTGGTACCGGCGTCGACAATATCGACCTGGATACGGCGCGGAACCGGTCCATCCTCGTCACCAACACGCCCGGCGTTCTGACCGAGGACACCGCCGACATGACCATGGCGCTGATCCTGTCGGTGCCGCGGCGCCTGACCGAGGGCGCCGCCCTGCTGCGGGCCGACACCGGCGACTGGCAGGGCTGGTCGCCGACCTGGATGCTCGGCCACCGCATCTACGGCAAGCGGCTCGGCATTGTCGGCATGGGGAGGATCGGCCAGGCCGTGGCGCGCCGCGCCAAGGCATTCGGCCTGCAGATCCACTACCATAATCGCCGTCGCGTTCAGCCCGACATCGAGCAGGCACTCGAGGCGACCTATTGGGACAGCCTCGACCAGATGCTGGCGCGCATGGACATCATCTCCATCAACTGCCCGCACACGCCGGCGACCTATCACCTGCTATCGGCAAGGCGCCTGGCGCTGCTCAAGCCGTCGGCCTATGTCGTCAATACGGCGCGCGGCGAGGTGATCGATGAGAACGCGCTCGCCCGCATGATCGAGAATAACGAGCTGGCGGGCGCCGGCCTCGACGTGTTCGAGCACGAGCCCGCGGTGAATCCGAAGCTGCTGCGCAACGACAAGGTCGTGGTGCTGCCCCATATGGGCTCGGCCACGTTGGAAGGCCGCGTCGACATGGGCGAGAAGGTCATCATCAACATCAAGACCTTCCTCGACGGCCACGCGCCGCCGGACCGTGTCCACCCCGCGATGTTCTAAGGCTGCGCGGCTACTCGGCCGCGGCGGGAGAGACTTCGGGCGTCCTCACATGCTCGGGCCGGAAGCCCATGCCGATGAGGCGTGCCGGCAGGCGTCTGAGCCACGGAAAGCGGTTCAGCATCTTGGCGGCAAATGGCGGCTTCGGCCGCCTCGTCATGGTGAGTACGTTGGACACCACGCGGTTCTGGACGAAGATCTGGAGCGCTTGGGTCATCTCGGTCGGCCATTGCCGGCGCTTCTGCACCTTGCGCAGATCCTCTTCGGTCACTCTGCCCTCGCGCAGCGGCGTGGCGAGAATATTGGCAGTGGCGACCGCGTCCTGAACGGCGAGGTTGATGCCAACGCCGCCGATGGGGGACATGGCATGGGCCGCATCGCCGATGCA
>Ga0307378_10001933_pt1 | contig 32775 bp, 25 predicted proteins | sample UN1MG_FD_202238 | JGI IMG/M metagenome (GOLD analysis project Ga0307378, IMG submission 202238) | Soil microbial communities from Risofladan, Vaasa, Finland - UN-1 | ecosystem: Environmental > Terrestrial > Soil > Coastal area > Acid sulfate soil | place: Finland: Risofladan, Vaasa | collected... | reverse complement strand
GGTGCTGTGACAACTCCACCACCGTTTCTGCAGAAAGGTCGACGCCTGTGTTAGCGGGCATGTTGTAAAGGAGTAGGGGCAAGGATGAGCGTTCTGCCAGTTCCAGGTAGTGTCGCTGCATCGCGTGCCCATCCATTTTGGATGGGTAATAGCTGGGAGTGATAACTATGGCCACGTCTGCTCCAATAGCAGCCGCCTGCTCTGTGAGCTCTAATGTGGCCCTTGTTGAATCACAGCCGGTACCGGCGATGAATAGCTTATCTTAGGGATAACCTGACGGGCAGTTTTTAGCACCTCGAGTTTCTCTTCATCGCTTAAGTACGTGAATTCCCCGTTGGAGCCGAGAACAAGCAAGCCAGCGAGAGATGTGTTGCTCCACTTAGCGATATTTTCAGCCAGCTTATCGTGTGCTACCACTCCTTTGGCGTTAAAGGGGGTTGGAATAGGGGAGTAGGCCCCTGATAGTAATAACTTTTTCATCATCACGTTTCTCCTTTAGGGTTTACTCTCTCTTAGGCCTCAAATTCTTAGTTAATAGTAAAGGTTTGACCCTATTTTTCAATTGACGAGTATATCATTTCTATTTTATTCTATATCAGCAAGCAGGAAACATTTCAAATGATAAATATTTCAAAGATCGATTATTCATTATTGGATAGGCCAGAGATTCTGATGTTTCTTTTTCATCCCAGACCAGAGTGGGGTTCTCCCAGGACCACTTCCTCTACCGAGGATATACTCATACAGGTAGAAAAGGATGTGGTAGTTGGTGCACGGTTTCATCTGGTAGGAAAAGATGCTCCTACTATACTTTTCTTTCACGGGAATGGTGAGATCGTGGCTGATTATGATGACATAGGGCCATTATATATGAGGATGGGAATCAATTTTTTTCCAGTTGACTATCGAGGCTATGGACGCTCTACTGGCACACCAACGATTACTTCCATGATGAAAGATTCTCATATAATATTTAACTATGTACAAAAATGGCTTAAAGATAGAGTTTTTACAGGCCCCTTTATCGTAATGAGTAGGTCTCTGGGCAGCGCCTCCGCTCTCGAGCTTTCAGCACATTATATGGACTGCATAGATGGCCTCATTATTGAAAGTGGTTTTGCCTATGCCGGCCCCCTTCTGAGGCTATTAGGCATTGAGATGGAAACATTGGGGATAAAAGAGGAAGATGGGTTTCGTAACGTTGAAAAGATAACTACATTTAATAAGCCGACATTGATCATCCATGCGGAGAATGATCATATTATTTCCTTTACTGAGGGCCAGGCCCTTTATGATGCATGCCCTGCGACGGATAAAAGGCTGCTTAAGATTCCTGGAGCTAATCATAATGACATCTTTTTGAGGGGCATGAAAGAGTACATGGAGGCAGTAAAGGACTTTACCAATCTTTTCTCTTGAAAGCCCTTTCCATATAAATCTGATAAATCAGTTAAGCTTGCCTTTCATAGCCTTATAATAGCTTCGCTCGTAGTAAGATTTTGTATTTTTGTCAAAGATAGCTTCATCTTCATGAATGTAGCACTCGCCTTCCCAATTTCCACAGGCAAGCGCTACTGCCTCTCCAAGCTCGAAATTCTTGCCGCAAGCGGGACAGCCCTCTGGATTGAGAGTGTTGAGTTTTTCTAGGTCTATGAGAGTTTTGGTCTTATGTTTCGTGTCCATGGAGTAACTCCTTTTTTCTTTATTTGCACATTTTCACCACAGAGATGTCGTCAGGATTGAGTTTTTCCTTCAACGCCCTTCGAATCTAACAGCCAGCACAAAGTTTTCATCGTAACGCTATTTCACGATAGGGAAGACCAATTCGTATTGCGAGCGATTTAAGGTCTTCCTGCACCGTACGCTCAGCTCCGTCTTTTGTTTTCACTCGGGTCATCTTATCCGCAACGATAAAAATTTGTATCTTGCTCGGGTCGAACAATTGCATGGCGAGTTCGCGAAGCTCTTCCCTGGTTGCATGTTGATAGGCATCCTGAATTTTCTCAAGCGTGTTGAGGGGTTCACCCCTCATATAATAGCGACTGTATACCTCAACCAGTTGGGCTGGGGTGTCTACGTTAAAGACAAAGCTATTTAAGGCATCAAGTCGCTTGAGTTCCAGATCTTTTTCAGGAACGTTTTTCCGAAGAGAGTCCATTATCTTCAATGTCTCCATAATCGCTGTGCTCGTTGTATCGCCCTTGCAACCAATGTACCCAATAAGTGTTCCCGCATTCCATTTATAGGTCTGAAAGAAACCTGCCGAATACACGAGCCCCAAGTCGTCCCGCAGGCGAGTATACATGAGGGAATCGCTGCCGCCGAAAATATCTGTTAAGAGGCGGGCCTTCCAGAATGCAGGGTGAGTGCGCTTGAAACCTGGCAGCACTAAAACAACCTGGGATTGCACCTGTCCGGGCTTGGGAATGAGGGTCAAAACAGGAGGAGTTTCCTTTGGATCGTTAAGATTGCGTTCAGGAGAACGGCCCTGGGGGAGCGCTTCGAGGAGCTTTTTCAGACCCGCCGTGGCCTTCTTAAAGGTTATATCGCCTGATACTGCGGCAACTATGTTGGAAGGTACGAAATAAGTTTTCATAAAGATATTGAGATCGGTCTTACTAATATCTGGGATCGTTTTGATGCCGATCAGTGAATCGCGGCCGTATTGGTGCCCATCGAAATGCCAGATCATACCCTCTCGCATTGCCACGGTATGCGCATCTTCACCCTGCCTGCTAAGGGAAACTATTTCCTTCTCTTTGACCACATTCAGTACTGTGGGGTCAAAGGCTGGTCTGGTAAGAATTTCTTTTAGCAGATCGAGCCCTTTTTCCCAGTCCGCTTTCATAACCGAAAGGTGTATAGTTGATGCCTCCTCAGCCACGGATATTGATATACGGATGGCGTTCTCGTCGAGCACCTGCGCGAGCTCAGAAGGAGAATAGCGTTGGGTACCGCCTTGAATTATGGTATTGCTGAGTATATCTGCCAAACCGGTTTTCTCATTAACAATATCGACATCACCTGCCTTAACGAGAATGGTGAGATCAATCAGGGGCAGCTCACTGTCGGCTAAATAGAAGATTGGTGTGTTGTTGATTGTGGCGGTCTGGGCCTTTGGGTATACGATTTTTTTTGGAACCCGATCGAAAGAAAGCGGGTGCTTCCAGTCCACAGGCATGTGGTAGATCGAGTTGTTATGAAACGTGTCGGGCTTAACAATCTTTGTTGCTCCGGTAATCCCAATGGATCGGACTTCAGTGTATGTCTGCGCCGGTTGATCAGGTTTTCCACCGGGGATCACATACACGCTTGTTTGATTTTCGATTCGGATATATTTTCTGGCTGCCTTTCTGATCTCTTGGGGTGTGACCTCTGAGATTCGTTTCAGATAATCGGTAAGATAGTCCCAGCCCGCTTGAACTTCTATTGTCGCCAGGGTGCTGGCCAGCTCTTCATTATTTCGCATTCGATCCAGAAATTCGCGTTGGTTGAGTTTCTTAATCCTTTTGAGTTCGCGCTCAGAAACTAATTCATGTTTCATTTTTTCGGCTTCAGCAATAAGTGTATTCTCAAGTGTGTGGCACGCGTTCACGTAAGCCTGACGTTTCTCATCTTTATTAAGGTTCCCCTTTTTCACCTCATCAGGCTCATTAGGGGAGCCGCCTAGAATGATCATTCCGCCATAACGGTTATCGGGGTTATATGCCCAGGCCTCGACAGCGAGACCCTTATTTATGATGTTTTGGGTTATGCGGGCGCTACGGCCGAGACTTAAGGCCATGGTCATAACATCAAGCGCATAGAAGTCCTTGGTGTTCATTCGGGCGCCATGGAAACCGATTCTTACTAGTGGTGTGCGGACGCCTTTCAAGAACCGAATATTTTTGCGTGGGCCGTGCTGTGTAGGTTCTGCCGTTACGATTTCAGGGCTCTTTTTTCCCTTTGGATACCGCTCGAAGTAAATCTTTGCCAGCCTTCTGGCTTCTTCCACTCTCACGTCCCCCACGAGCACACACACGGCGTTTGTTGGATTATAGTATTTCTTATGAAAGTCTTGTGCATCAGTGGTACTAAATTTTTCCATATCCGATTTCCAGCCGATTGTTGGATTTCGGTATGGGTGTGCGGTATAGGCAGTTGCGTAAAGATCAAGCCAGGAAGCGCCTCCTGGGCTGTTAATATATCGGAAGGCCCACTCGCGTTGTACCACCTCCTTCTCAACGTAAAACTCACGCCAGGAAGGTTCGAATAGCTGTTCGCTCACTATCGAGAACCACTGCTCGAGCATATCAGATGGCACCGACATTATATACTGGGTCTGGTCTTTAGTGGTAAAGGCATTAACGCCCACAGCGCCGTTTTTGCCCAACTGAGAGGAGAAGGCCTGAGGGATGTAGATTTTTTGCACCTCGGCTCGAAGCCTATCCATCTCGGTGAGTTTCTCCCGAATCAATGCCTGGTCTGGATTCCGTTTTCCCTGCTCAGCGAGTACTGTCTGATATGCGGCTTCAATACTGCCCTGAAGCTCCATATCCCTTTTTTGATCAAGGGTACCAAAATTCTTGGTGCCCTTAAACATCATGTGCTCAAGCAAATGGGCGATTCCGGTCTTTCCCGTTTCCTCAAGTGCGGAACCGGCACGTATCGCCACGCGGCAGGTAACCTGAGGTGTTGTAGGTCGATCCACGATTAAAAACATCATGCCGTTTTCCAGATGGAACTCCTTGACATCCATTTTGATATATGACGTTGGATTCTTAGCCATGCAAAGGCTCGAGGAGGCCAGAAGTAGCAAACTGAAAAGAAGGGTTTTAAGATAATGCATCAATAAATCCCCCTGTATCACCGTATCTTGAAATTAATAGGTAACTTCTTTTCCATTTTCCCTACAATGATTGTACAGTATTTCATTATCATCCATGTTACGTGTTGATTTTTTATCCCTTTTTACAGTTTATCAAAAAAATTCGGCGAATCCACTAATTTATTTAAAAAAATAAACGGGGCCCCCTCTTAAACGGTAGAGGAATAGATGTAGGGAGTACAGATTACAATAGGTAGCCTCAACACCGCTTTTTAACTCTATAGCCAGTGTAAGCTAAATTTATTGATGAATTTTATTTTTAAATTACGTATGATCCAAAATTATAGCTCAGGTGGCTAAAATTGGCACAAATTGTCTGAGTTTCAATAGTTTTATATGAGGGTCGCATTTTATGGATGCAGATGATAATGACATTAAGGTTCCCAGAAAAATTGGCCAATATCTTACGTGTGGTCTTGAAGCTATACGTCAGGGTCTAAAAAACCAGAAGAAACTCGCCTCTAAGGGGATTAACAAACTGTTAGGTGAAGTACTGTTGGAATCGGGGGAAATCACCCAACACAGCCTTGGTGAAGCTATTCAACTTCAAAGGTGGGATCGGCTGAAAGTTTGCGATCTATTCTTCGGGTTGACAGATAGCGAGTTAAAGAATTTTTGTAAGGTAGTGTATGAAAAAAGTATCGCAGCGGGAGAAGGTTTTATCCATCAAGACACTGCAGGTAACTGCCTCTATCTTCTGGCTGAGGGCAAGGCTATGGTCTATCGGAAAGGGGAGTTTAATGAGGAAATACCTCTGGGAGAGATTGAGGCCGGTGAATGTTTAGGAGAAATGGGCTATTTTTCAGGTGGAAGACGAACCGCCTCAGTCCGTGCCCTCGAAGATTCTCAGCTCCTTAAGATTAATTACGATGACCTCGGCAAAGCCTTTGAAATGTCTCCCACATTGGCAAGAAATTTTTTGGATATTGTGACCAAACGATTACGCCAGTCGAACCTTCGATTTCAAGAGGTTTTTCAAAAAAGTCAACTTATCGATAGATCACTAAAAAACCTCTTTAGCTTTCTGGATATGTCGGAAATCCTGGAGCTACGTTTAGGCATTGAAGGCCTGATTCAACGAGTTGTATTTATGGCCAGTAAGGTGATGAATGCCGATCGGGCTTCCCTGTTCTTAGTTGATGCAACAGCAGGCGAACTATGGTCCAAAGTGGCGCAGGGAGAAGAAATTCGCGAGATTAGGTTCCCGATTGGCAAAGGTATCGCTGGGTGGGTGGCCCAGCATGACGAATTGGTCAATATCGATGATGCCTACGCCGATTCTCGCTTCAATCTCGATGTGGATAGACACACTGGGTATCAGACCAAATCTATTTTATGCGGACCTGTGAAAAACTTCCAAGGAGAAAATATCGGTGTGATCCAAATAATCAATAAAAAAAGCGGGTCTTTTAACCAGGGTGATGAGGCCCTTTTCCGTGCTTTCTCCTATCAAACAGCTATTGCAGTGGAAAATTTTCACCTTTACCAAAAGATACTTACAAATCATGGGAAGACAGCCATTCTCCTGGATGTGGCTAATTCTCTCTCGCAAACACTGGATCTTGAGACCTTGATTAGCAAAATCATCGAAAAGGTATCCGAAATCCTCAACGCAGAGCGCAGCACCCTTTTCCTTTTGGATCGCCAGACAAATGAACTATGCTCTAAGGTGGCCCAAGGAGTAGAGGTTTCTGAGATACGGCTTCCTTATTCAGCGGGTCTGGCTGGATATGTTGCTTCTACCGGTCAGCTGCTGAATATCAAGGACGCCTATGAAGATGAGCGCTTTGCTATGACTATTGACCAGGAAACCGGTTATAAGACAAAGAGTGTTCTATGCATGCCTGTTTTTAATAGAGAGGGTAACATTATCGGAGTTACCCAGGCCATTAACAAGAAAGATGGCGTATTTCAAAGAGAAGATGAAGAGCTGCTTCGAGCACTTTCTTCTCAAATTGCTGTTGCATTAGAGAATGCACAGCTTTATGAGCAGACAGTGAATATGAAGAACTATATGGAGAGTATCCACGAGAGCATTACCAATAGCATACTTACCCTCGATAACGAATATCGAGTGGTCATGGCTAATCGTGAGGCTAAAAAATTATTTCAGGTGGGCTCTGAAAGCATAATAAAAAAAGATTTTCGAGGACTCTTGGATACCGATGATGAACATTTACTACGCCACATCAATCGGATTTATGCCTCACATCTTTCTGTGATTGATTATGACGTGGACGTGACACTGCCTGGAAAAAGAAGTCATTCAGTCAATATTAATTTTTTTCCTTTAATGGATCACAAAGAGGAACATCAAGGTTTAGTTCTTGTCTTTGAAGATATTACTCGAGAAAAAAGAATAAAAAGCACTTTAACTCGCTATATGGCAAAGGATATTGTGGAAAAGGTGCTTACTGACCCCAATAAACAGGTATTGGGGGGTGCTCGTGGTAAAGCTACCGTTTTGTTTTCTGATATACGAGGATTTATGAGATTAGCTGAGGACTTGACCGCGGAGCAGACAGTGGAGCTTCTCAATGAATACTACACAATTATGGTGGAAATAATATTTCAGCATAGAGGTGTTCTCGATAAATATATTGGAGATTCCATTATGGCCGTGTTTGGTGTTCCATATGCACGACATGACGATGCGGAACGAGCTGTGAGAACTGCTCTTAAAATGCGAACTGAATTGGAAAGCTTTAATGTGAAGAGGCAAGCTTTGGGGCAAAAAACAATTCGTATAGGTATTGGCATCTGCACAGGGGAGGTGATTTCAGGTAATATTGGTTCTGAAAAGAGGATGGATTTTACGGTTATTGGCGATGAAGTCAATATTGCCTCACGCTTGGAAAGCCTTAATAAACAATATGGAGAAGATATACTTATCAGCGAGTCCACCAATCGGGAAATCAGTACTATGTTTGTCACTCGATTGATCGATCAGGTTATTGTAAAAGGTAAGTCACGGCCAGTCCAGATATTTCAAGTTCTTGGAGAAAAAGGCTACAAGCTTACCAAAGCAGAAAAAAACTTCTGTCAGGGACTGGAACTTTACCGTCGGCAAGAGTTTGCAGAAGCGATTCGGTTTTTCCAAGAAGGGGCTGATAGCGATCTTCCCTGTCGATTTTTTCTAACCCGTTGTCAACATTTCCTGGAAAATCCGCCTTTATCCGATTGGGATGGGGTGTGGGTAAGTGAAGAAAAATAGAATTTCACTGCCTTGCCGTTACACTGATCACTCCTGAGCTTACGTAACGGGGCATGTGTTTCTGAATCACCCTTTTAGGATTGGTCTTTGATATTTTTTGTTAACTCTTCTACAAACTCTTTGAAAAATTTGTCTCGTTCTTGCCAGTCAGGCCCAAAACGCTTTTTAAAATAGCTGCCCAGTTTATCAAAGAGCTTATGCCAAACTGGTTTACCACCACCAATGACCACATCTTCAAGGAATGATCTGAGTTCTGGGATTTTTTCTTTTGGTAAGAAAGAAACAGCACCCAGCTTTATAGATTTTTTTAATGATTCTGGGGAAAGGGCGTGAGCGGTGAGCATAACTGTAGGAAATCCTCTTGACACCGCGTCTTTTAAAAGTTCAAAACCATTTACGCCCATGATATCGAGAATGACAATATCAAAGGTGTAACCCGCAAGGTATTGCATGGCAGTTTCATAATCGGTTGCCTTGCGAATCATACACATATCGAGCTCTTCCTCCACGGTTTCAAGGACATCAGGTTCATCATCTACAACCAATATGAATTTATCCTTCAAGGGGCTATCTGAAGTCATTTCAGGCCTTACCTCCTTTCATTTATTTAAATGAAGAGACCTAAGAAAGACATGTAAATTGCTTTTCTCAATGATTTTTATTACTCATTACATTAGATTGCAGTTGAGCAAATTGTCAAGACAAAATATCGTCACAGTAATGCACGGTTTAGGCTGCGTTAGCTATGTATTAAGGTACAACTTGACTAAAAGAATCTGCGTGTTACAATTATTGTGAACGAAAGGAGGAAGGGAGATGGACTCTAAAAAAATTCTTAAAGGAAAACGGGTATTGATTGTAGATGATGAAGAGGACATCCTTGAGCTATTAACCGAGCTTCTGGATATGTGCAAAATTGATAGGGCTTCAACTTTTGAAGAAGCGAAAGAGCTTCTTGAGACCAATTTTTACCATGTCGCTGTTTTGGATATCATGGGAGTCCGGGGGTATGAACTCTTAGAAATTGCCAACAAAAAAGATATTCCAGCCTTGATGCTCACGGCTCATGCGCTTTCAAAGGATAATCTGAAAAAATCTTTTAAGGAAGGCGCATCATATTATGTGCCTAAAGATGAGATCAGCAAAATAGATATATTCCTGGCTGATATTATCGAAGCCCGGGATAAGGAAAAAAATGTATGGGCTAAGTGGTACGAAAGGCTTAGCGGATTTTGTGATAGAAGGTTCGGTCCAAACTGGAAAGATGAAGACCCTGAGTTTTGGGATTCCCTCATAAAATATTAAATGAACTCTTTTCGTTTTTCAGAGCGGGGGAGGGCTCAATTTATAAAGGTAGCTTTACTAAAAATTTTGCACCTTTTCCCTCATCACTTTCAAGAAATAACTCGCCACCCATATCCTCTACCAAAATCATGACGCCGGCCAATCCCAACCCATGGCCCCTGACAGTGGAAGAATCTGTGACATCCATCTGGAAATAGCTCTCAAAAATCTTTTTATGATAGATTGAGGGTATGCCCTCACCGTCATCCTTGACAGAAAAAACAAGATAAACATCCTTTTTATCGACCTCTAATTCCACCCGGCTTTTTCTATATTTTAAGGCATTAATCAAGAGATTCCTTAGGATTTGCCTTATCTTTGCTTCATCCAGGCAGACATTCTGACACCAAAGAGCTTCTTCCATAAAGAGCATGAGACCCTTTTCTTCTAATGTCTCCCTAAGTTGAGGTAGATCAGCGCAGATTTTTATTTTTTCTGATGTGTTGCGGTCAACCAAATCAAAGATTTCTACCAAGGCCTGTTCTATTAAATCTGATAATTTTAGACTTTTTAAGCTTACTATCCCTTCCCTAGACCTTCCCAATTCCAGGATATCATTTACCAGAGATTGAATGACCTTTGTATTTCTCAGTGCTCTCGCTAGAGCCTGCTCCTGCTTTTCTGTAAGGGGCCCATATTTTTCTCGTCTTTGTAGTAGCGAAGTGATCCCTGTTTCAACAACTGCCAGGGGAACCTTAAGGTCATGAATCAGAAGGTCAATCTTAATCCTTTCTCTGTGCATGTGCCTTCCTCCTATCCCTGATTGTTATCTATCAAGCTTAGTGTTGATACAGCATTATCCCTTTTATATTTCAAGGTTTGCTAAGAAATAGCTTGATTTTTTGTTAGAGTTTTAACCATATCAAGTCACTTAAAAAAATCAAACTCAGGAACCTCTCTTCTTACCCCCCTAACCACCTAAAACAGTACGAGAAACTTACACATGATAATGAAAAACCTACTAGGGGTCGCTAATCATTAATGAAATCTTATCTAACAGCGAATAAAAATGAAATCAAATCCTCCCAAGAGGGATCTGATTATTTTGGATCTGTCCCTGCATTTTTTATCAATGCCTTTACCGGCTCAAGACCATAGGGTGTACCCTCTTCAATGGCTTTAAGGACAGTCCCGCCCCCTGTAAAGAAATAATACTTAGCACTGTCCATAGCAGCAAGGTACAAGCCAGGACTAAGGTTCTTGAACTCCTGGAGGGTATCACCACCGCCGTAGAACTTTTGGGCATGGCGGTTCTGGTCAATGGTTCGGTCTAATTTCTCTGAACCCTCAAAAAAGTGAGGAGTGTAGCCCATGACTGCATTGACAAATATGGTTTTAGCAGAGCCAATGACTTCGGCTACCCCAGAAGTGTCGAACGATTCGTGAGCCACATCCAAGAAGTAACCATATTCGCTGCCCTTCTTGAAGTCCTTGATGTTAATAGTCCGGTATTTTCCTTCAACTCGTCCGTCAATTGTGTCTGACTCGACCACAAGAGGAAGCTCAACAACTTTCTTTGCTTTATTGTCTTGCCTTACAAGGTCTTTTGCCGCCTTAATGTCAGAATCGCTTACTCCGTGGACCCGAATATTGTATTTGGCGCACAGAAAGGTATTGTAAATAATTCCGCCTAATATCAGATGATCAACTTTCTTATAGATCTGTCTGAGTGGGCCTATTTTTGTATCATATTTAGCTCCAGCCACCACAGCGACAAAGGGCCGTTGGGGTTCCAGGACATGCTTGAGGTTAATGAGCTCTCTTTGAAGAAGAAAACCCGCAAAGCTTGGCAAATATTTGGTGATGTCAAACGTGGACACATGGGCCTGCCATGAGCCAAAAGCGTCATTGACGAAGACATCGGCGAGGCCAGCCAGTTGCAGAGCAAAGCGTTTCCTTTTTTCTCCCGTGTCTTCTTCTCCCTGGAACCAGCGGGTATTGGGCAAATAGATCCCACCAATCCGGTGAGCGAGAAGATCCCTGATATGCAAGTTGATGGAGGTGTCGATCTCTTTGATTCCCCATTCTGGATCAACAGGAAATCTGGGTACCACAAACTTGGCATACAGTTTACGCTCTAAGTACTCGACGACCGGTTGGACTGAAGTGTTGTCTTCAACCTTGATACGGCCGGTTTCTTTGTCCCGTGTCCGTCCCACATGAGTCATGAGGATTATACGGCCACCTCGTTCTACAATGTTATACAGAGTACCAAGGGTTGCATCAATGCGATAGGGATCGCGAATTTGCCCATTTTTGACCACGTTGTGGTCCACTCGAACCAATACAACCTTGCCCCTAAGATCGGCATTTTGGATGAGAGGCAAACTCGGGTCTATATCCGGCCTTGTCATGGCAGCACTCCTTATGTGTTAGGGTTATAATAATGAGGGTGAAAAATGGTTGAAACCCTTTATATCAATTTCCTCTAATGAGCCATCATCATTAACCATTTTAATACCTTTTCCCTCAACTATTTTTCCTATCAGGTAGAGAGGTAATAATCCTTTATCTTTACATACTATTTCGAAATCCTTTATGTTTACTTCGGGAACTGTTATCAACAAGTGATAATCTTCTCCACCTGAAAGGGCGAGCCCAAGAGGATTAAATTTGACACGAGAGGCAAGCAGTTTGAGTTCGGAGGAGAGAGGAACCTTGCTCCTAAAAAGCATTGCCCCGACGCCACTTTCCTTACAGATATGCCCTAAATCTGAGAGAAGCCCATCACTTACATCGATCATGGCATTGGCAAGCCGTGAGGCCGCAATAGCCATTCCTGTCTCAATCAAAGGTTTTGGTTTATTGTGGATTTTGATAAAATGGCTTGCAATAGATTTGGGGGAAGATATTTCCTTTTTTAAGATTTTAAGCCCGGCAAATGAATCCCCGACATTTCCTGTAAGATATATACTATCTCCTGATCTGGCACCAGATCTATAGAGAACCTCATTTTCTTTTGCATCGCCGATAAGAGAAACATTTATAACCAACTTGTCGGGGGAGGCAACCGTATCACCCCCCACTATGTTAACCTTGTAATGCTCACATATATCTTTCATGCCTTTGTAGAGATCTTGAATTAGTTCAACATCCATTTCAGAAGGAATGGCTAGCGAGATAAGCAGAACAAGTGGCCTTCCACCCATAGCAGCAATGTCGCTCAGATTTACAGCTATTGATTTCCAGCCTAATTGATATAGGGTCATCTTTGACTTTAAAAAATGGATGTCTTCAACCAGCATATCTGTAGTGAAGAGCATAACCCGGCCAGAGGAAGGGCAAAAAACAGCACAGTCGTCACCAATTCCCTTGATAACATTTTTCGAAGTTGTGGTGCATTCTTCTTTAATGGTTTCTATAAAACCGAATTCTCCGATTTCATCAAATTTCAAGACCTTTTTTCCTTCCTGATAAAATTATAACATTTTAGGTATTTGAAAAAGTTTAGCCCATTTGGCCAGTAGAGTTTGTTAAAAGGAAAAATTCTTACATACAATTATAGTAGGTGCAGCCAGTTATTATTTTGTCTGCAGTCCGTACAATGGTCAACTCCTCACGATCGATTCGCATCGGTGAATAGTAAATTGTATCTGAAAAACATGCAAGATGAAAGGTGTATATAGTGTACAATATTTTGATTTATCACTCACGCATCTCCCTTGATTCCCTTATCGATATTATGTATACTGCACGATATTAAAAAGGAGTCTTAATTGTTTATCACCTTTGAAGGAATAGATGGGTGCGGGAAGTCTATACAGATCTCTAAGTTCGGAGCAACACTCAAAGAACAAGGAATCCCTTTAGTAATTACCAGTGAGCCTGGAGGGACAAAAATAGGTCAAGCTATACGGAAGATACTCTTGAATGTGGATAATACGGAAATAACGTATTTAACCGAGCTTTTTCTAATCCAAGCTGACAGGGCTCAGCATGTAAGGGAGGTAATTAAACCCGCCTTAGATGCTGGAAAGTGGGTTATCTGTGATCGATATTATGATGCCACTACTGTGTATCAGGGGATTGTCATGGGGCAGCATGAGACACTAATTGAACAATTAAACCATGAGGCTTCTTTAGGGTGTGAGCCAGACATTACCTTTCTATTGGACTGTCCAGCAGAAGTAGGTTTGAAAAGAATAGAAAAAAGGGAAACAACCGATAAAAAAAGAGATAGATTTGAAAGAAAATCACTCAATTTCCATATAAAGATACGATATGGATATCTTGCCTTAGCACACAAGCATAAAGAAAGGTTTAAGATTATAGATTCCACATTACATGAAGATCACGTAGCGAGAAAGATCAGGGAAATAATCTCTCCTTATCTACCTAAAGTAGTTATTTGAGTTTGTTGAGTTTTTTGGGTTTGCCTGCCCTGTTAAATGCCGCCTCTGGCGGCCCCTTACAGGGATTTAACAGGGTGAATGTTAAAACCCTATAAACTCAATGAACACGACAAACACAACAAACATTAGTATGAGCCCTAAATCATTTAAGGAAATAATCGGTCAAGACAAGGCGATAACCTTTTTAAAAAGGATTATAGCCGGAGATACAATTGCCCCTGCTTATCTATTCACTGGTACCCAAGGAATTGGTAAAACAACCACCGCTATGGCTTTTGCCTTATTAATCAATTGTATGGATCCGGTTGATGGGGATGGATGTAAGAGATGCAGTTCCTGTAAAAAAATAATAGATGGAAACCACCCTGATCTCATTATTATAGAGCCTGATAAGGACAAAAAAGGAATCGGGATTAACCAAATCAGGGAGATTAATAGGCATCTCGCCTTCTCTCCGGCTCTTGAGCGGTACAGGATAATTATTGTAGATCCCGCTGAAAAAATGACTGATGAGGCAGCCAATGCATTTTTAAAGGCCCTTGAGGAGCCGCCTCCTCATAACATTTTTATCTTGAATGTGAGAGATCCTGGAGAACTTCCTCCAACTATTATTTCTCGATGTCAAAAGATTCCTTTTAAACCTCTCCCTACCGAAGCTGTTGTAAATTGGTTGATAAAAGAAGAAAATATGGATAAAGAAAAGGCACAAATTATTGCAAAGCTTTCAGAGGGGAGTCTCGGTAGGGCAAAAAAACTATCAAGGGATGATTTTTTCACTCACAGGGTAAGCTGGATAACTATGTTAAATAGTGTTATTAACAAGTCATCTGATATGTTAATTGATCTGGCTCGTGAGCTGTCTGGTTTTAGAAAAAGCTCAACTACCAACAAAGAAGTTAAGGATGATACCATAGCCTTGATGTTGGGAATATGGAAAAGCTGGTACAGAGATATTCTTCTTTTCAAATTAGAGGGTAAAATAGGCCATACTTTAAATTCCGATCTCAGCAATCATCTTAAAAATGCATCTGCATTGTATACTGTTGATGCACTCATGAGGTCGCTCGCAGTTATTGCCAGAGCCGAACATGATTTGATGGAGAATAGAAATCCCCTTTTTCTCCTTGAAAGATCTCTGCTGGGGCTAAAAAGAGCTGTAAAGGGTTCGTATGTCTAAAGATAGTCCAAAAAAAATTGTTGACATCAGCTTTAGGAAAGATGGAAGAATCTATGAGTTTTACACTGGTAATTTTGTCCTCAATAAAGGGGATAAAGTTATCGTTGAAGCTATAGAAGGTATTGAACTGGGCACCGTATGCAGTAAACCGAGACTTCGGGATGCCTCCATGCCAGACAGGCCAATTAGAAAGGTATTTCGCCTGGCTACAGCAGAAGATATTGAAAAAAAGAAGAAAAATGAAAGAATTGAAGCAGAGGCCATGCAGTTTTGTAAAGAGCAGATAGAGAAGAAAAAAGTACCCATGAATTTGATAGCCGTGGAGCTTTCCTTTGACATGAGCAGACTTACCTTTTTTTATATATCCACTATTAGGGTTGATTTCAGGGAATTGGTAAAAGAGCTTGTTCAAAAATTTAATACTCATGTGGAAATGAAACAAATTGGCACCAGAGATTTAGCAGGGAAGCTTGGTGGAATTGGCCATTGTGGTCGCCAATTATGCTGTTCATTGTTTCTGTCAAACTTCGACCCTATTTCTATAAGGATGGCGAAAGACCAAGATCTTTCTCTCAATCCAGATAAAATCTCTGGTATATGCGGGAGACTAATGTGTTGCCTTGCCTTTGAATACGATACCTATGCAGAAATAAAAAAAAACTCACGAGGAAATAATGGGCCAAAATAGTCAGGATTCATTCTATATCACTACACCTATTTACTATGTGAATGCAGAACCACATATAGGACATGCGTATACCACTATTGTAGCCGATGTAATTGCAAGATTTTATCGCCTTAGCGGTTTTGACACATTTTTCTTAACGGGCACGGATGAGCATGGCAACAAGGTGGTGGAGGCAGCAGAAAAATCAGGCGAAACAGTCAAGGCATATGTGGACAGAATAAGCAAAATTTTTAAAGAAACCTGGCCCAAAATTAACATTAAGAACGACTATTTTGTACGCACTACTGACAAAAATCATCAAGACACGGTCAGCGAGATCCTCTCTAAAGTGTATGCAAAAGGGGATATATATTTTAGTGAATATGAGGGGAAATACTGTATAGGGTGTGAGCGGTTTTATACAGATACAGAATTGCTACAAGGTAAATGCCCAATTCATTTGAGTGAACCAAAGATTATTAGCGAGGAAAACTATTTCTTTAGGATGAGTAATTATCAAGAATGGCTTATAGATTATATTACTACACACCCTGACTTTATAAGGCCAGAGAGGTATAGAAACGAGGTGATTGCCTTTTTGAGGGAGCCGCTGGAAGATCTCTGTATATCAAGGCCTAAAATAAGATTATCCTGGGGAATTCCACTTCCCTTTGATGATAATTATGTGACCTATGTCTGGTTTGATGCCTTAATTAACTATATATCAGCCCTTGGCTACCCGGATGGAGACCTTTTTAAGAAATTTTGGCCTGTTGCGCAGCATATTATTGCAAAGGATATTCTAAAGCCCCATGGAATATTCTGGCCATGTATGCTCAAGGCAGCCGGCATTGAACCTTATCAGCATCTCAATGTCCACGGTTACTGGAATGTGAATATGGGGAAGATGTCAAAGAGCCTTGGAAATATCGTGAAGCCCATGGATTTAGCCACTAAATATGGCTTGGATGCATTCAGGTATTTCTTGCTCAGAGATATGGTATTTGGTCTTGATTCTGATTTCATCGAAGAATCTCTTGTGAAGAGATTTAATTCAGATCTGGCAAATGATTTGGGGAATCTGGTTTCTCGATCCATGAACATGGTAGTCAAATATTTTGATGGAAAACTCCAACCTCCTTCTACATTCAAAGAAGAGGATATTCTCTTGCAGGATGCTTCTTATAAGGTGATTGAAGAGTATACGGATATGATGAAAAAATTCACCTTTCATAAGGCATTAATTGTTGTGTGGGAATTAATTGGCAAGGCAAATAAATATATCGATACCATGAAACCTTGGGCGCTGGCTACACAAGATCGAGAGCGATTGAATACCGTGCTCAATACTATTACCGAGGTAATCAAAATAGTCTCAGTGCTGCTATGGCCGTTTATGCCTCACACAGCCGAAAAAATACAGCATCAATTGGGATTAGGAATCGTTGGGGTGAAATTGCCTCTTAATAGTTTAAAGAAATGGGGAGAAACACAAAAGGTTGGGCCTATATCAAAGGCTCCTCCCCTTTTTCCAAGGGTAGACCTTGATAGAGAACTTACGCGTACCTCCTTAGATAGTAAAAAAATAACAGAGCAGGACCTTAAAGAAAGCAAAAAGAACAACTTTTCTTCTGACATGGTAAGTCCTGAAATGGAGGAAAAGGTGAAAGAAGAACCAGGGCTGGTAAGCCTTGAAGACTTTCAAAGATTGGACATACGGGTTGGCACTATCAAGGAAGCAGAAACCATTCCCGGATCTAAAAAATTACTCAAGCTTGTGGTTGACATTGGAGAAGAGAGGACAATAGTGGCTGGGATGGCTGCTTACTACCAGACGAATGAACTAATAAATAAACAGGTGATAGTGATCGCCAATCTCGTACCTGTCACACTCATGGGAGTGGAATCCAAAGGAATGATTCTTGCTGTGGAGGATGAAAAAGGGGTGTATCTCTTAATCCCAGACAAAGAAAGTAATCCAGGGAGTAAGGTAAGATAAGATAAAATAAGACTCCTACAGCTGTCCCAGATCCCTCAGTGTGCTGCATGCACTGGCATTCCCTAGGCTGCAACTCGCTTTCACGCTTGATAAGGATTTTTCATATTCCCCTTGTTTGTGATACACAAGTCCCATGCCCAGCTGGGCATAGGAGTGGGCACCCTCCTTGGCTCTGAAGTCGTTTGGTAAATTCAAGACCTGCTGAAATTCTGCAAGGGCCTGACTATATTGTCCTTTCAAGAAGTGAACATACCCCTTGCTATAGTAAGCCCATATAAAATCAGGTTTTATGTTAATAGCGCTCTGGTACTCAGTGATAGCCTGATCATACTGGATTTTATTGAAGTAGCACAGGCCTCTGTTATAGTAGGCATCAGAGTAGTCGTAGTCTATATCTTTTGCACCCTCATAAAAGTCAATGGTTACCGTATAATCAGCTATTGCCTGATCATACTTTTTCTGTTCATAGTAAAGATTCCCCCTGTTATAGTAGGCATTTGTGTAACCTAAATTTTTGGTTGTGGTGATACGTATGGCATTGTTGTAAGCATCCTCGGCATTTATGCTCATGCCTTCTTTCGCGTATATAACACCTAAGTTGTTGTAAACATCGGCATGATATGGCTTTTCCAGTGCCTCGCTTGATGGGAGGGCTGCGGTGTAATAGATTTTAGCATTTGCATAATCCCCTTGCTTGAAGTAAAAAATCCCCAGATTGTTTTTTGCCTCTTCATTCGTTGGGTCAAGCTGGATAGCCATCAAATAGTCATCCCGCGATCTGGTATCACTCATATCCTTTTCATAGTAAGTCAGTCCTCTATTATTGTAAGCTGCTGCATAATCAGACTTTAGATTAATTGCCTGCGTTAAGGCAGTGAGTGCCTCATCCAGTTCACCCAATCTCAGGTGTTCGGTCCCTTTAGAAAAAAATTCCGTTGCATCTTGGGCAGCAGCAATCTCCGGCCATATGCAGGCAAAGGATGCGATGATAGATATCATCATCCATCTTATAAGGAAATTCTTTTTCATGGTTCAACTCCTTGAGTTAATACAATCGAAGCTCCGCCTCAAACCCACTAGTTGGTGGAGTGAATATCACATTACTTGAGGCGAATCGACTGATTTCGTCTGACGTTCTACGGTTTCGCTGCTGGTTTCGTATAACGTTAACCGTTAATCGATTCGAGCTGCGCAACCAATAAACGTTTTACTTAATCTAATCATCGTTTTGTACTGAACGTCTTGAAAATTTGGCATAAATCCGCCGTAAGCCTGCCCGCCGGACGTCAGGCGGGTCTGGCGGATAAATGTTAAGATCTTGGGTTATAAAGACATCTAATTTAATTCCTTACTCTCTCTTTCAATCGTTTCTTTAACCTTACACCTTTCCCCTGGTTTGACTAAATCGTAATAATATTTCTTATAGTTCTTTGTATCATAGGACATGCTCACTTTTGAACCCTTTATCGCCCAATCAGGAATATCTATCTCAATTGCCGGATAAAAGATGTTGGTTTTATCCAGGGTTATGACCATCCCTTTTATATTTGTAACTTCACCAGTAATGGTCATTATTATTTCGCTCCTTGCCTGGGCAGGCACACCAGTTGATATCAATATGGAAATAGAGACCAGGATAAGGCTAAATAAAATCAGTCTTCTCATTCTGTTATTCATAATTAACCTCTCCTCTGTATTGTTCACTTTCAATCAGTTTCCCACAATATCTGAGATACACCACCTGGAGGCCCAGGGATGTTTGTTGTGAGATCTTCTCCTACTCCACTCACCGCTCCCCCAGCACTTATAAGACCTGCTGCGTGACCACCCCTGGTAATGACCCTGACACCCGAAGGGATGGAGCTGTTTTGAATGATCTGATAAGTATCTTCTATATTTCGTACTTCCGGTCCAGTTTCTTCGCTGTAATTAAAGACAGACTTACCCCAGCAGTAGTCAAGTGCGTAGATTAAGGCATTTCCGTTTGGATTACAAGGGTCGTCGAATACCGGTTGATAGGCAGTGAAATAGACATTTTTAAAGAAGAGTGTGGGTCGGCTTAATATCTTTTCCCCTACATGGCTTATGGAGGACTGCGTACAGTCTCCCTGCTTATCTATAACCCGAAAAAATCCCCTGCTTACAGATTCATTACTGAGCTTACTGATTAAATCCTGTTTTCTGGTTGTATCATCACTGTCTACATCTCCATCACCATCAGAATCTGCATTATCATCAAGTTCGTCACAGGTAAGATTCAGGAGATCAGTTTCATCAGTCAGGGTGTTGTGGTCAGCTACTGTATAAAAACGGTTGGAAATCATTGCATATCGTGGATGTGCGCGGTCACCAGTACCAAAGTAAAGCACCGGCTTGCTTGTCCAGCAGTTACCAAAATAAGACACATCAGGGGAATAGAATGTCTTTCTCCCGGTGTCAGCACTATTCACGGAGGCACCTGCTATATCGGTGCTCCCGGTCGCCAGATCAGAACCGGGGTTTGATTGAAAGACACGCTTGACCTGCCATTTAATGGAATTAGAATCAGTATAGTCGAGTGCATCTGCAAAATAATCATAGGTAATCTTCCATATTTGGCCATAGACGTCAGCAGCATACATTACGAGGTTAGTCGTTGAAAGAGGGATTACTGTCATGTCAGCAGGAAAACAATACGTCATGTTAGCGTATGATTGGTATATTCCTAACGTATCATCAGAGGCGCTGTAGGTCGCCCTGAACAGAATACTTCCGTCAGTAATATCTACAGCAAAAATACCTCGTCCTATATCATCTATGCCTGGATTGTATTTGTCATACGTTCCTATATTTGTTGTCTCAACATAGGTTTCACCTGTGTCCCTGATTCCATTTGGGTTTAGGTCATCGTCATCAAATTCTTCAGGGAATCCGTCCTCGAGTGTGTCATAGCCGCCGGCGAAAATGACCACATCCTTATAGGTCGAAGCTGCCGTCTGTATTTTGGCAAAGTATGGCTTGTTCCATGTATAACCCAGCTCCGTAAATTCTCCTGTTCCTCCCTGAATATGCCATTTCACTGTCCAGTTGATCGGGTCAGGGTTTGTCACATCCAGGGCCCAGTAACTTCTCCCACCACGCCTTTCACCAAAGACCAGGGTTTTGTCATAGTATCCACCAGTTATTGTCTGGGCACGGAAATAATTACATGCACCGTCAACCATGTAAACATGATCAGTGCTGGCAAATTCCTGAAGCCGTGGAAGAAGGTCTTCGGGCACAAAGGCAAAAACTTCAGCTCCAGGATCATATGTCTCTGCAGAAAGTGTACACGGTAAGTCAGTAAATACATGGAGCATCCCGTCATTAGAGGCAACAGCAATGAAACGGTACAAGAGTGAGCCGTCAGAGTCGAGATAATCGATCACCCTTGGCTCTGAATGGATAATATCTCCCAGGATCCAGGATCGTTTGGCTACAGGATAGCCAGTCGAATCAGCGTTATATGTATACCCGTAAATATAGTTAATGATCTTGTATCTATCGCTGTCCTGGGTAACGTCCAGGTCTGCATTAGTAATATTAGAAGGAATGAAACTAACCATAGATCCATTTTTGGAGGTGTAGATCTTTCTGAAGCTATAATAAGGCCCAGTACTCAGTGATACGGCATCTAAGGCCTCTTTGAGCTTACCTCCAGCCCCTCCGCTGTTTACCTCGCCGCCATCGGTAGAGCTTGACCAAAAGGAGGTAGAGCCGGACGTAAATGAGCCGTCACAATCACCTGCAATAGTGTCATTTTTATCAACAACTGTCCACTCAAACTCGGACCTGCCGCAATCAGTCCGTGTTTCATAGCTCAGGCCATATTTTTTTAGGTTGCCCTCCCAATGTTGTCCCTCTTTGGGTTTAAAGAAGGCCATGTAGAGGTTATCACCGCTCTGGGTCCTGTTGGCCTCATCTACCGAGACAACAGGTGCAGTAAAGGAGACCGAAGTGACCATGGCAAGGCCTAAACTGTAAAATGCATTTACCAGCTCTGTCTGATCATAGGCGGTTATGCCTATGCCGCAGCCATCTTCGGCCGTATCATTTAACAGAGGGCTTTCCAGGCCAAACCCGATGGTATGAGTTACAACATTGTAATCAGGATCATTTCCTGTGGTATCCTGGCTCTCGGCACATTTCCCCCGGGCCATCCACCTGGCAACGTCATCTGAGTAGTTGGGATCTGAAGTCTGAATAGGATCACCTGTCCAGGTATCAGCATCCTTATAATCACTATTGGTAAACACAGGATCAGGATCACTGTTTTTAGATATTGAGTTCCATATCGTATCTCCGGATGGAAAACCGTCGCTCAAGACAACCTGGTAGTTTTCACTGCACTCGGATGTGCTGGTATGGGTTGAAAGGTAATCGTACATCCAGTTATAGGTTTTTTGCATGGCATTGCCCATGGGGGTGCCACCATTGGCAGTCAGGGTGTCAATGTCTGCTATAACCGCATCTGCTCCTTCAGTAAGACCTGTCACTTGAGTAATACTATAACCGGACCATTTCACCAGACCCCAGTTGATTTTCTCCCGAGTCTCATCCACCACAATCTTCATGGCATCCTGGGCTACCTCAAGGCGGGATCGTATCTTGTAACCAACACCATCGTCCCCATTGCAGCATGCAAATGTCCCTGATGCTGAAGGCCCACTGGCTGACTCTTGAGAGGTCCACTTGATTTTGGTAATCCTGAATCCTCTATCAGACCCATCACAGTTATCTGCACCATTAGGGCCCACATAGAATCTGACAAAAATCTTGGTTACATTTGTCACATCATATTCACCGGTCCACACATAGCTTTGATCACATCCGTAGATCTTTCCCTCAGGTGTCTCGTTAACCCCTGCGGTAAGCTGGCGTAAGACAGTACCATTCTGGTCAACAAAATAGACGCCATCGTTTTCAGAGTTGGAGTTCCAGCAAACACAACTGCCTACTGTTCTGTTTTCAATATCAAGATTCCTGAAGTATATCCTCAGATATTTCCGCCCGGAAAACTGGGCAAGGTCTATTTGACCGCAATCCTCGTTCCTGTTGGGTGAGTAGTCAGAGCTGGTATAATACTGGGAGTTTCTGATAGTGCCTATGTCAACGGTGGTCCACACGCGAGCACCTGGCTGGTAGCAGATATCCCGCCACCCCTCACTTCCACAAGGCGAGTTTCCAGCGAGGTCTTCTATAAGCTTGATAAAACTCAGGTAATTACCGGTGACAAATGCGTAGATTCTTTTATCACCAGAATAAGTTACCGCATTATTTGGGTTATCTGTCAGGGTATACCAGGTGCCAGTTTCAAAAAGTCCGGAGAAATAGATACCCGGTGCATGTAAATAGCCAAGAAAACCATAGTCTTTTGCTACCCCTGTTCTGGGATCTGCCCTTTCATCGGTGAGCAGGATATTCTGGTGGTTTTTGAGCTGCTGACCGGCAATAGCGCTATTGGCATAGCTTGCAGTATATGTCTTGTTAATAACAGTAAGATTTGTCTCGGTTGGATACACAACATAGACCTTATCGCTCACCGTAACGGTCTCTATGGTATTATACTCTTCAGGGTTGTCCCAATTGGTAACCTCCCAGCCGGTATCTATGATTCCGCCTGTAACCCAACTCTGCCTCCTGTATGAACCCTCATAAACCGGGTCTCCAGTGGCTGCATATTTGGTCACGCCGTCCTCACCGGTAATCTCTGCATAGCCAGTGTAGGCGCTTACCAGGTATATCTTATCCCTGTTCTCTGAGCGCCTTATTTCCCACAATGTTCCTGCAGTCTTCGCTGCTTCCCAATCATTAAGGCCTTTGTCATCATGGCCATAGCCAGCGCCTATAGCCCACTCGAAGAAGGCAGCGTAATCTATATTGGGATCATAGACTGGCCAGGCCATGGAACCGGATACATCAATGACCAGCATGGCATTGTTTTTTACTGATGCCCGGTAGACATCGGTGTCATCAGCGCTGATATTTCCAATGCCAAGAAAGATTATCATTATAGCCAAAAGTGTATGTATCAAAAGGAGTTTACATAGTGGCTTTGTTTTCATGGGAGTTTCCTCCAAAATTTATTGTATGAGAATTTCCTTTTTAGACACGATAGACAGGATGTTCCAGATAAAAAAATATAAGAACATCATTGTAATCTTGTTAATCATGTCAATAAAGATTCCACCGCAAGGCGGCTAATTTCATAAGCTCTATTCAGCCTTTGGTCCTATTTTATAATATCTGCTCCCTACATGAATTTTGCTTCCTACAGGATCTCCAAGAGAATCTATGCGATAATCATAACGGCTAAAATGGACAACAGAATAGCCTTGAGGGGGGAGAAAAAAACCTACATAGTCTAATGAAAAATCATAATCTGGAAAGTCATAACCTGCATCCCCTGGCCTTGGACTGGGAAGAGGGTCACCATTAGCCTGACCAGATAGAGGACCAGTCTGATAGGCCAAATCCAGGATGGGAGCATTTATATTCGTTACTGGATAACTTCCCCGTCCTACCTCTGCTGCTTCCCGGTGTATCCCGCCCTCTGCCACATAAAAGTTTTGTTTGAATGGGATTTCATTGCCGGCAATCTGTACATCAATGGTCGATGTCCTGCTGATCGTAATCCCTAAGAGGGTAAGCACAACCAGGATCATAAGGGCAATTACAGTAATGCTTCCTTGTTCACTTTGGTTTTTAAAGATACTATTACGCATTAGATTCCTCTCAATAATTACTGTGGCTTAATGCACGATAAGGATACCTGGTGTGACAGGTTATCCCAGCTTACGCTTACCGTAACTGTTTTTGTGCCAATAATCGGAGTATCATCTGTTACAGTCCACATACGGCTGTAGATGCCACCTGCCTGACCGGTTTCATCTATTGGATTATTCGCGTCAGGATTATTACCACTTGTAAGTTCAGCATCAGTGTAACTTTTCCCCAGAAGATCCTCCATCTTTTCTTCAGCAAGGGACAGGGCACCGGTAGTATTGCCACTAAAGTAATTTCCCCGAATGCCCATTATCTGCATCTGGGCTACTCCAAGGAGACCTACAGTCAAGATAGAGACAGCAATTAGAACCTCGAGCAGGGTAAAGCCCGATTGATTGTCAAACAGTTTTTTCTTTGAAAATACTTTCCGGATATTTTTCATTTTATAGCCCGATATTCCTTGTTTTTACTATTGAGCAAAGAAGCTTTCGCCTGTATGCGTCATTAGGGGTTGGATTTACGTCACCTATGTTATAGGTATTGGTATCTGTGTAACCCCTGTTAGTATTTGCCGTTCTGGCCAGCAAGAAGATCTCAACTGCGCGCACATTGGGCTCCTGGCCTGTAGCTGAGGGATCGTTTGTCCACGTGCCATCACTCAGCAGATACCGAAACTGAAGGTTGTCGATATTTTCTGCAACGACCTGATAGCCATTATCACTACCTAAGTTTCTCCGGCGTAAGCTTGGATTAGTGGCATTTTCATCAATCCTGTAAATAATTACATCGGCCCTGAATATCCAATCATCCACATCATAATTCTGTGTCAGACCACCGGGTGGGGTAATAGTTCCGGCAGCACTATCAACCTCAAAAAATTCTGCCGCACTCAAGTCCTCTTTTGCTAGTACGCCATACTTCTTATCTGTGTTGTTGAGATCATCGCCCACTTTCGTATCCAGGTAGCGGTCAGTTAGGGTTATTATGCCGGCTGTGGCATCCTCCCCAGATTTCAAGCGCCGTCCTTCTTTACGGTTTGCCTTTACTATAACAATAACATCTGTATTATCTTTGATGTTGTCGCCCCCACCGTCGGCTACATTGTTCCGGGCATAGATCAGGGGCCGAATGATCTCGTTATCTCCGTCCAGGTCATCCCAATCCATAGTATATTGGTTATCATCAAAATTGGTGTAATAGCCTGCCATCTGGATATCCCTGGTCAATATATACATAGCTGCCCTTAAGTTCTGTTGTGTGGCTGTGATTTGATCCTGAATAATGTAAGAATCCTGTTGTGATTTGAAGGTCAAAAAGATAGCACCCATTACTAACAGTGATATAGCCATTGCTACCATAAGCTCTACTAATGTAAAACCTCTATCGGTTAGCCATTTTTGATTTTTTGTATTCATATAGAATTCCTTTTTTCTTACTCCCATGCAGCTCCTGTCCACATTCTCATAAGGATAACTCCAGTACTCAGGCAAACTACTACGTAAGTTGAATTATTACTATTACTTATATATGCCTCTCCACCTGAATTAGCCTGTTCATTTATCATGCCACGCGAATTGAAAACAACTACGTCATTTCCATTAGGTGTTTCATCATCATCAAACGTTACACTGTCACCAAGTGGTCTACTTGCATCTATAGGTATTGTAACAGTTCCTTGCCCATAACTAACACCACTTCCATAATCGCTAAGGTTCACAGTTTTTTCTACGGTTTCGTTACCATTTGTCCAGTCATTATCCCCGCCAATATCGGAACAAATTCTATAGCTGTTTGCGCCAACATTAAAAACAACTGCCCAATCTGCATTATTCTTTACAGCCCCCATTTTGGCGAGCTGCATGTTTGAATAAAGATCCCTTGTTGCACTTTTGAGTCTGTAGCCTGGCAACCACCTTGAAAATCCAGGGATAGCGATAGAGACCATAATTCCGAGTATCACAAACGTAATCAGTAATTCAATAAGGGTAAAACCATCTTTTTTCATAATTTAAACCTTTAAAGGGGGATGATTCTTGCTGTAGAAGATGAAAAAAGAGTTTATCTCTTGATCCCAGATAAAGAAAGCAAACCGGGCATCATTATCAGGTAATGTTTTTGCATTAAAAGTTTTACCTATAGAGCCTTCCTTACTTTTCTTACTTTTCTCGCCAAGCACTCAGGCCACTCTTGATATTAAATGCGGGTGTAAGCGCCGTGCTGGTAACTACACCTGTGCTTTGCTGTATAAATCCCTTTGCCCCGGATTCCATCCCAACATGAACACCAACGGATGATGCCGTTCCCATACCAAGAAGTGTCTTATCCAACACCCGTGTCATGACACCACCTTCAGTTAGTACTTCTTCGGTTCCCTGGGTAAATACGGGATTGTAATAAGCAGTCCCAGTTTCGTAGTACTGGCCGTAAAGGTAACTGTCGCCCCCAAATCCACAGGGATCTTCGTTAGGTACGAATGAAGGGGTAAAAACAATGCCGCCCAGGATCGCAAACTTCGTTAATATACGCTCTCCTGGAATGGTCAAGGATCTTATCCAGCCATCCTTTTCTCGAGCCTCAGTCAACAGGAAACTCCAGTCGCCAAAGTAGTTCTCGTATTCATATACTTCACCTCCTAAGATAATCACATAGGGATCAGCATTAAACAGATCGGCGATTTCCAACTCAAGAGAGCTGCTATAATCGTGATAATAGGTTGCCTGGGCATTATTGAAAAATGGGTCTTTGATGCCAAACATATACTGTGTTTCTGTATTAATCTTGTCTTCGTTGCTAAAATAACGGCCAGAGCCAACAAATAACCACACGTTGCCAAAGGAATCCAGACTAAGGGCAGCGGAAGCCGTGATGGGTCTGGTGGCATTAAAAAGAGGATGACATTGCCATGGATTGGTTGAACCTAAAGGATTGTCAGAATAATTGGATACATCGGTTCCCTCGTAATCCCCGATTCCATCAGCCCAAGGAACAGTTACCTTGTATAACTTCCCCTTCCAGGTTGTATCCAGGTAAGCTTCGCCAAAATAAATGCCATCAATGTTATAGTTTAGGCCCTTATCGATAGAAACAGGAGAGTTCATAAAGGCATTGGACTCATTGGTCTCAAAAAGCCAGCCATTGGTAACTCCAGCGCCAAACTGGGCAATGTTTGAATAAGCTTCGCCCGTTGCCAGATCGACCACGAAGATATGCCCTTTCTTGGTGCTTGTCCCATAGCAATTGCCGGCGGTGGCGCTGGGGCCTGAACCGAATACAGCAAACCACTTGTCTTTGACCCTGACAACCGCCGGGAAGGATGTGGTCAATTCCAGGTCAGTATACGTCCTTTCCCAAAGGAGTTTGGGGTTTCTCGGATCAGTCACGTCCATGCACACGTAGCTCGTGTAAAAATGCCTAACAGTGTCAGGAGTGACGCTGTCATAGTCAAAATCACCCTCTGCCCAGATATACTTTCCTCCCATGTTCATACCAGCCAGCAGGAAGGTCCCCCAGTTAAGATCGCTATCGCTGTCGGTATAGTGGGTGTCGTCCGGGAGAATCTTGGCATCGAAGATTTTCGGTTTTAGATCTACATAATAAACGTGGCCATAATCAGAATCGGCGAGCCATTTAAGGTGGGGCAACTGGCACTGTGGAATGAATGCCCATAATTCATCACCAATGACCTCCGATGATCCGGCAGCGCTGGGCTTGGTAAATTCTTTGCTGGTTTCGTTGTATTCCCATGAGGTCATGGCGTGAAGCATGCCGTCATTGGCCCCCACATAAACCACTGTTTCTCTGTCTTTGAATGCATCGTAATAGGCTTGGTATGATAGATCGCCGTAAATGATATGATAATTATCAGTTGGTTTGGAAATGGCAACGGGCGTGGAATATATGATGTCTCCCAGCTTCCATACATTGCCATCAATGGTCCTGGTTCTGACATCTGGAGAATTTGTCAGATCTGAAGAGTCTTTTCCTCGTATGTAGTCTATCAAGTTAGTTACCCGTTCATCATGGCTGGCCCCCAGATAACTCCAGGTGGCATCATCTTTGACACCTAAGTATGGCTTTATACCGGAGGCTAAGGCGGTATCAAATTTCACCACTTCACCACTGCTATCAAAAGAATCATTGATGGTTTCATCCACTGCCCCGTCTCCATCCTTGTCAATGTAAGTAAATATCTTTCTATCGCTCGCACTTCTCTGGTGAAGGATTTTTCCTGTCTCCCAAAGTGGGCTGATTTGATCAAGGCCCAGCACTTCATAGGAAGCAGTTTCCAGATCGGGATAGGGAGTGGTCTCGCTGGCATCGAATCTCTTTATCATGGTATCTCCGGTTTCGGAGTCCACGAAATAGGTGACGATCTTGTCCGTATTCACATCCAGGACACGGTTCTGGTTTGTATCCTCACGCAGGTTTCCATAGGCATCTACCCATAGGGACTGGAGGTATCCGATCCACTTGACCTCGGCTTCACCGCTGGGTATTACAGGTCTAAAATAGGCCTGAATCAGGTTGCCTTCCCCTTCCCCGGAGGTGGCCAGAACGGACACAGCGGTTCCTGAGGCCGCTCGTTGCAGGATGTCATTTACGGCTGCCAATATGGCCGGTGCCAGGTTCTCCGGATTTTCAGCCGTAAAATGGTAGTCCCCGTATTCGGGATCGGTAGTGTCATAAAGATTTACATTTCCATTGCCGTTGTTAGAGGTGTTTATCAGGAAGAGATTACTTTCATGATCACCCATAAATCCTACGGTATATGTGGTGACGTATTGGGTACCGTCTCTATAACCCACAATATCATGCGTACGCAAATAATAGGCCACATCGTCGAGATAGGTAGAGCCGTTCTGGTTTGTTGGAATTGGATACGTTCCTGCCTCATCGGCTTCATCTATTGTGCCGTCGCTATCATTATCTATCCCATCCTTTGTGTTATCCTCCATGATATTTCCCTCACCAATACCACCCACCGCACCATCTTCGTCATAGTCGGATAAACCGCTAGGCGTATATTGTGGCCCGACAGCATTTTGGTCTTCAGATGAGACACCCGGTGAAACGACAATTACAAAACTATCCTGGCAAATGTACTCAACAGCGCCTGAAGAAGGAGAGGCATAGTACCCCCCGACCTGCGCAAGCCCCTCGGCCAGGGGAGAGTAAGTAACCGTTCCCATATTGTTAATATTGTTTACAAAGTTTGGGTCCAAGGCGCCGGTTGAGATATCGACTACCATGCCAATCGGCTGGACACTGGATGCGCCCTCAGTAGTTGCAAAGTTGTAAATGCCAAAGTAGGCCTTGTTGTTTGTGGACAGGGCAACATCCAGCATTGCTTTTTTGGCATAATAGAAACGACTCTTTGTCGGCAGGTCCGAACCGTCATGACCTTCCGTAGATTGCTGCCTGTAAGAATAAGCTCCTATGTCAAAAAATATCCAGTTCAGATAATTCTTGGAATACCTGAAATAATTTGCATTATCTATGATGCCATCAACCTCAACTGTGGAAGGTTCAGCAGGTAAGGTCACAGTCATACTATTGATTGTCCATGTGCCCTTCTTCAATGTGGCGTCGCTGCTGTCTGCCTCGAGACCATTACCATAGGTATCAAGTTCAAGAGTGTTCAACACACTTACTAAGTAATACTTGCCTCCATGGCTGACAACACTGTAACCGTTGTCGTTAAAAAATCCGCTGCGGGTTCCATCTTTATTTTTGACGACATCGTCCTCATCGGCTTCATCTGTGACACCGTCACCATCATTGTCAATAGTATCTACAGCAAAGCCACCAGGCGTGGGCGTGAAATCGATACTATTGTCATAGCCAGGGTACCAGGCGATTTGTTCCATTTCGGCACTGTTATCTAACAGGAATACGATATTGGGAGCCACGGCTTCTGTTTGGAAAATGGGCGTGCAAGTGTAATTGTGTATGTTAGGCTCTACAGCTGACGCCGGGATCGCGCAGAACATAAGCCATGCAAAAATACTTGATATCAGAATTATGGTTGACCTTCTCATTATAGTCCTCCTGGAACGCCAACCACCTTTCGGTAAACAGCGCTCACGTTTGAGATGGAATTAGCTGGGCCATCCCCTAAAGAGTCCATTTCGTAATAAATCGCCACGCCGCCGCCCGAGCCCGCGCCAATCCCTTCAGCACCGGCTGCGAATTCAACCGCCCCGCCGGCTAAGTTTTCCACACGATCACGTCGGACATCCACACCAACATCGAAGCCACTAAGGGTAAATTCTATATCCTTAGTACCTCCATCATAGGTATCATAACCCATGACCTGTCCGTAAAAGAGCGTGCTGGATGACCCTGTAGAATATCTAATGTCAGGCTCGGTTGTGCCGGAGCCGATATTAATTTCGGCGCCAGAATCAATACACGCAGAAATAAGCTTTGGGGTTGTATAAACACCGCTATCAGCGTGATAGAAGGCAATTTTATGGAACTTTTCGTTTCCGGCGATTTGTAATTCAATATTGGTAGTGGTCGTGGCCGATATCCCGATTATGGTAAGAAAGACCAGGATAAGGAGGGCAATAACCAGCACAGATCCATCCTCATTTTTAGCCTTGTTGATTAATGATTTCATGGTTTTCTCCAGAAAATTAGATAATCCTTGGTATAACTCGTTGCAGGGAAACACTCTTCTGCACCCCCTGATCCGTCCATGTGACTGTGACGTTTATGGTTTTGGCATTAGTTATTGGAGTATCATCTGCGACATTCCAGTTTATGGTATACCTACCTTCAATTGCCTGGTGAGGGTTTTGAGCTTGATCTAAGTCATTGTGGTCATACGGCAAAGCCATCAATCTTTCTACCTGGTCCCCTGCCCAGGTAGTACCCTCTGTGACACCACTGGCAAAGGAGTTGCCTCGAATAGAAGCGGCCTGCATGGAGGCAACGGCCAAAATGCCTATGGTCAAAATGGAGATGGCAACAATTACTTCCAGAAGGGTAAAACCTTTTTCTTTGCTTCCCTTTCTCATCTTAGTTGTATTATTCCGGTTCATGTTCATAACACCTCTTTATTAAAGGCCGAGATTCCGGCATTTGACCTCTGCCGTTAAAAGCTTGCGTCGAAAGTTGTCATTTGGCGCTGTATAGATGGGTGTGCCCTGCTGATTTATATAGGATGTGTTATTTGTATATCCTGGGTCTCTTCTGCCTGTCCTGGCTACCAGGGTAATCTGGACAGATCTTATATCGGAAATGGTAGCGGTAGGGGCACCATTTGCGTCTAAGTAAACAAAATCAAGGGCATCGATGTTCTCGGCTACTGGTTGGTTGGTTGCTGTTAAAGGACTTTTTCTGCCTAACTTTTGTATTCCGTCGGCAGTATAAAGAGAATAGGTTACATCTTCATTGGTATCATCGCAAAAACCGTCAGAAAACCTGTTTTCATCATCATCATCATCATCTACTAAACCATCATTATCATTATCCTTCCCATCACTCTCTCCTCCAGTAATATCCAAAGTAAATGTAATAGAATTGGTATTTGCGGTTTTAATCTCTGCCCCCGCACTTCCGGTTGGATCACAGCCTGCCATCCGGATTTCTCTCGGCATAATGTACATGGCTGCCCTCAGATTTTGCTGCATGGCAGCAACCTGTTCCTGAGTGATGTATGATTTTTGCTGAGAATAGTAAGTCGAATAGATACCAGCCATAACAACTCCTGATATGGCCAAGGCGACCAGAAGCTCAATTAAGGTGAAGGCTTTTTTGTTATTTAGCATATCCAACATAGTTGTCCGCCTCTCTGTAAAGTAAAGCTATTCAATTCTAATATTCCCTGCTGATGAAACAACCACTTTTGTCGCTTTACCATTTGTATTGGTGAGAAAAACACTTCCTGCACCAAACCCCCCTGTATTATTTTTTGGAAGCCCATCGGGAGCAAAGGCAATAGATGGAAGCCCATCATCATTATTAGCAAACGTTAGTCCATCACCACCACCTTGAGTTATATCAAAACTAACACCCTTGTAATCTGTCCAAAGTACCTTAGTAATAATATCTTCACCTGCATCATATTCTAATAATCTATCAATGTCCTCATCTGAATCCACATAAACTACATAATCATAGTTTATGCCACCTATAGCTTGATTGAAGGTGATAGTACAATAAGAATTACTTCTAATTGAGGTAAGCTTTGCCAGTTGAAAATTAGAAAAGACATCTCTAGTCGCACTTTTCAGTCTGGAATTTGGTAGCCACCTTGAAAATCCAGGGATAGCGATAGAGACCATAATTCCGAGTATCACAAACGTAATCAGTAATTCAATAAGGGTAAAACCATCTTTTTTCATAATTTAAACCTTTGTTAATGTCAGTCGTCCGTTGTCAGTCCCGATAAATCGGGATTGTGA
>Ga0307378_10001931_pt1 | contig 32781 bp, 32 predicted proteins | sample UN1MG_FD_202238 | JGI IMG/M metagenome (GOLD analysis project Ga0307378, IMG submission 202238) | Soil microbial communities from Risofladan, Vaasa, Finland - UN-1 | ecosystem: Environmental > Terrestrial > Soil > Coastal area > Acid sulfate soil | place: Finland: Risofladan, Vaasa | collected... | reverse complement strand
TACAAACCAGACTATTTTATTAATTTCGCAGCTAATTCTTTTGTCGGCAATAGTTGGGATATGCCCGTGAATCACTTCCAAACTAATACCATGGGTGTCCTCTATCAATTGGAAGCTATTCGCAAGTATGTTCCTCATTGCCGATATTATAACGCTGGGTCCAGTGAAGAGTTTGGTGACGTCGATTATTCGCCGCAAGATGAAGACCACCCTTTAAAACCTCGTAGTCCTTATGGGGCATCTAAAGCCTCTGCTCGGCATATTGTTAAAGTATATAGAGAATCTTATCACATTTACGCTGTTCAAGGGTGGTTGTTTAATCACGAGTCCGAGCGTAGGGGCGAGGAGTTTGTTACTCGTAAAATTACCAAGGGCGTGGCTAGAATAAAAAAACTATTAGACCAACCCAAAAGAAAAGATATTGCTCCTATTTTTGTTGGTAATATCAGCGCTCGTCGAGACTGGAGTCACGCGGAAGATTTCGTGGATGGGATATGGAAGATGTTAAATCAGGTCCGCCCTTCCCCATTAGAGGTTGAAGATTACGTTTTATCTTCTAATGAGACTCATTCTGTCAAAGAATTTATAGAAATAGCGTTCGAATGTGTAAATATTTTTGGAGTTTGGGAAAGCGAGGGCAATGAAAATGCGACTTTTAGACACCGTGATAGAATTTTAGTAGAAATTGATCCTAAATTTTTTCGCCCTGCCGAGGTTGAATTATTATATGGGGACAGTTCCTGCGCTCGCGTTGAATTAGATTGGGAGCCTCGCGTTTCGTTTCGTGAATTAGTGGAGCGAATGGTCCTACACGACTGTTCTTTAGTGTAAAATTAGGAATGAAATATGTACCAATTTTATTTTTATCTGTACTATTATTTGGCGGGTGCAGATATAATCCCTTCTGGTCTCAAGCTTCTGAGAAATACGAAGAAGTAAAAGCTACTCAGGTAGCCCTGTCTCAAGAGGAAACGGAAAAAAGCCGCCAATTAACAACAGCGGTCGTTGATGTTTTGGGCGACGAACCTGTTTTTATAGCGACTCCCCGTTCTAAACTGGCGCTAGAGTTTGCTCAACAGGATCAGCTTATTGAGGGAATGCCCTTAAAGCCGATTCCAGTCAAGAGTTATATAGAATTAGCTATCTCAGATAATGAAAGCGATATCGAAAAGCTTAACAATAAAATAAATGACCTCGAAGAAAGTATTGCTAAATTCAGAAAAGAAAAACTCGACAATAAGACCGATCTTGATGCCCAAAAAGAAGAACTTATAAAACTGGGTATGCTATACGAAGAAGAAAATAAGAAAAAAGCTTGGGAAAAAGTGTGGTCTTGGGCCAAGGGGACGTTTGGTATTACGGGTTTAATTATTATTGCCGTATTATGCCCAGCTATAATTCCTATATTTGCCCAAATGTTAGGGGCTATTGTCAAACTGATCCCTTCTTTAGCTTCTTTATTCGGGGTTGCAGCCACATCTACGGTTGATGCCGTAGTTAAAGGGGTCCAGAATACCCGTCAACAATTTAAAAATGGGAGTAAGGATACTTATACTAAAGAAGAGGTTTTAGCCATGTTGGACGGGAACCTTGATTTTCATCAAGTTGCATCTGATCGCAATTTAATTAGCAAGAGAAAAGTCAAAATGGAAATATAGCTTGACATTTCTTGTATATTTCTCATAGTGGCGGCTAAATGAAAGCTAAAATTAGGCGACAAGATATTATTGACAGGCTTGTTGAGGTTCCTGATGGTTCAGACAGGCGATTTTGGGCCAAGGAAATGACTATGCTTAAAAGGTTGGAAAAACGTTATAATCTAGAATTTTTAAATGAATTAACTTTTTTTAAAAAAGTCGACTCACTTATGTTATTGTCCTCCAAAGAGTTGCAGCCAACGTTAGATTTGAAGTTCAAAAAATTTAATTATAGACCTGTGAAAGACCCAGAATTAGAGTATAATATTAGTGAGGAGAAGTTTGGAGAAGACCGACAAATTGAACATGCTCCTAAAACAACACGAGAATTTTTAAATGGCTAAAAAGAAACAAGAGACACCAGAACAAGAAGCTTCCACTTCAAACGAAGTATTAAGCCTACTTTTAAAAGATAATACAGACGATCATTATAATGACGAAGAACCTATTAACTATAGGGTATCTACTGGGTCGATTGGATTAGATTATAGTATGAATGGCGGGCTTGGTGCTGGCTTGCATCGTTTTTTCGGGCCTTATGAATCTGGCAAGACGAGTGAGGCTTTAATCGTTATGAAAAACTTTCTCTCCACCGTTTCGCAAAGTAAGGGTATTTACTTTAAAGCCGAAGGCAGATTAACCCCAGAAATGATTAAAAGAAGCGGCGTTCCATTTGTTTATAATGTGAAGGATTGGGTTGATGGCACTTGTTTTGTTATGAAGAGTAATATATATGACTTTGTTGCTGACACTATACGGAAAATGATTTTATATAACCCGTCGAAAAGCAGATATGGTTTTATTATTGATTCGGTTGATGGATTGATACCTCGAAATGATATTGGAAAGAAGTTTTCTGACGCTCAAAAGGTCGCTGGTGGAGCGGTGATAGCGTCCGTTTTAATGAAAGAAATTTCTATTCCATTGGCCGAACGAGGGCATATGGCTATTTTTATTTCTCAGGTTCGTTCTGATATAAAAATTTCCCAGTACGAGGGTCCAGCTAGATCGACAAGTGGCTCTGGTGGAAATGCCCTACTTCATTTTGCTAATTGGATTCTTAACTTCGAACGTATATACAAGGGCGATTGGTTATTGAAAAATCCCAGCAAAGATTTCCATGCTGAGAAAAATCCAGCTATTGGACACATGGCTAAGATAACAGTTGGAAAATCCCCTAATGAGACAACAAACACGAAACTCTCTTACCCTGTAAGGTATGGGCGTTCTAATGGAAAATCAATTTGGATAGAAAAAGAATTAGTCGATATATTATTAGGGTGGGGAAAGGTCACCAAATCTGGGGCGTGGTATAAATTTGACGACGAGTTCGGCGACGAATTGAAAGCGGAAGGATTGGTTGAATCGGATCACTCTTTAAAATTTCAAGGAGAAGATCGCGTATTTAAATTTATTGAGGGTAACGATCCTCTAATTAAATTTTTGATTGATTTCTTTAATAAGGAAATCGAAAAACTATTGGCTGATTAATGAAATTCAAGACAATATATGGAGCTACCAAATCAGTTAAAAATCCGCGACATTATCTCATTAGTTGGGACGCTGATAGCCGCAGTATTTTCCAGACTAATATAAAGAATTTTTTATATAAGTATTGGAACTCTTATGTTGTCTTTGAAGAGTTTCCAATTCCCTCCACTAAATTATCTCTTGATTTTTATAACGCCACCAAAAATATAGCAGTAGAAGTTCAAGGGAACCAGCATATAAAATATGTGCCGTTTTTTCACAACGGGAGAAGCGATTTCTTACGACAATTACGTCGAGATTCAGTTAAAGAAAAATTTTGCGAGTTGAATGATATTAAACTTGTATTAATTTATCAAGACGATAAGGTAAACATAGAATTGTTTAAAGAATTTAACGTAGATTTGATATAATTATGGATAACATTAATAAAGAAAAGTTTATTTTACCGCCTAAGTTTATAGAAGAATTATATGAACTCACTGGCGCAGGAGCGTCTCATAAAGGCTTTTTCCTTGCTATCGTTGACGAAGACGGAGACCCGTCTATATATTTTAAACACGATAGTAAAATAGTTGAGTTAGGTTTAAGAGATGCTGTACGCAAGTTTATAAAAATGGCCGACGAAGAAGAGTTGGGCGTTTTTGGAACCTACGAAGAGGACAATGATTAATGTTGTATTCTATTGATGTTGAACAACAGTTGTTGGCGACTATAATCCAACACCCAAAATCATTTTTTATAATTTCTGATTTTATTACTCACCAAGATTTTTTTTCTGTTGAATCTAAAGTCAACAGTACAGTCTTTTCGGTTGTAAAGGGGATTATAGAAAGCGGTGGAAGCCCCGACCCTGTATTAGTAGCATCTAAAATTAAAAGCTTAGGAATATCTTTTGCAGAAAATCTATCTATTGGAGATTATATCCATTCGTTACGAATGAGAAAAACATCTTCTGATTCTATAGAGTCTTTAGCAAAAGAACTGAAACTGTATACCGTCCGTCGCGAAATCTCATACGCCTGTAAGGAAGTTTCTGATCATATGAAGAAGCTGCCTTCTACAACTCCGTATGATGATATTATAAGAGACGCTGATAGAATATTTAATAATAAGATTAATTTATTTGAATCAGGTTCTTCTATTCCAGAAAACATTTATGACGAAATGGAGCGGCTAATTGAAGAACTAGGCAATAACCCTATAGAAAATTTTGGATTCATGGGTCCGTTCGGTAGGGTTAATGATATCTACGGTTCGTTACTTAGGGCTGGTAATATTACTATTTTTGTGGCGAGAAGTGCCGTAGGTAAAACCGCGTTATGCATGAATTTCGCTACAAAAGTTGGAGCTAAATATAAAGTTCCTATTCTCCACTTTGATAACGGGGAAATGAGCAAGGAAGAATTAATTCACAGACAGTGTGCCGCCTTATCTCATACGCCAATTGGTTTAATTGAAACTGGTAAATGGAGAAATGCTGGGCCTGATGTGGTTAAAAGGGTCAGGGATACTTGGAAAATAATTCAAGATATGGAATTTTATTATTTTAATGTCGGAGGTATGGATGTCGATGCTATGCTTATGGTACTTAAAAGATTTTATTATTCCATTGTTGGGCGTGGTAATCCAATGATATTTAGTTTCGATTATATTAAAACCTCCTATGAACCATCTGGGTACAAAAAAGAATATGAAATCGTGGGTCAGATGTTGGATAAATTCAAGAAAACTATTGAAAAGGATATTTTGCACGATGGAAAACCAGTTATTTCTATGATGACATCAGTCCAAAGCAATAGACAGGGAATTGTAGCTAATAGAAATGCCGCCGAAGTTCGCGATGACGAGAGTGTAGTATCTTTATCCGACAGATTACAACATTTTTGTTCTCACATGTTTATTTTAAGAGAAAAAACCCTCGATGAGATATTGGACGAAGGAGAACAGTTCGGAACTCATAAACTTATAAATATTAAAGCTCGACATCTTGGCAAAGATATTAATGGTCACTTGCGGCCTGTGAGAGTAGGGGACGCTTTAAGACGCAACTTTATTAATTTAGAATTTAAGAATTTTGACATAACAGAGAAGGGCGATCTACGTGATATTGTAGCGTTCCGTAACGCTCATGCAGAATTAATAGAAGGGGGAGAAGATAATGAAGACATCCCAGATTTCAACTAATGATATGAGAGAGATTTTAGATACTCTCGGCTATAAACTAATTGATAATGGAGATAATTGGAGAACCAGCGCCAAATATAGAGGTGGCGGCAATCCAACGTCTGTTATTATTTATAAAAACACTGGCGTATGGCGAGATTTCGGAGTAGGAGAAAATTCATTTCCATTTACAAAATTAGTAGAATTAAGCGGAGGGGGAGTCGACTTCGCCGAAGCTCTAGCCGTTTATGATACATTTTATACCCCACCAGAAGACCTTATGGATAAAGTATACCCTCTTTCATCTTTAGATACGTTGTTTCCCAACTATCATTTTTATAAACAGCGCAATATCAGCGAAGAGACACAAAAATTATATCGTTGTGGATTATCTTCGTTTGGCAAAATGTATCGACGTATAACATTTCCTATTTTTAATGATGCTGGACAAATTTGCGGCTGGAGTGGGCGGGCTATTGATAAAGCTGCTAATATTCCCAAGTGGAAACATTTAGGCAAGAAAAGAAACTGGGTATATCCTTATTATGTTAACCCGCAATTTTTAGAATATGCTCACGACTCTCAAAATATATATTTAGTTGAAAGCATAGGCGATAGTTTAGCATTAACTGAAAACGGTATCTTAAATCATTTAGTATTGTTTGGAGTTTCAATGTCGTCTAAAATATTAAGCAAGTTAATAGAAATAAATCCTCAACGTATTATTATATCGCTCAACAATGATTATCATAAAGATTTTAACACTGGTTTGTTTGGTTCAATAAAAATTTATTTGAATTTATTATCGTTTTTTCCTTCAGACAGATTAAGTATTTATCCTCCCTTTTTAAATGATTTCGGGGAGATGCAGGAAAAGGTCGTTGATCCAGAAATGCATATTTTTTCGTGCCATCTTAATCCTGATTTAGAAGTTCTTAATAACGTGACCCAAGCTTCTATTGAAGGTTGTTCGTTTCTTTTAAAAACTAATCCTCATGCACTAAGCGTGCAACACCAAAAACAATTAAAAAAGTTGTGTAATGAATAAAGAATTATTTTTATCTCCTTCCCGTATCAAATTAGCTAAAGGTTGCCGATGGAAATATTGGTGTCGTTATCATTTGAATTTACCTGATAAGTCTAATGATGGGGCTGATCGCGGCTCTATTTGCCATTTGATTTTAGAAGTACTTGGTCGCAAACGACATATGAAGCACTTTAAAACTATTATGAAGGACGAATCTATTAGAAATTGTAAGCCTGTGGTTAAGTTGGTACGCAAACATGCTCGTAGATTAGGGATTCATGATGTGGATAATTTAAAACTGATGGACGAAATGATAGTTTCTGGATTACATCATGACTTTTTTGGCACTAAAATTGGTCGTCCTACTATTTCTATTTCTGAACACTCGTTTGAAATTAAGAAAGTAGATAAGAAAAATAAGGTCAATTATAATATCCGCGGCATCTTAGACAAACTATTTATATATAAGAAAAAAAAGTTTGCTATATTCCGAGACTTTAAGACTAGCAAACAGGTGTTTAAAGGCGGCGAGGTTACAAATAATCTTCAAGATTGGATGTATTCATTAGCTATTAAAACCGAACATCCAGAAGTTGATAATATTCGTTCTGAGTTTATTTTTTTAAGACATCAAGATAAAAGCTCTGACGACGAACGCTACCCCTGTATTATTAAGATGGAAGATATTGATAAAAAATCTCTTCAAGGTTTTGAACACGAGTTAACCGCGTATCAAAAATATCTTTCTAACTTTTCTAAAAAAGATGCTCATAGTGGATTTGCTGCCCACGCTCCCTTCCCTAAAGACGGGTCTTTTTCTGGTAGATTAGAATGCGGATTCGCTAAATATAAAGGCCAGCTTAAGAAGGATGGGACTTTAATGTGGCATTGTCCCTATAAATTTGATTTTTATTATTATATAGTATACGATGCTGAAGATAAGTTAGTTAAAACTTATTTCGAAGACGATTTTAATTTCGATCTTGTTCCTAAAGGTGGCTCGTACCAACAAATGTGGTATTCTGGTTGTCCATGTTTTCAAAAAAAATAGTTGACAAACCCTAATAAACTGTCATCATGTGTAAAAATGATGATTCCACTATTTACCTCGGATTATAGTATCGGCAGAAGTATATTAAAAATTAACCCCGTTGATGCAGAAGATGGTCCTGATGATATTTCTACAATTGCCAAGGAAAATGGCTTTAAAGAAATTTATATTGTAGAGGATAATATGATCGGTTTTTTAGAAACCTATAAAGCGTTTCACGAGACCGATATAATCTTACACTATGGGGTTCGATTCCCTATATGTAACGATGTCACAGACGAAAACGATGATAGCGAACATAAAGTTGTAATCTTTGCACGTAACACTGACGGATGTAAGATGTTGTTCAATTTATTTTCACTTGTTTCGTGTAAGCATAATGGAAAATTAGATTACAACTTATTAAAAGATAATTGGGACGATAACCTCTTATTGTTAGCCCATCCTCATTATGATTCTTTTTTATATCATAACACGTTTTATTTTAAAAACTGCTTGCCTCAAAAGATTTCCGATAATGAGATTTATTTTTTAGAAAATAACAACTTGCCACAAGACCTTATCATATATTCTAAATTAGTTAATGATAATAAGATAGTACCTGTTGTAGCTAAGAGTATTTTTTATAAATATCGCACAGATTTTCCCGCTTATCAAACCTACCGTATGGCGTGCGGACGAAAGGTTGGTAGGCGAGCCCCAACTCTATCAGCGCCCAACATTAATCATTTCGGAAGTGATAGTTTTTGCTTCGAATCATACTTAGAACAAAATGGAAGACTTACTTAGATTTAATTTTCAACAAAAGTACCTTCTTTTCGACGCAGAGACAGAAGGGCTTAACCTTCGATACTCTCGGCCTTGGCAATTGTCATGGGTTGAAACCGTTGGCAAAAAGATAGTCGGAAAACAAGACTATCTATTAAGGTGGGATGACCTACGGGTGTCAGAAGGGGCAGCGAAGGTTACGGGCTTTGATAGGAAAGAATATATTAAAAATGCGGTAGACCCTTATTTCGTGTTCGAATTACTATGGAAGAAGATGAACGACCCTTCTTATCTTATTTCTGGTCATAATATTTTAAATTTTGACGTCTACATTATTAATGTTTTACGCCAGTACCTCGGCTTTGACGTTGATTATAGTTTTATAACTCGTTGTCTCGATACAAGAGCGCTGTTTCTAGCTATTCTTAAAGGCGTCCAGAAGCCCGAAGATGAGTCTTTGATTGAATGGCAGTACAAGTTACTGAATTCTCCTCAAAAGGGCTTGAGATCGACTCTAATGGCCATGTTGAAGCATTTCGATATTAAGTTTGATGAAACTAAATTACACGATTCTCTTTATGACATCGAAATGAATACAGAGGCGCTATTTAAAATCCTAAACCAGTTAGATTTATGATAGGAAAATTCTTTAATAAATACGATCAACCATTTCCAGTTGGGGTAAAGTTGCCTAAGATTAATATCGAAGATAGATTTTATCGCCAGTTGAATGTTGACAATAGTATTAGTAATTTAGATTTTTTATCCCTATTATGTGAGAGGGAGTTGGATATTTATTTAGCGAAAAATGATTTAAATAAAAATGCGTATAGAGAAAGGTTAAAATATGAATTGGGAGTTCTTGATAAACTTGGTTTTGTTGATTATATACTACTTAATTGGGACGTACTTAATTATTGTCACGAGCATAATGTGCCTACTGGTTTTGGTAGAGGCTCCGCTGCTGGTTCTCTTGTGTTATTTCTCATTAAAGTCACTAAACTCGACCCAATCAAACACGAACTCTTTTTTGAAAGGTTTGTATCTGAAAGTCGTGCAAAAAAAATTGAGTATAGGGGAGAAATTTATCTCGACGGCTCATTGCTATGTGATATTGATAATGATATTTCTTATGATCGTCGTCAAGATGTTATTGAATACATAGAAAAGAAATTTATTGGATTTACTTGTAAGATATTGACACTTAACACTTTGAGCGGCAAACTATGCATTAAAGAAGCATATAAGATTGTTGATGATGCGTCAGAAGATGAAGCTAATACTATTAGCGGTATGATTCCCAAACAGTTCGGCAAGGTATTTAAATTGCAAAAAGCCTACGATGAGAGCAGTGAGTTTCGTGAATTTTGTGACGCCCACGAACGGGTGTTTCGTATAGCTAAAAAGCTAGAGGGTTTAAATAAAAATACAGGGGTACATCCGTCTGGTATTGGTATTAGTTACTATCCCATTGCAGATATAATGCCCGTACAATTGACCAACGATGGCCATTTAGTTTCTGGCTATGATATGAATGGGGTATCCGAGCTAATGGTAAAGTTTGACATCCTTGGATTACGCACCCTTACGGTCGTTGACGATACTTGCAAACAGTTAAATATTAAGATGGAAGATATCGACCCCACCCATCCAACCATTTTTGCTGGTCTCCAAGAACTGGATTTCCCCAAGGGGTTATTCCAAATCGAGGCCGACACGAATTTTAAAATTTGCAAACAGGTAAAACCAAGAAATCTGGAGCAATTATCGGCTGTTGTGGCTATCGCGCGGCCAGGAGCATTAGATTTTGCTGACGATTACGCTAAATATGTGAAGTCAGGAGAGTTCCAAAGCGTGCATGAATTCTTTGATGATATTCTTGGTATCACTGGGGGTATTCCTCTATATCAGGAGCAGTTAATGAAGATGGCCAACAAGGTTGGCTTCAATTTGGACGAGTCAGAACAGTTACGTCGAGTAGTTGGCAAAAAGAAGGTGGAACAAGCCAAAGAATGGGAAGAAAAAGTCCGAAAAAAGATAGAAGAAAATAATCTCGATCCCGAAATTGGGACATTGTTATGGGGGATCATTGAAGCTAGCGCTAATTATTCGTTCAACAAATCTCACAGCGCCGCTTATAGTATGCTTTCTGCTGTCACAGCTTATCTTAAATTTAATTATCCATTAGAATTCTTTATAAGTTTATTAAATATGGCTCGTCATGAGCAAGATTCCTTTTCTGAGATATCTATTATATCTCAAGAGTTAAACGCTTATGGGGTTAAATTGCTTCCTCCTGATCTAGTAAAATCTAAAGCTGATTTTAGTATTGATGGAACTAACATCCGTTACGGTTTAAATGCTATTCGCGGGGTGTCCGAAAAAACACTAAGCACTCTATTAGAATTTTGCCAACAAAAATTTGAAAATATATACGACGTTTTTCTCAGCGCAAAAGATGCTGGATTAAATATCGGTACTGTATCCGCGCTTATTCAAGCTGGGTCTTTAGATAGTATGGTTGATAACAGGTGCAAAGGGGTATTATGGGCGTGTTCGTTTAACTTGTTGACTGACAGGGTAAAGCGTAATATATTAGCCCTTGGCCCACGTTTTGAATATGATTTATTGGCTACAATTAAAGCTTGTGTTGATGAAAATATTATTGGTGATGATGGACGACCCGTCTTTACGGAACGAACATTTGCTACCTTCAAAAAGAAATATCAATTTCATCGCGAGATATACGACCAAAATAAAAAGCATGAAGATTTTGCTAATTGGTACTTCGAAAAGAAGATACTAGGATATTCCCATTCTAAAAAATTAAGAGAAGTATTTTCAGACACGTATTTCGAGCCTATAATTGATTTAAAAGATAAACCTCAATATAGTCGTGTCAAATTAGTGGGAACCGTGACAGATGTATTTTCTGGTATTAGCAGGGCTGATAATAAATATTATAGAATAGCTATATCTGACGAAACCGCATCTACTATGTGCATATTCATGAATAATCGAAGAAGAAAGTCTGTAGACAACTATTTAGCTGGTGGAAATGAGATTCCAGTAAACGGGAATATTATTATTATTAGTGGTTCTACTGGAGATGGGGCTATTTTTGTTGAAGATTTAAACATCCTAGACTATAGTATTTATATGAAATTATCTGACCTTCGATAGTGTAAATTATGTTAATGCAACCTAAACAAAAAGAACACCAGTATACTCCAAGAGCCAAACAATGCTTAGAAGAAGCCGAGAGAAACTGCAAACTTGTAGGAAGAACATCTATTACTCCTCCTGATATTTTATCTGCTATTATTTGTTCTAATCATCCGTTAATCCATTTTTTATTTGGGATTGCTGGTAAAACCCAACATACTCCCGAGTTTGTAGCTAATGAATTTACAAGAAAGCTGTATAGTAATAAGGATCGTCTTCAACCAGTTGGCGGAGCCGTGTGCGATCAGAATGTCAATGAGATTTTTTATACGCACGCCCCAATATTTGCAGCCGAATTAGGACATCCATATATAGGGATTGAACATATATTATTTGCGTGTTTAAAATGCAGTAAAGAATGCGCTGATATGTTAACTGAAATTGATTTGTCGCCCAAGCAATTATCTGATACGTTAGATAGAATTATAAAAAAAGATCAAAACAAAGTTAACCTCAAAGCTGTCCATGCGGTCAACCATCCATTTTTAGATAATTTCACAACCCATTTAAATACCGCGGTAGAGGAATCGGATTTTAAATATTTTGGCAGGGACGATATCATTTACCAAATGATGAGAATCTTATGTCGTAAAGTAAAATCTAATATCTTATTGGTTGGAGAAGCTGGGGTAGGAAAAACCGCGTGTGTTGAAGCTTTGGCGCAGAAAATGAACAATCATCAAGACCATCAAGGAGAACACGCAATTATACCATGCGACATATATGCCCTGAATCTTCAAAAAGTTGTAGCTGGCGCTAAAGTAATGGGCGCTATTGAAGAGCGCGTTCAAGGGGTTATGCGAGAATTAAAAGACTCCAAAGAAAAGAAGGTTTTATTTATTGATGAAATACATTCTATTAATGGTATAGGTAGCAACGGTGGAGCTTCTGATATTGGCAATATGTTAAAACCAGACTTAGCCAAAGGTACTATTTCGTGTATTGGGGCTACGACCCCGTCGGAATATAAACAATATATTGAGCGTGATGGTGCGCTTCGTAGACGTTTTGAAATCATCTTTGTAGACGAACCTTCAGAAAAAGAAACTTTAGAAATTATCAGGCATTGTAAAGACCCTTATGAAGTATATCATTCTGTATTTTTTACTGACCCAGCAATAATTGAAATTGTTCGCCTGTCTAATATTTATATGCCTCTTCGCAAATTTCCCGATAAAGCGTTTGATTTTCTTGATGAAATTGGTTCTCTTTTTAAGCTTAAATCAATTATTAGGCCCGAAGAATTAACCGTCATTGAAGACCAAATAAAAACTTTACTCAACGAAGACGCAATAAAAAATGCTGGTGAATGCGAAATTCTGCTAGCCGAATATCGTAATAGATCAGAAGAGTGGACGGAGTCGATGACTTCAACAGTAACAACAATTGACAAAACTGATGTTATAGCATTTTTCCAAAAGAAATATCCAGATTCTCTAGTGGATTATACCAGCGTTGTCAGTTGTCAAGAGTTTCTTGACGACTCACTAAAAAAAGACCTTGTAGGTCAAGATGAGGCTATAACCAAATTAATTGCGACCCTCTCTGTGTCGTTATCTGGTTTAAGAAACAGGAATAAACCTAAATCATCAGTTTTATTAGTCGGCAATTCTGGCGTTGGTAAGACTCAAATGGCCAAGTCTTTAGCAAAGATTATTTTTAATAGAGAGGCGGCTTTAATTCATGTGGACATGTCTCAATACGAAGATAAGACGTCTGTTAATAAATTAATCGGCTCTTCCGCTGGTTATATTGGGTATGATCGTGGCGGCGTATTAACTGAAAAGATTAAACATAATCCACATAGCATTTTATTAATTGACGAGGTGGATAAAGCCCACCCTGACGTTATCAATATGTTTTTAAGCATACTAGATGAGGGGTTTATAGAAGACAATATGGGGTATAAAATTGATTTCAGCAATTGTTACATAATTTTTACTACTAGCTTAGTAGAAACCAAAAAAGCAGAAGTTGGATTTGGTGGCCATATTGCCAGTAGCGAAATAAGCTTGGACTCTAATCGTTTCCCTAACGAATTCTTATCTAGAATGCAAAGAGTTATCTCCTTGCGCGATCTTGATGTTGAAGATATGAAAGAAATAATAAAACGCAAACTGTTTGGTGTAGTTGACGTATCTGATGAGGTAATTGATTATTTGGCGTCGAAAGTCGACCTATCTTTGGGTGCTAGGGACTGCGAATCTGTAATTGAAAAGAATATTTTGTTACCATTAATAGAGTCTGACGACTTTTCTGAAAAAAAGTCTGGACTTTCTGCCGAATTTCTAGATAATAGTATACGATTTACAGATAACAACAATAAGACATATGAATAGTTCAATTAGTCTAATCAAACAAAGCAAGGGACGATTCTTTGGTTTAACAACTAAAGACGGTCGCACCTTCAACGCTCAACTACGTGGAGAAACACCTTGTTACCTACGTGTTTGGGATAGAAATAATAACCGTGAGGTTACCGTGGCAAAGAAAAACGTCGGTAGCGTAACCTTGTCGAATTAACACTACGGGGGTGTCTAACACCCCCTTTTTTATTTATGCCTAAAGCCTCCTTATTCTCAAATAAAGTATTTTATAAATCTCTTAGAAAAAACCCATCAGAAGCCGAATTAAATCTTATTCATACAATTCTTTCTAAGCACGATTTAGAAAGAGATTATATCTATACTCATATTATTATAGATGATTTTTTTGGCACTACCTTTACCATGGCTTGCAAAGGGCTCTCGTTATTAATACGAACGTCTATTAATCGTAACATTTGGTCTTTGGGAGATACCCTTGCAAAATTTTGTGAAAAACAGTCTGGTATCACAAATATGTTTTTCTCTCCCCTTGGAGAAGGAGTTATGGACGACATCAGTTATTCCATATTTCAATCTTATGGCCCCCATCAAATAAAAGATTTTAACCCCGAAGAAAAAATAGTATTATCGCGGTTTTTAGGAGCGGCACAACTATCCCTATCAACAGTAGATACTTCCGAGGTTAAGCTGCCGCCTTTATTACCAGCATATGAGGACTATTTTAATTTATGTACTATTTCTGATTATATTCCTTTGGGGTCTGAAAGAGAATTTAATAAAACCAGCCCTATTAGTATCGCAGAGTTAGGGGAATTTTTAAATTTTGTACGAGAAGATTTTATAGAGACTTTAAATAATCTTCCTGATTCTCCAGAGTTTTTATTTGTACCATGTTTTGGCCCCTTAGATGTTAATTATGTATTTAGCGATCCTTATTTAAGAATTATGCCTCCTATGTTTCCCTATGAAGGCGATCCTATTATTGATATGGCTATCAATTCTAATTTGCTTGGCCTTTCATTATCCGAAGCTGTGGAAGTATTTGCTAATGGACATAGGAAAGAAAAGCAAATAATAAAATATGCATCTTATGTTTCTAAGGAATTATGGCAACCGATGATAGTTCCCCAGTTATTGAATAAGATACTCTCTTATGCTTTTCCCAGTTTTACAACTAGGTCTATTATAGATTCTACTCATTTATATAACGTATTCTGTCGCAATAGGATATTAAATTCAGATAAATATAAAAAGTTTTCTAAATCAGTTGATACTTTCTTCTTAAATCATATCATATACTGATGAAAAAGATATCTTTTTATAAACCAAATCCACGTAATACTGGTGCTGCGGCTAGTTTTTCCGTCCGTAACAGTATTAATAATGAAGAAGACTTTTATATGAATATAGTCCGTCAAGTTTCTTGGGACTCTGATAAAAGACTGGGGTCATTTAAGTCTGACGATCCTTCAAATAAAATAGCTATTAAATTTAACATGGTAGAGCTTGGGAGCATCATTCGCTCCATTTTATACAAAGAAGAGTTTTCAACGGTTCATATGTTTGACAAGGTTGCTACCAGCATCTCTTTTAAACAAAGCGAATATACTAAAAGCTATAAAGGTAAGGACACAACCGTCAAAGTCTTAAATATAAATGTTTCTAAAAATAAAGAAAAATATTCTGTGAGTTTAGATTTAAGCGAAGCCACGGTGCTATGGGTTTTTTGTCAACATGCTATTATTTTAATGTCTAAAGCTGAAGTCTATGAGAAAGAAAAGAATACTAATTCATTCTAATTTTTGTCGGGCGTTCACTGGCTTTGGTAAACATAAAAAAAATATACTTCGCTACCTTTATGACACTGGTAAGTATGAAGTTATTGAACTGGCCAATGGGCGTTTGTGGAACGATCCGCATTTAAAACGTATGCCATGGGAGTGTTACGGTAGTTCTCCCTGCGATCAAGGGGCTCTAAACCAGATAATGAACGACGAAAACGCTAAGAGACAGAACTCTTATGGTTATTATTATATTGATCATGCTATTCAAGAAATAAAACCAGACGTTTATATTGGTATTGAAGATATCTGGGGACTAATGTTCTGGGAAAGATCGTGGTGGAAAAAAATAACCCCTATGATTTGGACGACATTAGATAGCTTACCTATATTGCCTGACGCTTTCAAAGGAGCCAAGAACACTGAACACTTTTATGTCTGGGCCTCGTTTGCGGAGCGAGAGATGAATAAGGCTGGTTATAATAACGTCAAGACTCTTCACGGGACTATTGACCCCGACCAATACCATGCTATTACTCCGCGTGAAAAAACCGAGCTTCGTAAGAGGTTTAATCTTAAAAATGAATTTATTATAGGCTTTGTCTTTCGCAATCAGTTGCGCAAGACTGTTCCTAATTTACTAAGAGGCTTTAAGCAATTTAAAAAAGAACAGCCAGATAGCCACGCAAAATTATTATTACACACCCATTGGGGAGAAGGCTGGGATATTCCACGGCTTATTAAAGAAATAGAGATTAACCCTAATGACGTATTAACTACTTATTTTTGCAAAAATTGTGGTCAATACGAGATTAAACCGTTTAACGGGCAAGAACAAAACTGTCGTTTTTGTCGCTCCGAGAAAAGCCAGAATACCACAAACATTCAAATGGGAGTGAGCGATGAACAACTTAATGAAATCTATAATCTTATGGATGTATATTGCCATCCATTTACTAGCGGAGGACAAGAGATACCGATCCAAGAAGCTAAATTGTGCGAACTTATTACTCTTGTTACAAATTATTCGTGCGGCGAAGAGCATTGCACTGCCGAGAGTGGAGGATTCCCGCTTGATTGGTCTGAATACTGGGAACCAGGAACTCAATTTATTAAAGCTTCCACCTACGCGTCTGGAATCGCAAGACAACTTAAAAAGGTGTTTAATATGTCCCCCTCTAAACGGCGATCTATGGGGAAACACGCTCGTCAGTACGTCATCGACCATTACTCTGTCGATGCGGTTGGACGGCAGCTCGAACTCATCTTAGATGAGATGCCTTATGTTGATGATAAAGTTTTTCAAGAACCAGCCGCCGAGAATAAAGAAGGTAAACTTATGAAGGTAGAAGATTTTCTCGACAAGGACGACGATGGTAGGAGACTATTGATAGCTATCCCGCAGAGTTATGCTGACGTTTTATTTTGCAATTCTCTATTATCAAATATAAAAAAACAGCACCCAAATCATAATATTTATTTTGCTACTGACCCCAAATTATTATCTATTATAGAAGGCCATCCAGCGGTACATAAAACCTTACCTTTCCATCCTATCTTTGAAAGATGCATTGATATGGAAGGTCATGGAGATTCGAAAGGATTATTTGATATTGTGTTCAACCCTCATATTACTACCCAAAAACACATGTGCTATCATCATAATACGCATGATAATATAGAATTTAATTTGAAAGATTTCTAATGGCTCATATTATTGAAGAATACGCTAAACATTGTGGGGTTAAAATTTCAAAACCCCAATTAATTGAACATTTTTATTCCATAAATGCAGATAAATATATAACCATTAGTAATTCTAATGTTGATTGTATCAATTATTTTTATTGGGAGGAAGTTTTAAATTTATTAAAAGAAAACTTAGCTGTGCTTAAGGAAGATATAAAAATTGTGCAACTATCTAGCCCAGAATTAAAACTCTCTCAGGTAGATATTCACGTAGATAATGCTACTATTAATCAGGTAAATTATATAATAAGAAATTCATTAGTTCATTTATGTCCTGACGATCCATCTTGTCACGTAGCTTCTGCATATGATCGTCCTATCGTTGCCCTGTTTTCTCATTCTCACCCAAGTTGGTCTGGCCCATACTGGAATCAAGAAAATAAACCTTCTCTATTAGTGGCTGATTACAAAGGAAATAAACCTTCTTTATCTCCGCAAGAGAATCCGTCTTTAATTAATAATATCTACCCGCATATTATTGTAAAAGAGATATTAGAGCATCTTAATTTACCCATGCCCATTTCTCATACCGTAGTTTATATAGGCGCTAATTATCATTTCCCGTTATATGAAATTGTTCCTAATTTCACTTCATTACCACCGTCATTACAGGGAAAAATTATTAATATTCGCGACGATTATTTTCATTCAGATGAAAATTTGGCATTTTGGTTGAATAATTATAAATCTACAATTATTACAAATAGGGAAATTCCACTAGAGTTATTGATAAAATATAAAATTATGGTAGGTATAGTCAATTTCATCTGCCCTCATGATAAAATGCCCAGCTCTGATTATCTGGTGAAGTTATCGCAAAACGGGGTTAGATTTAATATATTTGCCGAACCTTGTTTGAAGGAGGAGATTGGGTTTTTACGAAATAAATATTTTGATTACGGAATTGAAATATTCAAGCCTCCTGAGATACCAGAAGGGCTAGATTTAACCCGCGATGATCTTTATATTAGGTCAAAAAAAGTTTTATTAACTAAAGAAGGCGTCTTTTTAGGCAAATATTATTGGAAAAACGTTGACAAGTTGAAAAAAATGGGTAATGATACAGCCTTTATTAAAGTTTCTGATGATCAGGACTTTATTGACGAACTAAACCATTTTTATATTTATGAGCGCTAAACAAGGAAAAGAACATTTTGCAGAAATGCATACTCATATTAAGACTCCCGAACCAGAATTATATAAACGGGACAGGTACGGTCTTATTAAAGATGTCGAATACAGTTTCAATAAAGATCACTCTGTCAACTGGAGGGGGATGATTAACCCCGATCACTTATATCCAAATTCCGAGTGGTTCGAAAAGCGGGCGGAACCTATCCCCAAATCCATAGACGGGTTAGAGGATAATCAACTTTTGATTAAGCTGTCTGGCATAAAAGAGCTAGCCCGTTTGCGCGGGTTTACTTGGGTTGAATATCAAGTGGTTGAATCTTCTTCGTCTCGCGCTGTGTTATCGTGCAACATGAGTTTTATCGGTAATTATGAAACGGACGGAAGAGAGGTTATCTTTTCTTCTGTGGCTAACGCCACCTTGGATAATACAGCGGGTGTCAGTTCTAAATATTTAGAATCTATTGCCGAAAACAGGGCGTTCGTACGCTGTGTACGCAACTTTTTAAATATTCATATAGTTGGAGACGATGAAATAGATGAGGCTCCATTTAAAAAGCCCAACGAAGAGAAGGGAGAAGAGTCTTCAGGAGCGTTTCCCTCCCCCGTAACGGTGCTTAAAGATATTTTAGCTACCAAACATAACGTATTTACTTGGGATGAATTTAAGACTATGTTACGGCGATTGTGGACCTCTGAAATATATCGTAACGAGGAATCTGGAGAGTGGGAATCGTTTTCAGATATCCCCACCGCCGAACAAAGAAAGTTAATTCAATTGTTTAAAGAATCTATTGATGATTAAACGCGTCACATCTCTGAGCGAATTAAAAATTCTTTATAATAGCTTCGATGAAAGCGCCGTCTTGAAATCACGGGCGGCGTTACATTACGGAGGAGAGTTGTACGACACAGATATGCTATGGAAAGCGTGGGCGAATATTTATTTAATTATTAATGAGTGTATTATCGTAGCTCATTTTGATAACCCTGATCACTGTGACGGTTTTATTTGGTTCGTGATTGGCCCTGACTATCGCGTTAACAAGATTATAGCGCAGAGTTATATTTGGGTATCAGTTTCTCCACTAATCGGAATGAAAGTATTTTTAGAAGCAGAGAAGCTTATCAAGAAGCGTTCTAATATAGATTATATGACGATGGGGGTATTGCAATCATCCCCCGTTTCTCAAAAGTTTGAAAATGTGTTATGTAATCGTCTGGGGTTCGCACCAGAAGGAAAGTCTTTTTATAAAAAGGTTTAAATATCTCTTTCGTTAGTATAATATCTACTTGTAATTGTAGAGTTCGTTAAGCCATCTTTAGATGCATAAGCTCGGACTTCAAGACTCCCATTATAAGGGACTGGGACATTACTTAGATTTAAAGGAGACGTTGTCCCTCCGTCAGTCCATGTGGATGGTTCAGTTTGTAATGATGTCCATTTTTTGTACCATATCCTAGAACTCGGCGTGGTAAAGTAGAATTGCAAAGGATTTATATTAAAATCTGGCCATATATTTGAATTGGCTGGCGAGATAATCGGAGTCGCCACCCGTTCCGCTGGTGTTTCTGGAGGGATGGGCGATTCCGTGGATTGCTGGCCAAGATAAGAAGACAGGAAGCTATCGAAATCCGTGAAATCTCCAGCCGTTTGAAAATCATATGCGGCATAAATAAAGTCCGTTAATGTTCTGGATTGATCTCCCAGAATTTTAGCTTGATAGCCTAATAAATTTTTTGATTCGTTTTGAACACCCGCATACGAAATAACCATAGCAGGATCGCTTAACGGAGGGAATATGTTTCCTGCCCCTATATCGTCTGATAATGAAACTCTAAGATACAAGTCTTTAAATGCGGCTGTTTGCAATGGTCCAGCTCGTCGGGTCGTAGCTGGAGTTCTTGTGCCTGTCAGAGAATAAGCTTCCGCGTCTTCTCCTGTAGACCAAGTTGTTGTAATTGGGGGGTGACCGCTAGGAGCTGAACTAAATAGATATTGACCTCCAGAAATATTATAGAATATTTTATCAGTACCAGCCACGTCATAAGGCTTACTAATATCTCCGCTCCAAATAATCCAACGCCCGCTTTGTGCGCTTTCTGCGTCATCCGCTCCAGATATATATTGTATTGCTAAATCTTTTCCTTCAAAATTTTGCCATATAAGAGTTTTATCCCCTTCTATATGCCCAGCTATAAAATCCTCTTCTCGTAAACTATATAATCCAAGAATGTCTTTCTCTAATTGGTTGGTCGCAGTATCGAATGCCACATAAAATAATTTCTGGACACCGTTATAACCCCCGTTATTATTAATTTTGTCTAATAAAGTCTCGTCTACGGCGTTATTATAATTACCGACATTAAATTGTAATATTTGTCCGCTGTTAGCAACTATAGACAACTGATCCGAAACGTTATCAGTCATACTTATAATTGGGAATATAGTGCCTGTGTTAGCTAATTTAAATATATATTGATTATATGTACCATATCTCATGGCTTGAATTTCGTCTAGGTCTCCGCTCGCGCCATATAAATTTACCGCATTCATATATCCCATATATGTTCTATCCATTGACGAAGCTGTTCTGCCACCGTTGCCCGTAATTATGATTCCAGCCGCCGCCCCTATAGCTTGCGGCCCATAAGTGAACCTCATGCCCGAGCCAGAGCCTAAAGCTGTGGCCCCAATTTTTCCATTAACAACTAGTGACGCCGCTCCGCTATGCCAAACTTCAGAACCTCCATAATCTCCAGAAAATGTGTTTAGTGAGAGAGCAACGTGATTCCATTCATTCCAATTATATCCAGTTTGAGATACTAAAGTGATTGTATCCCCTGTTGTACCAACTCCGCCACCCGCTTCTTGAATTAGAATATTTTTATACTCTATGTTACCAAAAGACGCAGTCGTTACGTAAAAACCAATTTGGTCGACCGTGGGGTCAGTTGTTAAATCTACTGTAAAACTACCTGTTTGAGTGACCCACGACGAAGTTGGCGCGGAGAGAGTCTTTACAGCATAGGTGGTAATGCCATCTGACCGTATTATATTAGTTGCTGGATTGCTGGCCGTACTCTTAACATCAACTGAATAAGTATATGTCTTCGCATCTTCCCACGCTGTAGTGGTGTGCATAAACGAAGAGGCAAAGGCCGCTGGTGTTGCTACGTAATGATCCGTGCTGAATACTAATGTTAAAGATTCCCCCGCATCCCCTTTTGTATAATTAGATGTATTGTCTGCGCTACAATCGTCGTCCAAAATCGTTACAGAGGAACCAGCAGGGTCTCCTGCAAGTTTGATATCACCACTTAACATTCTTTCGGCGTCGGTCACACCTGTAATCATAGCCAAGTAAAACCCTCCAGATTCTGACGAGGTATCTAACAATGTTCTGATTTCGGTTGACAAATAACCTTCGTAGCCAGTAATTGGATAAAATTGTAGAGACGGTGTAATATTATTTCTCCCTGACTGGGTTGTGCATGTTAATATTTCGCTGGTAAGGTAATCTCCCGCTAATCTGATGGCTCCACTTCCGTTAAAGAATAAACCCCCGCCTCTTCTTGTTCGTCTATTATATATTCCAGTTTTGATTAACTGCGGGGCGTTGGCATTGGTATCATTTTGAGACAATGACCCCGTTGTTGTGTGAGTACTCCAATTATTACCAGCATAATTCAAAGGTCTCCATGCATCGACAATTTCACTATTATATGTGCGGCAATTAATTTGAATACCAGTACCTGTTCCTTGGATGTTTTCCACATCCATAGAGAAATATGTGCCTATTGAATCTCCTCTAATTAAATCGTACAACGTATCTCCCGCTATATTAGATGGATAAGAACCGTTTGATTCTACTGTAACTTGTTCTCCATTTATAAAGAAAATATCACGCAAAGACCTGTCTGCAATAAATGTCCCATTTATAAATGTAGGATATTCTTCTTTTTTGAATGTGGTAACTCTTTTTTGTTTCGGGATAATATTATTGGCGAAAGCTCTCGAAAGCAGCGTATTATCAGTCCCAATACCTTGGAATCCAGTAGTATCACCTGTAAATAATGAAAACCCATCCGAATCTTTAATGGCATTTATATCTCCTTTAATATTAATTTCGATATTATTTCCCACTCCATCGTAGTAATCTATTATTCCCAGATTTTGAATGGTTGGGGGATTGTTTAATATAGTTAATATACCTGAGTTATCGTTGGCCCCATTTCCAGTTGTATTTAAAACGACTTGGAAGTCACGCGGGTATGTTCCTCCAAACCAACCTTCTATTGTATTTGACGAAATAGTGAGTCCATTTTCTTGAGCGTCTTGTAATACTCCTAATGTAACTTCGTTGCCGTTTTTATCTAAAATATCTACTGATACTTTTATATTTCCTCTAGTTCTAAAGGCGGCGGCTGATGATAATGTTGCTCCTAATCTGTCGCGTAGTTGCCACCCAAGTTGCAGATTTTTACCAAAAGAATCAAAACTCCCAGTTTGTTGAGCCAAATCATATTGGCCGATACCATTCATTAAATTAAATCCAGTGATTCCAACCTCTAGATAAATATAAGTGCTTTCTTCTGTGACGTTTATCGACGTGGTAACTGCTGTCGATTTTAGTTTATTTGGTGCTGGTCCTACAGACCGCGTATATAAGGTATAAGTTCCTAATTCCGCCATCCCATTAAAATAAACCGATTTAGGAGAAGCGTCATTTGTTATAGTTTCTTCGTAAAAAGTTCCAGCAGGAGATATTAATCTACATAAGAAACTTGATGCGACAACTCCAGTTGTGTTCCCCGTTATTGTGCCAGTAAAATTAATTCCGCCATCAGAAATCCCAGTAAATAATTCAGAACCTAGAGGAGGTAACGGGTGATTTATCATCATGTCCAATTGTCTGTCGCTCCAAAACGAATCGTCTTTCTCAAACCTTATTCCGCTTTCTATCAAAGCAAATTTTCTTGGCTCATGTTCTATTGCTGATATAGCTACCGTGTCATTTTCGTTATAAGAAACTCCAATAATTTTATATAGATTTTCAGTACGTCCCGTTAAAGAGGCAGAGAACATGGAGCCTATTTTCACCTCATCAAAATTATTTATATTACTTTGTCCAGTATTTAAATTTATTTTTAATCCACTACCTACAACAGTATTTCCAACCGATGTAGAAACTTGTTCGTACGAAGAAACTTCGAATAACTGAATTTGTGTATTTTTTAATTTATTAATATCAGCTATAGAGACATCTAAATCCTGATTATAAGCTTGATCAAACAAGTTTTGAATCGACCATCGGCCAGTTGCGGTATAAAATAAAACCCCTGTGCCGAGACCTCCAGTTGGTATCCAATTTGTAGTTACCGATTTATTTGTATAATCTACGTGATTTATATATCCGTTGGCGACATCTATATTTTTTAACTCGTCATCTATTTTGATTATATCACTAGGTTGTACAAAAAAACCTTCCCTAGAAGCGGTAAAGGAAATCATTTCAGTTTCTAAATTGTTTGAAAACAAAGCATAACGAGCAAGTCTTTGAGCTTGTCCTCTAGTAGTTATTCCAAAACCTTCAAACGTTTTTTTGATGTATCCATATTTTTGTATAGCTCTTTCGTCTTCTGCCGATTCTATTTTTTGTAAATACCCGTTTCTCTCATCCATATACGGGACTTCTACTACGGTGAATCTTGAGGATTTTAAAGTATCAGAATATTGAAAAGAGCCGCCTTCTACATTACTATTGCTGAATATAGCAATTTTTTCTTCTAGGTGATCATAGGAGAAATTCATTGAGCCTCCACCATAAAAAGCTATTCCTCTAAAAATAGATGCAATACTATTAATAATGTCTAGAGCGTCTCTTTCATTTTGTAGCACTACGTTACATACAAATCGCGGCTCCAATCCCCCATATCCATCTGGGACTCCTACATAATATCCATTCTCATTTACTCCATCACAATATCTTCCAATTTGGTATAGAGTCCAAATATCAATGTCTTTTAAATCGTCAATATTATTTCCTACTCCATAAATCGGGTCGACTAACAAGTCATATAATATCCATGCTGGATTATCGGTCCATGCTCGTATAAAAGTGCCGTCCCAATCTCCATTGTATAATTTTATATTATTATTATAACTGCTGGCATGTTTAATTTTTCTTCTATCCATCCCTTGGCTATCAAGAGGATAGTAATTAGATGGGATCATAACCTTTTTAAGCCTTACGTCGTAGGTTCTGGTAGGGATACGGGAAAAACTTCTAGCGTCAATAGTCACACCAGCGACCGCCGACAATGGATATGAAAAACTATAAGCATAATGCTCGTTAATCCCATTTAGAGACATGTCTATTACCTTTTTACTTGAAAATGTTTCTGGCGTTAATCTATAAACTCTTATATATCTCGCTCTTCCTCCCACAGGAGGCGGCAATCCAATAGCTCTTGGCCCCCCTTCTGTAGTTGTCGTCACCCCATTTTTAGTATATTCAGTAACCGCCATCCAGTTATCTCCTTGAGAAGATGGAGACCCTAACGTAAATCTGAACGCGCTTCCTACAATTAAACCCTCAAATCCAACGTCGTAAACCGATTTATAACCTATTAAAGTTTCCCAAAGAGGATCATCCCTGTCCGAGTCCCCTTCTATTCCTATTTCTACCCTTAACGCCGCTGAAGTAGCCACTGGTTGGCCCGCGCTATCTCCATCTATCGCTGTATCGTTTAAGCCGTTTATAGTTATAATTAAACTTGCTCCAATAACCGCTTCGTTATCAATATTATGGGTAAAAATTGATTCATCTGATCCTATAGCTCCCAGTAGAGAATTTTTTGCCCAATCAGCATAATTATAAGACGAGGCTAAAGTTTGTGTAATGTTGGTAGCTTTTCCATAAAACGCCGAAATATTAGTTGGAGTCAGAGCATCAAAACTGTATCTATTTGGCTCGTATGCCGCCGATATTATACTCGGGGTCATTTTATTTCTTGACGCTGGATTAGTTCTATCTACAAAGCTTTCTGGATTTATAGGTCCATATAATCTAATTGGAGTGTCGTATGACCTTACTGTTTCTTCAAACAAAGGAAGAACTGATTGGCTTTCGTAGCCAAGATTCATTGATAAATCAAATTGCTCAAAATTAAATGAATTAGTTAAATCTTCTGTAGTAGCTTTTAGAAATAAAAACGCCCCATCCAACCCTTCAGAAATTGGGTCTAAACAATTTCCGTCTACTACTGAAAATTTTACTTTACCACCGTCTATAACCAAACCGTCTCCCGACGCTAGCGGTAAAATAATATAACCTCCATTAACTGAGGCGTAGTTTTGTTGAGAAGTCCCAACTTTTGTTGGTAAATTTAAAATTGGTTCTGGTATTTCTACCGCGGTGGATTGTTCAAAATAACTAGAATTTGGATTACCCCTTTTAGCATATCGTTTACCGAGTTCCCCTGTTCCATTTGCTCCGCTATAATATACGGCATAATCAACCGAGTTTGGATTTACGTTGGGCAAATTCGAAAAACCTATTTGGTCATGAGATATAAAAGCAAATTTAATATCTTCTGTTTGATATAACTGAAAAGGGTCTCTGCTTCTGATACTTTTTTCTTTTAATGATCGGAAAAACCCTTTCAACTTTTCATTATTTCTATATGTAATAGAAATTTGATTATAATCTTCTTCTGTCAGGTCTTCATCTTCTGTCAGCGCATTAATCTTGGAGTCATAATTTGCTAATTCGTATACAACAGAGTCTGGATCATTGGCTGAAATTGTATTTGCGCCAGTATCTTGGATGTCCCACACCACTTCATTAGTCCAATATTTTGGGTCTTGTTTTCTTGTAACTCTAACTGGGGTGTCATCTAAATATATACCACATAAATTTCTATTACCCCTGACACTTGCACCATTACCGTCAACTAAACCGTGAATTGGCCCTTCGCTGATAAGGTCAATTATATCAAACATTTCTTTTGATAATAATAATTGATCTGTAGAGGCGCTATACGGTTTTAACACTGGTTCAGTTGCCTCTTCCGCGCCGCCAATAGTACGTAGTGTAAAATTATTAACTAGCTGTCTGATATCCATTAGCCGTCACTCCATTCATTTTCTGTTTGCAGTACACTAAAATCGTCCCAAGCTGGACCCCAGATAGCAGAATAGTCGTTCCAACCTCCTTGTCCTATACCTCCCCCGAACCAAGACCCCATTAATGAGCCGTCTAATCCAAGATTTAAATTATTTACATAGAATCCTCTTTCTGGTTCTCCGCCATGAGCAGTCCCTTGTATGCCGTTCCATCTTTTTCTTCCTTTCGATAGTCTCTCTGGACGTAGGCAAGTGCTAATAACTTTAGAGCCTATTCTCAATCTTCCATATCCCACTGGCACAGGGACTCCCTGTACCTGAGAATTTTGGAGACTGGAGAACATAAAAGAATTAGCTTGTGGCGTGGATTCAAAGGATGGAACTGGGGCTGGATATAACATTCCCATAACACCAGACATTACTAAGGAAAAACCTATAGCTTTTAAAGCCCCTCCAAATACCATTCTCCATCCAACTGTTCCAGCGGGGGCGAACCAAAACCCCACAATAATTAAGATAATCCCGACCACAATTTTCATTGTATCAGAAGCTCCTACCAACGCTGGAACAATATCTATTTGTTTGTATTGATCAGGTTTAACCAACGTATTTTCACTATTAATTACCTCTCCGTCACAAATAATTTGATAATATTTTCCCTCAAGACACCAAGTTCTTAAAGCTCTACCAAATCCTTCTTTATTTGCGATCAAACCTTTAATTGCGTCAACAGGTTTTCGGACAAAGAAACTATGTCTTTCTCCGAACTTTTTTCCTAATAAACCATGTAGTATAACGTTAGTCATTTAATACCTCCTTAAGCCTTTCTATATCTTTTACATCCGTGTCGCAATATTGAGGCGTATAAAAGCCGAATTTCTTTTGAGTGTTGGAAAAAACCACCATTGGATAGCAGATATTATCGGCTGTAGACTTATCCCATTGGCTTAATACGGCCATTCCTTTTGCGTGATTATGAAATATGGCCACAAGTTTATGGTTATTTTTTACATGAAGAAAATCAATAGCTGGTATGAAAAAGATTTGTCTGGGCTGACCCGACTTATTCTTTCCTTCTACCAAATAAAAACCCTTGTCATTTTGACATATAAAATGACAGATTTCGGTAGTCGGGCTATCCAACGACCTTTGAACTAATTCTTTTTTAATATCCATTTGAAGATGATTGGAACGGGTATTTTTGAGTGCCAGGAAATCCCCCAAACGGCAATACCCTACTATTACCGAATCGTAGGCTGCATGATTTGATACTTTTTCCACACGCATCTCTAACCCAATTTACAGAATCGTTACGCGGATCGGTGGTGGTTCCATCTACCATGCAAATATAGAGTATTTTAATACCATCAAAGCCGTCATCCGTATTACGACTTAACATTTTATATTTTTTACCCTCAATAAAAGTAGTATCTCCGCGATTGTATGTAAGGTCAGCGTTATATAAACCACGGTCGTTAAGTTGGGAGTGGGAAAAGAAACCAAGGCTTCTTAAATAATATACGTTTTCAATCTCCGCTGTTGACGCTACCGCATTATAAAATCTAGTGTCGTCCATTACTCCGCTAAAATGATCGACGTTAGAATCTTGTGTTGTCCCGACGTCTCCCCCTACTCCAGCATGGTCAAAGAAAGTCATGCCGAAACCATGAGCCCCAAGAGATGTTACCATTTTAGGAATTCGTTCGCTATCTGCTCCCGTAACTGAACCTGACGCTACAATTTTAGCATTTTCATATAAACGCACATTTCCTTCATTGAACGTAATTGCCGCATGTTGAAAATTATTATAGTCGATACGGTTGGGAGAGGCAAATATGGAGATGTCGTTTGTCCCAGAAACGTTTTTAAATTCAGTTTGTAATTTATGTGGTCCAACACCATCAGCGACATATCTTAATATAAAACCTCCTGTAGCGTCACCTATATCCATAACAGTTTGATAAGCCCTAGCGCCCCCCGTCACTTGTTGGGCTGTATCTCCAATCCCGCTTAAAGGGTATAGCCAACTCATAGCTGTAAATTTAGTCAGGTTATCGCTATGGGTAAAGTTGTCATAGACTGGGGCTGTATAATCGCCCGACGGGTTAATAAGAATCCCGCCGTCGTTTAATTGTATAGCGTAATCGCCTCTAAGCACAGGCGATGTTACTCCGCTTGGATATAAACCATTTGCGATTCCGCTGTATAAACCTGTGGTATTAAAATTAAATGCCGTTTGATTTTCGTAAGTTCCTCTATCAACTCTAGACCTGTCGCTAATGCCATCGTTAGCATAGTTTTCAGCGTCCAAGGTTAAAATGTTATACGAATCTATAGAATCTCCTTCTAATACATATATTTTATTATCTATATCAGCTATTGGAAACCCATTATATCTGCATCCGTGTCCCCTATATATGAATGGACAGAAAGACGAGTGGATACGGCGATTGGGGATTTTAATATTCTCAAGCTCCAAAGGTGTGACTAACTCAAATTCAACCTGAGATTTATTCTCTGATATAACGTGGGAAATATAAAACTTTTCATCAGCGAACCCAGCATTAGGATCAGCCGCGCCATATGGGTTTTCATTATCTGGGAAATTCGCGTCATCTAAAAATCTTGAGAAGGTTCTCTTTCTGACAACCTTACAACCGTTCATATTATTATACTTTCTTAATAAAGAAGATACTAGATATCCTTTATTAGGGACAACAATATGAGGTCTACTCATTGACGAGTCGCCTTTAATTTCCCAGTTGCTACCGCGAATATTAAAAGGTAAATATTCTATACTCTGCCAGATGATTTTAGTATCCACGCCATTTTGTCCCGCGTGTAAAGCAATGAAGCTATCTTCATCTTCTGGCCAGTTGTAATATATAAGAAAAAACTCCAACAATGAGGTCGGTTCCAAATCTAATAGGCTCCCAGCCATATCCTGCGTTAATCCGTGTGCCATACTTATATTATTACACTTTTCTCTTCATAGTGTAAAACTCTTCATGAAAAAGCTATTCTTATTATCATTACTATTCCTAGTGGGATGTGGAGATAGGTCAAATATAGGAAACGAAGAGATACAGTCTCCTTTGTCTCGTCATACCGCCGAAATATATTCGCGTATTATTTCAATAGAAGCTGATGGGGTTTTAGGTTCTGCAACAGGGACTACATTATCTATGGGCCAAGGCATTTCTCATAATTCTTGGTTGATTTTCGTAGACGATTGGGACAACACTCAGGTTGGAGATGTTGTTATAGCAGATCACGATGGAAAAAATCTTATTCATCAAGTTATAAGCAGGACTAATGACGCTATGAGAACGGCTGGGACTAATAATACGGGTACTGATATGGCCTCTGTTTATAGGGATGATTATCTTGGAACAATGATCGGTCAAATATATTATAGAAAAAAACTTGACAAATAAAGATGATCATGCATCATATGTGTCATGAAAGTCAAATTATATACCGCTTTAAAATCTAAAAATCGTTTAGCCTCTGAGGTTAAACGCTTGGCCGCAATATTTCAAAGGATTAATTGCTGGGAGGTTGGCAAAGAATCTAACCACGACCCGAAAAAGATGCTGACGGCCTATGAAGAAGCTGTCAAGAAACTTGTGAAGGTTAAGGCTGCGATTGCTAGCGCCAACACTGGTATCTATGAAAAGATAGAGAAAATGGCCGAATTAAAGAGTCAAATCGTTCTTTATCAAAGTCTTGATACCAAAAAGGGGATTTATAAAGAATCTCTTGGCGACTGGAGCGCAAAAACCACGGTGGAAGTCAAGTATGACTGTTACATCAACCGCGAGTCAGTTGACTCTCTAGTTAATGACGCCCAGAAGATGATTAATAATTTACAGGACGAGATCGACGAGTACAATGCTATTACCGAGGTCGAATTACCTGATTAAAAACTTTGGGGGAAAGGAGGCGAGTACGAATTAATTTGCAAACAACAATACTTTTGCTTTGCGCGCATCCATTGGATTAAGATTAAGATTAAGATAGCGAGTAGGGCTTCGGCCATTCAAAACTCAAAATTCTTTTAGTCACATCTTAAAGCTCAAAAGTCAAAACTCAAAACTCTTCGGCGAATTTTTTCAGAAAACTTCTAATCCCCCTCTATAATATAATGAAAAACGAACAAATAGTTGAAGCCTGTCTCGTAAAGATGTTCCAGATGAATGGGATAAACGTCAGGAGTATTAGCGGGATTAAAAAGTGGGTTAATAGTTGCGATGATCCAAAAAAATGGTATCAAGACAAACCTTGGACCCAAGAACAAGACGATGAGTTTCGAAAATGGATGTATAAATTTGTAAAATCTAAGACCCGATGGTCTAAGGCCAAGGTTGATAAAGAAGTTATGTGGTTCTCTGTAATGTGGGGGTGGACAGCAAAATGACGAACACTGTAAAAGGCGTGGTGCTGGAAGTGTCTGATGATGAAATAGATGCCTCGATCAAAGCGCAGATAGAAAAAGAATGGGATGAGGAGCCGACGGCACTACAAGTATTAAAGGTTTTGGATAAAATGATATTTACCGCTGGCGCGTCGACTTTTTATTTAGTGGCGCTGCATGGTCTTATGAGCAACAGATTAAAAGAAGAGGACAAAACCTACGAAGAATTAGTTGAAGAAGCAACTTGGAGAAACGAAGAATGACAGGAGCATATTTAAGAGTAAAACGCGGCGATAAGTGGGAAACTATTGAAGTGGAACACCTTACCGAAGAAGAAATAAAAGAAAAATTCACGGGCAAAGATGAAGAATGCATTATGTGGATCAATTTTCTGTGCAAACAACTCAGGGAACAGGAAAGATTGCTGGACGAACTGGTTAAGATGGGTATTTTAGGACGAGAAGGTGAGGAATGAAAAATTACGAAAAACGAATTAGAGTATCAGGAGGCCGATATTATCCTGAAATTAAGAAATCATTTTTAATATTCTCATGGTGGGGAAGGGTTGATAAATACGACTCGATGGCTAGCGGCAGAATCAATTTTGATACCGAACAAGCGGCTCGGAATTATTTAGCGTTAATGTATCCAGAGAGTGGAGATAAATTTATTTATGTGAATTGTTTAGACCCCAAATACGAATCAAGAGGTAGTTATGTTCCATCGCCACTTCAAGTTTCTCCCCCTAAACCTCCCAAATGAAAACTAAAATTATAGTATTAGAAAGTCAATCTGGGGATTGGCAAGGGTTATATATCAATGGTGAATTGATAGAACAAGGCCACACTTTAGAAGAGGGCGAAAAATGACATTTATACAAGCAATAAAGAGAGCTTTCCCGTGGTGGTTAATTGCATTAGCATTTTCTTTCGCATGGGAAGCCGTGTTACATGACGAGCCCGACTTCGTGACTTCGTGGGCTGTAGCCAGCGGCTTTCTTGGCGGTATGACGTGGGTGTATTGGAAGGATTACGAAAAAAAAATAAATGACAACTAATTATAAATCTTACTTTGCCAAAGTAGAAGAGGGTCCGCCGATCATTGAGCGAGTTAATTATTCCCCTACCAACCGCGAGAGATCGCGCTGTGCCAAGAGAACAAAGTTCTGGTGCAGTTATTGCGACGCTCAATTAGTCGCGCCTTTTGGCAAGTGTCCCAACTGTGGCAAGAGGGAGAATAGGAAAAAGATTAAAATTCCTATCGAAGAATAATTTATGAGTAATATAAAATTTTGTTTTAATGCGTTTGAATTACAATATCTTATAATGGTTGCCGAACGTAGAAATTGTGGCAAGCAGCCTAATGGAGTTGTAGATAAAAAATACGATCATCAGAATGATTTTTCTGTTAATTTGCATGGTGTCATGGGCGAATTTGCTACTGCTAAATATTTAGGATTAAAGTTGGACCATAGTATTTCATTATCTGGCGATGATAAAATAGGAGATTTAATGTCTAATCAAACTAGTATTCAAGTAAAAACAAACATGAATAGATGGAAACAAGTATATTTATATTTTAATTCTTTTGACTTGTTTAAAGCTAACGTCGCTGTTTTGGCTGTTATTGAGTCGGCAACCGAAGTTGGTTTGTTGGGGTGGATAACTCCAGAAGAATTTGAAAAACGCGCTACTATTAAAAATTTTAATTATGGTGATCGGGCGTGTGTTTTACAAGATTATCTTTTTCCTATGGGAAAATTGAAAAAACTTCTTGACAAATAGATTTTTTGTGTAAAGATATATTACATGTTTATCAATAAC